>Ga0163217_1090626_pt1 | contig 10138 bp, 10 predicted proteins | sample SynspAceP_FD_185933 | JGI IMG/M metagenome (GOLD analysis project Ga0163217, IMG submission 185933) | Saline lake microbial communities from Ace Lake in Antarctica - Synechococcus sp. Ace-P (PacBio error correction) | ecosystem: Environmental > Aquatic > Non-marine Saline and Alkaline > Saline ...
AAAAAAAAAAAAAAGGAAGAAAAGAAGGATTTGGCCCTCAAGCCAGCCTTTTTATTGAATAAAGCTGGGAAATAGAAGCTCCAAGCTCACTGGTGGAAAGGTATTGCATTCTGGGGAAATGACCTTTCGGCCCATCAAAGCGACGCCTGCAAATGGGGGGCTGCTTCAAAAACCGAAGAAAGCTTTGCTTTTTGAACATTGGTTTTTGGAGTACCGACGACTGGCGTAAGCGCGGCTTGGCCGACTTGGGCCTTTGAGGCCGTCATCTTTGCTGTTTTTTTGAAGAAAACCAAACCCTGCAGCAAAGCGAGCCGCCAAGGATGCCTGCCTGCTTAGGGCTGATGGAATAACCTTGGGCCCGGCACTTTTGAGAACAATCCGGCGCTGGGCAAATTTTCCGGCAAGGGATCAAGAGGCTTAATCCGCGCTCGCTTTCGCAGAGATCGATAGCCAGCTCACCAAACTTTCAGCGTGAGCAGTGGCCCGCGAAGATCGAATCAGCATAAGGTGCCGGATGGCAAATAACTCTGGCCGAGTAAAAGAACCGTACCAGCTTGCGCTGCCTCGCACATGAAAGCAGGCATAGAAGACACGCCACGCAACGCCATTCCGCTCTCCTGAATGTACGTGCCTCCGAGGCCCTGCAGGGGCTTTAAGCCTTGCTTCATGATGTCCGCCCATGGCCGTCGCCCAGTACCCTACCGGCGGTAAGGTCCATTTCGATATCATCGGTCATGGACGAAGCCTCACAGCTGCCGCCCGAAGAAGCCTTGGCGCCATCTCGCGCGCAGCCAATTGGTCGTTGGTCGAGACCCAAGCAACTGCCCCCACCAGCTTTTCTGCTCACGCCAAGGCGGATGACGACGAAGATTTCTGACGAAACCTTCTGGCGCAGGATTCAGAGAGTATTCTCGAAGCGGCAAATGCGCTGTTCAAGTTTGCGCCGCCTGCGCTGGCAAAAATATCGTTCCGCGTCAACGAAGAGCCTAATCGCCTTTCCATAAGGCGTTATATGACAGCAATCTGGTGTCTACCCCGTCACCCAAAACCGCGAGTCGAACGAGTTTCGGGTTGAAGTTCGTGCGGGTGACGAGCGGCCGCTTTGTCGAGCAGCGCAATATTGAAGAGGCCGAGGTGGTTTGCCAGGCCCATCGAGCACCAGGCCGCTCCACCGCCCCCGAGGAAGTCGCTTGGTGTCGTTTTGCCATAACGTCAAGCAGGCTGAGCAGATCCAACGCGCCCTGGGACCAAACTGGCCAAGCCAAAATATGCGTTTGCAGGAGGCTTTTTCAGCCGCAACGAAGAGCGACGACGCCCGCTATTCAATCAAGAACCTGGAAAAGTGCAGGGTGATGAGCGTGAACGTTATCTACATCTCCACACCTACGGGCCGATGGAGAATTGGCGGCAGCGTGCCTTCAGCGCTTTGGCCCCCGATCAAAACGGAAGCCGCGGGCTGGCCGCCGTCTGAACGTGCTGTTTACCGCGCTCCAAAGAAGCGGATGCAGGTAATTGCGTCCTTGCACGTCCGGAGACGTGGTGGCGACCGGCCACCTCCAGCCGCGGCGTACTGGGCCTCTCAAGAGACTTTTTGCAGTTCGCCGAGTCCGGCCACATGCCACACCACCCAGGAAAACAGGTAAAAAGCCTGACAGCGACTTTGAAGTGGCTGTTCATCCGACCGCGTTGGAGCGTCCATGGCTACAGTGCGAGCCGCAAGTGGGGCGTCGCGGCTTTTTCATTGGACCTTGCCGTACGCGACCCGGCCCAGCCCGGCCGGCTTACCTTAATGGCATCGAGTGCGACGGCGCGACCTACCACTCAGCCAAGATCTGCACGTGAATCGGCGACCGATTGCGCCCAGAAGTGTGCTTTGGAACAGCTTGGCTGGCAAATTCGCCGCTATGGTCATGGACTGGTTTCGCAATGCCAAGCTTCAAGCTGACCTATTTCCTTCAGGAGCTCGCCGCACTGCGTACCGAGCCAAAGGCGGAGGTAGGGCTGGACAGGCCGAAGATGAGGGGTCATTCAACAAGTTGCGAGGAGCAGACTGAGCACGCCGAGCGCAAACTAGCCCCAGCAATCTGGCGTCAGCCTGCGCGAGAAAGCTGCTTTATCTGGATCAGCAGATCATTCGTCCCCTGCTTGCCGAATAACGGCCTGATTACCGCCGGCCTGCTTCGTCCCGCCATGCTGTCGTAAGCCCTGTTGGAGTTCAAAGCCGGTGGTCGCAGCGAGCTTCAGGCAAATGTTGCGGGTTTTACCTGCGTGAAGGAAACCCGAGCCTGCTGAGGGACCGCTTTATTGATGATGTGCTCTCTTTGATTGGTGATTACGGCTAAGGCTATTCCCACATACATCCTGCGATGCGCAGGTGGCCTGAAGCAGCTCATCACTTCATAGCAGGTTTGGTACTGCGCGAGCCTCAGCCGGGCAGAGGGCGGCTTCCGGCGCGAACAGGCAGTTGGCCCGGGTTTACTTCACGACCCTTTTTAAGTTACACTGCTCATTTGCGCGCACCCCTAAGGAGCAACTGCTTGGAACACGGAAAACCATTATCCAGACCGCCCGCTTCCTGTGGCCAATCGCAGAACCTACTGGCGCGGCCGACTTCAAGCAGTCCCAGTACGGCCGCAATTATTCCTGCCGTTCACACCTGCTGCGGCGGATGGAGTGCGTGCTGGGGCGCCGACACCAAGGAATGAGGTGGTCCCAATCCAGACCTTCGCCGCAGGAAGGTCGAATGAATAAAACGACGACGATGAGGAAATCGAACGCATGTGGTAGAAGGAAGAAAATAGAGAAGAAAAATAGCCGAACGAAAGGAACGATGCGTTCAGAGGATAAATTAAGGAATAAACGAGAGCAGATACACTGACTCCGTGCGCGGAGATGTTCTGTTACGTGCTGCCGGTCCAGCAGTTCTTCAAATGGTTCGCCGCTGACTCTCGGCGCCCTGTCCGACACCCAGACCGCCGCCGACCTGATGAAGATATGTGCAGGCGTCAGCAAGGACGCCCGCGAGAATTTTTTCGAACACTTCCACTTTGAAGACTTCGTGCAAGCGCTGGAAACACGCCACTGCTGTAATCAGGTAGTGCAGCGTTTCGCCGTCGCACCATTGGGAGCCCGAGTTCATCAGCAAAACTTCGGCATGGGCATCATCTTTGAAGAGCTGATCCGCAGTTCGCGGAAAGCTCCAACGAAAACCGCCGGAGCACTTCACCCCCGCGCGATATCGTGCCACCTCAACCACCTCCTTGGTGATCAAAAAAACCGAGCAGGACCACAAGCTCGCGCCCAACAGCATCGTCCACCATCCTATGACCAACCGCCGGCACCGGTTGGCTTCTCTCTGAGGGGGAGAGTACAATCCAGTCCATGCGAGCCGAGAAGGTCAGCCGTGTCGCTGCAAACGGCCAGGAGCTGAACCCCGAGTCCTATGCCATCTGCAGGCGGACAATTGCTGATCAGGGCCCAGGAACGTGGCCAGCATAAAGCTCGGCAACACCCTGTCCAACGATCAACTGGCCCGGCAAGCACTTCGACTTTATGCCTGCAGCAACCCGCCGTTCCGGCGTGGAATGGAAGAAGGTGCAGAGCAGATCAGCGACGAGCACAACACAAAAGGGCTTCGAACGGCCGCTTCGGCGGTTTGGGCCCGCGCGTGTCCGATGGCTCGCTGCTGTTCCTCCGCACTTAGTTCAGCAAGAATGTCGTGACCCGCGCGAACGGTGGCTCGCGCATCGGCATCATCCTCAACGGCTCGCCGCGTTTACCCGCCGGCGCGGTTCGGGTAGTCGGAGATTCGCCGCTACCTGCGCAGCATGACCTTTGGTCGAAGCCATCGTCGCGTTGCCACTCGACATGTTCCTACAACACCGGTATCGCCAAATATGTGTGGATACTCAGTAACGCACAAGGCGCTGCCTCGCCAGGGCAAGGTGCAGTTTGATCGACGGCAGCCAACCTACGCCAGATGCGCAAGCGCTGGGCAGACAAGCGCCAAGTACATCACCGAGGATCAAATCAGCGAGCTGGGGTGCGTCTTTATGGCAAGTTCGAGCAAACCGCCACAGAAGCAAATCTTCCCCATCCGATGACGCCTCGGCTACCGGCGTAATACCGTCGAACGTCCACTGCCGCCCTGAACTTCCAAACCGCGCCGAGCGCCTACAAAAGTGGCTGGAAGAAAAAGCCCTGCAGAAGCTCGACAGTGGCCTGCACAAGCACAACTGATGGCCGCCCTGTACGCGATGGAACGCCAGGGCAACTGCATCGCAACCGCGGAGCAGTTCAGCAAGCTGTTGAAAAAGGCACTCACTGGGCACAAGCGTCAGCCTCAGCGGCACCGGAGCTAAAAGCCTGATGAGCGGCCCTGAGCGAGCGCGACCGCCGAAAGCGGAAATCTGCACCAGCAAAGGCCAACCCGGACAGCCCGACGCCAGCCTTGCGCGACAACCGAAGAAACTACCGGCTGGGCGAATCGGTGTACGACTACTTCCGAACGCGAAGTCATCCCACATGTGCAGATGCCTGGATCGACGAAAGCAAAGACCGATGCTGCAAGACGGCGACGTGGGTATCGTCGGCTTCGAGATTCCTTTAACCGCCACTTCTAAACGTTGTTCACCGCGCGCTCGCTGGCCGAGATCGACCCCGCGACCTGAAAGCCTGCAACCGACCGTAATCAAGCAGATTTGATTGAAGGAACTGTCCGGCGTTTTATGAAAATTTGCCTGGGGAGCAAATTTGAACATGGGCGCAGCCGTTTGGCCCGCAGGGGCGAGGGCATGGGAAAGCCCGTAGTACGTTTTTTCCAGCGTATTCCGGAATACAGAGATTCTGGGCGTGGAGTGGCTGGGCGAGGGTGCCGCAGCAATTGGTTTCAGCACGTTTCTCCTCTAGAGTGGTATATGTGCCATCAGGACGGCACACGACGGTACTTTTGAGAAGGGTAGTTAACGGGTGGGTTCTCTGCTCAGTGCAAAAATGTTCAGAATGGCTTTTTTGGATATCAAGTGTAAGGCGAAGCTTGGATATCTGAGGCTGACTCGAAAGGATCGTTTCAAATGGGTTTTTCCCAGCTGTTGGGTAACTTGTTGCTTACCATCGTGGCACGATGGCCGGTCATGTTGTTTACGACGGCCTGAACAGTCTCCTTGCCTTTTCAGCGCAGCGTTGCTTCCCCTTCGCCCTCACAACGCCGGCATTTGCCCCATATTTCTTTTACTACTTGTCCCAATCAAAATTCTTCCAAGAGCAGCTTGTTCGGCCGATTCCAAAAGTTCAGCTCAGGGCAGGCGTTTATATGGAGAAGTGGTTGTAACTTCCAAGTAGTGTTCCCCCGAATTTAATCTGAAACAAACCCCAAATCGCCCGCTTCCTCGAACACGAAACCGCTCGCATCGACGCGCTGACGAGAACACAGCGCCTGAATCGAACTGGCTCAAAGGAAAAGCGCCAGGCCGTAATCTCTCACGCCGTCACCAAAGGGCCGACCCCACGGTGCCGATGAAAAGACTGCTGCGTGGAGTGGCTGGGCGAGGTACCGGCGCATTGGGCACGTAGGCGCATTAAAACACTTCAATTTCTCCTGGTGCCAGGCGCTATCAAACAGGACCATTGGAAGTCACCTGAAATCGGAAAGATATGAAGGAAGGTCGTATAAAGTTTTTTAACCAGCGCCAGTGTTTATAGATGCTGACTTCAGTGCTGGGGATAATTTTTATTTGGAGGGAGAAGTCGGGGAGCTCAGAGGGTTTTAACTGGCCATTCCCAGGTGGATGTATAGTGCAAAAAGAGGGACGAATTGGAACGAGCCGCCATTTTGCCAAGATAACGCCGAAGTCCCGGAAATTCTCCATCCTGCTTGCTCCGGATTAGGTAGAAAAAATCGAAGATCACTTCGTCATAACCTTTGTCGGCTTCATTCAGGAAAGTCCCACCTGCTGAAAACGCAGCTTTCATTGATGAGCAATTCAACAACGATTGAGGTTATCTACTCCGAGACGATGGCCAACCCTGTTCATTCCTGTTCCCCCGATACAGAGCAAGGGCCAGAATTGCAAGGCTTTTCCTCGAACGATGTAATAACGTAAATTCAGTGCTATTAACCAGCGATGCAATGAAAAAAGCGCAGGCTGCTCCAAGAGCGCCGCTCCGCCCTCTACTCCGCCGCCGTCACCGGCAAAATCGACTACGCGCTGGCAGCCACCGGCCCAGCGCCGCCAACTCCTGAAATTAGTAGAAGAGGCCCGCGTGTAATGGCGGACAGCAAGGAAGCGCAATTTCAGCAGGACATCATCGACGCCCCTGGGCGCCCAAAGGCTGGGCTGGTCGCCACAGCAGCGCTACGACCGGTGGTACCGCGCTGTATACCGAAGTTGCTGGGTACTTCAGGAGGGGCCTGGCCGCAGCCCGTTGCGGCCCGTTGGGCCTGGAGCAGGCAATGAGCCGGCAGCAAATTCAGCTATTTACCTCTGGACGGCAGGCACAAGCTGCAGGTCGCGCCTGGAGCACGACACCGTCCTGGCTGAGCTGCCAGCAATTGAACTGAGCTGTTGGATCGAGATAAGTTCGGGTTATCTCGCGCCCAAAACTGAAAAAACATCTTTGACAGCAACGTAGTTGCAGTGCGAGGGCAGTTGTTGCAAAAAAGGCAACCACTAAGGCTTGCTTAGTCGTTCGCCAAGGAAGGGGCCGGCAGGTGCGCTGGGGCGTGTTTCGCCAAAGGTCAACTCGAAAATAACCCAGGCGGCGTGCGGGTGGCAAAAATCGGGTGGCGCAGCGGCCAGAATAATTCGTTGAATATGAACACTTTTTGCGCTGACGCGACTGACGGCATGATGGAAAAAACCTTACACGCAATCCTTGCTGACGCAATTTCCCAGAAACCGGCCGCCTGCGAATGGAGGAATTTTAAGAACCCTGCGCATGCCCTGATGGTGCCCGAGGCAAGAGATGTGATACCAGCTAACCTGTCGGCCATCGCGAATATGCAGGGTGGGCATATGGTGATTGGGGTGGAGGACGCACGCTGCGCATTGTGGGTATTCAAGGACTTCAACCAACCAGACGGTCGATAACGTGCGGCAACGCTTGCTGGAAGGCGTTGCCGGGCGCTGGATTCGGAAGGCTTCCCGCGTCGAAGTCCCTTCATTACAGACACGACCCGGCAAAACGGTGTGGGTTTTTCCATATTTCCCAAGCATCGGCCGCGGATGCCGTTTACGCCATGACAAGCTTGGCAGCGTTTGGGATGATTCGCTGGGGAATGCGCCAGAACGCCTAGAGGCCATTTTGCATGAGCCGCTCGATGCGAGTGAACTGGTCTGCACAAATTGTGAAGGTGCAACGCTGATGATTTAGACCCTGCAGCGCTGGGACTTGCTCGCGAGAAATTTTGCCGAAACAACCCTAATGCGCTTTCGCCAAGACCATTGCCGGGCTGGGACGTGGCCACCTTTCTCGATAAGGCAAGACACCATCAGGGTGGGGTAACCCGCAACGCCCCTGTTGCTACTCGGCAAAGCCCCTAGGCCAGTCAACTCCTGCCGGCACTGGCGCAAAATTAACCTGGAAACTGGTGGGGGAGGAGCAGGCTTACGAGCACTTCGGGCCGCCCTTGCTTGCTCAGGCACCACTAAGGTGCTGCACGCATCCGCCAACATCGGCTACAAAAGCTCTTCCGCGCAGAATCAGCTGCTGGCACCGAGGTCAGTAAGTACCGACACCCCGGTATTCTGGAGGCGCTGCAATAACTGTATCGCCCATCAGGACTATCAGTTGCGTTCGCGCAATTCTGTTGACGAGCGTGTAGACCGCTTGTGTTCGAAGAAGCCGGTGGCTTCTTCGAGGTAAATGGCCTGAGGATTTCTTCAGCGGGAGGTGACGCGGAGCCGCTACCGTAATCCCCTGGGCTGTTCAGGCCATGGTCCAGCCTGAGCATGAATCGATAACCATGGGTTTTGGTATCAAGCACATGAACCCTATTCCCGCAGCGCAAGCGCTAACTTCCCGTTGCACGACTACAGCAAGTCTTCGCCAGACAAAGTGGTGGGCTGGAAATCTACGGCCATGTGATCGAACGAAAACTACACCCGACTGTTGCTGAACGACAAGAACTACCATTGAACAACGGTGTGATGTTGCTGGACCGAGTAACAGAAGAAGCTGTCGATCACAGACGAATGCCGCGGCTCTGTTGCGCAATGCAGGGGCTGATCGAGGGCGGCAAACCCACTATTACCCCTCGGCTGCCGGAGATTGCCAAGGCGAACCGGAAATAAAGGTGAGTACATACGCAATCGTGGCCCTTGATGATCCGTAATTAACAAGATCTGATTCCCACGAACTATCTGCGCAAGTTTGGTTTGCAGCCCTGATGACTTGAAAGGGCTTGTTTTAGACAAGCTTTTTCGATGCCTTAGACGAGAAACAGAAGCAGAAACAAGTTTCGCAATCTGCTGTAAACGCCATGTCTAAAACGTGACGCAAAACCATTGAAAAAACAAGGCAGTCCGCAAAAAGGTCGTTGGGGGTGTTGGTGCGGCCGATTCAGAACAAGATTAGACAAGGTTCAGACAAGCCAGCGCGGTTTAGCGCTAACTGAAATGAACGTGGGCGCAGGCGCCCCCTGAAAGGAATAGCTATGGGCAAGACAGCAAGGAATACCGGTTTTCAACAGGATCCATCGAAGCCCCCTGGCCGCCCCAAGGCTGGCTGGTCGGCACCGCCAGCGGTACGACCGTCGTAACCGCGCTTGTATACCGAAGATGTGCTTCGTTTACTTCAAAACGCCTGGCCAGAGCGTTGGGACAAGTTGCCAAGGCCAACCAGAGCAAAAACCCCCGAAGACGTACTGGCAAAAAGCTTGTGGCCGCGAAGCTGGAGCAGAGCGGCCCCTGGATGTGCTGCGCCATGGCTTTTAAGCTGCCGGCGGTAAAGTGGAGCTGTGCAGCTTTCACCCGACCCACGGCATGCAAACCCGGACAACCCTCAAGCGTTTACCAGTGCAACCGCCTGCGCGTAGTGCCGGAGGTGTCCATATCCGGCCGCATGCGCGCGAGGCGGGTAGCAAGGGCAGGGCTATAACCCACGGCTGGATCTGGTGCTGGTTCGTCAACGCGCATCCCCCACCGCCACGCTGGAGCTGAAAGCGAGTTCAATACAGTCCGGTTGGAAACGCCAAGCGGCCAATACCGCCAGACCCGCCCGGTGAAAGACCCGCGTCACGCCGCAAGCCCGAAGCCGCTGCTGACTTACAAAACGCGGCGCGCTGGTGCACTTTGCCGTAAGGCCAGAACGAGGTGGGATGAACCACACAAGCTGGCGGGTAAAGAACACCTTCTTCTGCCGTTCAACCTCGGAGCGCGGAAGGCGGGCGCGGGCAACCGATGCCGAAAGACGATAGCCAATACGCCACCAGCTACTGTTGCAGCGCGTGTTACAGCCTGATGCCTGGCTTCAAGGTGTGGGCGCTACTTGCACCCTGCGAGAAGAAAACCAGCGAAAGGCTTGACGGCACGCGTGAACAGGAGAGATGATATTCCCAGCGTTACACCAGTGGGAGTGGTCAAACCAGTGATCAAATACACCCAGCGCCGAAGGGCCAGGCAAGGCTATTGATTCAGCAACAGCGCTGGCTCGGGCAGTCAATCCATCGCAATGGACCGCGCATCAACTGGCTTCGCTGTACGACGAATGCCGGCCAGCGCCTTTTCAAAATCTCGTCATCCGTGAATTACCGACCGCACGCGGTGTTGGATAAGCAGTTGCAGGACACCATCTACCAGTTCGAGCATGCCAGGGCTGGTCAAAGCAGAAAATCAACCGTGAACCAGCAGCAGAGCAAAGTCAGAAGCAGTTTGGCCGAGGCGCTGGCCGAACAGACTCGCAATCATCATCGTCAACATCCAGACCTTCCGGCGCTGTTCGATGCTCTGGACAAGTATCCCAAGCTGGCCAGCGACGCTATGCGGTTTATCGCCGTGAGGCCTCAACTCCTCGCAGACGGGCTCATCGGCTAGCAGCTGAAAAAGCAGATTCTTTGCATGATGCACCGAAGGCGAAGAAGTCAGCGCCGAAGAGCTGCTGGACGCCCGCTGTGCAGGCCCGCCACTCCAAAATGAGCGCA
>Ga0163217_1093704_pt1 | contig 10138 bp, 11 predicted proteins | sample SynspAceP_FD_185933 | JGI IMG/M metagenome (GOLD analysis project Ga0163217, IMG submission 185933) | Saline lake microbial communities from Ace Lake in Antarctica - Synechococcus sp. Ace-P (PacBio error correction) | ecosystem: Environmental > Aquatic > Non-marine Saline and Alkaline > Saline ...
CACACGAGAGAGAGAGATGCTTTGCGTCGACGGTCGGCCGACGATGGTGTCCTGGTTGTCGTGACGCGACGACGCTCCGGGGGAGCCGGTGCTTCGGAGTCGGAATCACTTCGCTGCGCTGCCCCATGAATCGCCGAACCCACAACTATTGGTCGTGCCGAGGTCCGATGCCGATGATGTCCTTCGCCTTGTTGCCAATATAAGTTCTCCGACAGAGTGTGGCCCCGGAAGCGTTTTTGAATAAGAAACGGGCCGTTGGGGGTTTGATAGACGGTTGGAAAGGGTCCCCGGTGGTGGGAATGTCAGCCTTTTTCACGACGAATCCCTTTGGCAGCAAAGAACCGTGCCAGAGAGCGTTGTGGCCATCGCGTTCCAAAACGGCAGCACCCTCGAAAAACACCGTCCTTTTACTGCTTTTTTCACGTCTTGGTGTCGCCGAAAAAGTTGCAGAACAAATTTGCAGTGTGCTTCTGACCGATTCGGCCCAACAGGCGAGTCCAAGAACGGCAGCCGGCGTCCTCGTTGCCCCCCCGAAGATTGCCAACCTTTCGCAACGCACCTTGGAATCGCCCGGTAAGCAGGTTCGGGGAATTCATTGCGCATCAACCTCATTACCGTTGGCGTTAGCCGTTCCATGTGAAACCGGGCTAACGCCAAAAACGGCAATATCCGAAACCACGTCCCGAACCTGCTTAAAAGCCTCTCGAGAGGCTACGCTTCTCATGGTCGAGTGCGGAAAAAAAAAATCAAAATGGGCCGGGGGGGGGTTTCCGCAGTTTGTTCACGTGCATTGCACCAGATGCCGACCTGCGAAAGCCCACCGACCCAGTGCAAAACATGTCCCGACCCAAGAAAAAGATAGGTGACACCTCCGGCACCTTGCAAGGTTCTGTGCCAAACGATGTGTCGCGGTTGTTTCCGCTGCAAATTTCCAGTGGCACGGCCGCAAGTTTTCGTTGGTTTCCTCGGATCAGTGATTTCCCGATTCTCCTGCTCGCCCTCGTCCGTCCCCAGCCAACGTTCGACACGCCGAGCGAGCCGAGCACGTGCGATCGCTTGCAAAACTTGGAGTAAGAAGAACGAAACAACCAGCGAGAGGAAGAAAAAGCTCCTGGCCCGATCGCAAAGAAAACGAAATGAACGGCTCGGCACTTCAGCATTGGTCAAACCAAGAAACACAAAAAAGCCCGCGATGATCAAACAATCGCCAACGCGCAACAGAAAATAAGTGCCCGGGCGAACCACACCGACCAAGAGACCAAGGGAAGTTGCGTGCGGAATCATCGAGATCGATCGGAATTCGCAGCGGTTGCGGAGAAGGATTGGCTCAAACGGGATGAACGGCAATGGTTTTTTTCGTATCAGGTCTGGATGTTTGTTGATTTTCCATTTTTCTGCCCTTATCTTCGCCCCGCTTTCCTCCAGCTGCCTGAAGCGAGAACTCGCATTCACTCATAAGTTTCTTTTTGCGCAGAAACGGCCGGCGACCGTCAAAACCGTGGCCCGATCAGTTAAGATAGCGAACCTTATCGTCGCCGAACATTGTTTTTTTCTGACATGATTTTTTCTGCGAGTGGACTTGCAGCTAGCGCCTGCACTACGGAGGGCATTGTGCCCGGAGTTTCCCAAGACAGCGAGAGCCTGCATTGTTCGGTCGCGATCCGTCAATCGAGCGCTGGCATGGTTTAACAAGCTCCACCCCGATCACATGCAACGCATTTTGAACAGCACTCACCTCCCGCGGCCGCTCGATCGAGCGCCCCGCGGATCGCAAGATTCCTCGATGTATTTGCGGAAATGCCGTCGTCGATCCCGATAGAGTGGTTTGATGGATTGGAGTACCGCCGCGCACCACTGTTTCCCAGCGGGCCGGCTGAAGAACAGGTCGCAGGCGAGGTACACGAGACCAATCCTGGCTGGCGTTTGAAACAAACGGTTCGTCAATGAAAAGTCGATCGCGCGGACCGGCGAAGATGCTGGGCGTTTCCACAGGCAGCATCGTGCAGTGCCTGACGCCACGTACTGTTCTGCGAGAAGAGATCTGGAAGCGAAACCAGGCAAAGCTCGGTGAACCCGAGAAGTGCTGAGCCAGCACTCGCCACCACAAGCGAGAACAAATTTAGAAGACAAGAGAGGCTCACGAATTGAGAGGCACAGGCACACACAAAAAGTGCCGGCACCATATCGATAAGTTCGAGCAGTTGCAGGCCTTGGTCTATCTATACCGAAATCGAACTATGGCGTCAAAACAATGCACCGCAAGGCAAAGGAACAGCAGGCGGAGACCAGACGTGGCTAACCGCGAGGTTAACTGTCTGAAATCAAAGCGAGCAGTGAACTCAATAGACCAAGCCGCAGTCGGCGAAAGCTCAAGCCGATTCGGCGAACGGCCTCAAAAAGAACGTTGCTTGAATGCAGACACAAGTTGCTCGACAAACACGTTTTTCTATTCTCGCACCCAGCTTGCCCTGCGAGTGACGAACGCGGGCGAACTTCGGCACTTCCGCGAACGGGTCGCGTCCTTCAGAGCGGGGTTGAAGTGCAGAGGCCGAAACTCCGTCAAAGTCACAGCCCGAAACGCAAAGCACTGAAAGCAAATAGAAAAGCGACGCATCGCGGAGAAGAACGATGCTCTCTGACAACACCGCAAACCCGGATACGCGGCGTCAGTGGATCGATTCAGGAAGACCGCGACCGTCATGACAACAACTCAGCCGCAACTAAAAGGGGTTAGCGTCCATACGAAGCCGCACGGAGTCCGCAAACCAAGCACTTGCCACCGAGGCCGAATTGGAAACATCATCAAAGTGCTTTCGACTCAGATCAAGCGCCGCCCAATCAACACCGTACCAGACGAGACTTCTTGCCAATGACGCAGAGTCGATCGAACAAGGGGACGCTGAACGCCTTGAGCATGCGCGAAACAACCTGGAAAGAGGCACGGAAGCCGAAATTGGAAGCAACGTCGAATCCTGCTCGACTCCACGAGAATCTCAGTGATCCATCTACCCGCGAAATCGATCCGTAGCCACGACGTTCTGGGCGAGACGAACTGATCGGACAGAGATCGCACAGGCTAGACCGACGAATCGAAAAAACGGAATCCTCATTCTCGGAAGCAGAGCAGAAAACTCCTTTTGAAGCTCTTGCAGTTGGGCACCGAGTTGGGGAGCGAATGTGCCGTGAGGTCTTCCATGCGTTACCGGTCTCCCCAGTAATTGTTCCAAAGACGGCTGATTTGTCCCGCGATCACGCCCCGGACGCACCTTCTTGACGAGCTTTCGCGGCCCATGCTGTGCGATCGTGGCATCATCGTCATCCTTTGTACTTTGAAGTGTCCCACACGAACCCGCGTGACCAAGTCAAAGCCCGGGTAAACCTGGTCGTGCCCGGCCAACGTAAAATGATCCAAATTTCCCGACCAGGAAACCGCCAGCCCTTCCTCCTGTCCCGTAATTCGCAACGACATCGCCATCAATTCGAGACTCGATCACCGGAGTGAGTCGTACGGCTGTAAGTTAGCAACCAACAAGATTCCGTTCCAAACTCGCCACTTGGCTGAGTTCCCACCGACAAAAACCGCTCAGCATCAATCAAATCGAGGTCAAATAGGGATTATCCGCGAGTTCCAGCGGTGCTTGATGTATCGCGAAGCGCTCCGCGTGACGTGTCCACTGGTTTTTCACCGTGTAAACCCCAACCGGAAATGACGCAACCGCGGGAGACGTCCGGAAGCGTGCTCCCAATCCCGACCATGTACTTAGTAAAGCTTGAAACGGAGTCCTCCGATCTGTACTTTGGCTCGGTCCAGAAACATAGACCCGGAGAGACGGTTCATCGCTATCGATGTGATTTGAGCGAGAACGCAGATCGAACTGGTCCACGCAGTTCGTCCGTCGGAACAACTGCCGCTGACCAGACCCACGAATAAGATGAGGTTCGCCTCGCGTGGCTGTGGGCAGATAATTGGGAGCCAAAAACACGGCAGAACAACTCACCGAGAAAAGGTCTGCAAGAAAAACCGATTGTGAGCCCAGGCTCGCGTCGTCATGACGAACACGCTTAGCCGTGGAGCCGTGCCCGTGGTTAGGCAGTCAATGAATTGGACAAGCTGACATTAAGCAGTGAAATTTTCCGCAGAAAAAGAGACAAGCGAATTTCTGTCGAAAATCTTCTGTCGATCCATTTCATTTCCGTAACCGCCAACATCGATTGAATTCGAGAAGCAGAAAACCTGTCGCCGCAAATGAACGCCTCGTCCCATCCCGAGCTCCGTCGCCGGTGAGACGCTTTCGCTAACGTGATCCCCAGCATCACGCAAAAAACCCCCCGCTCGGCTAGATACTCGTCTCGCGCCTACTCCCCCGCTGCCAGCACGCCTCCATGACCGAACCGAATCGTTTTCTCATATCCGACCGTGAAACTCTCGGCTCCTACTTGATCAAGCGCAACTAACTCGTTTGCCGAGCACGGCAGCGAGCCCGACTCGCGGTTCGTTTGGCTTCGCTCTCGCGTCGTTTGGAGAAATAACCCGCGAGCAACGTGTGGATGTGTCGCGGATCCCCCGGTCCCGAGGCGGGGCGACGCACACTGCGGGCTCTCGACAGCAACCGATACCGATCCGGCCCGCGCTCGATCTCCGCACATCGTCTCAGCCTGCTACCTAACGCGTCCCGTCGTGCGGGCGACTTCCATCGGACCCATAGACAGTTACAAGCATTGCGGCGAGTCGCGTACTTTACGGCGAGGGCATCGATCTGTCCCGGTGGCAATCGATCGGCCAGTGTCGAAGCGGTCGAGCGGCGATTGCCAATATGCGAATCGTGCCAATCGAAAACAGCACCGACGGGCGATCGTCGCACGCTGGAAAACTCCTGCGGCGAGGTCACAATCACCGGCGAGTTTATTGCTCCGCGATCCAATCACAATTTGATTCACCACGCCACCGCAACGAAATCACCGAGTCCCATAGCAACCGCAGCATAACCTCAGTGTCGCGATGGCTGCCGAGCGAAATTGCCCCGCCCGCGACTGGCCGAAACCGCCTCCAACGACGCCGCGGCAGGCGCGCGAGCACGCCCGGCATCGCGGCGGTCGGCCAGTCTCCCGGCCGCGACGCGTAGCGTTGGACGTGGTCAACGCCTCCATCGAAGACAACCGAAACAACATCACCCGTTCCGCGGTCCTCGCCTCAGGGTTTGCCCGACCGAGCGGGACGACAAAAACACGCTGTTATTGTCGTCGAACACCGTCCGGGAGCCCTCGCGGACTATTGGGAATCATGCGAGCCACCAATGAATTGGACCGTGGATCGAGTCTCCCCGTCAGGACGCCCGAACGAGTATTTTTTTATCGTCGAGTTGCACCGGCATCAAACCGACGATCGGTCGCCGCGTGATCACAACACTGCGGAGCAAACGCATGCATCTCCAGTTCTGGGCAGCTATCCGAGAGCAAATGACGACGGACAAAAGTAAGGGTTTGCCGAGTCGTCTGCCGATCGAGACGGGTTTCGCTACGTTGCCTGGAAGCCCTGATGGTCGCCAACGACGCAAAACCGCAACTCCTTGCATGGATGCCCCGTGTTGCCCCAATCGCAGCTTTTTCGCCTAACCAGTCTTGCCCCGGCCAGCCAGAATCCCTTCGCAAGGTCGAGGGCGGTACGGATCGTTCGGAATACGATGCCTGCCGAACTGACGCCACGAAGAACAGACACAGCCGCATCGTATCGCGTCCACCGCCGGGTCGGGCCCGCCGAATACGTCCGCCGCCCTGTACGCACATCGTTTAACAGGGTAGGAAAGGCCGGCGGAATCGCAACAGAAGAATCGTCGCGACGTTGGCCAGCCACTGGTTCCCCCTCCGCATTTCCGCACCCCTCCGAAGCGATCCACGGGTGATGGGACGGTTCAAAAAAAAACGATTCGTGATCCAGCGTCTCTATCCGGACGCAGCGAAGAAACGTCCGTCCGGGTCGGCGAACATTAAGACAACCAAGCCGCTTGCCCTGATCGCGATCACCGCCGACACGCCCAACCCGTGGCCGAGATGTCCCGATTGGTCGTCCCGAGGCCGTCACCGCGAGCCTCATACACGGATAGCGCCGACCACGACGACCTCCCGGATCCGCCGCGGCGACCGATCGCAACGCTCGCGTCCCCGAATTCGCGCTTCGGTCCCGGAGATTCGCCCGCTACAGCCCGCGGGCACTCGGTCGAAATTGTGCAGTCGTCGATGACGTGAACTGCGTGTTGCACGAGTGCCGTATCTCCGCATTCCTGCCGTCCGCGACCGATCTGGAACCTCGCGGGAGCGACGCAGTGGCGCGGTGATGCTAGCACGCGGATCAAAAACCTCAGCGGTATTTACCGAACAGCGACCTCGCAAACTGTTGGCCAACGCAGAAAAAACCTCGCCTCGATCGCCGATCGTGAGGTAGGAACACGCACACCGATTGTCTCCGCGGCCCGTCCCGCTCGGTGAAGCGGTCACGCCATCTCTCAGAAACATATCTACGAACTGCCTGTCCGCGGGATGACGGCCCCGCTTCGGCCAAGACGGACATCACGGATCTGTCGCCCGCCGGATATAACTCGCGCGTTCGACGACTCCGGTGCTCCAATGGGTATTCCTCGGAAGGACCCCCACGCTCAGTGACCTTCCTGTTTCGATCGAAAAACGACTTCGTACGACGCGAGGTGCCGCCGAGATCCACAGCCATTTGACCGACTGTCGACGGCGTGTTGACCAAGCGATCGATCCCTACACCACCGTGTGCCTCGGCGAGCCTCATGCCGAACAACTCGTTTTCAACGCTCGCGATGGCCTGGATCCAAATGGGATGCGGAGCGGATTCAGTCGGCGATCACCACGGCCTCGAAACAGCCCGAATCGTGGGCCGAGCGAGCCCAAGGAACTCGGAACCGAACATCCGCCCAAGCCGCACGCATAAATGGCGCAGCCCAGCGAGATGAAATCATGGGATGCAACCAGCAACAGTTTGTTACATACGGCGACGATTACCCGACACGCCCCGTGAGGCGGACGTCAGTTAAAGCGGCGCCCCCGACGACGCGGGCGACCGACCTCGCGAATCGCGGCGCACTGGACGATGCGTGGCAAAGGGGTGGAGGGCGTCGGCGAGATGATCGACGGTTTGCACGTGGTGGCGACCGATGGAACCACACCTAACGAAAGAGGAGTGAGCGGGCCGATTCGCGATATTTTCTGGATGTCGTTGATCCCGTCGCCGCGGCGCTACCAGACAACGGCGGGCAAAGTTGGCTCATGCCGCCGAGTGCGAGCACGCACCGATCGCCTCGACCCGCTCAACGATCACGAGGATTCCACTCGCCGATCTGTACCTCCGAGGACCGTGCAAACGCGGAACGTTCGATCCGTTGCAACCCAAGACGGATGCTGCGTCCAAACTGGGAACAGAAACAAAGACGAACGTGACGGCGGAGAAATCGGCGGCTGTGGCCGAATCACGATGTCATCGGTCGCGGGTTGGCGGGAACGGCTCGACGAACCGATTTTGATCGAAGCCGAAGACCAGCCGGACGAATTCATTCCTCTCTCGATGTATGAGCGCCGTCGCCCCCACGGCACCAACGCGGACACTGCCGGTAAATGTCCAATTCAACGCGCTTAAACGCAACCATCGAACGAGTCGCCCAGAACGCCCATGACGCAGCAAAGACGGCCATCACAAACGTATCAAGGACGATCGACAACGAAATCCGTGCCGATCAAAAACCTCGACATCCGCACCGCGAACGTCGGCATCCGCACCGACGAAAAATCGGACAACCGAAGCGATCGAAATTCGAAGTCGGTCCGCCGCCGTCATGACGGTCGCGACCCTGACGCTCCACCTCGCCGCACGACCGGGCCGCGAATTCGCAATTCGAGCCTCGCTCGCTCTCTCGAGCCGGAATGATTAATCATCGCGTGATTGGACGCTCGCGGTGGGAACAAGCGACCGCAACTCACGAAAACACCAACGCGGGATCCACAACCCGTGCAACGCTCGGATTCGGAAAACCAAGGCGTCGGCAAATCCACTGCGACCGACGGATCGAATACGATTCGCACTCCGTCAAGTGAGAAGTTCAGATCGCAGAAGCGTCCGAGTGTCCAAGCGAAACCGGAACCGACCTAGCGAAAGCATCTCACGGCAAACGAACGGGGCAATCCCCAGAGCGCCACGCCGCTTTCCTCGAGAACGTTTTCGACCGATCAATTCGAGTGCGAGTCCTAACTACGGCTAACACTCGCATTCCACTCAATTCCGATCGCGTGCGTCGAGGACGATGGATTGACCGCATCGAGCGGCGGTTCACCGTTCGACTTGTCGATGCCGTCTGTCAGGTTTCGAAACTCACCCGCCGAGCAAGTCTTGTCGATCCCTGGAAGGAATGCTGGTCGCCGGCCCCAACTCCAACAAGGAGCCGAAAACAGTCGCGACCAGTACGTCAACTGCGACGTGGCGACATGCGAGCGTTACTCTCACGAACTCGTTTATCGATTCGATCCCAAAACACCCGAACAAACTCGCAGCATCGATGTCGACGGCCCAAGGACCCTCCGCATTACGACGCCGATCGGATCGGTGTCCGTATCGGTCTCATGGACGTGACAGTTTTGAAAGTCGCCCCGGTTGGAACGTTGCCTACCGCCCTGATGCACATTAAACGTCGATTCGGTGTCTGGTGCGACGTCGCGACATCGCGCCGCTCTGGCCAGGCAACGTCCGTTCCAAACCGACGCGCATCGAAGGCGTGCTCAACCGGCGGTCGTTCCCGCCCGGCAACGGGCAACCCGACCTCCGGGCCGCTTTCGATCATAGGAAAAAAAAATGGTTCCCCACCGATTTTCAGCCATCGGCAACGTCGAAATCCGCTCCGCCCAATTACACGCCCAGCCACGCCGCAAATAACCTTTCCTTCGAACAGTCCCCCTCGGCCCTCGAACGAAAAGGTCCCGGTGCGCCCCCGAACGGTCAGCGATGCGCAAATGGGTCAAGCCAACCCGACCCAAACACCGCCCCGTTCCAACAAGACGGTGCCAAAAACAACGAACCGCCCCGCCACATCCGAGGCGATCATCCACTCGCGAAACTGACCCTCGGCCGGCCGGCGAGTTGTCGCTACGACCTGAGCGTCGTCGGGCCAATCGTCGAGTCACTCACGCGATGACACTGCGGAAAAAACAAAACAAAACCGTCGCAGAATTTTTCCCCGCGGATATCGACGCGGTGCAACGATGCAACCGAAAACATGCTGGCGGTGATGACGGGGACCAATCCTGCGACTACGTCCCAAGGCGAAGCGCGGCGGGCGACGTGTGCAACTCGGCAGCCAACCCGCAAAACGCCCCGCACGACTCGAACCTCCGGCGACGCTACTTCATGCGGCCCGAATCCAAGTCGCGCCGGACAGATGAACTACTTCTGACTCCTCAGCTCAGCCGCGAATTCGTCGTACCCAGCCGCGTCCTGCCACCGCTCAGTGCCACGATCCCGAATCGCAGGCGCGATGGACGCCAAAGTCCCGCGCGTTCATTCGGCGGCCTCGAGCGTTCGAACGGACGTGTCGCCAAAACTCTCCGCGCGGTGTGCTGCTCGACTGCCGCAAATCGCCCAGCCGCAAACCACCGGAGCGAAATGGGCCGGCGATGGGAACTCGGCCCTCATGCCGAAACCCCGTCAATCGCCAATTCCCCCGCAACGATTCCAGACAACCCGTGGCTCAGATCTCCACTCAAACAACAACCGATAACCCGTCCGAAGTCCTAACGTCGACCGATTCGCGCCGATGCAAGTCGCGAAATCCAGACAAACGAGATGTTGGTTCTCGAACTGAATTGGATACCAGGCGTTGCAGCACCGGACGTGAAACAAACATCCCTTCGCCACCGTACCGATCGGGAACAACGCCCCGTACGATTCCAACCCTCGGGAACAATCCAGCACCTCGGCCCGTTCTACGCGTTGTTCTACACCGTAGCAAGCGAACCGGAATCAGAACAAAACAAACACGATCCAGTCGAAGCTGGCAAGCGGTCACCGTGAACATGGACCAATGTACTCTACAAGGCGCATGTCGAGGAACAACGGAACGATCAAACGAACCGA
>Ga0163217_1017788_pt1 | contig 10137 bp, 3 predicted proteins | sample SynspAceP_FD_185933 | JGI IMG/M metagenome (GOLD analysis project Ga0163217, IMG submission 185933) | Saline lake microbial communities from Ace Lake in Antarctica - Synechococcus sp. Ace-P (PacBio error correction) | ecosystem: Environmental > Aquatic > Non-marine Saline and Alkaline > Saline ...
CCCAAACAACACCCACCACGGAAAAGAAAGGGAAGGAGGAAAGATCCAATTACAATAGTCAAAAATTTATAGAGGCATACATTATTTAAAAAAAAAAATTGAAAAAAAAAACGTTTTAAAACTATTTTAACACACAATAATCACGTAAAAAGTACGAAGCAAAACTCAAAATCACTATTTGATTCACAGTCCAATAAAAATATAATTAACCATTTTTTTTAATCCCATTACTAAAATTCCACACACGTGCACAATACAAAAAAAGAATCGAAACCCAATATGTGCCCAACTTATGTTTTCCTAACACATATCATTGGACTTATGTTTCATCAGTTTTATGTAAAAGAGATATATATCCACATATTTAAATAGATATTTCCCACTTGGGATACGCCAATAAACGTACCGGTTGCCTCACCCACCAATTAATTATGGACCAAGAAACGATAGTCCAGCTAGTTTATGGAATCGTTTACATAAAAATCATAAATGGAATCAGATGACCAATAATGCCATTGCTGTTCTCCAGTACGGGTCAACACCGCAGTATAAAGAAATTTGTTTTGCTTTTAATTACTTATTACACAAGAAACCAATCATTCCATAACGTCATGTATGAGTTAATGAGACAAATCAAAGGCGCCCATAAATATAAGTAAAATTACAATACAATAATATGAAAATCATGGTTTGTAAATCATCCTTAATAAGAATAATAATTAAAAATAAAAAAGAGTACCACCGATGAAAGGACTGAAAAACCTTTATCAATCGGGGACGAAATAATTATCGTGTTAAACACCAATTTTAAATGATAAAAAAAAAAGTTGCTGAACAAACAACTCACCATTTAACATGCGTAACAAAAGCCAACGTAAGGCACGACTTGAAGATAAATCAAAGATTACTATGAAGGTTGTAATTCGCGAAACAAAGAGTTGTGCTAGTTTTTCATCATCACCACACAATAGCCTTACTGGTGAGAGCAACATTCATTAATCCTGACTACTAGTGCTCAAAATCAAAACGTAAAAATGTAGAGTTGGATATAAGTTACTTATTAGTATAATCAAAACCATTTATAATTATACACGAGCTTGTCCAATTGTACAACATTTATTAAGTAATTAAAAAATACATAATAGAAAGGACCAAGATGTATTCTGTCCAATCACCATGGAAAGACCAAAGAAATAATTTGTTTTCAATTAGATTCAAATGCCAAACGTGGGCTAAACAATACTATGATAAAAATTAAAATACTAGTATTTAATGCTTCTCTTACTCCAAATTTATAAAGTCATAACTGCCACTCGTCTAAAAGAAGTCTAAAATTTAATAGGAAAATATTTTACCTAGGTTTCGACAAAAACGTGAACGATGTCAATTCTGGTATTTTTAAAAAAGTCTTTATTTTAATTTAATCTTAAATCTCAAATCGATTGTTTTTCTTTTGCCATATTAATCAATGATTTGATGATGCACGACACATTATAAAAAAATCTTCATCACATCTTTATAAATGGATACAAATAACGTTATCTAATATTCAATTAAGATTATCATTTGAAAAATGAAGTAGTAAAAGATCATAAGGGAGGGAAAAAAATTGCTAAAAAGAACGCGTTCATGGCAGCATAAAACTCAAAACACATAACCGAGAAAAGATCAAAATGTGACTAGCTCCGAATCTTGTGACAAAGTATCCGAAGTATCCCGTAAATAACGATGAGAAAATTAGAAATGAGAATAACAATAAAAATGAGTATGTTCCAAAAAAAATCTTTTTTTTACAACTGCGAGGAAGGAATAAAAACAGAGAGAAAAAGATTATAGGACGTTTAATTAGCCAGATAAATTAAATAGACTAAAACATAGAGAGTACAGTCTTTATGGATTTTATATTTGGCAACTGGACTAATCTAATTTGGCAAAAAAGCGGAATTAGTTTTCAAGGAGTAGAGATTAAGACTTACCGGGAATCGATTCAGAATTATTGTTGTTGAAAGATTATTTCTCCAAGCATATAAAAACGCTTTGACTCTACACACTAATATTAATCATTTAATTTATTTAATATGAATAAGGATGTATTAAAACACATACCAAAATCGCTCAAAGTATTTGTTATTGGTTTATACTCCTTATACCAAGTTGTACTTGAACAAACTCGTTATATGTGAAAATCACATTAGAAAAAAGGAAGAAATCAATGAAAAAAACAACGAATATATAGTTGTCAAGGTAGTATCAAACAGATTTTGTCAAGTAGAAGACCTTAAGAATACCAAAACAGAAGAGAACATAAGAATGAAGGTAAACAAAAATCATTTCAAGACGAATAGACGGTCTAAGGGATATGTAGAAAAAATCAGTATAGAAGGCAAACAGGAGTAAGAGATACGTTCAAAACGAGGATATTGTAGTTACTAATACGTAGCAGGATCCAAACAGATAAGAAGAAGGATTACGATTCATAAATGAAAAGCAGACTGCATATATCTAATATCAAAATCCTGGTGCCAAACAAAATGTTATACAATTCTAAAAAAGAGTTCAATAAGAGCAGAAGAACACCAGAAGACTTACAAACAAATGAACTAAATGTTTATACGAGTAAGACAATAAAGTAAACAAAGATTTATTATCACAAGTAAGCAAAATGATATAAGAACAAAAAAGACAAATAAAATAAGTAAACACTAGATAGTATTAAAATAAGACGTAATCTGTACCAAAAATTATGATATTTGATCCAGATTAAGGATACAATCATGGGGAGTCACGATCATTAATGAAAACATAACTGAACATTATTGAAATACGGTAGAAGAATCGACTCTATCCGTATAATCAGCTTAAAAACAGCATAAGATAAACGATATTAAAAAATTGCTTATCAACTCAAAAGAAGATAAATTCAGATACTTATTTGTTGTATTAAAGAAGTCACCAAAAACAGAATGGACATAACTACACGACAAAGAGCAATAAGCTGCAAGTCCAAGGAGTCAACCGGATTAATCAACGTCGAACAATGTATTGAAAGAACAATAGGAATGTTATATCAACTAAAATTCAGATAGCCGGAAGAAGACTTTGAGCCTGTGTTTTATCTAAGTAATTTTTTTGATCATCCTTCTATTACAGTCAATGAGCACTATTCCGGAGTAACTGCTACTAATGGGAAAGAAGAACGATTACTACAATGAACAGAAGAAACTCAGCCATCATTGAAATCCAAGGTATTTTAAATAGAAACATTCTAGTTAAAATCGATAAAGAAATCGAAATGAGTAGATTAACTACTGCCGGAATCTTAAAGATTTGCAGCAAGCATTTTAATGCAAAGATGACGAGATAGTAGAAATCAACACAACATGTACCTCCATAGAAGGTTCTTCACTCAGACGTTGGGAACTTAAACCGTGTTTATAATAATACTAGACTTTTAGATGTTGATAAAAAAAAGCCTATTTAAATGAATAAAAAAAATACAGATACAAGAAACATATCAAACATGCAATGAATCATTTTGATGCTTACTTTAATGCTAAAAAACTAATTGATAAAAGAATAGCATTCTAAAAACACAAGCACGCAGTTATTTATGAATTATGAATGAAACCGCTGCTTATAACACGCTAATTAAGAGGAAAGAGACAAGAAATCAGTACGTTACTAATATTCGGAATCGAAATAAGTCTGGTAAACAGATAACTGCCCTACAAGATATTACAGATTTTTGAGCGGGCACATAACCATCATTTACTGTGGATATTCTAAAAAACCACATATATAACACCAAACTAAGATGGAAAAAAGATTGAGGAAAAAACAAGTTTTTGATTTAGAGATGATCCGTTCCAGGATATCATTCCTAATTTATATACACTTAACAGCGCTTGTTACAGAGAAATATTGGTCAATGATATAACGATGGAGCGATGTTCAGCGAGGAATTAAAATTTCCGCACCAGGTGTAGAGAGAACGATTCACAGATAAAACTATTATGATAAAGAATTTAAAGTGCTAGAAAACGACTTGCACTATTGATCAAAACAACATTAGAATAAATCATGTTATGGAAACATACAGTCATTTAGATATACAATAGAGCTTACACCTATGTTTACATGCAAAATTAAAGAGAAGTAATGGTACTGCGCAAAAGTACAGAAATTGCGCAAGAGTCCTTTAACAGATGGTTACCATACAAATAAAGATATATATAGAGACGAGGCATCAATTATGTAGACAAAAAGATGAAGTTTTTAACAGAAAGAAGAATTAGACCGCATTTCTTGAAAGTAAATGAAACAAAAAATTAAAATATGAGAGATACATTTTTTAAAGAACCTCAGAAGATACATTGCGATCGGCGTTAAACAGTTGAATGTAAAGAGGATAAAATACTACTAGATATTCAAAGGAGCGCAATTCACATGGATCAAAAGAGAGTGCAAGAAAAGACAACACTAGAATTAATATAAAGAAATACCATCCTAAAAGTGATTATGAAAGAATGGATCAAGTGTTGGAGATAAAAACTACATTGAATGGATTATACATATATCAAAAGTAGAACAATGGAAACAGAACTTTAAATTTTAGTTAAAGAATGTAAAAAGAAAATCAGGAAGTAAATAAAAATAAACAAAAGAAATCCCAACTAATGGTAGAATATCTATTTATTCAGTTTTTTTTTTATAGAGAAAGTACTACAACACTATTTTCACAAAAAGAAGAGCAAAGATTTTAAAACGATTTCCGTAATTTAAAATACATAGTAAGCAAACAACAGCAAACTAAATAGTAGAATAGAGGCTACTACGGTAAAATAATAAAAATACTAGAAAAATAAACTACATGCATTCCCAGACCAGTTCTTGAAATATGGGTTATATATAATATCCTATTATGCACAATAATAACTACTAAACACAACATAAGCTATATTTCTAATATTTTAATAATAGGCTAAAGAGAGGCTATAATAGAGAACCTATTAGTAGAATAGCTATTAGTCCAAAATCGAATATATAAACCCGAAGACACCCATTAAATCTTCAAAATATTAATTACAAGCAAAGTCCGTAATGTTCTGCTATTTGTTGCAAACAGGTAGGATAAAAAAAAGACATACCCTAAAGATAGATGCTGAATGGAAATCTTATAAGCACAATAATCTTTAAATGGTTAAAATCTGCATTTTTGTCATAAATTAATTCTATTATGGATAAGAGAATAAGTATGCCTAGCATGATAATGGATACTAGAAAAAGTACTATCATGCCATAAATGCACAAAGTACAAATATCACAAAATCCAGTATTATAATACAGATGAAAAACTGAAAATAGAATGCCAATTTGTTATAAATACAAATTTTCCTTATATGAGTCCTTATTAATCCCTTGGAAAATTCCAAATATGAAATAGAGAGAATAATAAAAGAAGAAAACATAGATCACACAACCGATAAATTAGAAAAAGTTACAAAACCCACACGCTGGTGAAAAATAAATTAAGGATAAAAAGAAGTCTGAAAAATCATCCCAATAGTCATGACCATTAATAATGGGTATATTGTCGCAAGTGCAGTTTAGCTCCAATCATTATAAGATAAGAATAATAACAATGTTGATTATTTTAATGGGAAGAAATTTTTATTTTATTAAATTGTCATGCAGAATCATACTCCTCATAGTTAAATTATAACCCAATAAAAATTAATATGACAAATAAAAATTTTGCCCAACCTTAATTTGAAATCACTAGAATCTTTATTCAAAGATAATACCCATAAAGATAGTTGAAACATACTTTAATGGGTAACACCTTAATTAGATGGAACTTGACAAGGTTCACAAATTAAATTGTTAAAAAAAGATTATAAAGATAACAAGAGCTTACACATCTATATAACGTACAAAATATTAAGCATATCTAACAATACAATGGCATTTTTTAATCAAAAGAAGAATAATTAATTTTCATCAGCTACTATCTTTAGGGGAATAAAAGTAGTAGTGTAGGAAATAAAAAATAAGAATAAGTATTATATGAACCAGATAATAAAAATAATAAAAATTTAAAAACAATAAGAAAGAAGACTAGAATGGTATAAAAAAATGAAATTAGCGGTGGCTAACTCATTGTACCAATTTAAAGCTTAGAAAATTTTTTCATTATCAATTAGCTACCAAATATTTAAAGAGGTGAACTAAAAATGGTGTTGAATAGATTTTTAATATAGTATTTTATTTTTTTTTTAAGAACAGGTTCTGGCAAGTATTACTATTCACTTATTTGGCCTAGAGATTCACCCTCTTTTTTTTTGAAGAATTATCGCCCTTAAGTAGAACCCGTTTCAAACTTCCTTAACAGTTAAGTCATACATAACTCTCAAATATCTAATTCACTTCAATTTTTGTGCATAGGGCCAAGCAGAGAAGACATTCAAAGCCGTTTCAGATGCTATTTCTAGGACACGTGTTTCCTTCTTGTATCAGAAAATCATATTGGAAGAATTTCTGTGAAAAGTTTGTACCTTTTACATCACGAGTCTCAGGAAATAAATCGACTACCATATCGAGAAAAGACTTATATTCACCACCCAGTGGTCGTTAAAGGAAAGAAAAACTTTGACACATAATTTAAAAAGAAGCGTTTACTAGTTATGTAACGTACTTTAATCACATATAAATGTCCCAAGCGAGAGCAAACTTCAGTCATTATATTTGAGGTTCCTGTATTGAAAATCTTTTCCGCGACCCTCTAATAAAAATGTTTTGGCTAACTTCATATCAATATTACAAAAAGCGCAAAGATCATAAGAATTATAATCCCATAAAAAAAATTTATGACAATTAAGCGAGTAATACCGTTGTTACAGGAGAAACTAAAGATATAAACTGTTTAGCGACTCGAAAGAATTCACTAACCATGTATATAATGATCGACCATTAAGACCCAAATTCTCCAATTTATCCAATATAAATGATGGAGTTCGCAGTACGCACAATATAACACAACAATACGAAAAATAATCGCCCTTTAATCCTCCAAGGAGAGACAAACGATCGCCTAGTAATTTCAAAAAAGTCACAAAATTAAGATTAGACAAACCATACCACGACAATACTAGAGAACCATAAAATAACATATCACCGATAAGATGCATATGTAAACGCACCCCGCACCAACAGCCAGACCAGATTGCTGTCGGAAAGCCAGTAAGAAAGTTTTTTTCACAAAAAAAATATACATAAAAGATTAAAGTAAAATAAAGTTATATTAGAACACAAACGGGCAATTTTCGAGACAACATACCAAATGTCCCTGAGTTCATTTTAATCGTCCATAAAAAAAAAACGATTACAAAAGAGAATCAGACGTAAACAAATAAGAAATAATAAAAAACACAAAGAAAACAGATAACATTAACTAAAATAAAGGGGTGATGTTTTAATAAAAGTTTGCGGCTAAATTTCCATACGGGCAACAACCTTCACTCTCACCAATAGAAAGACTTTTATTTAATCTCATTGTTTATATATACCGATAAATAATCGGTAGTACAAACGCGAAGAATGAAACACGTTTCTACTTAAAAAAAGAAGGTCGATCCAGTAAAAATAAAAACAAAAATACTAAAGATAAGTATCTCAGCGCTCTTGATACTGGGTTTTTAATAGATACCATATTATCTAATATTATTAATCATGTTGCAAAAATGTCTTGAAATCTGCCGGCGAAGCACTTTACACAAAAAGAAAACCATATTCACTGAATTATTCCGAATTGTATTACCAGAAAATACAATATCACCGTGAACTTTTTAGTGTAATGGAGATAACCAATATTTTGACTATGGCACTGAAGTCAGGCAAGTTAACAATTGAACCCGCACCAAATGTTTTCAGGTTGGAGGAGACGTTCATAAGTAAAATATAGGACGTAGGAGCGGCATCATGATTCATTTTGAAATGAAAAAACCGTAATCTTTTTCAGATACCGAACAAGACAATATAAACAGAAGTCTACATGAACTTTGAGATCCTGATACTATATTAAGACAATAATTTAATAACGATTGGTTCGCTTTCAACAACATCAATTAAGTTATCGAATAACAGATAATGCTTGTATTTTTATCCTCCAAAGCAGAATACCAAGTTTCTTGGACAGTAGCCAACAGGCGAACGAACTGCGTAGCTTTATCACCATTTTTTTCATAGATACTAATATCAAAAATAGTTGCTTTATCGAGTTTATCTCGAGGAAGCCAATAATTATCCGGTGAGAAACGGAACTCAATAATCGAGTGAAAGTAGATTTTTGGATTGCACGAACTAATACCTCCTTTGAATCGTTCAATTCCCTTTTGAGATATCCTTAAGAGGCCAAGACTGATCTTTTCCCATATGTAACTTTTAAGTAGACAACATGATTGATATTAACTGCTATTCTTTTTTAAAACCATATAGAACATAATAAGTTTCTAATGGATAAATAAAGCCGTATAGGTTTTTACTTTGGGCAAGCTTATTATATTTTTTCTTCTGTAAGAACGATAGTACAATAGGGTATCAGAAATAAACCCAAAAAAATCGGATTGACTTGATCTTCCCGAAGGAAGAAAAAGAAAGATAAACTGTTAAAAAATCGGAGGCGGATTAATAAATACGATATATCTAAAAATATCAAATACCAAAGTATAGATATAATCAAAACCAGACTATTGATATTACGAAAATCAGCTGAACAAATGTTTAATAATCTCGACTAGGAAAAAGGAAATTTAACTAATAGAAGTTGGATGAATTAATAACAGTTGATAAGAGTCTTTTATAAAAGCAAGAAAACCAAAAAGCACAATGCAAAGATAACTGCAGTCAAAATCTTTTAACAACGGAAAGACGAAGTCAATCGAAAATATAGATTAATTCGCATAGTATCTGAACTCTTTACAACTTATTTCTTTTACAATTCTAAGACTTTTGAATTGTATTCAAAGCCAATCGTATATCAATATCGAAGTCTTAATTTTAAATGAGATCGCAAATAGATATCACGGTTAGAATATAATGTTATAAATGCGGAATTTTATCTTTCATTTTGAATTATATTGCATCCACTCAGAAAAAGATCTTTCTTATTTTCTGGAATGATGGTGATAATGATTCCAGCAGCTTTTGTTCAAAACCAGTTTTTCATTTACTTAAATATTGAAGGGTGACAAAACCGGTTAATTCCAAAAGTATTTCTCATCTCAAATAAACAGTTACTCTATTGAAGGATCAAAATTTCTTTATTGCTTTTGTCATTACTCTAAGTGCAGCAAATAACAAAAAAAAAGGAACAACACACCAATTCACAATAATAGGCAAATTTTCAATATTTATCTCCTGCGTTATTCAATATTTAGTTTAAATAATAGTAAAGTTCATCTAAAAGACAGACATTCGGCAATATTAAGTTTACCAAAAAAGGAAATACAGAAGAACAAACTGTCCTTTTTTAGTAGCATGAAAAAAAGAACAGCAATTGATATTTAACAAGAGATTTTTAAAGATACATTAAATTACAGAAATACAAATATATTAATGACCACGTGGCTAAAAAACTATTTTTGGTTGTAAATTGATAAATTATCAATGATTTAATATTTTCAAATTGGCACACTTTCTGAACAAAACGAAATGAAAGAATTTAGTAATAATTCCCAATGAATACTAAACAAATAACCAAAGAGGGAATAAAAAAAAATAAAGAATATCCTAGCAAAAAACAGTGTACAAATCAATATTTACATGGATATTAACAAATACGACTTATCAAAAACAATATAGTCCTACACAATAAGCATTAATAAAAGGCTACCATGAATTAAGTTTGGTCATCATTGAGTATGATACCAAAACAGTAAGATAGGAATTATATTTAAGAAGTAGTCTTTTTCATAAGTAACATTATTTAGTAAATAGCCTTTAAATTAGTAATAGTGGGGAAATCAAAGCGAGGAAGATATGGGCGAACCAATTTAGTAAAGACAGCCCTCTAAGGGTGGGACTTAAGTCCGCCCTTAGAGGCCTTCTTTACTTTTATTTTTGTAAAAGTTTTTATGGACT
>Ga0163217_1026113_pt1 | contig 10137 bp, 12 predicted proteins | sample SynspAceP_FD_185933 | JGI IMG/M metagenome (GOLD analysis project Ga0163217, IMG submission 185933) | Saline lake microbial communities from Ace Lake in Antarctica - Synechococcus sp. Ace-P (PacBio error correction) | ecosystem: Environmental > Aquatic > Non-marine Saline and Alkaline > Saline ...
TTCGGACACAGGAAGGTACAAAGATACACCGATTGCCAGGATCGCAGCGACCAGCCAAGCCAGCCCGGGATGCTACGCCTGGAAACTGGATTGGCTGCCGGCCCCCCGCCCCTCCCCTTCGCTGGCTTTTTTGGCCCGGGAGCGGTTGGGTTTCCGTTTCGTGCGGCCGGGGGCTGCTTTTGCGTGCTTTGGCCATTTTGCCTGCTTACATGCGCTGCCAGAGTGTCGAATGCCTCGAGCAGGTAAGCCCCTGCCCGCAGGGTGCGTCCAGTCCATGCGGCCAGACGCAAGAACGGCTCGATTATCTGAGTGGAGCGGTCTGTTAGGCAAGGGCGGCCAGAAACTGCGGAACAAGAGTCTCTCATGGTTAGTATATGCTGGAAACGTCCTGGCCAGCTCTACCCAGGGTATCCGGCAAGTAAGCATTTGGTTGGGCGTAGCACGCTCCCGCGCAGGTATTCCCAGTGTCTGGGAAACTGCGCCAGATGGCGGCAGTTTCGACTTCAAGCGGGCTGTTCCAATTGCATCGGGGACCCAGATCCTCGACGCGGTCAGTGCTCCCGGTCGAGCTTGCGGAATCACGCTGGCGACGCGGGTATATGGCGTAAATCAGATAGGGCGCGCGATATTTGCCCTCGAAGCCTGAGCAGTGCACAGCTCGAAGTTGAAGTTTGTAGTGCACAGCTTGCTGACGACACGCGGTGTCTTGCGCGATTAAAATAGCATATTATTCCATTGCGCACGGGGCACGCCCGCGACTTGCAGCGAGCTGATTTTGGAGCGATATGCTCTGCGGCGTGGGCCAGAGTCAGGGATTGTTTTTGGGAGACTCAATCTCTGAGTGGGGCGGCTTTTCTGGTTCGCGGCCTCTACGGACCCAGACAGATTCCACAAAGCTTGACCGGTCAGGTAGAATTCGGGAGCGGAGTGCCTTCATCAGAGGCGGGTCTTGAAGGGTTGCCGTCGGCCGCGCCAGGTTCCGAATTGCGAGGCTAGCCGGAGAAGCCCATATGTTCAAAGCTGCAATTGGTTTCCGGCCCTTAAGCCGGCCAAGCGGCAAACCTGAAGTAAAACCTGCTGCCAAGTGCAGGGCACTGGCGCTGGTCAACAAGTACAGCACGCGGACACGCCTCGTGCAGTTGTTGCATTGGGCGGTAACGCTGGGCGGCCAGATCGCTGGTGCGTACAGAATAGCCACCGCCGGTTCTGAATGATCACCCGGTAGCGGATTGCCCTCTGGCGGTTCTTGAACTCAATCCAGAAACACTGCAGGGGCCGCCTGGCTTCGGTCACAGACCTTGGGCGCTCTGCAAGGCTCGACCACGCTGGCCAGCTTGTCGCAATAGGCACTATTCGGCGCGGCCGATGTCAGGCAGCGCTGAGGCTGACGGCGCCGGAGAATAGAGCGGTCCGCGTTATACGTGCCTGGCATGCCCCAGCGAAATCCGCGCTTGAAAGCGCTCCCGAGTCTCGGGCCGGGATAAGGGGCGGAGATGATCTTTTCTCCCTCTGCCTTTGCTGCAGCGGCACAGGTCAGTTAAAGACGTGTATAACAGCCCGCTTGTCTTCTCGCAAGCTCGCAGTCCACGTAGACACACTCTTTGGTCGGGGATAACGCGGCGCGGCTCGGCAAATTCGGACCTTTTCATCGAAGCGCTGCTTGGCCTGCGGTAAAGTTTTTCAGGTCGGGCCAGTTCCGCTTCGGCGTCCGAGAGCGGATCTGCATCTTACAGTATAGGTGACATCCAGGAGCAATGCCGAACTGGGTGCCGCGGTCTTGGCTTTCCCGACCCAGTCGCCTACGGCAATGATCCAATAGGGCTGGGTTTTTTGCCGTGACTTTACGCGATGTGGGCCCAAAGCTCACGTACGCGCAACTTCCACTTGCACGGGGGCCGGGATCAGGAGTGGGGCTGGACGCCAGATGGGCCCACGTGCATTTTCCTTGGCCACAGTTTCTTGGTTCGCAGAAGTAATCGACTACGACCTGTCTTGCGCCAGGCATTCAGGACCCCACGGGGATTGGCCAGCGGCGGTCCGCGGTGGAGCAGCCGGGTCCAGATTGGTCTGACGCAGCAATTGGCGGTGTTGTGGCAAGAAGTGGATACACCGCCGGTCCGGCAATGGACACTCTGAGACGGCCTCGTGCGCAAGTTGTTTCTTAGCGCGCGCAATTATCAGCTGCTCAGCCAGGTCGGCGGCTTCATACGCGCCCGGCCTTACGCGCAAGTCTATGCGAGGCCATTTTGCTGGCGGCGAGACGCACACTGGCCATGGGCCTGTATACACGATTGGCGATTTTCACGAGCCTATGGAACGGCTGAAATGTCGTCAGTGCAGTACGCCCTGGCTTTGAAGCTGCTTGAACGCGCTGGCCCAGCCAGTTGCTGATAAGGTTTTTTCATGGGAGGAGATTCAACCGGCGGCCTGACAGTGCGCCTCTGGAAAATCAGACTATAATTCCGCATTAAGTTGGAGCGTTGCTCAAAGTCGGCTAACGTATGACATGTCCCAGCGGATCTACATCCATTGACCAGGCTGCACCCTTGCGCCCGAGCTTGATGGCTTTCCAGCTGCCGGCAGCCAGTGATGCAGCAAGGTGGTGCAGTGCCGGCCCGAGCGCTTGAATGGCCTGGTACCAGAGTTGCGCGCGGGTAGGGTCGACGCTGGCCGCGAACAGTTCCAGTGGAGGGAGACCGGCCGAGCATGTCAACGTGTGGTTTCCAGGAGCGCCAGAGCGGTATCACTGAGATCTTTTCGATTCCAGGGTGAGGGCGATCGAGAAATTCATTGGCGATGCCCCCCCAGGTTTGTTGGTCGCGGCGTTGTGTGGCCCTCGGCGCGCAGTAAAGCGCAATAAAGGCTGAAGGAGCAGCCAGGGCCAGGTTTTCGCGCGCACGCATGAACTGTCGGGGCCAGCGGTCCAGCTCGGCAAGCTTGTTGCCATCGCCCTCTCGGTCAAGTTGATTCAGCCAACGGAGCTCTCCGCCATATGGGTCTGAACATCACCGTTGGCGGCTTTTCCGCACAGCGTCGCGCGGCCCGCATACCATGGGTATAACTAACTGGCGACACAGGAATCCGCCTCCGGGCCACGAAATTGTCCAGCGCGAGGGAACAGGACCGCGATAGCGGTCGAGGAATCAGCGACCGAGGCTGCTCGAGCACTCCGTGGAAATGATATGCCCGGTGCGGCATCTGGGTGCCGACCAGGGGCAGGCCAATGGCGGCACGCTCCTCGAATTGCGCTTGACATCGTCTTTGCCCTTGCATAGCGCCGTATTGCCGACGCATTACGAGTTATGAACTATCGGGGCGTCTGACATCACGTAAGCACCGGGAAATTCCGGGAAGCACGACTTGCCGGGCACAAGGTGTTCATGTATCAGGTAATACGATTCTTCCGGTCCTGGGCGTCCCACAGTGGAGCGTGCCCGAGATCGGATGCGGGCATTCTCGGGCAGCTACGCTCGGGCGGGGCGTTGGGTATCGCCAGTGGTGGATAGCACGGCGCGGGCGCGGAGTTCCTGGTGGCTCGTGTCAACTAAGCGCGAGATATCTGCGACGCGCGTTTTAGTAGCATTCCGCGGGCGTATCTCGCAAACTGGGCGCAGTCGTGGTTATCACTGAGGTACGCCAGTGGGACCAGGAGCCGCGCCGGCAGTTGATAAAACACCCAAGCACCCATAATGCGTGCATATGAGGGGTCTCACGGCGGATATAGGCTCTCTCCGATCAATCGGTCGCACAGGCCAGCTTCCAAGCTTTGCGGCTTGCGGAATATCGATACAGCCCGCAAATAAGCCCCCGGCGGCTTGGCATTGGCCGGGCCGCTCGGTCAAGACGCAAATGTTCAATTCGGGCGGACAGACACGCCACGGGCGCACGTTGTACATGACTTTCCAGCGAGGGCGTGCGAACGAGGATGATCGTCGTGTCTTCCAGATGGGCCCGCGACTCAGACAGAACGGAAGAGTCGCGTGGCGTGTGAGAGCGCAGCCTCGCTGTTTTGCTTTCGTGAACGAACCGAGGTCGTGCCCTTCATTGGGACACATGATGTCAGCCCCGGCCTGGCCGCGGGGTAGAAGCGCAGTGCGCGCGAAAGCGGGCTCACCGCGATGAGGTAATAGACCTTCGCCTTCGGCATCCAGCAGGGCAGAGCGTGGGGCCGACAGCGGCCAAGGCGGTGCCAGGCGCTCTGCGTCCATATCCCCACGTGGGTGAACCCGGAATGCAGAACTCACCGACCGGTGCCGCACTAACTGAGAACGCTTCTGAAAGCGCTCCAAGGGTTTGGCGGGGTCAAGCCAAGTATCGGGAATCAGGCACCAGGGACAGCCGCTGGGCTTGGGGCCAGGCTCAGGCGGCAACGCTTCATTGGTTGAGCTGCGAGGGTAGACTTCTCACAGATCTTGCCGGCGCCGTTACCCCGTATGAGGCAAGCCATGGTGTGTACATGAATCCCGCTCTTGCCTGCGAATGCGCGTCCCAGGCCGCTCTGCTGCATCTTCGAAGGATGGCATTGGGGGTTGAGTGGAATGTCAACCTTGTAGGTAAACGGCAGCGGTCTTGGCGCTGTGACTGCCCAGGCAGACCGAGGCTTCATAACCGTTCGCAGCGCCAGCCCTTGCGTCCAGCGCCTACCGGCTGTCACGGGTCAGGCCCATTGGCTGATCAGCGCGTGGAGAACAAGCAAGCGTTAAATGCTCTTCGCAGGCGACCACTGCACCCGCCTGCTTCTGTTTGGCTGCGCGCTGACCGCACTGGATGCTTCAGGATCAGGGGCGCCGGGCTCAGACAGCTTGCCCAGAGCATGCTCCTGGCGGCACATTTGTGGCCGGGTTCGCCCTGAGAACGCTGTCTATACTGAGCTCGAGGCAAGGCGCAGCCAGGGTTTTGCCCGAGGCCGGGTGCTGATAGTAAGCCTGGCGGTCCAGCGGATCATTTGGCCCACAGGCGGTCGGCAGACAAGCGTTGCTGCAGGTCGATCACATCTCTCCATGATGCCGGCAGGAGACTCAGCTGCGGCGGGCAACTTCGGTGGTAGTCGCTTACTCACCTCCCGGGGATCACAACCCACGACCATTCACCCGCCGCTGCCGAATGGCACGCGCCGACATAGAGCGCACGGCACCAATACACAGATCCTGGCGCTCTGCACGCGCAGCCGTGCGGGAAGTCGAACAGACGGCGCAGGGCGAGGGCAGGGCGACCTGCAGTATGGGTCCGGCCAGCGTGTCCTTCCTGTTTTTGGACGGGCGCGGCTCGAGAAACCTCAATGTTTAGTATCGTGGTGGGCGCCAATGGTTAGATTCCCGTGCCATCCGTGCATGAGACTCTGCGTCACGCGCGGATCTGGTATTTATCGCCCGGAGACCCATACTTTATGGCCTAGTGCATTCCGCCCCGGCGCCAAGCAGACCACCATAATAGGCGGGTGCGGCCCTGAATCAGGGTTTGATCTGGTGGGAGCGACGACACACAAAGAGGATTCGACCATTTCGAAAGCTGATTTGCAGTCTGCGTACAAGGAAATCGAAGCCACCTGCAGCTGCGGTAAACGTGATCAAGACGTTCACACTGAAAAATTGCGCTCCACCTTGACGTCTGCATCCGAGTGCCCCATCGTGTAATGTGACACCGGCCAAGGTGTCAGGAACACGAGCTGCGTTCTGGATACCGCCGGGTCTGAGCCGATCGAGCGCTTCAAGCAGCGGTTTCGGCGCCGTCATCTCCGAAGTAAGATTCGTGCCGATCAGGGCTCGCGCGAGTGACTGGCCGCATGCAAGGCAAGAAGGCGCTGCTTCTGTGACGGGCGCCTTTTTTGTTAGCGCTGGCTGTGCATGGGACTGCGCCCTGCACGCCGTATGAGAGTCTAGGCCGGCACCCTGGCCCCGGGTCACAGGGCACGGTTTTCCAGTCGCCTGGTGATTGTCGGCTTTGATACAGGGCGCCCTGAAAAACTCGCAGCCGACCGCCCGACCGCGTCCCCGCTTTATCCCGTACTACCGACACGCCGGAAAATAGGCCGCCCGTGGTGAGCCCCCCCCTCGGCACACCTCTCGCCCCAGGCCGGCCCAGGAAGCGTCTCGAACAGCCTGGTCCCAGCCCGGTCTCCTGCGCCCTGCCATGCTCGCGTGAGCAGCCAGCAAGACCAGTCCTATGCCGCCGCACGCTGGCGCACTCTCGTACGGGCCGGCGGGCAGCAACAATCACGCACAGCGCACACTGCTCAGCGACGCGCTCCCGGCTTCCCGCCCTCTCGGCGGTACCGCCAATAGCCGCGGCCGTTGCCAATCGCACCTGTCATCTCGGCTCCCGCCGAGCACGCACGGCGCCGTACCACGGCGCGCGCCGCCGGTTTCCCTGCGTCGCGCGCCGCAATTCGCCGGTCACAACCCCCCGCCTCGCGCGCAGATCCAAGTACGCCGCGCCGGCCTTTGCCCTCTGGTCCAGCCGGCCGCTCCGTGATGTCCGTCAACCGAAACGTCGGCCGGTCTATCTCTCGGCCCTTGGAGCCTCTCGACTGGGCCACTGGTATCGCGGACGTGAGGCTCAGGAAGAGCGCAAATCTAGTATATCTCTGCCTGACGCGGTTATCGACGCGGATCCTGGCGGGGCGGTCCGTCATTTGGGGAGGGCACGCGGTTGGTGAATGACCGGCCGAGTCAGGAGAGCGGCCCTCGGACGCGGTCATAAGCCCTCATTTTCACGCATTGGCCTGCGACCACAGCGCTCTATCGCTGGACAGTTGAAATAAATGCAGCAGGTTGCGACATCCTTACTGATCATCTGGTATCTGGCCGGGAGGACTGCTTGCTTTCACTGGATCGGGGACGAGCTGAGCGCTCGCTCGCACGAATGCCGTGACACGGAAAAACAGATATTCGTGATGATGTTCAGAGCGCAGAAATGGCGCTGGGCAAACCAGTGCCAGCGAGGCAGATCGCCCAGCACAACGTGGTCAAGAATATTCCCAAGGTCGCCAGGCTACCTGTGCAGTGTATTGGCGAGTCGAACACGGCAGCACGAGCCATGCAGCAAATATTCCTACCCACCGCTTCAGGGTGGTCGATTCGGCCGATCATCAATGCTTTGCCGCTGCCTGGGCGGGCTGTCGGCACGGGGCGATTGAAGTTCCCAAATTGGGTTTGGGCTGATCTAGCTGAACTCCGAGCGAGGCGCTACATGAATGGCGAAGGATGCTTTGGCGATGTCATGAGAGGAGCAGTAACAGCTACGTGATAAGGGCTCCGCAACCAGCAAAGGTTTAGGCAAATGGAGCACCGGCCTGATTGGCTCAAGCGCTGCATCAGACATTTTTTGCGCAGCCTCACGGCATATTCCAGCGCGGCGACCTCGAGCAATTTGTCCTGCTGGTACGGGCGATGGTCCGCGGCTATGGCCGAGGCGATATGGAAGCTGGAGCCGACTGCCAGGGTGCCAATTTGCCGAGTCACTAGGCCCCGCACACAGCGCTGAAACAGGCGGAGTTCTGGCCTGTATGTGAGGAGTGAGTCGCTGAAGAACTCCAGCAGACGTTCTAGTTGGCGCAGGGGCGTCCCCGCAGGCTCTCCCAAGCCAGCAGGCCGAAGCCGGCGGGCGAGAGCAGGTTGAGGAGAGCTTACCAACGGCCTGTTTGCCACGCACCTTAAGCCCGAGTCATCCGGATCAGCGATGTGCAGCAGGTGGTGGCTATAGTGCTGAAAAGCCTGTGGCGACCGGCAAGATCCCGCAAACGCGTCACGTCCGGAGGGACTGAGAGGTCATAGTGGAAAAGTGACTCTCAGACGGACTATGATCTACGGCGCAACAGACGCGCCCGGAGACTATGGTGGATCACTACCCGAGGCCAGCAGTTCCTCGCACTCCGATCTGAACATGGTGCTGGATATCCCAAGCTGGTGAGCTCAATCGGCCTCGCTCGATGTTGCTGCGCTGGCGCATCACAAACCCGCGATGAGCAGGGGTTTAGTGAGGCGCCTGACCATTGGAGAATCTCCGGTAGCAACAAGAGCTCAACCCCGCGCGTTGAAGGGCGCGCTTTGGCGCAGCCGGGTGGGGCACCTAGTGTCGTGAGCCACAGGACCAGGCCTTCAGTCACTGCGGATTCAAAGGCAGCGCTTTCAGGAGCCACCTATACCGGTGATAGATGCCACGCCCGCGATTGCGGCATTGTGCGCGGTGACCAGGCTTTTCTGTTTATTGTGTGCTTTCGCGGGCCGCGCACCCCAACTTGAGCTCGTAACAGACGCAGCATTCATCCAGACTAATCTCGCGAGTTCCGGCCATGGCTGCTGCTGTGACAGAGAGAGACTGCACACACTGCGCATCTGATCTCATTTTGGTGCGCGAGGTGCGCGCACAAGGGGGTGACAAGCCCATGCCCCAGCTCCTAGGCCATTATTTGGGCAGCCCTCTGGTACGAAATGAGCCGAAGTTGGCATGCGCCTATGCCTTCAAAATTGACATCACGGTTGGCTCAGGAGGCCAGACCAAAACGAGCCTCGTCGAATCGCCGTGTACGGCAAATAAGGATCTAGTTGGCTCGAGAGACGCTTGTAAGATTAAAGATGTCTCGCTTGACTAGGCGATCTCAGTGACTGATCTTGTCGGAGTGGGCGTTTTTGCTGTATTCTCGAGTCGCGGCCGGCGAGCAGAGCAAGCTCTGACAGGTATCAAAGAGGTGACCATTCTCTCCTTGATTTGAAAGAACGATGACGACCATGTCGTAGATCTCGAACCACTTATCATGCCAAACCGCGTCCCGGCAAGCTGAGCGTCGAACTGACCAAAGCCAGACGGCTACCGCGCGTGACCGTGGCCTCACGGCCTAGAGTCCTGCCCGGCGTTGCCAGAGCCAAGTGCGTGCATCGCCAAGGAATCGCTCTCAAATGCTAACAATACCCGGTAAGGGTAACGCTGGTGCCGGTGATTTCGACGGTAACTAGCGATCCTCGGCCTGGCGTAACCCTATGTGAAGGTGACGGGGATCAGACCACGCCGGGCGGGACATTTGTTCTGGTTCTTCATGTATGTTGTTCCCCGCTATCGATCAGTCGGCATAGCGCATCTCTGCGTATTGGCGTGGGACTGGCCGTCATCATATCCTGCTGCGCCAACTCGAGCAGCTGCGCTGACGGTAGATGGGGCATGCAAACAGGCGGCATGCTCCCTCACGTAGCAGTGCGAACGGTTTTGCTACGACATTTCAAGTTCCTTCCCGGGCCCGGAGTCTGTTTCGCTGTTGGCTCGGGTCAACGAGACCGGTGGGATTAGATGTAGATAGCAATCAAAAACGGCAGGATCGAACGCAGGGTCGATACGGGATGATCGAGGTCGGCCGTCGCACGTAAGCCAGATGGCGTCCGCTGTCAGTCAACCGCACCCGGCATCTGAACGCCTGTTCGGGGTGGCACATGCCAGTTTGCCAGTCGGCGTCGAATCATTGTGTTCGAAACCCGGGAACTTCCGCCGCTGCTGGCGCGGCGACGGGCGGGTTGCGTTGGTCTTCGGTGCGTCTTTGGAGCACGGATACAGAAGAACGCGGCAAGCGCCGATCAACAGCCTTCTTTTCAACCATGTGTTTCCCTCGTTTCTTGCTTGCCGGAGGAGTGCTGTCAGATTCCGCAGCGGCTGCGATTTCCTGAAAGGTTGGCGGCTTGTCGGCGTCGCTGAGAAAGGCGCCGTGAAGCTGTTTCGGCGAAAGTTACAAGTTGATACGGCGCGAACGTCGAGTGCGTCGGCGAATCTCAAGAAGTTTTGGTTTATGTACCCGCCGAAATAGGCGGGGTCATCCATTGACCGTTTTTCCCCCCACATAGCAACCGCTCCAGCTGTGGTCTTCAGCGGCTGGCGACGAAAGGTCTCGATGACGCAGAGCGACGGTTTGGAAAGGGGTGGCAAGTCTGGGTCAGTGGCAGTTTGCGCAATCGAGCAGACAACGGCCATCCGGACAATCCTCCATTGACCGATTGCCATGTTCGATGCGTCCGCGCCGTATCGATAGCGCTCGCGGACATATTCCCCCCGGCGGTCCTTCCGCCCGCGCAGGAGACAGAGCTGAATCCCAATCTCCAATCCGGCAATTTGCAAACGCCGCTGAGCTTGCCGCCCAAACTGGCGGCGGCATGGCCA
>Ga0163217_1039999_pt1 | contig 10137 bp, 14 predicted proteins | sample SynspAceP_FD_185933 | JGI IMG/M metagenome (GOLD analysis project Ga0163217, IMG submission 185933) | Saline lake microbial communities from Ace Lake in Antarctica - Synechococcus sp. Ace-P (PacBio error correction) | ecosystem: Environmental > Aquatic > Non-marine Saline and Alkaline > Saline ...
CATGGAAAAGAAGAAAAAAAGAGAAAAAAATTCCCCACCGGGCGTTGGAAAAGGTTTTGGGTTTAATTCCTAACCCCCACTTTCCGGCCCGCAAGGGCGTAAGTTCCCTAAACAGGAAATGCATGCATGTTACGGCTGAACAATTTCCCGCTCTTTTCTAATGCTGCTTGGCGTTTTTTTATTTTGGGGGCCGGCAAGCCCGCTTTTGTGGCCAAAGTAGCGCCCGCAAACCGCAACCCATGAACTGACGCCTGGACAAATGGCCTGAAAGTCCAATAATGTGGCGGGAAAAGAATCACGCGCGCCGGGTGGGTGGATCCCAGCTCTGTACCAAGGTCAGGCAGTAGCCACGTGAGCCGCCGGGCAGACGGGTATTTTCCCATGCGCTCTGGACACCATGATGTTCAAGGGCCAGCAAGAACCTCGGCCCCCGTGAGTCCTCCGGGTGCTGCGCAGCCCCTTGGGCGCAGAAGAAAACGCCTTTAACAAGCCGCGATACAACCGCCTAATTAACCAGGTGCTGAGCCGCGACCAGTTTTGTTGCCGATTGCCACTGGAATGGAAGCCGAAGCTTCTTCTATATTCTCTATTCCCTGCCGGCAGGATGAATTTCTCTGTCGATTAGATTGTTTATGGTGATCCAAGGAAGATGCGCCGCCTGCGGTGGGACGACACCAGCAACAGCTGGCCTTGACGCTTTCGACCCAGGCGCATATCGCCAAGCCCCTAACGGCCAGCCGGTGAATCGGCTGGATGCATGACATTGAACGCTGCCGTGAACGACCTGCGCGCCTGGTATCACACATCATCAAGCCGGCAAACGCGGTGCTGTCACACGTCGGGCGAATGTGACGCTTTGGCCGAAGTGAAGCCCTGTAGAGAAACATTCGCCCGATCAGCGCCAGTTGCCCATGAGCACAAGAAGCCTCTGGAGCTGCCCGTGGCGCGAACGTGAGTAACGCTTGCACCTGGAATGTGCAGTTTGCCAGCCTGCTGTTGAGCTTCAACGTGCCCAGCCTGCGCACTGCGGGAATAATGCCTGGGAAGTGCACGCCTTTGCCGCCTGCCTCGGTGGCGGTACTGGATCAGTCGGCTACAAGTGCTCGCCTGGCCAGCCGCCTGGAAAACGTGGCAACTCAAATTGCCACATGGCCTCGGCCAGCTATCGGCGGGTTTTGAGCGCGGCGACACAACTCTTTACTCTAAGCGGGTGCCCACCAGCGCTGATATCGCCTGGACCAGCTGAAGAGCCTCTGGACCGAGATCGACGACCTGAAAACACCCGCCCGGTGCCGCCGAGCTGAGCAAGGGTCAAGACGCAGATGGATTGCCGCCGACGGTCTACGCCCAGGAGCAGCAATCGCGCACTCAGGCAACGCAGATAGGCCAGTTGGAAAGTGGTCGGCTGCCCGGCAACTGATCGAAGAGGACCAACAAGCGCTGGAGGCGATCACCCGGAGCAGGGTCAGTGGAGGTGCTCGGGTATTTGACCACCGAGCGCCTGACCCGTGTCACTCTGACCCCGCCTCTTGCAGCCGAGCCGCCGAACGCAAACTGGCGAACCCAGCGCACAAGCAGGAAGCATCTGATGGGCCCGTTCAAGCCGATGTCCCACGCTGCGCTGGTTTGTGGCCATGGCGCGGTCCTGATCCTGGTGTTTTGCGCTTCTGAATCAGCAACGCATACCGGCACGCTGCGCTGAGCCACGAGCCGGGTAGCGGAACCGCGATCAGCGGTGCCGATATCAATCGGAACCTGGATTTTCCCGATCCGCCGCTGGCCACCTTGCAGAGCATGGACCGCGACAAGGCGCCGGGGCTCGGAGTCTGGACCCTGCAGCCTGGACCACCGAGGAAGGTGCTAACGGGTGTACCTTCAGTGCAGGCCAGCCGAACTGGCCGCTGCTTGATCTGCACTGCTCTTTTGCCTGCCGGCGCCAGCCGCGATGGCGAGCTGCCGGGCCTGGGCCAGCGCTGTCCAACGGTATTGCTCAACGAGGGCGCTGGCGGCATGAAACTCCCACGAGATTGCTGTGCCGGCTTGAAGGCCTGGGCGCCGGAGTTTGAAAAACAGCTCCGCACCGGGACATGGCGCTGGCCAGCGTGCGCAGCCTGACGTCCCGCCAGATCATAACTGGACCCCGCGCTCGCGCTGTTACCCGCGTGGTCAGCAAGCCGACTTCCCTGCAGGACGCTCTTCCCAGGGCTGCGCAACCAGTTGCTCGCCAGCCTGCAATTCCGTCTGCAAAGCCCGGCGGCCCAGGCCCAGGAAGCATTCTGGACCGGTCTCGTACCCTGGCCCACCCTTAGGCAGCCTGCCCCAGGGTCAGGCTGATAGCCTGCGGCCATTAACCCAGGAAGCTGATGCAGGCTTTCCAAATCGCATACTTATGCGCCGGCAATGCGGTCATTTCACTGTGGTTCGGCATATCGACCGGCAGCATTCGCGAGCGCATGCGCGCACGCATTGTCCAGCGCCCTGCCTAGGGCCCTGCGGGCAGAAACGGTGAGCGATCCGCGGGCGAATCACCCGCCGCGCCAGCAAGGTTGATTTACTCACAGTCAGACGCACCTATGGTCGGCCGAACTGGGGCGTTCAGCCGCCAGGCCATACGGACCTATCCGCCTGTTATGTGGGTAACCAAGATTCTTGGTTTCGGCTTCGGCTCGCGGCTGATGGAGAGATCCGCGAAACCCGCCGGGCTGTTCCTATTCCGGTGAGCAGCAGCTTCTCCCGAATGCAGGCCACTGGCCTTTGTGATTCAGCAATGCAGAGCGCAGCGATCAGGTTGGAGCAGGCGCTGCTTGAGGTGATCAACAGCACGCTGGGATCCTTTGTCAGGCCGAGGGCTCCGACCGAGGCTGAACTGATCCGCAGCAAGCGTCAGTATCATGGGTGAGTTTTCCCCCGCTGGTCGACCGCCAGCTAACAGCGCGATTTTGTCAGCCAACTGGGCCATGATCCGGCTTTCTACAACTTGCCGCTCAATCACTGCAACTATTTCCTCGACCAGGTGGAAAAACTGACGTCCTCCGAACGTGCGTGATGCGTTCCAGGGCAACCTGAGCGCCGGAGCAAGCCCGCTGACGGTTACCGTCCGGCCAGGCGCCAGCGGTAAGTCGAAGAGCGGCGGCGAGATGGAGGGCGAGACGAGAGGGCGCGGAGGCGAGAACAGGAAAAGCCCGAGCCAACGGAGAAGCTCTGAACTATGAAGAGCGCAACCTGCTAAGAACCAGCCAGTTTACGCTATCATTGCGGGGGAATGGCGCAGCCGGCGCTTCGGCTTTACCGAACAGCCCGGCCTGCGGCCCCCCCCGACCGGGTCCGCGAAACCTGTTCAACTGCTGAGCGGTCCCGGATTGAAGGCGCCCGCTGCCCTGGACCTTTGCGGCAAAGTGGCGAACCGACGCTCGAGCCTGTCGCGGTGGGCCGCCTATGCACTGGCCTTGCGACAGCAAGCAGCGATGTCGTTTCAATACCCTGCGGCGGGCACCTGCAGCCGCTGCAGTGTAGCACGCCGTATATTGAACAGAGAATTGCGTTGAAGCTGCTTGAAGGCCGCCTCCGAGAAGCCTTACGACCGTGGTGGTTTTTTCGACCCGCCCTTTCGCCACAGTGGCCTGCTCGCGCCCAGTTGCGCGGCGCTGAACAACGGCTGGCTGACTGATAACGCCTGGATTTATAACCGAAAGCGAATTTGCGACCGGCAGAGGCTCCGATACGGCCGGCGAAACTGGAGCCTGCACGCGAAAAGCGCGCCGGGCCCAGGTCCTGTTTACAGCCTGTGGCCAGCGCCGCGCGTGAACCGGTTTCCGGCCATGCCGCTGGCTGCCCGTGCGCCACTGCAAACCCTGTTCGGTCCCTGCTAAAAACCGCCTGCCGCTGCTGCCGCAGGCGCCAGCGCATCATCCTGAGCGATGGTGATTTTCTGGATCTGGGACTTGGCAGACCCAACCGGGCTTGAGAAGACTCGATATCAGCCCGACCACCTGCGTGATTCTGCTCCACCGGGCTGACCGGCCAGCGCAAGCTCCCTCTACGTGCTCGGACCAAGCAACAGGCCGCTGCGCGGAAATAGGCTTGGCCGCAGCGGTGGCAGTGACTGGCGGGCGGCTGCTCCGGCGAGCCCAACCAGCTCGCCTCGCGGCTACCAACTTCGGCGCCAGCGAGGTCTGGCCCGAAGTGGTCGAGCATTGTCCCGCCTGCTGCCGGCGACCCGCTGGCGGCCATGCGGCTATTCGCTGGCGTTAATTATCTGCTGAAATACCTGGGAGAAAGCGCGAGGACTGCCCTTTGGTGGCCGCCGCAGCGGTGTCCGTACCCTTCCGCCTTGGACCAGTGCGCCGCCGCATCAGCGGTCGGCTTTTTCTCCCGCGTTTACCCAGGCGCGCTTCATGCGCGACTTGCTGGCCTATTGTGGTGAACAAGCAGCGCTTTTCCGCCCACCAGGGTTGGATGCCGAGCATGCCCATGAGCGCGCTTGGGCTCACTGAGGGCATTGACAGTTTCTGGGACTTTGACGAGGGAGTCACCGCGCCGCTGCATGGTTTTGCCAGTGCTAGCGGACTATTCCGGCGGCAGCAGTCGTTTTTTTTCTGGGCGCGATTCAGGTGCCGACGTTGATCATCCAGGCCGCCAACGACCCCTTTTGTCTACCGCACAGCGTAACGGAGCTGCAACGAACTGTCGGCCAGTACGCGCCTTGAACTGCCCCAGAGTGGCGGGCATAGTGGGCTTGTCGAAGGTTCGCCGTGGCGCCAGGTTTTTAAATCTGAGCGGAGGCCTTGCCTGAGTGTGCAGCAGACCCCGGCCCAAGACGCGCGCATGAACGCGCCTAATTCAGCGGCACATAATAATCGCCGCAGCATGGCTTCGACAGCGGGCTGTCGCGCTCGGTCAGCAGACCGATTTCCTGTGACAACACCAAACTGATACACCGCGACGCAGTAATTCAGGCGTCAGTTCCGGCCTGCTGATCCGTCCAGTACCGAAGGCGCACAGAAAACCCACCCAGCCGGTCATCAGCAACCAGCTGTTGATTGCAGGCCTGCGTTCGTGCGCTGGAGGGCAACAGGATTCCGGGCCTCGACAGCCCTGATAGAATGGTCGTGCCCGCTCGGCAACGCAACGACCGCGAAAATAACGGTAGCGCCAGCAGTTTCCTCGTCGCTATTGAGCAGATGCTCCAGATCCGGTGCAGGAAGCGGTATTCCCACAAAACCACGGAAAATCGATTCCAGAATACACCGCCTTGTCCGCCACATCAGCTTTGGCGCCCCTCGGGCACCCCGCAGGTAGCCGTCTACCTGGGCCTCATAATGGCCGAACAGCTCGGCGATGATCTGCCTGCTTGTTGCGGAGTGGTAGTAAAAGGTTACCGGACGACCAATGCCCATATGTTGCGCATATGGGTTGGTAGTCACACAGCTCGTCGCCCTGCTCATTGAACCAATTGCAGGCTGCTCCAGGATCCGATCACGGGTTTCATCACGATTTTCCATTACTCCAGGCAGTCAAATCATCACCTGATCACTAAACTCGATTTCGAAGCTTAGAGCCACATTGCCTCTAAAAAATCGCCTGAATATCCCACATAAAACAGCAAGCAGAGGGGCGACTCTGGGGGACACCTGTAGTCTCGGATGATTGATAGAGCCGGTATTCATGCCAGCGGAGCACTCATTACAAAGCACGGAGGCCTTCCTGTGGCTCGACTCATGCACAACGTGCTCTGTTTGGCGTGTCTGCAGGCACGACGCCGGTCGATGCATCCTGCGCAATAACCAGCCGACTGCTCAGCGCGACCATCGCATCGGATGCTCAAGGCGCTCAGGAGCACTGCTCAACCACCAGCTAGGCGCTGATCGAAGCGATCAGTTTTCTCAGTCTGGGCCAGGACTTCGGCCGGCGCTCTGGCCGATGAAACACGGCTGGGAAAAATACTGCCCTCTGTCGAAGGCATCAATTATGTGACCCACACCATAAGGCCGCTGGAGTGGAAAGGCCTCCAAGCGTCCACGTGGGCATGGCCTTTCAGCCGGCAAGGCGCAGGTGATCTAGCCGCCCCTGGGCGTACGTTGGGCGTGCGATCGTCCCCTGCACACACACACACTGGCCAATGGGGTCCCGCTGAACGGCAGCGCTGGCAGCCAGCCCACCCGCGGGTTCGCTGATCAAGGATGAGCGAATCCACTCCGGCTCCCGCGAGGCTTTACGCGTCGCTGCTGACGTGTTTTCCGAAGATGCAGGTAGCGTGATACCGGCGAGGGAAGTCGCGAAGCCTGTCTCCCGGCTGCCGCTGGATCATCTGCTGTTTACTGGCGGTACCGGCGAATCGGCGGCATGTTATGCGCGCTGCAGCAAGCACAACCTCACCCCTGTGACCCTCGAGCTGGGCGTGCAAATCCCCGGCCATCGTCTCGCTGGTGTGCCCATCGACGACGCCCGCCGAGCGCATCGCCTTCGCAAGGGCGTGAATGCGGGCAGACCTGCGTCGCTCCAGGACGTACGTTCGTGCCCGCGCGACCGCGTCGATGAGGCTGTGGTGCCCGCATTGGGCAAGCAGTTCAATCGTCTTTATCCGCACCTGGCGGCCAATCCGGACTACACGCAGATTATCAATCGCGCCAGTACAGCGGATCAAAGGCTATGTGAAGGACGCCAACGCAGCAGAAGGCCGCCAGGTGATCGACTGACCCCGGCGCGGAAGCCCTTCAGCCAGACACGGGTCCTCGCCCGCCGCTGCTGGCCTGAGCGTCAACGACGACATGAAAAGTCAATGCAGGATGAAATCTTTCGGTCCGCTACTCCCCATCTGCCTACGACAGCATGGACCAGGCCATGCAATACATCGCCGTATCGCCCACGCCGCTGGCTGTTTAGCTACTTTGGCTACGAACAAGGAGCGAGCGCAGCATCGCTGATGGAGGCTGACCATGCCGGCGGCATGTGGCCTCAACGACACCATCTTTGCTGTGGCCCAGGATGACCTGCCTTCGGCGGTGTTGGCCTCGGGTATGGGCCCTACCACGGCATGAAGGCTTTCTGACGCTTCAGCAAGGGCCAAGGCGTTGTACATCAAACAGCGTTTCAACGGCGCCCCGGCCCCGATTTACCCGGCCCTATGGCGGGGCTGGGTGCTCAACTGAATCTACATAACTGTTTCATCCGCCTGAGTCCGGGTTACTGCTGGCATGCTGTAACGTGTTTTAACCTATAACAAGACAAATGAGACACCCATGTCGATATCGCTTGCACCCACTGAGGCAGGCGCAGCCTGCTCTAAGCTTGCCTCGGTGCAGCGCCCGTGCTGGCTACTGCGAGGCCTGACCGCGAACGTGCTGGCTGCAGTCAGCAGCGCCCCGGCCAGCGGCTTTCAGGTATTAGTGACGAGTGATCTGCCGATGCCTCAAGGCCCATGCATTGGCGCGTTGGTCCGGACCCCACATCCCGGCGCTGAGCGCGGCCAATCTGGATGCGGCATGGCGCAGCTGGACAACCGACCCTGAACTGGACCTCAGCGCAGCGCAGAAGCATGGTTGGGCGATCTGTTCGGCTCTGAGCATCGGCGTCACCCCGGCCCCCTGACCGGATCTGGGGTAGCCTGGGAAATGCCAGTGATGCATGAAGTCCGGGCGTTTTCCTCGAGCGTTGGCGCGACAGCGCGCCTGGATATGCCCTGCGGCAGGGCTCATCAAGCGCTGAACCAGGCGCTGCCAGATGGCGCTGGTACGCGCTACCGGTTTTCTGGGACGGCGCCCGGATACCCCGGCCCGCCAGCGATCTGGATTCTTCCATTCCTGCTATTTTCCATTTTAGCTACTCTGCCAGGTGAACGAGAGCCCCGTTCCTGACCCTCTTGTTTCTGGCAAGGTATAGCCCGTGGCTGGCCAGGTGATGATGCAAGCGAACTGGACGCCGACGTTTCATTTGATGCGGATGTGATTTATCAATCAGTACCGCGCGCCGGGGGCGGCACCAGTGCCGAAGAGTCCTCGCCCAATGCCTGGCTCAAGGTGTTGCTGGGTGGTGAAGAAGGCCTCGTTGAAACCTCGCGCGACTTCAAGAATTGACGAAGCGCAGCCTATGCCGAGCTTATAATGTACCAGTGAAGGCCTGGCCCGCGCTACCCAGGATGGCGGTATTGGCAATTCTGCACAAGGCCGCACCGTTAGGCGGCACCACCACCGTCAACTGGACAGCAAAGTTTTCGCAGCCCCGGACCGACCTGTGCCCACCTGGGGGCCCCCCCCCCCTCCCCCCCTAGGGTTTTTCCTTTGGGGCGGCCAAATGGGTTGGTCAAGTGGCCTGGATTTCCGGCCAGCAATGGCGCCCCTGGGTTCCGCACGATCATGGAGAACGCCTGGGGCATAGCGCCTGGGCGGTGCAATGCCAAACCACGAGGTGATCAAGCGAAACTGAGGCTGTGGACGGCTTGGGCTGGCATTGGAAGTTATCATTCCGCGCACTCGTGCGTGCGCTGTATGAACCTGGGCTAGTTCTGCACGGTACTCGCTGCCCCGACCAACGCCAAACAATCCATGCTGGTACGCCGCGCCCGCCCGCGGCTGGACAGCAGGGGCGCGGATCCTGAGTTTCACCGGCGTCAAGGCGAGCAATTGGGTGATCGAGGGTGACAAGATCACAGAAGTGCTGTGCCGGCGGCATGAACGAGCAGAGATGAATCGCGCAGACGGCCGCAAGCGTCAAGCTGCGCGGGCCGCCATGTGATTACTTGCAGGCGGCGCGATCAACAGCCGCGCTGCTTGAGCCTCCAAGGCGCCCGATCCCCTGGCCGGTTGGGGCAGCGCACCCTTTTTGCATCCGGCTGAATTTTTCCCTGGCCCAATACGAATAGGAACAATCAACGGTTCTATGGTGCACCGGCATCGGTGTCTTCTGCCATTTCCAGTGAACAACGGCACGCCACCGGCGCCGATCGCTTCAAGCTGGAGTCGCCCATTGCAGCCAAGCAATCAACTGCCGCGCTGTGGGCGCCAACTGGCAAGGGCATTTCCACGTATGCAGCAGTGGGCCAGAGCAATATTCTGATCGCCCTGAATGCGCGCGACGGCTTCGACGAGCGCAGCCAGGGCCGGCCAGGTGATGCTAGAAGACGATGGTAATCCGGATGCTGGATTATCCCGCTCGACGACTATATCTGGAACGCCGTCACGCCGGGTCCTGCTGGCCATGGGCGAGATCCAGTTTGCCTGCGGCGCCACGGCAGTGATGCCGACGCACAAGCCAGGTCGGCTGAGCAGCCAACTGGCAGGATTACCAGGAGCAGTCAATACAACTGCGCTATGCGTTACGAATGTCTGCCCTGGCCAGTGCCCATGTGATGGGCGGCTGCGCCATGGGCGAGGACCCAATGCGGCCGTGACCAACACCGGGCCAGCATCACAAACTGAAATCTGTCGATATTCCGATGGCTTCCTGTTTCCCCACCCAGCATCGGCGCCAACCCGCAGCTTGTCGATCTATGGGCCTGGTCTCGCGGCTGGCCAGCGACCTGGCGCAGCGCCTGGCATAAGCGGCTGAGACAGGGCCTGAGGTAGCGCCTGAGATAGCTCCTACGGCGGAAGCCGGTTGGCCCCGGCGCGCATTCAGCTACCATCTGCGCATCCCACTGCGCAGGAACAAGCGCAATGAACACGGTTCTACTACCCCGGCACCTTCGACCCGATTACAAAGCCATACGGATCTGGTCGAGCGTGCTGCCCGGCTGTTCGACAAGGTCAATTGTTTTGCCGTCGCCGCAGCACGCAAGAAGAACCCGGCCTTCACCCCTGGACGAACGGGTGAACATGGCGCGTGAAAGGTCTGAGCCCACATTCCCATGTGCGAAGTAGTGGGCTCTCCGAACTGCTCGCGCCATTTCGTCAAGAAGATGGATGCCAACGTGCTGCTGCGCGGTTTGCGCGCGGTGTCCGATTTTGAATACGAGTTCCAGCTGGCGAACATGAACCGTTGTTCTGCGCCCGATTTCGAAAGCCTGTTCTTACTCCCGTCGGAGGAAGTACTCGTTATTTCGTCGTCGCTGTCCGTGAAAATTGCGCGCTGAATGGGGACGGTGACCAAAAGTTTGTGCCCCTCAGTGATGCCGCCCTGCTCAACGCTTATCACGAATAACCG
>Ga0163217_1082366_pt1 | contig 10137 bp, 13 predicted proteins | sample SynspAceP_FD_185933 | JGI IMG/M metagenome (GOLD analysis project Ga0163217, IMG submission 185933) | Saline lake microbial communities from Ace Lake in Antarctica - Synechococcus sp. Ace-P (PacBio error correction) | ecosystem: Environmental > Aquatic > Non-marine Saline and Alkaline > Saline ...
TTCAATATTCAGACTTTCCATCCGCTATCATAAAATCCAATTCCTTTCAGCCAAAAATCTATTAAACCAAAATGCGAATGTCCCGATTTAGTCCCAAATCTGGTGATATCCTCCAATTTTACCAATGAAGTGGATCCCGAATTCCCTTGATAAGCCACTCAATAATCACCCATTGCCCAAATAAACCCATCCCACCAATGGACTAAACAATGACCCCTCTTGCAAGACGCCAAGGCGATACCAACCACCAGTTATTCAGTATTCCCTACCCTTCTACAATTTACCCATCCCAATCCCACTATTCCCAGACAGACGATGCACCCTCCCTACAACCCCTACAAACGAAACCTGTATTGCATAACTCAAAACCCCACACCTGTGCCAAACCAGACGCAAAGTACGCCATCCATAACCACGGATCCGTACCCCTCTACATTGAATCGCCAACTTCCTGCCTAAACTCCTAATCCAACCGGCAGACCCATTTTGGCCACAATCCCCGGGCCGGCTTGCTCCGGCCCTGTAAAAACAACCTATACACGCCCAGAAACGGTACGGTGAACAATACATGACATGGTTCCTACCCTAATGCACACAAAGCCAATCCTGCGTCCTTAACCATTTTCCGTTAAGAAACCCAACAACATGAACGTTCGCAACCCTCCCACTCTCAATGCACCAGTACAAAACCCAAGTGCTTCAAAGGTGCGCGGATCACTGAACTCCTATATCCCAATACTCCGATAAACGCCATAGACACTCTGCCCTCCCTCCCCCCCGGCCCCCCAACCAAAAATTAAAAAACCATGGAAGCCGGAGCAATGATCCCCTACACATCAAAGGAAAAAGAAAATCGCTCCCCGTATCTCACTGCCAATCACCACTCATCTCCAATCGGATGCTTTCGGGAAACAATTCCCGGAAGACCTTAAAATAAGCTTTCATCGCTACATTCGACCCTAATGGTCAACCTCTATATCCGATCAACAAAACCACGCGACAATACACCACTTAGGAATCCACCCCTATCGGCCTGGGACCAGCATTCCATAAATTGAAACTCTAAAAAACTGTACAAACTCCTCTCATTATCTGGGAACCTTAACCTGTAGCCCTTAAATATCCAATGAACACCCACTAAAAAACCAATTCAAAATCCAGGCTCGACCCATCGGACAAAAACAAGATTTCAACAAGGACACACCAATCCACTCAATCGATTTTAACGTTCTACATCCATTCATTATTTACCTATCACATACTTACTCATTAAGACTGACACAATTGCAGTATTAAAAAAATATACTCCCCTGATGCTGGGACCGATCCAAAAGTCCATCATAAATTGTCGCACATTAACCAAGCCATAATATCCTATCAAAGAATTCCCGGCGATTTACCTTCCCAGGGAAAACTCTAACTGGGTTAAATCTCTTGAACCCGGAGCAAAAGAATCATCTAAACTCATCACTTCTTATCGAAAGGAACCCTGGACCCTTAAAGACACCACATACTTATCTATTCCAAATTCCCTTAAAACCGCAAAGCCTACCGCTACAAAGTCAAGCAAAAAAGGAGAGCGACGGTAAAAAGGAAAAAGGGAAATCTACCCCACTAAATAAATATCCCAAGAAATCGAAGAAAACTATCGTTGGCAACATTCAAGAGAAACTCAGGGACTTTTGAAAATAACTCCGGATACAATTTCCTGGTGTGATTGGTCCTCGTCAAAGGATTTAAGCGATACCCTAAGTCAAAACTACCAAAATAAAATGGACAATTAAATGACAGCACCGGACGGCGTTAAAATCCAGAACCCATAACTTCATAAAAATTGAGGAACTTGCAATTTCGCGGGCCAATAATCATATTCGGGGTCAAGACCATAGACCTTCTTAAATACTCATTAAATCCAATAAACCGACCCAGTTTCATTCGGGAACTCGTGATACTCACTTCCCTTAAAACCAAAAACCATTATCACAAAAAAAAAATTAGCAATAAACCAAATCAAGAAGCAAGCCAAATTTGCCGACTGAAAGATAAAAATAAAAAACGCAATATTTCCAAAAAACACAGGCCCCCTACAATCCAGTCCATATTCCTCGGGGCTCAAAAAGAATTAGGTCTGTGAATCTTTTCTAACCAGGCTACCAACCAATTTGGCGGAATTGCGATACTTATCATCCCAAAAACATCAATTAGTTAAAAAGAATCAATACCATTTAATTCATTAGGCCAAACAAATATAATCCCAGAATTGTAGGGAGAAAAGTCAAGTGGCCCTCCCGCTTACTCCGGCGGCCAGGGCGAAAACGGGAACGGAGAACTCCCAACCGCGGACAGCGGTCCCCCAGAAGATTGATGAAAGTGACTTCCCGCAGCTGGCAGACACGAATCCCGGCAACCGGCCTATGGGTTACCAAATCTCTTCGGACATCAACATCTAATTACTAAGAAGCGTTCGGGGAATTAATAATTATAAAATAATTTTCAACCATTTTTGGAAATATTTCCCACCCTCCAAACCAAAACCCTAAATCAAAATACTTAATAATCCTATCCATAAGCAATATCTAAAAACAACTTAATCTTCGCAATACAAAATCAAACAAGCTCCACGGCCTTATCACAAATGACCATCAGAATCTATCTACAAATGTTGGATGGGGTTCGGTGGATAATAAACCTGAGTTGTATCAATTAAATAAAATCTGGACAACATCTTTACAAAATTTGTGTATAGCCATAATAAAAAAGAGATTATGCAACCCCAATTACACACACCTATACCCACACAAGAATGGGGGGTTCTTCGTTATCTACTATTAATCAAGGCTTAACAAACCGATTGGGATAACCTGATATCAACACATCAAATTGACCACGTCATTTGGAAAGATTAATTCATTAAAAGCAGTTAATTTAATCTCATTTATCTTTACAACTACAAAAATCTAATACATTGGGGAAGAAATATTTTCCAATATAATTATTCTCAAAGTTAGTTTCAAAAACAAACTTACCTTCCAATCAACGCCTCCTCCTTAATCAAATCTTAAAAGGCGGCTTTCTCTTCTGATTGATAACAGCATTAACCTATCTGCATTTCAATGATCTCGACTATTTTGAGAATCACTTAAACTAACCAAAAGTTGTACCGCTAAACTCTTCTTGGGTGTTTAAAGCCCGAGTTTCGATGTCAAAAGCAAGACTAATCATCGATGGTTGGATTTAGGAAAACCGTCAAATGAGTTACCGGACAAATGACAATATGGATCGGAAGAGACTTCGTTATAATCATGCATCAAAAAAACAAATAGATTCAGCGTATTAGTCTGTTGTCTTTAATTCCTCGTAATATATTTACTACTCGTTCATTAAATCTTTAACACAATTATAGACATCTTTCCCTATTTCCCTCACTTATTTTTACCAAATAACTCACTCATTAACTTTTCAGACCCAAAGCATCTCCTTTAAAGAATCTTAGACTCCCAATCTACTTTACATAAATAGTAACTTCTTTTACTGGGGATTGATTGATTTCTCGAGAATCCCGATTTCTTGCCTCAATAATGAATAGCTTTACTAACACCACTTCTCAATTATCTTCTCCTTTTCTCTGACAATTATTAATATTCGTTCTTCTTAGAAATTCACCGTCAATCTGCAAACACTCATTGGATTCTCCTAAAAATAGCGAAAGCGGGTATCTTTAATAGCCATTTTCTTGGTGTAAAAGTTATCATCTGATGAAATTTATTTTGATTTGGTTGAGCTAGAACACAATTGATTGAAACTAAAAATACGAGCGGTCTAAAATTAGCTTCTCAAAGCTCTCTAGATTAGAGACTGAAATCTTTAATGTTTTCAATTAATATTTATATTTTCGAAATAAAACTTTTTCAAATAGAAGTGTAAAATTTAGGATCAAACTTCTTCAATTAACAGTAATTTGTTCAAGTAATCCACAAACTGTTAATACAAAAATCTCATCAATTTGTACTCTTTATTTCACATCTGAATTAATCAAGATAAATATATTTCTTCATCACCTAAATTTTATATAATACAAAAAACATTTTAAACTCTCGAATAAACCCCCATCATAACTATTACATTGCTTTTGTACCTAACATAAACTCAATTATAGCCTTGCATATTGCAACTTACCGATTTTGGATTCCTCTCATAATAATTATTTAATCTCCATATTACAATGTATTACTTCTTGGGGTCATCAATTGGTTTACTATAGTTATTATAATGTCTTTAATCTTTGCATACTCGAAATCGTTATGGTTTCTAAAAAGAAAACAGTGGTTAAAAAGATCATCAAATTGCACCAATTTAACCCAAAAGAATCTGCCTTTTTAATATTCTCACTCCGCGTTCTTCCCATTAATTTTCTTAAAAAGGTTAACTACCCTATTTAGACTAACATTAAAAAATAGCCTGTGTTTAGTTAAAAACATAAAAGTCATTGTAATGTTCATATCCTAACCATTGGGAAATCAATAATAAACATTTAACTACAACCAATTAGAAATTTTTTGTCCGTTTGGTAATGTTCCCATCTCCTTGTTAAACGATAGAAACTATAAAAAAAAAGAAAAGGATTCTTATTTTCCAAGGATTACATACATCTTTATAAATCTCTCAGGAATTCACCACAAGCTGGATAAGAAGGTTAGCAAGTATTGCTGGGTTCGCGTCCACGCTAATCATATTAAACTCTTCGGGAATTTGGGAGCATCCGTTATTTTATCTAAAGAAGAAATCTACCTTCTAACAAATACTCACTGAAAGTTCTAATATAAATACTAGTACTTCTCTACAAAAAACGTATAAAAAAACTTTGGGCCTCAAATTTTCAAATGGCTATCACACTAACTCCATTTGGCACTTGAACCCAAAAGCGGGGAAAATTGATCTCAATTTATCCACTAACTCTCAATCTCTCTCATTTATATTATAGCTTCCCTTATCCACAGAACCTTTGGGTCATATGCCCTCCTGGAAATCACTATAGCAGTTTTATTGTTCTCATTGTTAGGATATAACCAATTGTTGTAATTAATTCCGTGCCCCCCAACGAAGTGCTCTTCATCCTAATCTAATACATTCAAGAAAATCATTTAGGTAACTTATCCCGTTGAATGAACGGAAAATCTAAAATTATAGATCAGCTTAAGTATTTCCAGAATCGATAGTAATATGTTTACCCGGGAATACATCCAAAACCAATAACCATCTGTAAGAAATTGGGAATTGTTCTGTCAATAGGAATCTAACCGTGTTTAATTCATCAATAAATCATCACACTAACGAACACAATTAAGAAATATAAGGAGTTAAATTTACTCCTTGGGGACAAAAACGGACCCTATTTTATGGTCACGGCCAGCATGGTAGCAACATCACAAGCGATGTAAATTCACCTTCAAAAAAATGTCATCTTTATTTTGTTTTCCGGGAAAATAGTTTAAAAAGCTAATCAGGAAAATAGAGGTAGTACGTAAGGTAAACGTTGTTTTCTACTATTCAATCCTCTGTCTTAATATATCAACCAAACCAAAGATTTCCCCAAAAGTCAACATGGCCACAAAGATTTGCACAAATTATATGCAATGGTTGAACTAAACCTACATGAACTCGCATTCTATACTCCAAACCTTCTATACCACATCTCAGTAATCTATTTAAATTGTAATCTAAAAGTGAATCAAAAATATAAAAAAATCCAAGCGCGGTTCTTACGGAAAAAACGTAATATGATCAAGTTGGTTTAGATATAACTTAAATATACTGAATAACAATAAAGGATTCTACAGGGGGGAATTCACTATTTATATTTTTAAAGGCATAATCCCCATTCCACACACAATACCCCCCCCCAAAAACGTAGTTCACCGAAATGAAAAAATCCCAATCCGAAACCAAAAGCTTGGTACATCTTCTATATTTAATCTTCCTCTAGTAATCGAAACTTGGACCACCCAACAAAAACACTGGGCCTTTTTAGGTTATATTTAAGAATTATGAATAAGATTAATCCATTGGTTCACTGTACATCCATTTAACCACAAAAAATCTGATAACTCTTGTTTAACTTTCAAAAATAACTTCCCATAGTCTTTCTCTAAACATACTTGCGCTCTTTAAACATTTAAAAAGTGAATCCCTGAAAAGTCTCATTAATAATAGAGAACGTTGGATAACTCAGTTCCTTCAATAGCGAAAACATTCCTTCAGCGCGCAAAAGACAAATTACATTCAACTGGAACTAATTTCAAAAAATTTCTTTGATAAACCTTCGAATAAAGCATTCGAGTATCAATATGTTCCTTTAAGGCATTAAGACAATCCTTGTGAAGCTTCACAAAAAATAACCTCGGGAAAACTTCTCGATATTGGAACTATCTCAATGTACACCCACCTTCCCTAATGGGCCGTCCTAAACATAATTCACAGTGGGCACAACATCTATTTATTGATTTCTTGGGTCAAATATAGACCAATCGAACTTAAAATCCATTAATTTTCGTGAAATCAATGACAATCAAAAACACAAAAAAATTCGAGTATGCATAAACACTATCTCATCTTTCCAACACATGGGCCCTCCCTCCATCCGGGTCTAATAATAATTCATCCCTGAAAAAAACATTAAAGAACAAATAACAGAATGAACAAAACGCCACGCACCAACGGACGCCTCAAAAAGAACGATCACACTACTAAACGACCCAAATAAATCTTTAAGCCAGCTCACGCATAAGAAACCAGGAATCCTCACCTAACTCCTTTAGCCATGCCACGCAAATCCCAATCCCCCACCTTTCACGCACTCAGCAAATGGAGATAGAAAGATACCCAACAACTTCGGAAACCGGTCAAGCCACACCACGGAAATAACGGCGGTACAAATATCCGTGCCATGAAATATCTAACAAACCACACGCGATCGATACTTAAAACCCTTTCACTTCGTCATATATGCAATAAGCTCCTGCAAAACCATACTGTCATTCCCTTAACTAATCCAAAATCCTCTTTGCAGAACGAATAATGTCAACCGTCTGTAGCCAATCAGACCACAACTTCCCATAACCAAATGCCTCTATCATTACATCAAAAACAAAAGGCCCGATAACAGCAAAAAAACAACATAGGTCTGGAACCTTAAATAATACTTCAATCATTGCAACCCCTCTAAAAATACTCATTCAAACCAAGTTAAAATTAAAAGGCTTCCAGCCATCCCAGCACGCAATGACACTAACCCCATTTCCACCAAACCACAACCCACAGGCGCTAACCCTCCTCAAATTTCAAATCCCAAATAAACCGTTATCAACTTAAATAATCTTCAACACCAATTCCCTCAAAAAACATTAAACACCGGCCAGAAACATAAAGTCTTCATCGTCCAATCTAAAAATGCAAAAGATTGTAATACAAAATCATTAGGGACGCCTCTGTTCCTTTTCCCAAAACGGCCTGATTCCAGCAAGTAAGTTCAACTCCTCCGAAAAGCCAGCCTGCAATCCCGAAAAACTGTCCAAACGTTAGCGGAATAACAACTTGAAAACCTTCCCCTACTTCTCCCAAAAGGACACACCGACAAGTCCATTAATGGAACTCCTTTTCCATCTACCAACCGGTCAAATTCTTAAGCGATTTAGGAAGTTGAGCCTCTAACGGACCAAAACGACAATAACTACCCAACAAACAAGCAAATTAAAATACAATGAAAAACACATAATTACCACAAAACACTCCACCACACAAAAAAACCGAAAACCCTTAGACACCAAAAGTTCAGTATTCAAAGTCACTACCCCAAAACAAAACGTTCAAAATCCAGTTGGATTGCAACTTCATTACCACAAAACCTAGTCAACTGATACAGATGGGAACTCACCAAACACGCCCCCACCGGACCACGGACGCCACATCCCAAAATACTTTCCGAATAATCTTAATACTCGACCTTCCAACTGCATACGCCTTCTCCACGCACAGATAAAATCTATCAAATCCAAGCGCTGCCCTTGATAACCTTTTACCACAAGTGAACAACCGTCAAACATTTCAACCCACATAATCCGCGCCTTCATCAAACAAATTAAACTACATTTAGCCATTATTCAAGCGACCACACCCCAGGCGTGAACCTACCGACCTGTCCCGCTCCTTTGCGGACCCGGCCCACATTCCCGAAAATACTTTCGCAAGAATCTCTGATACCTCTTTCTTACCCTCCAACGCACCGCCGCACGTACAGGGAAACTCTCAAAAGCCAAAGCCCCTAAGTAACTTACAACCATTAGAACAACCGTCAATATCGTCACCACATAAACCTGCTGTTCACCTGAACAAATTTAAACTACATAATCATTATTTCAACGACCACACCCACGTAACCTACCGGGGTCGTCCCGCTCCGCAACAATCCACATCCCAAAATACTCCCAAATGGATACTCTCTATCCCTTTCAACTAACCGCCCGCGATAGGGACATTGATAAACTCTTTTCCAAAATCCAAGCTCCCTTGGAATAAAACTTTACCACCATAGAGTAACACCGTTTCAATGGACGCCCACAAAAACCGGTCACGTCCACGAACAATATAACCAATAACCATTACAACAGACATCACGCCCGGGCGATAACGCTACGGTAAAAGTCCCCCCTTTCGAACGGCGCCCCCATCCCAAAAAAATTTGCAAAAATAGAAAATCAAACAATAAACCCAACCTTGTCAAAAAAAACTTTATACCGACCCTAACCAACAATAAGAAATCCCTATTCCATCAACATAACCGTAACAACAAAATACGTTAAAAAATCAAATATAACGCTGGCAAAAAAAAATAATTTTCCAATAAAATTAATCACCATCATCCAATAAAAAGTAAAACTCTAACAAAACGATTAATCACTTGCTCTGAAACACTAACCGGTCCATGTCAAACACGAAAACCTAAACGAACAATACAAAACCACTCCACCAAACGCGACTCCGCAACCCTACCCAGGATAACAAGGAGATCTAATTTGATCCGTACAGACTCCATTTATGCAATTTTAAAAAACCATCCAAAACAACAAGGGCAACCCAATAATATACCGCCCATAAAAAGGACGCAAACGAATGTTCCACTCCCTACTGGAGAGGCTAGAGATTGGAATACGACAACTAAAAAGAATACACCAAAGGACACCACATCCGGCAAAACTAAAAGAACGGTAGCTGAACCACTATAAAACAACGAAACCTCATCGAAATAATAAGGAAGGTGGACAAAAAAACCCCCCCCCTTTTTAAAAAAAAAAAAAACGGAACACCCCCCAAAGGGGGAAAAAAAAAAACCCAAACCAGGACCTTCGGAACCTTATATTTGGACCAACGACAACGAAAAAAGAAGATAAAATTCACAACCAACCCTATAACTATCAAACACGCCAATATGCCGATTTGATTGTGTACTAACTGCGGATCAGACCTAGCTTACCGGAAATACAGGAAACCCGAAAACCCCATTTTGCAAAGGAAAATTTCTGAAAAATAATGTCCAAAAATGGACGAAATGAGAGGCCGGTGCACTTGAGGGAACAATGATTCAAGATCGGACCGTAGTGCAAATAAGACAATAATTAGAAAAACAGGACAGTCCACTAACAAAATCTGTATTAAATCGCTCGAAATATCCAACAGAGAATCAAACATCTAAAATTCCGGTGCTTACTACCCCTTAGATGGGATGGGACGAATCGGTGACGAAAAACATTCTCGAAATCAGCCGGCCATATTGTTCAAAAAAGTCCATACGAACCGGAAGAAAAAACCCATCACTGAACCATGTAAGAAATCGTATTATGAGCAACAGCGGGCTCCATTCAAGCCGGCCTAAAGAAAGGGCAACACCCGAACGGCCGATATGGAGGATAAAGAATCTGAATCCCAATGCAAAGGGTCAATGTAAAAAACACAGCAAAAGACCCAAACTAACTAAAAATGGGATGTAAAATACGGAAAAAACAAATCCAAAACCAAAGGAACTGAACCAGAAAAAGACAAGGGCCACCAGAAGAACACACCTTATGCAATACACCTGAACAAAGA
>Ga0163217_1112944_pt1 | contig 10137 bp, 3 predicted proteins | sample SynspAceP_FD_185933 | JGI IMG/M metagenome (GOLD analysis project Ga0163217, IMG submission 185933) | Saline lake microbial communities from Ace Lake in Antarctica - Synechococcus sp. Ace-P (PacBio error correction) | ecosystem: Environmental > Aquatic > Non-marine Saline and Alkaline > Saline ...
AAGGAGAGATAGGATGTGTGCGTGATCGTCCAAAAACATTCAATAAAAGCCCCAATTAAGGGTTATTAAGTAATAAAAATATCTTTCAGGCCATGATGAAGCCAACTTCCTAGATATCCTTTTCAAACAAAGTCCTGGGTTGTTTAAACGTGCCCATTAACTTTACCTCGTTTCTTTTTTTTTTAATCCAATTTAATAAGCTAAAAAATTTGTTGCCTGTAAGGTGTGAATTGATTTTCGCAACGCCAAATGTCCCTGTTTTTTCCAAATATTATACGTGCCTAGAGTAATGGACCAAAATAAACGACAAACATATTTCGAAGGCGTATTTATCCATAATATTAATAAAATTAAAAAAGTGAAAAAGAAGATGCTGTGACTAATTAATTGACAATCTTTTTTTCTTGTCGGTGAGCATGTTCCACTTATTAAACCTTTGAACAAACTTGGAAAAGCCTACTCCTAATTGATGCTGGCTAAATTAGCGCAACATACAATCAAGAATAGAAATAATTTTTTTAAATTATAGGCGATAATTACTTAATAAAACCTGTTTTTTTAACATAAACTCCTCTCCTTATCCATTAAACTTTTATCTATTTACGGTAACTAACCATCATTATCATGAATTAGGCGCATATATGTTTGCTTTTCAATTTACATGGTTTTGATAGTTTGATGACTTAATCTATCCATACGCCTTCCCTCTTTTCTTTTCAGGTTTCAAAATTTTCCTATTCCGCTAACACCTTTTCGAGGCATAGACACTCCATTATACCTATAGTTAGGTTATATTTTTTTATTCTTTTGCTACATCTAATAAAGTAAGTTCTTTTTTTTACTTTTTTTTTTTTTATTTAATTGACAAAATGATTGCTGTCTTTTATTACTTTTTAAATTCATTTAAAATAATTTTTTATTAAAAACTATTTTTAAAACTGTTTTCCAAAATTTCGGAATTTGTAATCCAATGCTTCCTGATTTTATCAGCATGGTGCATTATTTTTTTCCCATAGATCGTATTGAGCTTTTTTCTTTAGAAATACCTTCGTCATTATTCAAATCATAAACTTCGGGAATAACTCGTGTTTCAACTCTTTATAATTTACGTTTTCTATTTTCACTCTATTTCTTTCTCTCTAATCGAATGATGAGTGACTGAAATTAAAATACCTCTACTAACGAAATGATTCTTTAGCTAGAGCAAAAAAAAGCATACAAATGTTTATTTTTTATTTAACAACTAGTTTATCAATACTTGCAATAAAATGCGTCAGTTTCTGCAATCTGCATTAAAAAGATCATCGATTGTTCCGGATACTTTCATGCCCGTCATTACCATATTTCAATCAAAGAATCGTCTATGAAAGGCTGTAACTTTCCTAATTCCTTTAAATTTTCCTTCTTTTTCCATTCATAAACTAGCCTTGTATTTTTTCTACTGATTAGCTAAATGCTTCAGAATCTGTTTCAGAATAAATTAATGACACATTAATTTTTATGTCTATAAAATCAATAACCTTTATTCATTTTTTCTTGCTAGTTTAAAACACCGCGTTAGTGATTTATTGTTTTTTAAATGAATACTATTCTGTAAGTGGTTTTCTAAGTACGACTTGTTTCAAGTATTTACAGATTTCTGATTCGAATGCAAGCCTGCGTCAATAATATCATTCATAACGTAATTTTTTTTATTACGCATAATGTTGTTGTGTGCTTTTAATAAAATCAATTAATTTTCAGAGCCAGTCTTTCATAACCTGTGACTCTTTTTGAATCGGCTGTTAAGTGTATAAAGAATATTTTTCTAAGCTTATCTATTGGGAAGAACAAATTTTCTTTTTATAATACGAACTAATCCATATGCTTGGTCGTCTCAATCAAAGGATCATTGGATCCTGTTTGGGATTTTACTAATGCAAGAAGGACATTATACTTTCTTAGTTTTTATCTGCTAATGCTAAGACGCTCCGATTGAACTTTTTAGGCAGTCGCATCGCTTGAGATAGGTAGATAATGCTCACGATTGCTGTTGCCCACAGCTTGGTGATTCTCCTTGTCATTAATGCATATTTTTTCCGCCATTATCCCTTGCAGTTCTGGAAACTCCCCACATACGTTGGTAAATAATCAAATTTATATATTTTCTGCTGCAGCGATTTAAGACGCAATCTTTCCATCGTCAGTTAAACGCAACACTTTTCGAATAGTTGCTGCAAGGCGAACACGTTGGATTTTTCATAATACAGATCCAAATTTTTTTCATGGAATGTCACTTGTTTTAATTGTTCCATCCTTTTTCAATCGTTTTTGTTTTTTCTTCCTCATAGAAAGATAATTCCGTCTTCTAACGTGCGTTAAAGACTTTTTCGTTACCTCTAACACATTTTGATAACTCTGCATTTCCATTTTTCGACTGTAAATAAAGTAACGGTCACATTCCAGAATGATCAGCAACATCTTACATATCTTTGATGATCTCTCATGATAGTAATTTAAAATTTTCTTCGGGTATTTCTAAGTAAGTTGGGTGTACTTCCATAAAAAGCTTAGGATACTCAACTAATGATTTTTTTTCTTCTAGTAAATCAGGGATTGAATTGAAACATCCAGTTTGTGTTCTTTTGAGATATATTCAATTTTGAGAATAATCAATATTTTGAACGGTTTGTTGCTTATCTGCAATCACAATTCCTTTTTCCAATATTATCATAGTCTAATGCGGTTGAAAATGTTACCGTGTTTTACCCAAGGAACCTGATGCCCCTTATTAGTAATTCGGAGTATGATATCCAATAAATGAGAATGGAATAACCTCTTCAATCAACATAGCTGTAATCCAATAATTGTCGAAATATATAGATGGTTAGTCGCCGTTTCATACTTTACTGGAAGTTCTTCGCTGTTTACTTTCTATAATGAGTTAAATAATTTTGCTGCTTGTCCTTCAAATGAACTTATCCATGAACGTACTCAATACCATTATCGTTTAAAATAATTTCTTCCTACATCTTAACTTTTTTGTCGCGCGACAATCCCATTGCTGCTTCTCAATTTCTTCCATCTAAGCATCTTTTTTGGAGGACCTTTTCACTGATTCCACTTACTTGTCTATCTAGATAAATCTTTAAAACTCATAACGCTGTATTCTCGGTTGTAGAGAACTTAAAACTTCCCCATAATTATCTATTATTCGTCTAGAAATTGTTTCATTTTTGACTAATTGTTGACCTGCTGGGTGAATACAATATGTGCAGCGTATTTCTTCTAAACGATTCTAACAACAAATTTTTGTCATTTAATTTACCTCCTCAGTTGAATTCCGATCACTCTTTGAGCAACGGATATACCAAGTTTTTCCTCGTTCATTAATCAACGAAGCGCAATAGCCTTCTGTGCCATCTACGAATTCGAGATAAATAACTCCGCACGTTCAGTAACTGAAAACGCTTTCCACGTGCAATCTAAAATTGAAATGTATGGCTACATTTCAAAACATAATCATAGGGCAGGTGGGACATCTGCTTCAATTTAGAATCGTAGCTTTCTTTCTTCATAAGTCTTCCAAATAATTGAAGCAATAAGTCTTGATTGCTTATTCTCAATGCATATTTAGAATGTTCAACTTCAGGTTGATGAATTTCACCATATTTCACCACCCTATAAAGTTCCATTGAATTCATAGACACTGTCTACTTCTTGAATATTAAGAAGCTAACCGTTCTAGTTCCATAAGTGATTCACTGGTTAACAGGATGACATTCAAACCAGCTCAGACTTGTTTGGAAGTAAGTGAATTGAGTAATTTCATTCCATCTAGCCAACTTCCCGCAACCTATAACCGGGCCACAATCCCATTTGAAGGATTTCCCAGTTATATTCAATCAAATCGAATGTCATGTTTTTAAAGGATCCAATGCCTAATAAAAATTAATCTATCCCAGATCAAGTCTTGAAATATTTTCTGGAGAAGGTTTCAATGACTACTTGGACATTGTGATGCTCGAAACAACGATTAGGGGTTTTCTCCGTAACGACCATCGGTGGACGTCTTGACCGGTTCACGTATGCTGCATTCCACTGCTCGGGTCTCGAATGCTCTTAAAAAGTATAGAAGGACTCATTGTCACTGCTCCTTTTTCAGTATCATATCGATTGGCCATTAAATAAACCAACCTTATTGACCAGGTTAGTTTTGTTAAGGTTAGAATTAATCTCTTGAATGTTAACGGTCTTTTTCATTACAATACACTCCTTTAATAGTTTACATGTAAAATAAAAATAAAAAGTCGTCCTATGTTGACAAACTTATCAACAGTAGGGACGACTTATCATCGCGGTTCCACTAATTCCATGACAATTTTAACTTATCTAAGCATCTTTATTGGACAGCTCAGAATGCCTTCGATTTCCTATCTAGACTTTGCTTTCAACTATCCAAATTCGCTTTGAAACAAGATTATATAAAATCTATCTATATTTCTTTCTAGCGCTGCTTATTCTATTACTACTATCATACTCTCTAAAGAAACATTTGTTCATCATCTTTCTTTTAAAAAAGTACTCCAATTGAATCCGTTATGATCTGGCTTTTCTATCCAATATTAAACTCCCCCACTCGATACTTTGGATCCATGATCCGTTTAACCTTTTATTTTATACAATGACTCATCGTAATCATATTAAACAACTCTAATTTCTTTTTTTCGTTTCATCTTTTACTTTAATTGTTCCTAAATGAATCCATCGAAACGATTGAAATAAACGTCACAATAGATAGGCAACGTTGACTAGCCTATGATAACGATGCTTTGTCTAGGCTCCCATGAGTTGACAAAAGCAATACACCATAATTCTTCAGAATAATAATAAACCAGTTTGTTTTTCCGCATACTCGACACCTCGCCAATTCAGTGAGCAACTCCAAAATAGGGCTAAAGATTTGAACTTCAAATATTCACCTTAAGATTTCTGGTCGTACATTGTCTATTTTCTAAAAGCAACTGTTTTAACTTAATGAAAACAAAGTTGGCTCAGATATACCATCTTCAATAGCTCATCCGTTAGACTTAGTAATATAGTTGCCATAAGCAATTTAAAAAGATATTCCGTATGCAACTGATTAAAGATGAGTTAAATCTTTAGCGTCTCGTATAAATCCAGGCCAGTCTCTTTAATATCTGTAATATAAGTGGCTATCGTGAAGGAAGTACAGAGCACTTTAGATTACTGTTTTTGATTTTCGAGAGGCCTTTTAATAAAAAACATTCTTTTTCCCAAGCCTTGACGTAAAAATTTTAAACAAGTCTATCGCTTTCTCGATAATTAGAATAGAAGCTAAGACGATACCTCTGTTTTTCTTGTAATTCTGACAAGCCTACCTACTTCCTTTCGTTGATTCTTTTTATATCTACAAATTAAATAAAAGAAATCCACTAAATAAGTGAGATTTTGTCTAATTTGGTCATAAAAAGATTACTAATCCTTCTTTACGGTAAACCTAAATCTGGCAAGTTGTTTGGCGATCACCGCAGTCTTTTTGGATTTTTACCCAATAGAATAGAATATTTTGTCTCCTAATAAACTTCGATATCACGACGAGCGCGATACCAATTCTTTTAAGCCATTTACGCTTTTCCAATAATAATCTTTTTTGACTAGAGACGTTCAACAATAATCGCTGCGTGCATTGAACTTTGCCCAGTTTCCATTTCTTTGCATGCCTTTCAACTACTAATTGCAACTGAGTGGGGTACTCGTCTTCACGGTCATTGCAATACTTTTTCACGTAATTAATTCCGATACAATGAAATATCAGGGTGATCCGTTACTTGATCTTCTGATAAAAATTGTGGACCTTTCAGGTAAATACTTAAGATCTCCGAGAGTAAGGTATCCACATTCTTTCTTCAGTAAGCTGAATTGGGATGATTTGTTTCGAAATTCCATTTGTGTCCGATAATCATCATAATTTCAAAGTAATTTATTCAGGATGAAGTTTCAATCAATTTTTATTAATCAACAAAAATAATACAGGAGTCTTTTGTTCTTTTTAATTTAATAATAATAAAAATTATCGCCAGGCCCGTTTTTTCAACCGCACTTACATAAAAAGAATAACATCTACCCCTCTTAGCTACTTAATGCACGACTCTACCATGAAAATCTCCTAAACGGTGTTTAGGGTTTTATTGAATTCCTGGATATCAATGAAGAACAATCTCGAGATCATCAGTCGTATAAATTCCTTTGGATTTTAATTTCTAAGTTGTTGACTTTGTCGCTTCATAACGCAATCTTTTGACCACCCTCTAATTTATGTAAAGTTGGAATTTTCCTAATTTTGACGTCCCCACAAACATGGAACAAATCCTGATGTGTGTTCTTTTTTTAATTCTCCATTAAAACATATCCTCCGATGAAACGCCAGGTAAAAGTTCTTTTACTGTGGTTTTCGTATTTATCTCCGTTTGTATTTGTAACAGTACTGGCATATCCGGCTTCAAAAATTCTACCATAACTTGTCTACATGCGCCACAAGGAGATATGGGCCCATTTGTTTTACCAGTAACAAACTAACTGCTTAAATGAATTTTTTTCCCTTCAAAAACGGCTTCTGAAATAGCCGTGTTTCAGCCGCATTTGCTTAATCCATAAAAGCTTTCAATATACCGCCACTGTAAATTAATACCATCATCTGTTATAAGTGAGGCACCTACTGAAAGGTTTGAATATGGAACATAAGCCATTTTCTAACGATCTCTGTTAGCTTCTTTTACTAATTGTAGTTGTTATCTTTCATTTTTTCCATAAATTTATTCTCCTTTTTAAAAATAAATCGTCTAAATTTAAGGCAAAATAATAATAGCTGGGTGATAATTGAAAAAAAAGCGTAGTTAGAACAGCAGGCAGGCAGCCAATATCTTTAGCCTTTTTAGCTAAAGGATGGTAATTGGTTCTTTTGTATTAAATCAACAAACATTTCAATAATAGTGTTTAAGATTTCCAACTAAACTAAAAAGATGCTAATCATAATCCAAAGCATTCATATTTTTGTAATCCTATAAAAAAGGAAATTAAGTACTATAAACGACTCCCTAGAAAAAGATGAATACGCATATTTCGTTCTCTTGAAATACGGTTTGTTTCCTTTGAATGCGTATTTTACAGGATCATGAAGAGTGAGTTTTTACATACAGTCTATTATCTTTCCAGGCCATAGGCATCCATATCTCTTTCTGTAAGCCAAACTTTCTTTTTTTTCTTCATCTGGTCATCCTGAAATCTACCCATTTAAATGCAAAAGTCCATGAAGGAAAAAAACCAAAGCTCACGATCAAGCGTATGTCATACTCACTTGCCCTGTTCTACTTGCCTTTTATCCAACTGAAACGATAACACATATCTACCGATATTTCCTAGTACTCGTTTCCTTCAAACCTGCTAAATCTAATATAAAATCATCCTTAACTCAATCCTTCAAGGTGCAAAACTGATAACATCCGTTGGTATATCTTTAAAACCGAAATTCTCGGATTGATCTCTTTATTTTTTTCATTGGTCCAACAAATAAAATAGACATTTCAGTCCCTCTTCTTCTAAGTGAAAATGTAATCCCAGAGAACTCTAGATAGATTGAATCATTTCTTTTGTTCTGCAGTCTAATTTTGTTTGTTTTCTCAAAATAAATCTATTTCAATACTTTGAGATCCCTCTAAATGCAATGAAAAATTTTATGCATTTTTTGTTTGTGTCTTTTTCTGATAAACTCGGATACTCATCCTCGAATGAACGTACCGTTTAGTCCTTCACAAATGATTGTTCTACTATTTTGAGTTCTTTATAGAAATTTTGAGGCATCATCGAACTGTCCATCGTCATTCGATCTTCAACGTAATTGATCGGATGAAAATTCAAAATCGTTTCCTTCGTTGGATTTGTCATCGAATCTTAACTATGCGCTTCTGCGCTATCAGTATATTGAATGTACAGCAGCTTCGCTTTGTTTGTGGCTTGGTACCGCGGATATTCTAAATTTCTGCTTCTTGAACCGTTTCGTCTAATTCTTAGCCTTTAATATAAAAGAACTTCATTTAACGTTTCCATGATTGTTGAGTCACATACTATCTATTATCGATGTGGCATTTTTGGCCTCTTTAATATTTTTACACCCTTCGCTAACGTTGTCCAAAAATAATATCTCTACTTTCTAAATGTGGTGTTAGCAAATTTATGAGGATTTCCATTCCTGAGATTAGATTTTTCTACGAAGAATAGAGAATGCATCAATTTACCAACAATCATGGTAATGCAAGCAACCCTTGCAATTAAAGAATCAACCACCAATTAGATCTACAGCATTAGCACTTAAATTAAGCAACCATTGAGGCTATGATGGATATTGTAACCTGGAGTTTTTTGTAACAAGCTCTTTAATTAAAGAATTTAGTAGGATCTCTACATTCTTCATTAAAGTTAACACCCTATTTGTCGCTAAACAATAAATTCCAAATATAGGGTGAAAAATAGATGGCTATAGAAAATATGAAAGAAAGTCCACTACCCAAAGCAGAATAAATAATGCAATAGTGCTCTCTAGATAAAAATTGGTAAGTTAAATAGAAGAATATAGAGAACTAAATGAAATAAAGCATTGAAAAAAGAATCCACATAAATGTATTCCAAAAATTGATTGATGATCCCTTTTCTTGTATCATTGTTCCCAATCATACAACTAAATAAATAAATAAAGTGAACATAATGATACTATTCGTACTGTTTTTCTCTGAATAAAAACCATGAAAATTGGCAAACTAGAAACCATTTGCCAACTATGCATATGTTTCTTGAGCTAAAATGGTAGTCATAAAATTGGAGCTAGGCGGCCGGGTATAACAAGTTTGATATTTGCTAAGCTTGATTTGTTGCATCAACGATGGCCTTTTTAAGACATTAATGTCGGCCCTAGTCATAATTATGTATACACCGTTTAATTCTGCCCCCTTTCTTTAATAGAAATCTTTTTTTGTTTTGTTCCTAAATAAAACAAAACCAATGCCTTGTGATAATAAGATTAAAAATAAACTATAAAAAAGTATGAAATAGGAAAGACGTATTAATCTAATAGAACCCAGTATTTAATTTGTTCAACTAACGTTGCTATCTGCATAACATGTCCCTCTTGTTACAATCCACCTGTCCTTGTAAAATTTAAAAGCTGGTTGGACTAGAATTCTTTAGCACTTTCACCACTTGTTTTTCTGTAAACTTGTTCATTATAAACATTGTTTTCAACTTAAAGAATTGTCTAAAAATCAAACCGGCCTACAGCTTTTGGTCAGCTTGAACTCCCAATAACTAAACTAGCATTAAGCTTCTTGGCTTTTTTTTGCTAAGTTCATCACACTTCTGATAGGTTATTGACATAGCCTCAGAAAGGGTTTTTGTGGTAGCTTTCTCAATCTGGTTCACGATTACTTTCAGTTGGCCCCAAGCAGTTCAAGAATGGCCATTCTGGCAACGAGGCAAACAATTCTTTTTGTTTCTTCATGCCATTATTTTACTTAGTATAAAAAGAACAAGTTTTTCATTGGGTGTTTAATTTTTTATATTGGCATTTTGATGTCGTACTTTCCTTCTTTTGAATTAGAATTTGTTTTAACTCGTTTGCCTTCCTTTATTTTTTCTTGAACTGTTTCTCTGCCAATTTGTTCGCTTCTTTAACAGTAGCAAACACATGAATTTTTTCAGGTTTTGTATATCATTCAAAGTAGGCGTTATAAAATAGACCGGAGCAACATTATTAGCTGCTATTTGTCGATTATCTATTGTTTTTTTTTCAAGTCTTCCACTGTCCGACTGACACGATAGTTTTCATCAAGCACTTGGTAAAGCTTTGATTGTCTAATTCTCATTGGTTTCAACCCTACTGAGCTGATAAAAAAAAGTACAGTGAAAGGAACAATCATATCTAATAGGAATACTAGCAATTTTTCCCCATTTTATTTTGTATAGCAGTCAACGTCTAACACATATTATTCCCAATCCTACAACTAACAAAATCATTCCGAACTTGTTTATTAACTAGGTCTCTTGTTCAAAATCATATGCTTCTTAATATACTTGCAACGACGAGGA
>Ga0163217_1020469_pt1 | contig 10136 bp, 12 predicted proteins | sample SynspAceP_FD_185933 | JGI IMG/M metagenome (GOLD analysis project Ga0163217, IMG submission 185933) | Saline lake microbial communities from Ace Lake in Antarctica - Synechococcus sp. Ace-P (PacBio error correction) | ecosystem: Environmental > Aquatic > Non-marine Saline and Alkaline > Saline ...
ACACAAAAAATAACAAACCAAAAAAAAAAAAGAAAAAAAAAAAAAAAAGAGAAAGAATTCCCCCAGTTTCCCCGAAGCGCCCCCTGGCCAGCTATCGGCTTTCCGGACGTGGGGGGGGGCTGGGGCAATGCGGGCCTTTTCGCAGCGCCCGCTGCAAAAAACTGGACTGGGGCCCGCCCCGTGAAAGTCAAAGCCCAGACGAAAGGGCCCGCCCCCCGAACGCCCGGGTAAGCCGGGAGCGCTCCATATCCCAGCAGGCTGGACAGGCCACAACCCGAGGAACACCGACCCAGGCGAGGCGGCGAAAGCGGTTGATGCGGAAAAAAACATAGGGGCCAGTTCCCAGCGCCATGGGGGAAGGAACGGCAAGCGCCGGAAGCTGGCCGAGCGGGTACGAAGTAGGTCGGCGCCGACGAGGGTAGTTCATGCAGCAGCCGCAACAGCGAGCGGGTCCCAACCCTGAGCGGCGGTGAAACAGCGACAGCAACGCCGACGGCCAGGGTGACGCAAACCCTTTTTGACCCCAAGGGCCGTGCCGAGACGAACAGGGCCGCGCAACTGATCAAGGGTGAGTGGCCGTCGAGAATCGAACTGAAGCCAGGAGAAACCCGGTGGCGATCGACGGATCAAGGTGCCGGCCGTAGCTCCTCCCTCACCCGCTCAAAAGATCAGCACGTGGCATCCACCGCCATGCCCACACTCAATGATGAAACCGGCCGACCCCGGCAGGAGCGTGACCGGATCAGCGCGTAGATCTCCAGTTGAAACAGGGCGTAAGAGGGCGACCGCGAATCACCGCCACCACACCGGGGGCCCAGCCGGAAACCACCACATGAAACATCCCGCCACCCATGGCAGCCGGAAGAGGCCGCGTCAAGGCTGCGGCCACTTCTCAGCCCCGAGGGGGCCGACGGTGCGGAACCTCGATGATTCCGCCGGCAGGGAAGCGAGCCTCCCCGCAGCTGCAACTTCGAGTCCGGCCTCTTCGGCCGAAGTTTGGCCGTGAACGCCCGCCCGCCGGGCGATGCCGGCAGCAGCAAATTCCTGGCCCGACGCGGCCCCGCGATCGACGCGACCCCAGCACGAAGCCACACAGCGGCCACTGCCGGCAATGGTCCCTGGGGAGTCGGGCGAAGCTTCACCGCCTGCTGGTGAACCCAGGTGGAACGTCCCCGCCGGGCCATGGTGCGTGCGGCGCCGCGGTAACCAATCTTGCCGGTGAGGCGCCGCCGTCATAGAAGCCACGACCCGGCGGTTCAACCTCAACGAGCAGACCGTGAGTTGCTCGCCCACTGGCTCTTCGGGGACGCTCACCCCGAGGCTGCAGGGCGGCACCGCTCCTTCGCTGAAAGGCGCGAGCCGGTGGAGCTCCTTCCCGCAGAAGCGGGGCTGGACCTGGCGGCCTCGCCCTCGAGGCGCGCCAGAAACCGCCCGGCCTGGCGCTGAGCGTGCCAAGCCCCTGCACTCCTCTCGGTCTGCCGCTGCGGCACGGAATCAGCAGAGCGGTGCTGCCGAAAACCTGCCGCCCGGTGTCCGCCACCGGGAGTTGCAGCAGCAGCTGTCGTCTCGACCGGCAGGAGGGTGATTCGGCCACACCCAGCCGTGTACCCGCCGGTCAGCACCACTGCACGGCCTTCGACTGCTCCCGTCCCCACCCGGGTGATGGCGCGCCGCATCAACCTCTGCCAAGTGAGCTGCTCCCGCCGCGCAGTCGAGACCAGTTGGAGCGGAAGGAGGCCAGCACCGCAGCAGCGCAATGGCCAGGGGCCAGGATCGGGCGAAACACCCCTGTGGCGGCCATCTCAGAAAACGCCGGTCACGGGTGGCGCCCCTTAACGATCTGATGGGCTGGATATCGCCAATCTCCAAGGCGCCGGGTGTTAGGGGTAGGGATCGTCCTGGCTGAGAGCCGCAGGGGCTTGGCATCGAGATCATACGAAACAGTGCGCGGTTGATCAGGCGATCACTCAGCACCGATCCGGCCGGTTTCATACATTCCGCCAACCACCACCATCACCTTGTGGTCTTGCGGATCGAGCGCGTGATCGTCTCGAGATCGAATGGCTGAGGCTGATCAGGTCGATCAGCTCCACATCGACCGCCCCGGCTCGAGCTGCTTGGACGGCCTGAGCAGTGGACGGCAGCGCGACGAAAGTGAGGAAATCGAACGTCGCGCCTTCGCGCACCACCTCCCGCCTGTCGAGGGCGCAGATGTATCACCCTCGGCAGTTCTCGCTGAGTTGTAGAGCGCACATGCCGACAAGAAGAGCACGGGGTTGTTTCCGGAGGCGGCCTTCATCACCCCTTTGCTGTGGTGGGGTGCCCACCGCCACGAATGATGCCGGGCACGGCTGGAAATAGGCCCCAGCGCTGGCTGTGCTCGCCCCGAAGCTGGCGCCCAGCCGTCCGGTCCTCGCACCACCGTGGGGATCGTGAGTGCCGTCCGCTGTGTAGCGCAGCAATCCCCATGTGTTGGAGATCTGGAAGGCAGCAAACAGGAAGCCCATGTTCATGCTCCACGATCGCCGCAGCCGGCAGGCGGCGCCGACGCCATGCCGTAAGCTGTCCGCACGGGGTCGACACCTCGCCACTGCGTATTTCTCGAGAGGTCCTGTAACTTGAGAACCGCCGACCCCGTACGTCCCTCGCCGAACACACAGACGGTTTCATCACGCGCCATCTCCTCGTCGATGGCACGCGCAGGGCGGAAGAGGAGCGTCTCACCACGGGGAGGGTGCGCGACCCGGCGATTGCCGGTGGAGCGCCAACTTAATCCAGGCCCATAAGCACCGGCGCCGGAGGCCGTCAGCCCCCCGGCCGCAAAGTCGACACGCAGAACCGACAGCAGCATCCCCGCGAGAAGCAGCAAGCGCAGCAGAACCGAGGTCGTGGTCCAGCGGATCCGGAAGCGCTCCTTCGGGACCTAGGGAACCCGCTGCCGACACAGCCCGCGTGAAGCTGCGAATGAACACCGCCAAAAGTCCGAGGCGACAAGGCAAGGTAAGGTTGCCAGGAAGCCATCCCCACCACCCAGGTTTCATCGCCGTGCGAAAGCCGGCAAAGGCTGCTGAACTGGCGGATGCAGGGCGTAAAACCACGACCCCGGCTGAGCCTGCATGACACCCCAGCAACACGCCCACTGGAGCGCTCCCGAGAGAAAGCGAGCGGTGCCCCTTGCGCGTCGTTTTGACCTCGCCGCTCTCTGCGCCTCAGCCATGCTTTCTGGGTAAAAGCGGGGCCTGAACGCTCATCGTCAGGCGGCGTCCGCGATCAAGGCGGAACTCCCCAGCCTGCTGCAGCGGCAACACACAGGCTCCGAACCCCTCCGGCCTGGATGCCCGCCCACTGGGCCCGGCCGCTTCGGCCGCCGCTGATCCGCAAAACAGGCAAAAGACGGCCCCGAGCCGCTCACGCAACCCCAGCGCTGCCATCGCCTCGCGCAGCAGTCCAGGCCGGCGCACGCTGCCTGCTCGGCTCCACCACCGACTCAGAATCCGTGCGCAGGGGCGGCAATGGTCGCTCCCCGCCAGGCGGCCAGCAAGGACCCCTGGCGCAGGCTCTGGGCGTCGTTCTCGAAATCCAGCTCGCGCTCCAGGAAATCCGCCGCGCAGTTCGCGCAACGCATTAGCCCAGGGTGGAGACCTCGCCGCGGGCTCCTTGATCACAACAACACTCCATGAACAGGGCCGAGTGGCAACAGCGGAGTTGGGCGGTCCGCGAGCTGAAGGCCCCATCGCTCGCCCCCGCAAGCAGAGCTGGTGCCGCCAGCCAGACAGAAAGGACATCGAGCCGAGTTCCTGCGCCAGGCCTGCAAGGCGCGCCAGTCAGCGCCAGATCCCAAACGGTTCAGGCCCACAGGGGCGGGCATCGCGGAGCCGCCCGCCAGGCCGCGCCCAACGCGGAATTGCGCTTACAGCCAATCGGCCCCCAACTCGGCCTTGCAACCCGGCGGCGCAGGGATCCGCGCCCGCAGGATCAGGTTGCTCCAATTCCGTCGGCAGGGCCGGGCCGTCGCAGACAGGTGGAGCAACCCACTGTGCGGGCGCCAAGGGCCAACTCACGCCAGATCCAGCCTGCACACCATCGCCAGCTCTGAAACCGTCGCCGGCAAGGCCGAGCACTTCCAGGTCAGTTGATCTTGGCCGGCCTGAAACGGCAAGATCGGCCATCGTGGCGCGCGGGCTGGGCTGGTACGCCCGATCAAAGCCGCCGGCCCGGCTCAGTCAACGATGGCTCAGGCGCGCGCCACTGGCAGCCGCCGTCCAGCACCCGCCCGTTTCACGCCAGAGGGCCGTCGCGTGACATGACCCCCTGCCGCGCTGCCAGCTCAGCCGCCTCCTGGGGGAATGGGCAGGCCAGGGGCCCCGCGCAAGCGGGGGCGGCGCCGGCCAGCTCCCGGACCTGCTGAAGGCCACCCCCTGCCAGGGGCGCGTTGGTTCGTTCGTCCATGGGATCTCCCCTTGTGAAAACTCAACCTAGGAACGGACCGACCCATACACAACACCGTGTTGCCGGCGCCGGCGCAGTGAGGAAGGGCCAGGCCTCCAATCAGCCACTGGCTGCCAGGGCCACCTCAAGCCGGCTCCGGGCCCAGTCCCGGGACGCAGCTGCAAATCAATGCCCCGCCCCAGCGGCCACGACCACCAGCTCCTCGGCGCAGCAGGCCGGCCAGGCTGTTCGCAGCATCTGCGGCGCTGTGGAAGCAACGCCGCAGCAGCCTGTCCACGCGCGGCGAAGGCCCGGATCGGAGCCTTGCGCCGGCGGCAGCCGGCTCGATCACGAATCACCCCGGTGCAAAACCTTCGGTGGTGAAAGCAGCGGGCCGCACCGGACAGACCGGCGCAATGCAGCCCGCATCCGCAACACGCTCAGGCACGAAAGCGCTGGCTGCCCGCCGGCCCCCGGATGCGCCGGCCCACTCCTGCGCACCACACAACAACCGCTGGTAGGAACGCGATGGCCTTCGAGGCGACCGACCAGACGCTCCCAGCAGCGGGCCCGGTGATGTTGACGGAAGGCCACCACCTGGTGGCGGCGGCAAGGGCACCGCCACGCGTCGCCCTTCGAGCAGGCGAAACGGGATCAACGCCAAAGCGCGGGCCAGCCCCACCAACCATCGCGTCGAGCTCACCCTCACCAGACGCGCCGGGAGGCCAGCAACTGTCGGTCAGGCCCGCGGCCGGCCCACCTCCACACCGACCGCCGGCTGCAGGCGGCGGCGGCCACAATGCCCAGCAACGCCCATCGTTAAGCCAGCGCCCGACGAGCGTTGCGGGCTCGTGGCCCGCGAAGGTCATGGCAACGGGGCGGGGCAAACACCTCCAGATGCCGCCTGTCGCACGACCCATGAATCCACCGCAACCAGCCACCGCTCCGCGCGCCGGTGGCCAGGGCACCAGGGCGAACCCACTTCGAGTTCTCGGGTGTCGCGCTGGTGGATGGCGCCAGCCCAGCAGGCCCAGGCCCGGGCCACCGGCTCGGCTTGCGCGGACCCGGCCGCCACACCCCAGCCGTCGGCACCTGACAACGCCGCCGCCCCTGACCTCTACCAGCAAAGGCGTCCCGATGGCGACCACCAGACGAGTCACCCACGACAGGGCCACGCCGCGCCAACAGCTGCCAGCCGCGGCTGGGGGCGCACAGGCGCAAGGCGCGCTGGCCGGCCACGCCCGGACCCCGCCGATCCGACTGTGCGGCGAGCGCTCCCAATGAAATGGTCTGACCTCTTCTTCTAGAGCCTTCCTGTCTCACCGGCCATGGCGCCTGCGGTTCGTGTCCCTGGCCTTTTGCGCTAGTGCTGGCCGCTGGCCCCCAGCTGACGCGCGATGATACCCAAACAGGGTGCCTGACGCGCGATTTCCACGACAGCGACCTGAACGGGGTGACCTTCACCTCACCCAACCGCGAAGCCAAATCCTCCCGGCCTGACCTGCGCGGCGCCACGCCTCGGCGCAAGTGCAGGACGCCAACCTGCGGGCGCCGACCTGCCCAGCCACCCGATTCCCGCGTGCGAAGGCACCGACCCGCGAAGCGTCCGGAAGATGCCTTCGCCTTCAACACCAAATAGTCGGATCAATGCGATCGACGGGGGCGCCCGACTTCACCAACGTGCCCTGCGGGCCGATCCAAGAAAGCCTGCGCCAGCCCAACCGGCCACCAAATTCCCTCACCGGCCGCGTCACCCGCGACACGCTGACTGCCCTGAAGAGCTCGAATTCCGCAGCTGGAAGCGCCTCCCACAACTGGACCGCAGGTCCCCAACCGCTGCCGGCGCCGCCCGCCAAGGCCAAACCAACCGGCCCGCCGCGCCCGCGCGGCTCCACCCGATCGAATTCCGAGCCAGAACCCGACACTTGTTCCTGAGCTGATCCGGCCAGCCCCGATGGCACGGTGCCCCTCCACCTCGCAGCGCCTGCAGAACTGAGCAACCGCCCGGGCAGCAGCGCCGCGAACGGGGGCGGGCCCCTGCAGCCGCCCCAGGCCCACGGCGCCCCCAACGCAGGACCTGCTGCGCACTGCGGGCGCCAGCGGCGAGCAACAGGAGCTGTACAGCGAAATTCCATCAGCCGCTCTGAAGGCCACATGAATCGAAGGGGAACAAGGACTGAAGGGGGCAAGACGATCCCTCGCACGACCCACAGCTCGATAACGAAAGTAAAAACCTACTAAGGTTGGCGAGCCCGCCCTGCCTGCCATGCGGTTAGCCCCGCCCTCGACTCCCGCGCTGACCCGCTGGAGCTGCTCGCCCGCGCGGCCCGCCTCGCCGCGCCTGGCGCTGCCCTGGCGGTGGAAGTTCGGGGCGGCTGGTTCCCCCGCCGCCGAGACTATGTGGAGTGCATCGACCTCAACCACAACATACCCCACCCCGCATCACCGCTCCGCGCGTCAGTGGCGTGACTCGATGACCGGCGCCGGCCATCCACCACCATCTGCTGCATCGCCGACGCAGCGTCGAGCCCCGCCCGGCGGATCGTGGGTGGCGGGCTGGAGGGCCTCACGCTCAAGCGCCTGCCGCACCGGGCCGTTGCGGCGGAGGCCGCCACCCGGCCATCCCCACTGACTCAGCGATGCGACGACCCCGCCCTGGCGGCCATCCACGCCATCCACGCCGCTCTGACCGCCGAACCTGGGCCACCGGCTGATCGACGGCACAACTCTAGCCTCCTCGAGGCCGCTCATCCCTCCTGATCGGCCGGCCGCGGTGGTCCTCCCCAAACAACGACGCTGCATCGGCCAGAAGTGCCGAACCCGCGCCTGGCATCGCCAGGCACGCCCACTCAGGCCCCGAACTCGACACGTCTCGGCGTGGTTGGGCGCAGCTCAACTACGCCCCTACCCGACCATACCAGCGGCTGATGGCCAACCCTCGAACCCGGTGGAGGACCTGGAGCATTCGATCGACCGAGGCCTCGCCGCCTCACCGGGCGGCCAGTAGCGAATCTCAGCGCCGGGGCCGCCCTGCCCGCAAGTGCGGCGCCACCTGGGCTGCCGGGCGGGCATTCCGCCCCCAAGTGCCGCCAAACGCCAACAAACGGCCAAGAAGGATCCCTGCCCTGGCGCCGTGTTTCCCCGATCTCGAGCCGTGGCCGATCCCCCAGACCCCTGGCTGGCCGCCGGTGGCGACGAAGACGTCGGGCACGCCCGCAAGCTCTCGGCGCTGGTGCCGCCGCGCGGCGTGCCAATGCGCGCAACTGCGCAGCTGGCCACGGAGCTGCCGGCCAAACGGGTGTGGTTGCGCCTGCACAGAATGTGCGCGGCCGCAGCTGCCTGCCCTGGTGGCGGTGCCGCCCGCCAACAGGAAACGCTGCGTCACCGCACTTCAGCGAACCGATCCGCGAGCCTCCCCATTGCCGTGAAAGGCGATCGTCCAAACCTACATCAGCCGCGCCGCCGAGAAGGCTGCGCCGCCACAGCGCAGCGACAACGATCACGGTGTTCGGCGCAACAGCCCGTTCAACGCACCCAGTGTTACAGCAAGCCCGCCACCGTCCACCCTGGCCGCTGGCCACAACGACACGCCCGTGCTGCTCGCCGCCGCCTGCCCCTGGCCGCAACGGTTGCTGCGGCCCCCACAAAACCACTGCAGAAGGCGGTGTGCTCTGCAGAACCTGCAGCCGAGACGGCTGCAAGCACCACCTGCTTGCCCCCCTCCGCCCGACCAGCAGCCGTCGCCGCGAGCTTGAATGGCCACGGTCGATGGGCTCAACGCCGCTATGCCGTGGCACCCGTCCATGGGCCTCCCTGTTGCTCGCGGCCTGGGCGATGAAGCGGGAGCGCTCTTCCGCGCCGAGCCACCACCCGCTGGCATGACATCCCGGTGTGCAAGGCCTGAACGGGCGGCCAAAAGCGCGCGCCTCTGTCAGGAGCGATTAACGCGCGGCACGGCTGACCCGAGCGCAACGAACCCGCCAGCGTTGGGTTTGCCATACAGCGCCGCCGCCGGCGCAAATGCCAAGCAGCAGCGCGACGGCCCCCGCCAGCGAGGCACCCCACCAGGCCGCCCGCCGCCAGGGCCTAGCACAAAACCAGCCAGCGAGCAGCCGCAGCTGCTTCATGGCCCGATCAGCGCCGCGGCAGCTCGGCAGTGGCGGGTATGTCCGTAGCGCTCCACAGGGGCCCTTCCCTAAGCCCCGGCAAGGGCTCGGCCATCGAAAACGGCTGGCCGCCACCTGCGAACCGACCCAGTCTGCAGGGCGCTGCACATAGAGATCGGAGCTGGCTGCCAGTGGCAGCCTGGGCGAGGGCCCGCGCGCCGCCGCGGCCCGCAACGCCCGTCCGCCAGCAGGAAGGCCTGTCGCTTCGACACCACAGGTTGGAGAGTCTGCAACCACTCGGCCAGCAGCTTCAACAGCCGCGGGGCAGGGCCCGACTAAAGCGAACGGGACAAGCGGGGCAAACAGGCGGCATTCACTCGCGGCGGATCGGGTGGCGTACACGCACCGTAGATCGGGCAGCCCTTGGCGGTGAGTCGTGCACTCACACGACGGGCGCAGGAAGTGGTAATTGGCTGCGAGCGTGCCCGCGACGGGGCCCCCATCAGGCCAGAGGCCGGGAAGCCGGTTCGGCCCGCTGCTGCATTGCACGGTCACGGGCCGGCGGTGTTCGCGCTTGCCGAGGTGGCGCTGGTGGGTGAAGGGCACATACTGACATCGAGCACGTGTTCACAGCAGGGCAGGGCGTCGTAGGGGAGATCGCGGAAAGGGTCCTGCACGCCCAGAGCTCCGGCTCCTCCCCAAGCACGGGCAGCAGCGGCAGGGGGACTGGGGTCGGCTTCGGCTGGAATCACCGGCAAAAACGAAAGGCATCCCCTGACCGCGACGGTGGCGTAGCGTGGCAAGCGCTTGCGCGGCGTGTCGAATCCGGCCGCCGGCATCGGCCTGGGGGATGCGGTGCAGTGGCCGGCGCCAAATCAAAAACTCAGCCGTGATATTGGGCACCCAGCTCACCGCGTTCGTTCAGCCGCCCTGGAGAGGGCACGAGCCGGTGGGACAAGAGATCGCAAAAGCGCGTCACGGCTGGCCGGGCTGGTCGTACCAGAGCCCAGGTCATTCGCCGAGCAGTGTGAAGGGGGTGGGGCGGGCCGGGCTCAGCGCTTTGAGGAGGCGACCGGGTACCAGCTGCGGCGCCAGGGGTGTCCGCTGGCCAGGGCAAATCGAGGAAGCGGGAAAGGTGTGGCCGATCTGGCAGCTCAGGCCTCCGCCAGACGTTCAGACCAGGCGCGCAGCGCGCTGTCGAGGTGCCGGATGTGTTCTGCGCTTCGTGTAATAGAGCTCCGAAAAACGCAGGCGTCTTGTTGAATCGGCGAACAAGTGGTCGAAGCGGTTTCCATGTGATGACGACAGGCGTGACGACCTGGGTGGAACGGCCTCGCTGCCGCAACCTCCGTTCGCTCCTCCTCCGCAGCAGGCATATGCAGCGCCGAGCGTTTCCAGCCCGCTGAAACCGCTCCAGCATCGAGCAGGTGCGGCAAACGCTTGAGGCAACGCTGAGCGCTCCACACGCTGTGTTCCACGCAACTGCAGCAACGGGCGAGAGGGTCCATAGGTCTGGATTCGGTGCTCCAGCAGGGGGGTGAGGCGATCGAGCAACTCGCTCTGCTCCACCAGGCAAACTGATCGCGAGAGCCCGGGCCAGAA
>Ga0163217_1034399_pt1 | contig 10136 bp, 8 predicted proteins | sample SynspAceP_FD_185933 | JGI IMG/M metagenome (GOLD analysis project Ga0163217, IMG submission 185933) | Saline lake microbial communities from Ace Lake in Antarctica - Synechococcus sp. Ace-P (PacBio error correction) | ecosystem: Environmental > Aquatic > Non-marine Saline and Alkaline > Saline ...
CCCCAAAAAAAAAAGGAGAAAAGGAAAGAAAGGGGGGTTAAAAGGGGGGTTGGGGGCCCCCCCCCCCCTTTTTTAAAAAAATTTCCCCCCTTTGGCCCTTTTTTAATTTAAAACTTTTGGGCCTTCCTTTTTAAACTCCCCCTTTCATAACATCCCAAAAAACAATTAATTTTTTAAACCTATCGGCGACCTCCAAAATGACCTATTATATACTTTTTTTATTTTTTTCCTTGAACCCGGACGGTAAACCTACAAATTTTAAAGCCCTCCCAAGTTTTGGGGACCGGTAAACTAAAACCCATGCATCGTTACCAGGGTAATTTTCTCTTTAAAGGTAATTTTTTCCAATGTCTCCATAAAAAATTCCTCCATTTCCCAATAATCCCAAGCGCCTCACCAATAGGAGGGTTAAAAACCAATATGCCAAGATGCCTTCCATTTGATTTTTCCCGTAATCAAAAAAGTTTCTTTCTTTCAATCGGTTATATAATCGAATAGATTTTGGCGTTAACCACATTGTCCCTGTGCTTTTCTAACGGCAGAGAGTGGGGCTTTATCATATCCCATAATTTTTTATGGTTTAACAACTTCCTTTGTCCTAAATTTTAGACTGCTTTATCTACAATTTTTCTCAAAAAGCTCGGGATCAAAATCGTGCCATTTTCCTCAAGGCAAATTCCTTTCTATTAATTATTGGCCGGAATTATTACAGGCAAATCATGGCCGCTTCTGTTAACTGGTACCACTTTCCACACATGGATCCAAAGAAATCACTTGTCCATCCCATCCCACTTACAACAAAAGTCAGCCTGCCAAAACCTCAATTTTATAAGTGCTTATGTGGTGGCGTTCCCGATACCCTCTTTGGTGCAAAGATCTCCCTTGGAGGAATCTATGGGCCCGTTTTACATTGATCATTTGAAATGTGCAATATTGATTCTAACATCTGAATTTAATATCTACCTCTGGCCTAGTACCGTCCGTATCCCTAAAATTATCCACTAATGGCATTTTTGTCTTTTGGAGACATATAAGGAAGGGTTGAAATTTTTACGCTATTTACTGTAGCATCTATTGCAAAAAGTCGTGGTGGTCAAAGATAATCCGAACCAATCCCTGGCCATATATTTTTTTATAAAGATCGTTTTTTCATCCCGCACCCGAAAACGAATGGATCGGTTTCACAATTTTATTGCAGTAACGCCCAAACACAGATTTTGCCTTGTACAATAAAACCGGTATCCCCTTCAAAAATACGCTCCTACTGCTTCCTGAACATTATCGCACCTAGGTTAACGTAAGTTCCTTGGCCAAACATTTCCCTCAAAAACCAACATGGTCTTGGGCCACCATTTTTAAAAATTATTGTTCATATCTACCTTTAAGATTTACGGCCAAAAATACATAATTTTTAGCCTTATTAGCCAAATATATATTTTTGTACAATACCAGAATTATCCTTAATGAAATATTATTACCTATTCTTGCTTAAGTGCTGAGTTTCTTATTTGTATCTTCACCAACCAAAAACAAGGAAGTCTTTAAGCTACTACTGCTTTCAGTGGCGCTTTTTTATTAGCGCTTACTGTATTTGAAATTGTTCCCCTGAGTTTAATGGTAGTGGCAAGAACCAAAAACCGTTCGGAGTTTTTATTATGTTGGGGAATTCTGCCTCCAAGATATTTCTCGATTTTTTTCCAAAGCGCAGAACAATGGTCAGTTCATTTAGATCCCTGAAAAAAATCGATTTTCCCTGATGCTATTTTTATAAGCTGTGCATACATTCACTACTTGAGGGATTGCCTATAGAAAAATCACAGTACCATTTTATATGGAATACCTAATTCATCAAATTCCAATTGCCATTATTCTTAGCCATATTTTTACTCAACCATCCAAGATCAAGTTGCTGTCCCGCCACCTATTTTTTATAGTGCTTTTTGCCTTTGACCCTATAGGTACTAATATTGCTGCAATTATGAATTTAATCCACGATTATGTTATTGTTACAACGCCTTGGCTAATTGGTGTTTTTTCTTCATATTTTCAAATGTATTTTACTTCGAAAGTTCGGAAGCGCATAATTAACTTGCGCAAACTGGTGGGTTATTATTTTGGGAATTTCAATTGCTTATATGCCTCCTAAATCGAAATCCAATTACAAGAAAATTGGCACAACAGGTAATTACTTTAAATTTATAGCCATGCTCAAATAACATAGCACCAAAGACCAATAAATGTTCCAGCAGGAGGAAGCAAAAAGTTACAGGCCCAAGATTTTTGATCTCCTTTGGAAATCCTTTCCGAAGAAAATGGATTCTGTATAAACACTGTATAAAGGACTCCTCTTTAAATAAATTCATTTGATGAAGAGAGCAATGGTCTTTCGATATACGAAACTCAAGATCTAAAAAACGATTGAAGTATGGGAAAAATTGATGCACTTAAAATCGATTTATTAGAGGAATATCTACCTGAAAAAGCTATCTGAGATACGGTTTCTTGGATAACGGGAAGGAAATCTCCAGAAATTTCAGTTGGTCTCGAGAATGTTTCCATACACCAATCATACTTGGCAGGAACCTGGGTCCCTTTTTTAAAGACCAAATGGCTGCTTTTGAAGAATTCTATAATCATATGAAGACATATTTAAACCTTAACACATCTACTAGAATAAAACCCAATGCTTATGGCACCTCAATAACAAAAATAAATGCCAAATAAAGTGATTAAGGGGATTCTTTCTGTTGGCATAAAATACCATTCCAAGGGTATAAAAGCACCTCCCAAAAAAAGGGCACTCTGTCCAATTGTAGTTGTATGGCTAAGCAAATTTATCCAAATCCAATACGATCAACCAGCCCATTACCAAATAAAAAAAGTGAAAATAAATTCGAACTTTCCAGTATAGAATAATTTTCATGGACCGTAACCTACCGGCTGCTATTCCCCAAACTGTAAATAAAATAGGAACCATCCATTGCCATTTTCCAACAAGATCAGGCAACCGGTGTATAAGTCCCGCAATTTAAAATAAATACTGAGTGATCCAGATCCTTAATTTGTTTTTCAAATTACGATCCCCAACATCGATGATAATAAAGGTGATGCCGTAAACAACAATTACAATGGTAAAACCTTACAGAGCACTATGGAAAAGGTACCCACCAGAGATTAGCTCCCCGGCATATTGAATTAAAACCGCAGCCGATAAGCCCCAAGAATATTCCTAGAGCATGTGAAACGGTGTTAGTTTTTTCCTCGTTGGATAACATTCTTTTCCAAAGTAGTCCATATGCTTCCACTTAAATCCATCATAACCGCATATTTCCGTTACCTAATTGCACAGCAACCCATCATTTTTTTATCTGGGGACCAAAAAATTAAAATAAGTCAACATATTCCATTATCAATTGCAATACTCAAAGAGTAGAAACAAATAATTTACCTCTTACAATTAAGTTAGCCCCGCATTATCGAGGGAAGACCCGGGAAGGTCATACTATCCAATTTCACCCGGCTCATCTTGGCATTTTAATATAAATTGGTTTCTGCTGTTTCCTGGCTGCATGATAGCAGTAATGGTAACAACACCAAAATCGGTATCCGGCAATAATTAAGTCCGGTCGTCAATCCCAACATCAGCCATTTCCCCACCTTATCCACCGACTCCCTACCTTTCTGGTGATTTACCTAGGTTGTGGCATCAATTATCGTCGTTATTATTAAAGGTGAGCTCTACCTTGGCTCTCTTTTTACCGGCACTTTCCTCGAATCATCTTCAATCGCCGGTTTTTGGTACCGATCATCAATTTCTGATCGGATTTAATTATTCCAAATCAATTAGCATGTTTTGTTATTCTTTAGGTTGGACAATATTTTACCCGATTTGGAACAGCAAGCTATCATTTGTGGAGACTTCAATACTCCCCTGGAACTTCGTACAGCGTATAATAAACCTGTGTCATGCAGTAGTTTCTTCTTTCCCGAACCCGAGATACACCTGGAATTTTTAATTCTCGGGTAAAACCCAATCGCAATACCGTGCAATTTAATTTAACCAGATTAATCCATCTACCGAAACCGCTGCTTTGGTGTACCATTACCGGCTGTTCTCCACAATGGGACTACCGTAAGTATTGTGATAATTGGTGAAGTAAACTTTTCATTTAATAACTAGCTTACATCAGCTTGCCAAACTTTTTTATTTAACCGTTCCGTGAATTCCAATTTAAATCCATTCATCAAAAGCGGCTTCAATGGTTTTAATTTCGAAAGGTATTTTTCCAGTCGCGACAAGGCCGTTGCAACCTATGGTGCTTTCCGTAGAAGACATCCCCTACTCGTCATACCCACAAACATACTGGATCGCACCCCATAACATTCGTATAAACAAGAAAAACCTTCACGAAAATAAAACGAAGCAACCTTGGTACACCCCGTTGACCTTTTCCATAAAAACCCGCATAATCTGGCCCCCCCTAGGGCCTTGGTCACCACAAATATCTGTCCTTCAAATGGACCAAATTTGTCCATTCGTAGTATCATATAGGATTCCGAAGTGGAAATACCCTGTATCGGTAATGGGAAACCCCACATTGCAGGAGCCTTTAATGCTGGTACTTTTTAGCATTTCATAAGATTAACCTGATTGTTCCTCGATTTCTTCCTGTTTTAGTTTTAAGGGCGCTGTGGGTCATCTGTCCATCTTAAACCTTCCAGATTACCTGCAAATCAACCTACTTCCAATGAGTCATTCCTTCTGAACCTACCCAATCCCTTGGTTTTTCCTGTGTAGAAAAAATTCACCCTCTGGACTTGATTTGGAAACCACTGGCGACTTTAACCCCGTTTCTATAGGCGTCATATACCTTCTTGGAGTTATCTTAACCATCCAACCCTCTTTAACCAACTGCTCCATGACCTTCTATCCAGGATAAATTTAAGGTTCCCAACATATCCCATTGGGTAGAATTTAAGGCCCTAAGAATAATCGTGGTAAATTCCCGGACAGCGGCCAGAATAAACAGTCTTATAACTATCCGCCCCCGTCCCGCCCGTTTCCTATCATCACCTGTAAGCTCTCCCTTGTGCAAGATAAAAACGCATTATCCTTGTATGCCAGGCCCAAGGCTTCCATGCAAGCCATTGGTATATCGGTTTGTTACTCTGGAATTTAAACTATATGGCTTATTCTTATTAGCCATACCTCACCCCTCTTGTAGACACTCCTAATTAATCACGATCTGTAAAGGCCAAACCTCCGCACTTCCAATACAACCCCTCCTTTGGAATTGGCACCTCCAATAAATTTTATAATATTCCGATTCTTTTTTTGCCAAAGTCCGAACTGTCCTGACCAAACATACATTGCAACCGTACCTAAAAGAATATAAGAAAACTGCCTGTCTTAAAATCTGCAATAATTGGTTATTTTGGTTACCAAAATCATAGTGTACTTAATTTCTGACTACCCCGCGGTATTTTTAGAAGTAATTCATTTCCATTCCCTTGGATTTTCGGACCAGAGGAACCAATTTCCATTCCTGAAAACAATCTATAAAGATAACTTCGTCATTATGATGAAGGTACTCATCCCTGAAGCTTTTTAATTGATTGCCCTTCGGCATTTTTTAGCCAAGATATCTTCATCGCCCCTTAAATGGAGATGGTAGGGTAGTTCGCGACCATTTTCCAGAAGGTTTAATGAATTGCGAATCAGGTTTCTTAACTTTGGAGTAAAAATACTGGGAGACCATTGTCCTCAATGATACCCAGTTGCTTAAAATTAACATTTGGCAAGGGATTACATCTGGCCAAAACCAATGTCCTCTTTTTTCCAAAATCATAACAATCAGGATCACCATGAAAGGATACCGAAAACCTTTTACTTCCGCAAGTTAATTAATACCACGTGCATGCACATTTTGTTACATCAAGAAAATCACCTGCCATACCTGCAAAATGGACTCTCTACTTAAATCGTATGACAATGTAATTGTTCGGGGTTTTCCTACAGCAAATACAATGGGTCTTTTTTCACCATTATGCATCATATAGCCACGCTGTGCAATAGGTTCCTCCTTCACCGAACCATTATTGTTCTACGGGCCCTCTCCTTTGAAGAACCCAAAGGAAAGCCTTTGGGCATGCACAGGCCATCTTTTGTATTCTCAGGGCCTTCCATCTCAAAACTAACCCTGTGTTTCCAAGGATTATGCTTATTGTAAATAAAGTGAAAGGTATTAGTTACCCTTTTTTCCAATTTCAATTTTCCAATCCCTGGGGAATCCAGGCTATAATCTCCATTTAAAATCTACTACGGTAATCCTTGCCTATAACTAAATAAGGCGCCACCAATTGTTAACTCCTATATCGAAGAGATTAAATACAGAAATTTGGGATATCCAACTGTCCCGCATCATACCTTCAATATTCTTTTCACGTCTATCCCGGTTATCATTTTGGCTGAAATATCCTGTCCGTATCTTATCTCGCCTACCACAGTAAGAGTGTCCAATCCAGCAATTGTATCAAGAATTAAAACTTGTTCGGTATTCCGTCAAATGTGAATATCCAATAAGGATACTCTATATCCTCATATTGCTTATTTCTAAATTTCTAAATCGCGCAGGTCAATGATCTCCTTTGAATCATTAATCGGCCCTCTAGCCTTTTTCATCTGTCCATAAGCAAGAAGATCTTGTAGGTCCCGTTACCCTCCACACTTTTCCCTGAACTAACTCACCAATTCAACCATACCTCTTGAAACACTACGGCATTTTTGATTTTAATTACCCGAAGCCTCAAATTTCGGAGGCGTGAAATATAATTTAATGGTTTTGCCAAGTCCTGGTGATTTTGAAAGCGTTGATTTTTGGGCAATGTCCCTCCAAAACCTTTTATGACCCTCCTCCCTAGTAATCGTCCAACGCTTATAAATAACTTCCTATATCCCTGATGTAGGCTCCTTTACAACCCCAACTTCCAATAATTGAACTCAGTACCTACCTGAAAATAGAAGACCAGAAATTTTGAGTTGACCGCATTCATCACATCCAACTCAATTTCTATATCCCCATGTTTCAAATTTGTGAAAATATGAACCATTTTTTTGCCTGCTCAACTGGGAAAATATTTATGCCAAAATCCCCTCCTGGGGAGGATTCTCATTCTTCCTCTGTGACCTATCCACTAAACATCTCCAACAATCTTCCAATTATCGGTTTCTCACCTTAAAGCGTTGATAGGTTGCATCTAGTTTTGGAGCTCTGAGAATGGGAGACCATTTTAATTATGATGGATTGGTAGCTGTAGTCGCACGTTTCTTTGGAAGGACGATCACCGCACGAAATAAAGAAACAATTTATCCAACTTAAACAATGGAGTTTTCTTCCCATAAAAATTGAAGCTTAAGTTACTTGAAACAGTAGTTCGCAATCCTTAAATATAGAACTAATAGTTATAAAATTCCTATATCCCTGAACGACAATGTCAAAACACTTTATTGACAAGTCCCCGAACACTGGCCATTTTGAACTACGAAAGGTTTCGTAACTTTATGAAGTCATTTACAAAGTCAAAGTGTAAGCCCTTAAACCCATAATGGAAAAAGATCTTATTTATATGTATTTTACAAACACACTATTTATCCAACTGATTAAAGTGGGGAAACCCACATATGGTTGATCAATAAAACTGGATAACACCCCAAAGTCAGGCCCGGGGAACTATTGCCCGGGAAGAAATGATTTGGAAGTGGGTCATTGGGAATATACCTATTATAGTAATGTAGCCTTGTTCAAATGTACCAATGATTAATACGACAACTTGACCTTTATCCTAAAACGCAGTAGCGGTGGTTGCAGGAACTGATCAACGCCTAGGCGTGCCATTCATGACAGCCCGTAACTCCAGGTAGAATTTAGTGACAGGTTGTCGGATCGATATATTTTAATGGAGGTCTATTTTTATGAAGGTTAGGACAAAAAAAAAGCACCTACCATTACATGGGTTAAAGTGCTTTCAAAAAAAAAGGCGGCGGCCCCTACTCTCCCACTTGGTGTAGCGTACCATGTGCCGCAGACGGGCTTAACTTCGCCTGTTCGGAATGGTAAGGGGTGGGCCCCGTCGCCATGGCCACCTAAATCTTTGTACCGCAAGCCTTCTTGCGATACCTAATATCGTTGACATAATTAATGGGACAAGGGCGGCCGGATCGGTCCGCACTAAAATAAACTAAAGTACACGTACGTAAGAAAAAAAGGTTTGTTGCGCACGGCGCACAAGGCGGGACGGCGTTTGCCGCAAGCCAACGGGCATTAGTACCACTCGGCTAACGGACATTGCCTGCCTCCACTATGGCCTATCGACGTGGTCATCTCCCACGGCCTTTAAAAGAACTCTCATCTTGTGGGCGGTTTCGCGCTTAATATGCTTTCAAGCGCTTATCCCATCCCGACAATAGCTACCAGCAATGCCCCTGGCGGGACAACTGGTGCACCAGCGGTCGGTCCAACCCGGTCCTACTCGTACTAGGGTCAGGTCCACTCAAAATTTCCTAAACGCCCGCAGTAGATAGAGACCGAACTGTCTCACGACGTTCTGAACCCAGCTCGCGTGCCACTTTTATATGGGCGAACAGCCCAACCCTTGGGACCTTCTTTCCAGCCAGGATGTGACGAGCCGACATCGAGGTGCCCAACCCCCGTCGTATAATGAGCTCTTGGGGAGATCAGCCTGTTACCCCGGCGTACCTTTTATCTTCTTTGAGCGATGGCCTTCATGCGGAACCACCGGATCACTATGCTCTACTTTCGTACCTGGTCGACTGTATGCTCTAGTCAAGCGGCCCTTGTGCCATTGCACTCTGCACACCGATTGCCAACCGTATTGAGGGCACCTTTAGAAGCCTCCGTTTACTCTTTTTGGGAGGCACCACCCAGTCCAAGACTACCACCCGCACTGTCTCCATAAGGGCAGTTAGGCCCGGACCAAACAAGGGGCTGTGTATTTCAACAATGACCCGTCCACCACACCTGGCGATGCAGCTTAAAAGTCTCCCAGCTATTCCTACACCTTGGTTGCCCAAGGTCAATACGAAGCATATAGGTAAGGTGCAGCGGGGTCTTTTTCGTCCCACTGCGGGGTAAAACCGGCAATTCTTCACCCGATACTACACAATTTTCACCGAGCTCATGGCCCGAGACAGTGTCCAGATATCGTTGCCACCAATTCGTGCAGGTCGGAACTTACGCCGACAAGGAATTTCGCTACCTTAGGGACCGTTTTATAGTTTTACGGCCGCCGTTTTAGCATGGGGGCTTCAATTCAAATGCTTCTCCTTGAGAATGACCATCTCCTCTTAACCTTCCCAGCACCGGGCAGTGTCAGGCCCTATACTTCATCTCTCGATTTTTGGCAGAGCCCCTGTGTTTTTTTGATAAATCAGTCGCCTGGACCTCTTCACTGCGGCCCCCCATAAGGGGGGCGACCCTTCTCCCGAAGTTACGGGTCTAATTTTGCCTAGTTTTCCTTAAGCCATGAACTCTCTCGAGCGCCTTACCCCATTCTCATCCCAACCACCTGTGTCGGTTTGCGGTACGGCTGTTCACTTGGTTTTTCTGGAGGATGTTAAGGCTGGATTATCACTTGGCCCGGAGCCTCGGTGTACTATCGGGGCGTCACCGCTCCCTTCAACGTACTATTCCGTCAGTACGCACCAACGCCACATCCCCGTCAACTTTTAATGTGAAGCAGGTACAGAAATATTAATCCTGTTGTCCATGCCACTACCCCTTTCGGGTTCGCGGTAGGTCCGCGACTGACCCCCAGCTGATTAGCAATAGCTGCGGGAAACCTTGGTCTTTCGGCGTGGCGGGTTTCTCGCCCGCATATGCGTTTACTCTTTGCCTACTTTTCGTTTTGTAGCTCCTCCAGCGGCCCTTAGGATCGCCTTCAGCGCACTAACAATGCTCCCCTAGCCCCTCCAAATAAAAATGGAAGTCCACAGCTTCGGTGATATACTTATGCGCCGATTATTAATCCCTGCGGAACCGCTGCCGAAGCAAGTGAGCTGTTACGGCACTTCTTTAAAATGAATGGCTTGCTTCCAAGCAACATCTGGGCTTGTCAAT
>Ga0163217_1080394_pt1 | contig 10136 bp, 6 predicted proteins | sample SynspAceP_FD_185933 | JGI IMG/M metagenome (GOLD analysis project Ga0163217, IMG submission 185933) | Saline lake microbial communities from Ace Lake in Antarctica - Synechococcus sp. Ace-P (PacBio error correction) | ecosystem: Environmental > Aquatic > Non-marine Saline and Alkaline > Saline ...
CAACCCCCCAAACAAACACCCAAAAAAAAAAAGGGGAAAAGAGAGATTTTTTGGGATTTCGGGGGTAAGGGAAAAGCGTAAAAGTAAAAAGAAAGTAGCCCGCGCTACAATTGGCGGTTAGCTTCCCCCAACCTCCCTGATAAGAAAATTTCAAAAAGTTCACGTTTTGGATTCAAGATAAAGAGCCCTTCCAAAATTTAAAGGGCTAAACACAAATCAGGAAGCCCCAGGTTAAACTAGATTACTATCAATTTGGAATTTTGAATTCAATAAATCAAGCTTTTTTTTGCTTTGAATCGGCGGGGGAGCTAAGAGTAGGGTAAAATGAAATTGTAATCTTGGGATTTTGTTTCAAGGATTGTTTTAAAAAACGTGATTCCGCTATGCCGTCTGCCCACTTGATGAGGACTTCGCAAAACGTCTCGTAGTTTTCCGCAGTGACCATTTCCGCTCGATACTGTTTGAATCGGCAATGCCTCCTGCAAATTTGGTGTAGTTCTCGCGCATTTCCAAAATTCCCTAGTTTTTCGCCTTTCCATCTACAGAGAAGTCAAAAGTGGTTTCTTCTACCTGCTGCGATCGTTCCCTCAGTCCAAGATAAGCTAATTTCTCCAGTCGCCAGAAATTTTTTGATTCATCAAAATACAAGGAAGCCAAATCGAGCTCGCCCGATCATCATCCACACATGTAATTTATTATATTCTAAGCTTTTTTCAGGAAGAATAGATATCCCATTCCCCAAAAACCCAGAATGTAAAGAGTGGAAATTAGATTTTGACTAGGTTTAGATGAAGAAATCAGCTTCACCTTTGTAACATCTGTGCTCTTGACGTGCGTTAATGCTGAATCCGCTTGGATTCGACATCCTGAAGTGCAATCCACTACCTCTACGATCCGAATTGTATTTTGATCCCACCTAATCGAGTTTTCACGGACAGAAATTAACTGCTTTACAATCTCTGCCTGTCATGGCACATTTATCGATATCCAAAAATATCCTGCACAGCCCTTTACAGGCCACTTTTAATGACAGGCAACCGTAATCAATAGTCTAGAATAGTCAACAGGTCTGGCTATTCGACGATCGCGCAGCTCGCGCATGGATTGGATTCGTCAAAAATCTATGCCGGGATTGACGCTTCGTAATCGAGAAATATCGAGCTTAAGCCACACTTTGCACATCTCGATCAATCCTCTGACTATGAACTTCCGTTACATCATCGCCGGCTGCTTGCCACTGCGTCTAACGGAGATCCGTTCACGCATGTGCAGCAACAATGGGAACCTCTCCTAACTCAACTTCCTATCTAATACCACTGTTATTCACTCATTGCGTAAATTTACCTTCAATATGAGATATACGAACCCATCTGAAATTGCCAAAGCGAAAGAGTTGCTTATCCTAGTAATCATTGTCTAGTCGCTAAGTATTTTGTGTGATTCCTTTCAAGTTTAGCTTGGCTCGCCTACGCCATTCTAGAGTAATCAATGAAGACATGGGCTAATGTCTGGATTTTCTTCCCAAATGGGCGAATGGCAATGTTTTTCAAGGAATTGGGTTCTGAATTGGAAATTTTGGTGGCTGCCTATGTCGGCTTTTATTGACAAGGGATTTTCAATTGGAGATCACTTCTCGATTCAACCGACCGATCGGCTTGTCATCCGTTTATTACTGGTTTGGAGGATAAGCTTTTTCACGCCACTATTGTTTCTGGAATCGCTTTTGGTACTTCGATCTGTCTGGTTTGGAACTTGGATGAAAGAGACCACGAGCCAATATGCTAGTTGACTAAATCTTTGACTGATTTCCATCGATTCCTGAGCTACTTTCGGGGATTCTGGTGATTGGTAAATAGTTACAGAATCGGTAAGGAGATGGTCTTCAGAGGCGTATGGGTCAGCTTGCCAAAAGGAACTTGATAAAAACCGGTGGCCCAATTGCGGAGTTTGGGTGAGGCAATCATTTTTCCGCCTCCACGGCAGTTTTACAGGCTTTTCTTGGGGCCTCAGTTCGGTGCGCGCGATAGTGTTGGCGCGGCTGTCTGTGGGTGTGTATTAAACTTTCATCGGCAAGTTGTGTATTCTATCTATCGGTGCTGCCATAGTCCTACATATAATCTCCATACCGCGAGAGTACAGTTCTCCTATTAATACGAAGGACGCTTATTGACAGTGAAATGAGTCGAAACAGGCCATGTATAGCGTCGTCTTAGTTGGCTCTGTGTAGGTCAGGAGTATGGTATCTACGAACCATAGGAGCTAATGGGAGATCGCGAACCAAGAAGGAGTATTTTGAAGGACTTCAAGGTGAGAGTAAGTAACAGGATAAGGTTACTTGACACCGTGAAGCGGCGGAAGCTGATCAGGTCTTTGGTAATTAATAAGGGAACAGTTTACCAAGATCTTAGCCCTATCATGACTCGATCAGCGTGATATCAATTAGCCTCAACTATCGTAATATACATCGAAACGAACTCATTGCCACAACTGGATTTGGGAAACGAGAGCGACGAGTCTTTAAGATAAATAACAATATGTACATTGGCTTGCAACTCGCGCACTGCGAGTCTATTCTGAGTGTAGTGAAAGCGGATTAGGATAGGGTATTTGGGATGAAACTTATTACTTCGGAATGGAGACGTTAGTCTTGGGTTTGCTAGCATTTTACCTTATCTCAATTGGAAATTCTATCAGCTCACGTGGTTGGATGTATGACTCTCTGAAAAAGTTTGGTACTTATTCCTGGGCCGATTTGATCTTCTTCTTTGACGTCTTTGTAGAGAAAGAACACCTACCGACTGAATATTAATATGATTCCCGATCGTCTCTGACTTTTCAATCAACTCTTATCGTAAAACGGATAAGAACCCTTTCATGGTTACAATTTGCATATTACTTTTTTGGGGATATTTTTATGTAGCAGTGGCCTTTTCTCCTTTGTTGATGAGTCTAGTTTTTCTGTTGATAGGGTTTACATTACGAATATCCCTTAATGGCTGTCTTGATCCCTCTGGGCCAGATACTTGAGCTATTTGCAGTACATCATTTGGTAAAACCAAATGTTTGAACGGGATGTCACCTAAAAGTCTGAGGATTTCTGGAGGAGCTTTCCTGAATTCGAAGTAGCTTTTTGCTAGCTAAATAATTCCATTGATAGAAATGGAAAAGGTTAGTGATCGCAGGCATCGTATTATAGCAGGACGTATGAGACTTTTAATTAATTCCTTATTTAAGACGATCCATCGAAATCAAGGATCCGGAAAGGTGACTCCCAGGACATGGAGGATTATGGATCCGATTTATGTTTGCATACACCGCATGTATCACCGCATTTTTGAAAATCTTCTATCTATCCCGCTGATATTAAAGATCTGATTAAAATTGACAGCATTTAAAACTAAATCTAAACCCAATATGTGCTTATCATTGAACGGCTCCCGTATCAATGGATAATGAAAATCGCTTTTAGAGTCATAATGAGGGAAGTATCAACATTGCAAGCGAAAAAGCTTGGATCTTTCTGATGAAGATCTAACAATCTGTGGAAAAATGCCCGCAAACAAGTTATCGTTTCTCTTCCAATACGGATGGATAATGGAAAATCGTTTTTGAAGAATCCGAGTAAATCCAATCCAACATCTATGGCCCAGCGAAAGGGAATCCTGATTCCAAACGTGCATATCAAAGTCGATCTCATTGGCCGCAATGATGAATGAGAAGGTGCTGTTGTAATATCCCTTTTGGAGAGGTAAAGGATGCGTCGTGAATCTGCGAAATTCAAAGGAAAATCGAGCGATTGATGCGCCATATACCTTGGCCTGATCCGACTGTATTTGCTCAGACAAGGATACCTGCACCGGATATGGGTAGTCCTCGAGAGATGGTCTTGATGACTAGATTACTCCAATGCCTGCATGACGTGAATGCCTAGTAACTCGGGAAACATTGTATTGGGAAGGCTCTCGTTGAAGAACAGAAGCACTGGTCGTGGTAAGTGTCACTGCCTTGCATGCGATGCAAAAGTTAAAATCACTCCTTTTCAAGCACTTGGGGTAAGGGATTGGGATGTTGATCTTGCAGCGCTTCTTTTGGAGGAGGGGACGAATAATTGTATTTCTGACACTGTGCTTTATAACGATAGAGAATTAAATATCAGAGGCTGTTGCGTACAGAGATTCAAAATGGAAACTTGAAAGGATCACGGTGAGATAATTGGAGAACTGCAAAGACCTGTTACCCTTAAGGGTGTCTTGTGCCGGCCCGCTGTGTGAGGATGTATCAAGTAACAATGCAATACGATATAAAGCTAAGCTAATCGAAAAGAGCTAAATGGTCCAACTCAGCACAGCTGATGCTATCATCATGAAAAAGAATCTGGCTTGCCAGATTTCCTGCTATGCTGGCGAGTAAATAGTTTCCTTTCGAATGGTACAAAAGATTGTGTTCATAAGTGGACTGCCGATCGAGTGAACAGACGTCAATTCGTTTTAATTATGAAAAGCTTCGATATGTAGAGGTCTTAAAGTATGAGTGCCTATGAGAATGCTGCATAATGTGCAATGATAAAGTGCCGAAAACCTATACCTACGGGAAGGCTCTAAGTCGCTTCTCTCAAAGTCATTTATCTTTGAAGCGTGCTATTTTCACGCCTCTTTGTTAAGACTATGACCAATCACGCGAAGGACGTACATACATTTTGTGCTAATCGTTTAAGCAATATCATATCGATTATATTCATGCCAATGCAGAACTTCTGGAAACACAGTGCTCTGGCATGTGATCGTTCTACTTGATTATTCTTCAATTTTAGAAATCCTATATTACCTTCCAATGAAGATGGGATTGATTGCGCCGCTGGGAAAGTGGTTAGAATCGAAAGACCAGGATGGATGAATACTTGAAAGAAACGGATTCAAGTTCATTGTTTAATGTCTCCACATGTTCATGTGAAATCGCTCGCAATCACAGTGTAGTGAATATTCAAATATCACCTGGAAATACTTGGTGCTTTGCATCCGAAACTAGCACGGAGAATGAGCGAACTTATGTGGTTCTCAAGACTCCAATGGAACAAAAATCTGGTAAGACGAGCCGAGCTTGGCAAGAGAATCAATGTAGTACAGAGCTCGAACTATGCTCAGGTGGTGAATTGCTTTATCATATTTTGGATCCTCGGTGGATATGTTTTGCTTAGATCAGAATATCTTGGGATTTAGTAGATCAAAAACAAAAGTCAAAGCAAATCCGATCGCTCGCTTTAAAGTGATTTTTTTGAGCGATAAATCCAAAATCCCAGACCCAGGCAAGCAAGAAAAGATGAATAAGTCCATTAAAGTCCGTTGCGCAATTTTGGAATTCGATCTCTTCTATCCTTCCAGATCCCTCTGTTTTTAAAGAGTGGAGCTGATTTCATAAGCCGGAAGAATGGTTTTGTAATGCTCTTTTCTGACCAATAGCCGAAGGATTCAATAGAATCCGATTCATCGGCATCCATGCATATGATATCCCTTCGCAAGATTCGTTCCAAGCATCCTTGGCAATTCATGTCTTTGGTTCGATTTCGAAGATTTCAGACTTGAGACTAAATTTTTCCATTGTGCTGAACTGATCTAGTTCGGATCCATTTAGTGAAGTTTGGCATCTTCAGCTCAGAATTTGATCGAAAAGTGGAGAAAAGAAGGAAAAAATGGTCAGAATGTTTTGGATTTTAGGCTGGAAGATTGATGGAGTAGGATCACTTAGGTAAAATCCTATCCAATTTAATTGCCACATAAAATAACGCTTCCAAGCTCTGAGTCTTTCTTTTTTTGGCCAGAGGGCAGGAACGAGTTCGACTGTCTAGTCCTCCAGTTCTTTCAAGTCTCTTTCTCGAGAGCTGACCGTCGCGCAGTAGGTAGTGAAGATTACTCTGGGTCAATTCAGTACTATATTCTTTACTTAAGCAATATTCTTTAGACACATTCCGCGTTGCTAGCGTGTCCAAAGCGTCATAAAAAACCACATCGGATGGTACACAGACACATCCCTGAAGTAAGTTTTTCCTTTTCATATGAAATATTCAGAATGATGAGCTTATCCCATCAGCTTTGTGCAGCGGGTAATAAGCCTTAATAATGAAAGATGCCACGTCCATATCCATAGGTTTCAGCCATGGAAAAATACCATCAGTTCATGGAAATGGTCGATGGTTGATAAAGCACATGGATCTGATTTTGCTCCGCCCAAAATTAAAGTTAGCCAAGCGTTCCCAGTCCAGTAACCAAAACACATCAAGACACGAAGCGTTTTGTTTGGACTTTCATTCATTCCAGAGTCTAGCCCATAAAGCAATTAAGATAATGAAGGTATCTCGAAAGCCCTCTGAATTGGTATTCTTTTAGCACTCATTAATAGAGGGAATGTGACCCGTCTCGTCACTATGATATTAGTTCTACTCATATTCCGTAGATCAATACATTACAGATATGCCGATATCCCTTCTTTTCTTCCTACAAACCTAGTGCTCGTATAGTGTCCTGATAAAATGCACCTTCTGAAACATCATCACTTCCCTAGCACGTTTCATGATATGAAAGGAATTGAATTTTGGGAGTTGAGGAATAATAAGTGGAGTCAATACTTCCCAAATTCATATCATGGTTGTCCGATCAGTTTCATACCTCAAGTCAATAAAGAATCTTAACATCATCCCTTTGTTATTGGCGGGTCTTGAACCAAAAGTGATTGACGAATGCTTGAGGTAGCAGTACTAAGAGCGAATGCAGAGACTGGATATACATGGCATCCGAATGTCCGACCTCTCCTTTGTCATGGGACTTTTATCCCCCACCAAAAGTCACGCCTTCTTGCGTTGATGGAACATCGTATCCAAATCGCTATCTGATTATCATAGGGTAATGATGATGAGTGAGCACAGAGTCATTTTCTCTTTAGTATTTATTAGCCATTCCTTGATCGAAGGCTGATCTAGGGCTGATTTTTTTCATATTCCTCAATACATAATCGGATTTCCCAATGAGCATAAGTAAGCAAGATTCATCGCATCGATTGATTATTTGATTGACTCATAGGTCTTTTATCGCTTCTGATTGATTCTTTTATTTTGGTCAGTGAATTACAGAAATTCATCTAAAAGAATTGCTGCACAACTTCACCCAGTGCCGTCTCAACATCGGAGGAAGAAACTCCTTCTCCATTTTAACGCGAAAAATAAGTAATCCGGTTACGGAGCCCAAATATACGCACCTATTGAGGCAAAGACTTTCATTTTCACCCAGACGTTTGTTCTAACTGAAATGGGACTTGCTGAAGCCCAGTAAATCGGTGATTAAATCGCCGTCGAATCCTCAGCAATTTAGCGGCATTTTATAGCTTTGAATTGCATCTGTGGTGACTTTGCTGAATTAACTCTCTTTTACGGGTTTTGGGCGAACTTTGAATCCGTGATATTTCCTCTGGATTCTACTTGGAATAGGTTCAAACCATTTTCTGAAGAGAGACGAATTTCATCTGGGTCCACTGCTTCCGCGCTCATCACTAGGAATGGCTTGAAGTGATTAATGGTTTGATAATCTTCTACATCAAGTTCGTGGAAATGCGATGTCCTCAGTCGGCTGTCCAATCGCGACACCTTATACAAATGACAATCAAAAGCAAATTTTCGAAGATGGTGGAATGCTCGCCTAAGGTTGGATTGAGGTAGCGCTGCTTGTATTCTTCCAAACACTTTTCTTTGCGTTTCGATAGTTTTTCTGAGAGATTAATGTACTATCGATAAGACTCCAGCAAAAGCGTTTCAATATTTGTCAGCGGTAGCGTGATGTAATAGATTTTGGTAAGTCTGGGCTAGTTACACGGCATTGCAAATTGAAGCCCTCAACTCGTTCAATGCCTCCTGGTCAAAACTAGGATATTTTGCAGATCTCAAACATTCATAAATGCCAATGACAGTTGTGCTACGCCCAGTCTTTCTGACTTTATCATACTTTGACCGACTTGTAGAGGAGATTAAAAACGGCTTTGATTACTGCGAGAATCTTGGGAGTAATTACTTCTAATCGTTGAAGGAAAATCGATGATATGTACCATAATAAGTAGATGCAAAGCTAGGGTTTCGTCAAATACGTCAATGGTTTTTTCCGTATGGTTAGGGAGGATATTCCGGCTGATATAAAGGATTCTGTTTTTAAAAAAAAAGTGAACTTGTCCCCGAAATGCCTTAGTGTTTACATCCGACCATCAATCCACGCTATCTTAATCATGAAAAAACATTGCATGAACTCGATCAACCCGGACAATTCAAAGTTTTTTCTTGACTAATATAAAGAGAGTGCCTCTCTTGGCCATTTAGACAGTCATAGGCAGAGTTGGGGAGTTCAGAATCAATAGAAAAGAAAGAAATCCACTCAAATCGGCACCTAGTCAAAGCTTGAAGAAGCATACGAAGGATGGAATTCCTGAACATCTTCTAAAAACATCAGCAGTTGGCGATCGCAGACCTCACCGTCTATCACAGACATGCAATTAACTTCTCCACCGGGCCACTTATTTATTATAAGATCGTCTATACGATTAATCTACGCCAAAAATTAATGATCCTCACCAGATACAACATTGTGCGTGTACTGGAGCTACGGAAATCCATGATTTTGTGAATCATTATTTACTAGAACGGCAAAAAATATCATCGAATCAGATCAAAAGGAAGGCGTTGAATTGAATTGGATAAAAGTTTCAAAGAGTTTATTAATCCGTGCCCTTGCCTTCGAAGTATTCCTAAACCGTTTATTAAGTTCTAAACTCTGCGGAGTGCGTTCGAAAGTAGTGATGCACTTTTCGCGAAAGGTTAGTATTGTAGATGGATCCTGCAGACTCAACAGATTTTTGAGCCGTCCATTCAATCCGACTTATTTAAACCGAGCTCTTTCAGATTTGCTTCCTTTCTGCACCAAATTGTGGAGGATCTGGTGTACGAAACGATATTTCCCAAGAGAATCAATTTTTTCTATTTGGAAAAGGAATCGACGAGCGAATCGAGGACGGCACAGGACTTACGTAACTGATAACCCACTATTCATTTTTTCTGAACCGAAATGCGCACACGGAGTGTATTTAGAATCTTGAGTAGCCGAACGTTAGCATAATGTAGTTCTCGCCCAGTTTAAGCCCAATGATATGATTTCGCTAAACTTGCTACCTATGCGCTCTTCGAACGAATAGTCTATTAGGACTTCAAGAAGGAAGTATTCTGACATTTGAATGCCTGTTACCGATTTTATTACCCAGAGAATTTGGTTGATGTTTAATAACACTAGACTGTCCGAAAGGAAACAAATAGGAATGGAGTAAATAGAATCTTTTCCAGGATTTACGTTTGGAAAAGGCTTTGTCCTTGTAGCCCGTGAATCTGATTTTGATTCTTATGGAAAAATGGAGCCGAAGAACTGATTTCCGTCTTTTTGATAAAAGAAGGGACTCAAGCGGATTCATGGAGAAGAGCGCTTTTCAGATCTTTTCTTCTGTCTTGATGCGGAACCTGAGGACGCTACAAGATTACTTGATCAAATGAGTGCCAACTCGAAAGGCAGAGAGCGGAAGCAGGAAGTACAGCTGGATCGGGCTAAGAGCCTCGAGGGCATTTGTCAAACCAGGTGAAGTCACAAGAACGTGTGTGAACATGGATCTAGTTTAACTTTGCGATCCAGATTGATCCAAAACTTATGGAATGCTTTGTGACCCCTTGGATTCAGAATGATGGTATTGGAGCATGATCCTAGTTAAAGCGTGAACTTCGAGTTCTTTTAAAGATACGAAAACCATACTGAGGCTGGAAGTCAAGTGAGGCGCCCGAAAAAATGGTGTGTGCGAGCTGTTGAGGGTTTTTGTAGAGCCAGTGATCCTGATTTGGATTTCATTGCTTCAGCTTTTCCATTCCAAACTCAAGAGCTGATACGTTCTTGATACGAGACTTACTTGATCGACGGAAAAAATGCTTTAAATACCTTGCGTGTCATCGATGTTTCGATACGAGACGAGAGTCGGAAACATTCTGTAGGAAAGAGGATTGAACTCGTGCCAGACCGTAAAACGGTTTAGTATGGGCGCTGCTGAATTGGTTTGTTTACGACAAGGTCAGT
>Ga0163217_1087380_pt1 | contig 10136 bp, 2 predicted proteins | sample SynspAceP_FD_185933 | JGI IMG/M metagenome (GOLD analysis project Ga0163217, IMG submission 185933) | Saline lake microbial communities from Ace Lake in Antarctica - Synechococcus sp. Ace-P (PacBio error correction) | ecosystem: Environmental > Aquatic > Non-marine Saline and Alkaline > Saline ...
ATTGACCCACACACAACAGACTAAAAACACATTCGTAATTTTTTGTGTTTCACCCAATGAATAAACTAGATCCTTTTTTTACACCGTGCTCTTTTTCTAAATTTCCACATTTGGGTCCCGCTGGATAACCAATAAATTCTCCTTTTTTGCGATCCGCTTTTAAGTCCGGGGAATAAATTGCCGTATTCCATTCTGCCACGACACGCTTTGGTGCCGGAGTATTCATGCATGGTCAATTCGATTACGGAGAGCGAGCGAATCTTTAAATGTATTGCGTATCTCCTGAGAAGGCTAGCAATTATATCTGCTATAGCCTTTCAGGAGAGTGGTTGATTTATAAATATTCGGGCATATTTTTTCTTCTGGGCGGCTACGTTCTTTTGGTTGTCCGGTTCTCCAGTTTCTTACTATGCCTACCGGTCATTGAGCAGTGCCCTAAATACCAGTAGCAAAAACCCGGTTTCCGCCGCCGATTGCCGTAATTTCTTCGGATATTAAGCCTTTAGAGCGGTAATATCCAAACTAGCTTTAATCCTTTGTTTATTGTTTTTGTTTTATATTTCCCGTGATTGTTTTTTGATGTTAGTTCTAGAATTAATGGGAAAACCAAAGCGCTAGGTTTTTCCCCCCACTGCCGTGTTTGGTGCGTTTAACAAGTCCGTTTTTTTACACTCTTCAAAAAGTGCCTTCCAAGTTCTTTTTTTTGGAGAATTGAATAAGGCCGTCCAATTTTGGTCGTGAAATCCAATTTTTTTCAAGCAAGGGTATATAAAATTCTTGCTCTGGTCATAAATTATCGAGTGAAGCTTAAGACCGCTTGGCGCTTTGGCTGCTGTCGCAAATAATTAATTATTTTTGCGTCTTAGCGGTATGCGTAAATGAGTCGGGCGAGCTTCAGCTTTTTTATTCAATTTGTTTATAAACTTCAACCAGAATTTCCTTCGTTTTGCGTTGCCTATTCGGTCAAGATCAAGCCGGAATTTGGTGCCTTCAAATCATAGCGTATTGTGCGTCTTTCAATCTTTTTGATCTTGGCGCCATCTTAGATTCCCTGGGAAATAAAAACGTGTTCGCGATTCCGCGTTTTATGTCGTTTAGAAAAAGGAAAAATTCCACTTCAAAGGCAATTCAATAAACATGAATAAGGCGCACGCGTTTTCGTACGGGACCATAAACGTTCTAGCGTATTTTTTTTTAATCAAGCATCTATTTTTTTAAACTCGGGGCCATCCTTGTTAGCCTGAATAGGCTTTTGCGAAAGGTAACCCAGTTGTTTTTCTCATTTTGGGGAATCTTTATCCCAAGAGGCAAAGGTGTAATCGGTAAAAAGGTTGCTTCGCGCTACCATGCCCCTCGCATGGCGTAGGTAAGAACAGCATCATCTGTTAAGTGGTATCTACTTTCCCATTTCCACCTAATCGCCTTTTTTTGCGTCAACTATATATAGGCCGAGTCTTTTTCGTTTTAAACATTAAAACCCTTCACTAAATTTTTCTCTGGAAACGTTCTTTCCTTTTCCTCTTGAGCTTTACAGCCTCCCAAGTGCAAAAGTTCATGGTTTTCAGAAAACCTTAAAAGGGCAAGGATGAATCCTTTTTCTAAACTGGCGTTTTTCTCTTCAATCAGCAAGTTCCATTATGTTTCCAGAATTTGTTCTCCGGCTCCGAAAACTGTAGGTTTCGCAAATATCTTTGCCTTGGCTCATTCTTAAGACACTCATAAGCTTTTTTCAGAATCACAGGCACTTTTTTTGATAAGGCTTTAGAAACTGTTTTTTCCGAGCCATATACCGCTTTTTTGGTAAAATCATTATAAGTACCTGATATTCCCCTCTATATAGGTGCAAGAATTTCAGCATCAATGACCGTTCCACACCTCTCTGCAGAGAATGCCTCACACAACTTCAAACTCAGGAATATTATCCGGTTCACCAATTCTTTTCGCCGCGTACTCAGACAAAGAGTTAACATTTTTCTAAATTGTCCGTGATCGAATTCCGTCCACTTCCTTGTGTTCCACCGACCAATACGTTCACATCTCCTAAAAGAAGGCAGCTTTATTTTCTAAGGCGCGTAGGCAGACTAAAGAAGGGTATGGCTTTGGAGAGTAAATCATTTTCGTTTTCCTTTCTAAATCAAAGCTTAAAGAAAGGTGATTGAAATTCGGATCCCAGTTCCCATTATATATAAACCGCCAAAAATTAGATCTTCCAGGAATAACCCGTGGTTTTTTTTTTGAATGAACGCGCCCTGGTCATCAATTTTTTGACTCACACCATTCTCTCTTAAACCGCCAGTAATCACTTGGTAAAAACACAAGGTTCGAAATTAGTCCGAGTAGGTTTCCAATTCTCGTCATACATCAGTTTTTTTTTTTTTTCGCTGCTTCAGCTTCTTTTCACTCTACGCACCATTTCCTGCCAAAAAGCTAGTCAAAACTTTTTTCGGTAGTTTTTTGCGGGCGAAGACGGAAATACTAAAGCAATGGTTTCCTGCTAAAATCGCCAACAATATGATCACACCTCTCTGTCCAAAAAGCCTAAGGAATGTTGCATGCAAATATCGGGCGGCCCCAAGTCTCACATAGCTGGGTGGTTACAGGTCCGGCGGTGGTCTTCGGTGGTGAAAGAATGGCAATCGTCCAAACCTTGTTCCGTTCCCAATCATTTTGCGTTTTGAGAAATAAGCGAGCCAAAGCGTCGACGTTTAAGCCGGCGTTTTAATTGGTGCTATCTAAGGTTTTTTAAATTAAGGATGCGAAAATTTTTCCTACCCTTAAAGTTTTCAGTCGCTGTTTTTTTCGCGCTTTGTTTCCTCAGTCTCTTCCTTGCCCATATTGTTGTTTCTTCGTTCGTGCATCGGTATGCCTAATTCTCTAAATAAACGGAAAAAGATATCGGTATATCCATGGGTTATTTTGTATGATCTTTTCAGCCCCTGTTGCTTTAAAAAAATACTTGTCAGTAAAACCGTTTCAATCGCAATGGTTCACTGAGAACAGAACAACCCTTGTCTAGGGCTCGTCTTCTTCTGCCCACGAAAAGCCATCCAGCACACTTCGGCCGAACCCCGTAACAACGGTAACATTTTTCGAAATCCAGGTGCGCCATGTGCATTGGTGGGGCCAACAACGCACTGCTCTTGTAAGGTTCTTGTTTTTAGTGGTCCGCAGTGATTAGGGTCGTTTTAGGATAAAGCTGAACCAAAAGGGCGCAAGACTTTCCAAGTCATATTTTCATGGCATCCATGCGTATAAAGTAAGATCCTTACGTTTTCAGGATTTAAAGAGTTTACAAGCGTTGGCGCTTTTCCTAAACTATAGCAAATAAGATAGATGTTTTTTTCCTCTTCTGCTTTATTCAGGGCCCACATTCGGTATCTGGGTTTCATACAACCTCATGTTGAGGTGTCCCCATTAAGCAGGTAATCCAAAAGGTGGCATTCCAGTAAATAAAAGGTGTTGCCATTTTTTACTAGCTCATAGGGTGTTTGAAATGCCATCACACCTTTTCTGTTTAATTAATCCAGTAAATACCCAACCTCATCTTTGTGCTCAATCCCTGAACTTGTGAATTGAACCAATAATATGTCCGGCAGGAAGTAAAACTAAATTTAACATTGTTAATCCCATAAAGGTTTCACTCCAATCCTTTCCGGTAACCCACACTATCGCCTAATCCTTGTTTTATGATAGGAATATTGTGAGGGTGTGTAATCGTAAGCTTTATGACCCATCGACTCGTGATCCGATGGCCATCGGGTAATATGGCTTTAATCACAGGCTTTCCAAGGATCTAAATGATACTTTTTCGCCGCAGCTGCAATAAATGCCTTTATCGGTAAATTTCAAGTAAGGGTTTTGTCATAAGCAAGCAACAATTTACGAAAATTTGATAGTGAAACACTGAGGTTGACTATTTTTCTTATCTTTTTTTTTTTTAACTTTAAAAAAGATAGGTCACCGTGCGTCGTAGGTTGATGCACCAAGCAAAAAACGATAAAAATAAAACACCATTTTCAATGACGCAAACTCAAAAAAATTTTCCTTTGTCCTTGCCTCTAAAGATAAAGAAAGTTATGTCGTTTTGCTAAGATTATACTACTAGTGAGAAACATAGAGAAATTTTAGCACTTTGCAGCAATAGCTACCTTAGCAGCGATGATGCGGTGAAGTAAAACCCAGAAGAGAAAAATAATGCTGGATCGTTTTTGCAAGAAAATTAGATATAAGCGATGATGAATATTAAAGAAGTAATGCGTGCTGAAAGATAAAATATGCCACTCGGTAATCGCCGCCATCGACTTCGGAGGCGATTTTGGAACGTTATTCGATTTATTTAGAATTGTTTTCGCAGATCATGAAATGACGATGAAGAGAAAACTCTTAGTGCGCATATGCTATTGGACTAGGTATTCTGTTAAAAAGCAGACGGAAGTTTATCATAAACTCCCTATTTGCGATTTTTACTCCGCCGCCAACACACATCACGATTTTTGAGTCTTATTTGTACCTGTTGAAACGTTTAGATAAATAATTGAAATGGAAGAAATTGAGATTTTTAGATTATAGGAAATCAATTGAAATTTTCACAATATCAATTTTTCATTTTCGAATTATTAAAATTTTACTTCATAAACCTTCGGCTTTGCCTAACCATTTTTTCCGGCTTCCCCAGAAAAACGGTAATTCGTTTGGTGAAGTTCCGGTAGGTCAATTTCCATATAGTTGCTTCATTTACCCGTCACTTTGCCAAACGGTTTGCTTGTCTCTCGACAGCAATAAAGGCCAAGGATTACATTCAATAAATAATCTGAGTTTTCCCTTCTGATGCGACAGCTACTTTTAAGGGAATACATGTAAAATAACCATACCCTTTAAATCATTCTTCGATAAAAATCAGACACTAAGATTCAATATAGCGTGAAAGGTATAGCGTCATCTCTTCCCTCTTGCTGGCAACATATTTTATGTAGTCTTCTCAAGCCCCTTGTGGAAAATGGGGTGATCAATTACCCTTCGTTGACAGAATAATTTTACCTGTTTTCCTGGCAAATTCATATTCGGGTGAGATAAATGAAGGTAATAAGGCACGGGTTAGTGTATCCGTTTAAGCCCATACACTGTAGGTATAGTACAAGGCAATGGTATGGTGCCCATAATAATATAACTATGCCTGCAAATTTGGTTTAACCCCAGGCTGCAAAAAATCTTCTAATTGCAGCTGGAGTTTCTACTTGGAGTAAACACGTCGTAAATAGAAAATATAGTCCCTACAACGAATACGTGTTACATCAATATTAGAAGAACCATTAAGGGATCATTAACAACCAGATACATATTTGGGTTTTGATGATTATTATAAACTGTTGATCAATCCACAGAAATAAAAATCGTCTTCTTTTCTGAGGCTATCACCACTAAACTGATTTCACCGTTTTTTTAGTGTTTTGAAATAAATTTTTTCCATTCGCTATAAACGTCAAGTTTTTGTTGATTTTCACCGTTGGAAATATGTTGTTCTCCCTGCTTCTTCTCCGATAATATTAACCAATCCCAGCTTTATTCCTCATGGTTCACTTACTCTTGGTGCGGCGAGTCGTGCAAATCCCATTATATGTAAGTCGAGAATAAGTTTCTCGCTGGAATGCAATTGTTAAAAAGAATCTTGATGCTCAAGTAAAACTGTACTGCCTAGAGTTTTTGTATTGTCGTGGTCATGGTTTTTATCTGTTTATAAGGTACATACTATCGACTCTTTTGGTGAAACTATTAACGGTTCCGTATTCCATTCAATTTTTTAGATTTATATACTAATAGTGTTATATTGTAACAAATGTTAAAAGGTACATATTCATAGTGAAAGAACGTGTAAACCTAGGTTATTACAAATTAACTTATTATTAAATAGTAAATGACAGATTGAAATTTTCCTAATTAGGAAAGCACAAAAAGAAGACCAGTGACGGCAAGTGTTGCAATTAGAATTCATGAGCTTAGCGATTTTTGAAAAAGAGAGAAAATGTCTGTTGAAGTTCGTGTTGATAGATTTAGTAAAAGATGGCCTATGTTGGTCACAGCACTGTTTGCAATGTTCGTTTGCAGAACCATACGGATAGGTATAAAAGGACCTAGCCTTAGTATAGCCTAGATTTTATCTTGGAAAGGACCCATCCGTTGACATTTAAGAAGATTTTAAACTAGTGACCTGAGAAATGCCGTCGGCGACGGGTCATGGGAGGTTATGGTTAACGGCCTTACTTAAACGAAGATTATTAGGGTGATGGGAAATGGCCTTAGGGGTATAAACGAATATAAATTGGCAAGTTCTCGCCGATTGGGAATGAGCCCGCGATAGCTTTCTGATGAGATTAAGGGGGTTTATTTAAATGTCGATGCCGTTGGGATGTAGTGCATTTAGAGTGAAAAAAGGAAGCATACATAATTATAGTATGTAAAATACTGAGAATTTTTAAATTCGGAGGAGCCTCAATTAAAGAATGCTGCTGGTGTTAAAAATGTGGTACGAAGTAATGGCGTCAAGTGGGCTATAAAAACCCTTGTGGTCATTTCGCGGGCCAGTGGGTAATTATGGAGCAACGGCAATGCCATGGAGACTGTGGGTAAATACGTAATTTTTAGTAAGGATAAAAACAGAAACTTCTTTGCGGCAATTCAGCGAGTTCTAAAGTAATGATAATGATGATTTGATCGGATTTGTATCTCGAAATGATAGCACCCTATTTTAAAAAAGATTGAAATTATTATGAATGAAGTTCAGGGTTGTTTTTTAATGTTGGAATATGAATTCACCTAAATCAAATCTTTGTTACGACAGGTTTATCGGATATGGTGAATTTAGTAGATCAACGGACGGATTGGTTAGTGCTATTTTAATGAAGTAGGCGATAAAAATAACTGGTTAGATGTTGTGAATTTATCAACTGATGATAATAACAGGGATGTGTCCATCAAAATTGGGAAAAACACACAAGAAGAATATTTCACCAAAGGCTATTGGATAAAAGCAAATTGCACTATCACACAGGGTTTTATAGGGAGTGATGATAATATTTTATGACTGACCTTTAAGGTCGTGAAGGATTCTGACTATTCGGTACCACAGCAATTTTTAGCCTAGTTGTTTAAATGCTACCGAGTCACCATTTGGAAAGATGTATCCTGGTGTATTAAGATGCCGATCCAGCACGATATTTTGAAAAATGCTCAGGTTGCCTCAATCCCAAATTTCGTATCGAGAAGCGAATAAGGTGGCCTTTTTTATGGCGGCGATACAGTCATGACATCCTAAAACCCTTACAGCCTTTGCAGCGCAAACAGAAAATTCCAACTAGACAGCGAAAATCGGTTTATCCATCCTTTAGATAAAGGAACCTTACGGTTGGAAAAAGGGAATAGGAATTGAGCCAAAAATACCCTGCTTTATTGTGAAAAAAAAATTTCAGGTACATGAAATTATCTTTCTTTAGATTTTCATTTATTATGTAGAAGACAATATTAGCCAGCTTTTTAAATTACTACACGATCATAAAAATGGAAAGTAGATTTAATTTCAGAATTCTTGGCGATTCAGTTTTTTTTCTGTTTGTTTTGACAATCAAGTTTGGAAGAACTTAACGAATTGTTAGCCTACCTTAAAAGGGCAAATTTAAATGTGGTTCATGCAAAGAAGGTGTTTCTTTATAACACCATTTGGCATTTTGTATATAGAATCAGGATTACAATCTTTACAATAAGGATAAAAGAAATTTTTAACTAGAACATGCGTGCGTAATAGAAACCGCAACGTTGAGGGGGTGGGTAAAATAAACATAAGGTAGTTTCCCTAAGAGAACGGTAGTGTCTTCTATTTTAATTTATTTTTAAATATAAGTCCTTGGCTCCTATGTTGCTTTTGTTTATATTAGCGACGGCAAAAATATAAAAATGGTGAGAAATTATGGGTTTAAGTTACCGCAAAAAGAGGTTGCAAAGCCAATTAATTTAGAAAGAAGTAATGAGTTTTTTGAAACTTTCATTGGAATGTCCTCTCATGAATTTACCCAGAATTTCTAGTATTAATAAATTCTAATTGAGATGTCTATTTAAGCATGTTAGAAGGTGAAAGGCTCTCATGCTGATCCAATTTTTAGAGCCATTACGCAAATAGATTTTGAAATTCCCTGAAGATGATTTAAAGCGTTTTACCTAAAGAGGGCTGCAAATATGTACGATTGTCATCAAATCATGCCACTTGGTGCATTGAGGGTATTATATTAATACAGTTAATTGCAAAGTCCACGTCCAGATTTTAAATAATGGCGACTTTCTTCTTACCAGCGAATGGTTTTCCTTTGCTTCCTTACTTGCATATCTGGTAAATTCTGTTTGAAGTCCATAAACTCCAAAACAGCAGCTGGTGGCTTTAAAACTGCGGTTGCAAGCATTTTAAAAGATGGGAATCCTTAGTAGTTTTTCCCGCAGTGAGGTATCTACCTATAAAGATTGATAAGTTAAATTGTATCGCCCTTGAAGAAGCGCGCCATTAGAACTATCAGGCTGCTGAAGTGCCCTGTGGTACCCAAATTTATTTTCAACGCCCAAATAACAGTAGGATTTTTTTTTCTACCGCTTGGCGAAACTTAGCGAATGGTTTTTAGGACCGCAAGAAACTGACCGTTCGGAAGTTTAATGACTCAGAAAAACAGATACCTATTAAGGTGGCGAGATAAGGACAGCCCTATTTCCGTAAAAACACAGACTAGAGACAAACCGCGGCTCGAAGAATATCCGATCTTTGAAGAAGAAAAACGTATCATTGTTGTCTAACGTTACGTCACAATAGATTAGATTTACAGAACGCAATCTAGAGAGCAAATACGCGACGTCTCTAAAATCCGGAAAGTCACCAATAAAAAAAATAGCCTCGGTCCATTCGTCCTGAGGGCTTATTGAAGAAGAAATTTTAACTGCGAAAGAAATAAAGTTGCAGGTTATTGCAAAGTAAAATATTCAACGAAGTTTTTTTTAGCTGTAAAAAAGATAATGCCCCTATCAATTACTTCAGCCCGGATAGCATACAGCGTCGAAGTTACGTTAGGGAAATGGTGAAGGCACCAATATTGCATCGTTTTAAGATAAGTTTTGATACCTATTATCCACATTTGTTTTTTGTGTGATGATCGCCCGAAAAGAGCTTATTGTCGGAGCGTACAGGTAATGGGCTAGGTTCAGAAATTTTACAAAGGCCTCGGCATTGGAATGGTTTTTATATTCAAGATTTATTTTCGAGTAGAACCGAATTATTTCCCAATGATGAGCAAGTCTATCGAAATGGGTAGAGCTTATATTGTACAAGAATACCAACAAAAAACCTATTGCCTTTGTTTTTATTATGGAAGGGTATTTACATAACAACGACTCCGTTATCCGGAACATAAGTATTTTAATTGGTGGGGTAGTATTAGCCAATCCGTTTTTTATCAAAATTTCTCCTAAGTCGTTGAATTGATTGAGTTTATGAAATTCGCATTATTGGGGATCCCCCTAGTGTAGCGCCAAATACAGTTCACCCTAAAAAGGAGTTTAAAAAAGTGACAATTAAAAGAGCCTGATAAGGATTTTGTTTTTGATGAAACCCAATGCTTGATCTCAATAAATTTCGACCGTTTAGATTGATGAAGTTGAACCAGGAACGTTTAACGGCTTTAACCGGGTTTGATTAAAATATATATTAGAACAGAGAACGCATAGGGTTGTTGGCTTTAATGTGGATCCACTTTTTGAATAACTTGTCGATGGCCTGATGTATGATTAAACATTGCAGACTTAGCCGGAAAGCCCGTAAAGCCTGGGATGGGACAGAGTTTCAGGCTGAACCTAGAACGTAAATTAGCCAACGGGCAAGAAATTAAATAATGAATAGGAAAGGTTTTTTTTCTTATGGCTTTTACTCTTTTAAACCAATATCCCTATTTGCACAACAGAAGGTAGTAGGCTAAGCAGTTTTTGTTTTAAAAAGTCCTAAAGAGCCCATTAGAGGGTGGTTTCTATTTTTTACGACGGGCACTAGTATGGCACTGTAACTGATGAAAAAGGTGTTTTTTAGCTTAGGCTACAGAAAACGCCAATAATCGGCC
>Ga0163217_1105582_pt1 | contig 10136 bp, 5 predicted proteins | sample SynspAceP_FD_185933 | JGI IMG/M metagenome (GOLD analysis project Ga0163217, IMG submission 185933) | Saline lake microbial communities from Ace Lake in Antarctica - Synechococcus sp. Ace-P (PacBio error correction) | ecosystem: Environmental > Aquatic > Non-marine Saline and Alkaline > Saline ...
CGAAGAGAGATAATACAGAGATACAATATAGACTCCACCGCACTAATATAAAAGTTTGGAAAGTGTCTTGTCCAAAATTCTGTATCCACCCTAGATCATTCTTGAGAAAAGGGCGGAAATGGATTGCCCGCAAGAAGTCAAGATTAATGTAATCTTTCAACCAAAGAGGCAAAAGGAAAACAATGATACGGGATAAAAAGGACAAGCTATGGAGAAAGGCGGCCCAAAAAGCACGTGGATTTTTATGCTAAGGCGGCCCAATATTAAGGGACGGAAATTAAATTCCTCCTTAACAGGAGCAAGAAATAATTTTACAAAAAGGCCGATTTTAGAAAAGTAAAATCAAAAAGACACGGTTTCCAACAATAAAAAAGGCGCTTCGGATTTCTCGAAGCCGCTTTCCCTAACCAAATAAACCAACTTAACCAAACTAGACCAAACCATTCAATGAATCCCAAGGATTCACAACTAACTTTTTAAGCTTACGCTATCAATTCAATCTTTTGTGGTTTTTTGGCAATGCCGTCTTCTTTTTGGCGCAATACGAAACTTAAGATACATTCTGTTAATAGGAGGCATTAATTTTTTCCATTGGAAATGGTTTTCCGGTAACTAAAACACTCTTTGAAGAAGAAACAAACAAATTCCCGTTCTTGTAATCATCATCCCTCCTTTATGTTTTCATTTTTTAACTTCAGAAGAAATTGGTAAGGATAAATCCTGTATTTCAACAATTAATAATCCACTCCTTATTTCCTTCCGGTATTGGCCAATTCCAATACTGTAATTCACTATCGTGTTATCCTTGACATTGGCGGCTGGAACAATTCTGTTGAAGTTAACCACTCCAACCAAAACCCAATCCGGGTCCTTAAAAATTCGCTTCATTAAGGCCAGGAATACAGCACATTATTTCTTTTTTACTAGCCTCATGACTTTTATTTTTAAATTAACTTTAAATTCCCATGAGCTACAAAGCAAATCCTATATCCGATTTCAAATATCCACAACAATGTTCACTTAAACTGCGATCACACACCTGCCATTTCTGTCGTAATTGTTTAATTGTGTAATGCCTTAATATGTTGAAACGAACTGTAAGGCGTGTAAACCACTTGTCCGGCGATGGTGCCAATTACGGTAAGTACTTGGTCAATGCGGCCTGTGGAAGTCCAAATCCAAGTCCTATATTATGTAGTTGTTCAAATCTCCACTCAATCGCTGTTCGTTATCAAACATTCAAAGGAGCACCAACCTAGAAACCTGAAGAATCCGCTCTGCTTCAGATTTAGCAAAACTTTTCTACCTTACGCATGAAAAAGGGAATCGAATGTTTCCCTTATCGATTTCTAGTGAATTGCCACGCCAAGTAAAAAATCATACCTGACATCCTTGAATTTTCATTATCTAACTTTTGCAAAAGAAAATCATTGGGAAAGAATACCTCAACTTCTCCAAATACGCTACTCATAAATTTCAGTTTTAATACAAGTTACGTTAATTACGCAATCATTTTAATGTCTTACTTCTAGGAAAGTATTGCTAAACTAGTATTAATCTATTTTTTTAATATCTTGCCAAAAAAATTTATCCTATGAACCAATAATGAAGTTCTTTAAAAAATTGAGGTCGCCTTAAAATTACGGACGATGAAATTGTAGAAATTTTAAAACTGTCGATTTTAAGATTACCAAAAGTGAGTTGGGAGCGTTGTTTAGAAAGGAAGACCACTCCGAATTAATGTAGAAATGGTGGCGAATCAAATATTGCCGGAATTTTTGAAGCGGATTGTAATACATTAACGGGAACTAAGGAGAACCAAAAGACCCCAATAACTTTGCCCCAAACAAAAAAAGGAATTAGATCCAAAACACATCAAAACACCAGAATTTTAAGGACACAAAAGAAGAACATGGATAATGATCTAGTCCTGTTGAAATTATAAAAACAAAAAAAAAAAGTCTTGATTATTTCAAGACTTTAATGAACTGATTTTTAACTCCGCTTCCCTCGCGGCACCGAATTTATATTTCGCGATATGTGGCGGAATATATTGTCAAGATACGCTCATAAAATAACATTGGCCAACCTTACGACTTTCTCATAACTCTAAGCCAAACATGCTTAAACAACAAAAGGCAGCACCATTACAGCACTGCCTTTTGAATATTTTAAAAAATTTCTCTATTGTTATGCCAACTACTTCTTTAACTTATCGGCGGCTTCCTGCGTACTGTACTGCGGAATGTACAGCCAAGCCTGAATTATCAATAATTTCCTTGCCAATTCGCATTGGTACTTGCAATCGTACCTATAATAGGCAAACCTTTTTATTGCATCTCGCCATATTCTTATAGGCAGCCACAACTCTTGCGCTACACGAATCAACAGCGAACAATAGCCACCAAAATATTTATCAGGATACATTTCACTTCAGGATCTTTCAAGATAAATCCTGAAAGCTTTCTTCTACCCTTTTGGCATCTGCCGTTCTCCTCCCAAACATCCCAAGAAGTTGCAGGCTCTCACCAGCCATTTTTAATAAGATCCATCAGTAGCCAATAGCCATATCCGGCCCCATTTACCATATCATCCAACATACCATCCAATCCACGGTATATGTAATCCAACGGCTCTTGTTCTAACCTCTATAGCATTCCTCCTCCAACAAATTCGCATTTCCGCTATTGCTTTCTTCTATAAAGAGCATTTCATCTATGGAGCACTTCTGGCATCAACTGCCAATCATCTTATCATGGCAAGTCTTAAGAACTGGGTTGAGTTTCGAATAAAACCCTAGCATCCGCTCTTCCACATATGCTTATATAGCTTGGTATCGAATCTGGTCATTTTCTTAAAAAGCCGTCCCCGACAACTCCTAACTTAAAAGCTATTTTTCTAGCCTGAAAAGGCAATAAGCCGGTTGCAGGGTTTATTTCTTCTGTAAAAAAAGGTGTGGTGTTTTCTCTGCACTCCTCGATATTCCATTCCACCTTTCGGTAGAATACATGATCATGATTCTCTTCCAACCTGGCCCTATTCAATAACGGACATATAAATTCACTGGGTTTCACTATCGTCCCTGGATAATATAACATCCTCAGGCGAAGCCAAAACTTATGTACTTTCTTCACCTATCCGCAAAGTTTGTGGGGTATTAAATCATTCCAATTATACGATTCCTGCAATTTCCTTTCCAACTTTCACGCAAGTTTCTTGGCAATTTTAACTCCTCCCTCCTTTTCCACGTCACGCTGCGTGAACCTGGGCTTTTCATAACATGCCAACCGTTCCGGTTTTCTCTGAAGTCATTTGTTTGCTGCATCTTACTGCTTCCTACGCGTTATATGCCACTAAGCCGCGTTGAATGCGTAACTCCCAAAGCTCGCTAAAATCTCTTTCCCTTGAATCGTGAAGTTCAATAAATTGAAGGTTTCATAATGTTTAGTTGCCAAAATAGGAAAACACAGCAGCGGATTTACCCTAATTAAATAAAACAAGAAAAATCGCAAAGGGCCTACTAATACAAAAAAGAGTCGGTATAGCATATTAAAAAAATAAACAAATGCATTCCCTATACTTCCAATTAGAATATATATTTAAAACTAGTTCCAACCAAATGTTAAGGACAAATTTGTCCGCTAGGAAGTTTGCACAATGGCCAATCGATTAAATTTAAAATTCTTAAAATCAATAGGTCAAAAATTTTTAAAATCGCCCGTTCAACTGCCTATCATTTCCTTAAGATTTGGTTCACGGCTGCCTTAAAACATGGATGGTATTGGTTAAATGTCCTTTTATAAATTAATAATCGCTCGCTTTCATAGGTCAATTTTTTAAGAGCTTGTATTCTTGGGGGCAAGCGAGCAGTCCAATTTTATGTATTAATTTAATAAATATCAAAGTTTCCCTGTGTTGATATCGAAAAAAGAAACTCCATAAGAATTCCATACAGTTTCAATGACCAGACTAATGACATTTCCCTCTCAGGCAGCCACACTGCCATTAAATAATAGGATAATAAACTCAAACCTCCCCTTGCGGGAAATATAATTTACCTTCCATTGTCCTGTTGAAATGCACTTACTTTAAAGCTCCGTATGCCTATAACAAATTATATCCATTGCCCCAGTTTTGTAAGGTCTTAAACCACTGTTTTCAAGTGTCCATTTCGGTCCCATACTGCAATTCCCCTTCCATATTATACCCGGTAATACGGCAAAAGTCATAGGTATATCCCGAAACCTCTAGCAAGTCAATTGTTTGTAGCGCTCCTGCCAAAAAATATGCAGGGCAACCACCTCCGGTAAAAAAAATCGGACGGCAAAGGAAACATGGGTAACCACATCATCAGATTTCTTTTAAAGATAAAAGGACCATACGCGAAAAACAGCTAGACAAAAAATAGATTGTTTTATAAAAATAACAATATGTTTAGCATTAATTCAATTTTTGCTATATATTTTGCTAAAAGACAGATAAGTAACGCTAGGATTTGCATAAAATTTAACAATGCGCACACTGATTTATTAAAGATAGCAAAAACTTTGTGGACCCGGTCTATGTATACGATTACTAAAAATAATTTCCCAGTTTCACAGATTGACCAACTGCATTTAAAGACGTAAAGAAATTACAATTAAAATTACGCCACATAAGGCAACTTTCAAATACTTACCATTTTAACAATTAATGAAGCATCTTGGGAAGCGGCCTTGGATAACGGTTTCCATAAACAAAGAGGTACAACTTGGGACTAATGGCAAAGGTTGTAAGCCCTAGCTCACTTAATATTTAATCGCAAATGCGTTTCTTTAGAGAGATTGAAGAGCCGCCAAGATTAAGGTGTTCGTAATTCAATATAGACAACCATTATCCCAATACTGGAACAGTTTTGGGCAGCAAGCATCCGGATATTCCGTATGCATTGATATAAACCCACATGTAATGGCCGGTGTGAAAATTCTAAATATTGTAGGGACATATAGATTTCCAAAATTTCGGATTATCAGCATTCATCAAATTCCGCATTTATTACGTATCGTTTAACCTAGACGAACATGAATTTAATGGAATACTATGCATACTGGAAGTGACATTTTAAGATATTGATGGTAATTTCCTTTTGCCTCTCGAAATTCCTTTTTTGAAAATACCGGCCCAAAAAAACAATAAAAAAAAAATTTTTTTTCCTGATTTGGAAGTTTGTCGATTTCGGAAGCCTGGATTTAAAGTGCCTTACAAGGAAGCGGGAGCATTTGAAACGTATATATTGGAGGGAGTTGGGGAGAAATTGCCAGGCCGATTCAAATGGCCTTTTGTAAAGAATATGGTAGAGTTTAACCTTAGCTTTTTTGAACCTGCAATATTCTTAAGGTATAGTCGGAATGCCGGAACATTCTTTAGCCAAGGTTAATTGTTGTTGAAACAAACTACTTCCACGGTTTTTGCACGTGTTGATCTGGATTCAATCACTAATTCGCCACCCATGTTACTATGGTTTGGCCACCCACAGTTATCTGAAAGACATTCCAATCCGAAGGACGTTGACGTTATTTCATTCCGTTGTAAGGTTAAATATTTGGTGAGCGGATACTTTTGCCAGTAACAAACGTATCAATCGAAATAGTCCGCAGGGCATTATCCTATGGTTTTAAAAATTGCGGGGCTATGTGTTTTACAATGGCCAGCATTATAACTCAGATTTAGATCCTACCAGAAGTTTTATGGCAATATATGGAAAAGCAATTTGTGATAAGGGAAAGGGAGACTTGTTGACGACCTAATCAAACCCCAATTGGGATGCCAAAGATTTTATTTGCTCCTGTTAAGAGAAAATGCAGAATGCAAAATAAATATTACGGAATTTCGTTAGTTTTATTACAGATTAGCGGACTAATCCGTAAAAAACCTGAAGTATCGAAATTAGTGGCCAAGTCATTCTTACAAATTAGCTTTTGTCTATTTGGATGCGTAGTTCTTCCTTTGGGAGTACATGGCCCCAGGAAGTAAAATTGGCTTAGCTGGCTGAAGCGGCCAAACTTGTGGAAACAGAGAAAAATCCAAAGAAAATTTTTATAGATGTAATACAATCCGGATTGCTGTGGTTGGTGTAAAAAATGGAACAAGCGACACCTTGTCAGAACCTGAATGTTGCCAATATATTGTCCAAAAACTATTATATGGTAAATTTGGATGGGGAAGGGTAAGGCAACCGCATTGAATTCAGGAAAGACTTTAAAATTTGTTGCCCTGGCAGACAATGGCTTACCACGATTTGCTGCAGCTTTGGATGCAAAGGTAAATGAAGTTATCCTACTACTATCTTTTTTGGATGAACAAATGATATATGCTTTCCCCGTGCCAGTCTATTCAAAAAGCCGAACTCTTTTTCCTTACGATAGCCAAGTATTTTGGTGACCACCCCATCCACAAGAGAAAAGATTGGAACACCTACGATAGTGAAAGCAAATAGAATTAATTTGAAATTTAATTTTCAGTAGCAGAAAACAAAAAAAAACGACGGTTAACCGCTTTTTTTTGTTTGTTAAGTTCCCTATACGGGCTCCCTGAATTTATTAAAATTTAAATTACTTTATTATCGCTAATATTGTTTGGGAGATTTTCCTTAGTAATGTGTAACATCATGTGGGTGACTCTCATTGATTCCACTTGCCGTAATCTTTACAAATCTACTGTCCTCCTGTCAAGGTTGCTATGTCCTTTTGCACCGCAATACCCCATTCCTGCACGTAAACCTCCAATGAATCTGTTGTATAGTTTCTTTTCCAGATCACCTTTATAAGGAACACTGTCCTACAATTGCCTTCGCTGGTACCAATTTTTTAATATTCGTCCCTCGCAACATCTTGGAAATACCTATCCTTACTACCTTGTTTCTAGCCTCCACATGAACCCATTTCCAGCGATAGTATTTGAAACTGTACGTCCATTCATAAAAGTATGGTCTCACCAGGAGATTCCTTGGTACCTGCCAACAAGGAGCCTAAGCATTACTGTATCGCAACAGCAGCAACTTGCCTTCGGTATCCCCAAGGTATATCTAATTCCCCCATCGGCCTATAAGCCGCCACTCCACTACCTTTTATGGGCAGCTTCCTCAGAACGGCTGAAGAAGTTTGAGGAAAATCCTAACCCCCTGGCGAACATCCTTGTAAGTGACACAATTGAACCTGGACCAATTCCAACCTTTACGGCATCCGCAACCAGCCTTCTACCAAATATTTGGCTGCTTCCGCAGTCAAGGCATATGTTACCTACTATAACATTCCAATCTCCGAAACTCTCTTTTTTACTTCCTTTAAAACGGAGAAACAACACCTTTGGAATATGTCAGTTGGGCCGTATCTTTACGACTGCAAATCTACCCTGCATTTACCAAGAGCTCAGCTCTATCCGACAGCATCGCTCGGAACTACTAGAGCAGCGGGCAATACACGCAAATCTACTCGTATTGATCTTTTTTTGGTTTTCGCCCTATTTGGGGGGTTTTTTTTTTTTTTGGGGGTCCCCCCCCCCCCCCCAGTTTTTTTTTGGTTAAATAAGTCCCCCCCTGAAAAAAATGTTTTAAAATTTTAAGCAAACAAGCTTATAATCCCCTTGTTCTACTAGCCGGTAATTTTTCATTTTATTTTCTCTGTAAAATATCACTCTGCCTGTTCAAGGAGGTCCCTTTCACTTGACAGTTATCAAGATTTTTAGTGGTCATGCACTTCCGAAATAGGTCGTTCATTTATTTTTTTCCGAAACGAAGATCCCTAGTTGGTTAGATTCCATTAGCATGCCTTTGTCATCTACAATAGTATCCCGCCGATGCTCGAAATTCCTTCATATTGCTTTGGCGTCCTTGACTTTGGAATTTTAGAAAGGTAAAGTAACAGGATCCATGATCCTTCACTTTCCGCCGTTTAACCTTACTGCACCTCCAGGGCCTGCTGCTCTATGGTCATTGTTTCTTATGCAAGACACCTATTTCCAACCTTCTTGGTGCAATAGCAATGGCCAATACGAGATTCCGTAACCTGTGTCCATATCCTTTGGCTGCGGAACAATTGAACATTGAATTAGTAATGTTTCTAGTAATTTTGTTTGAATATTGGACTTCCCTTGGAAGTTAAACTTCTGAAAAGCTGGAAACTAAAAAAGTACGTCATCGTAACGTTAAAGACCCCTTCGCCCAACTATTTTGTTAGGTGAGCTTGCATAGCAATTCAAGATTCAATTGCGTTGCAATATATACTACACTATAAGATTGGGTAATACTTTATTCATGTTATATTGACTGTTACCCTTTTTTGGCACAATTGAATTAAACTACCAGCTATCGTCTTGCAATACTGATATGTAAGTGTCATTAAGATCCGGAAAAAAATAACCACATATTTCATCCAGCAATACCCCGGACCACATTTTAGATATATACCTCCAAAGGTTAAAATAACGGATAAAAAGGGCTCAATGGTGAAGAAACAATTTTTATTTTTGCGGCGAGTTTACAAGCCAAACTAAGCCCCCAAAAGAAAAAATATTAAGCGACATGGAAGAAAATTATGGGTTGTGGTATTATGGTCCAACATCTTCACGCTCTCCCTTTTTAAAATTTATAATCTCGGCCTCGTTACAATCTGTCCTCATTTCCTCATGATAATTTTCCTCAATTCCCATTGGGGAGGAGGTACGGTTCGGACACAAACAAAAGACCGTATAGAAAACCTATACTCATCACTATAACCCAAAGTGGCGACAAACCGCATTTTATTCCCTTGGCAATGCCAATAAAAGACCATCATAAACCATTAAAGCAGCTTTTTTCCCTGAAGAATTCCAACGGTTTTGCAATTAGGTTTGGTCATTGAGTGGTCATAGATCGCGATCCGAAATTCGTGGCAGCCAGAAAATATCCACCTATATTAGTTTTCAATGGTCCTAATCGCCTATCTAGCACCAGTTTTATCGATAAAGTTGCTGCAACCACCTTTTGCCCAATTTCACCCCATACTCCTCTCGATAAATTAGAATTTTTGGAATGCACAACGCTTTAATTTTAGCATCGGAATCATCACCTATGAAATTTAATTCCAAAAGTTGCTGTCTTACTAGGTGCATTCTCTACAAAGATATAACCCTTTATTTCAGATCTCTTTTACATCATTTAAAAATTAAGTGGAGCCGTTTTTTTGCTGGCAATTTGGGGCATTTAAAGAATTTGGAACACTAACTGATTCCAATTGACAAAATCAGTGGAAGACCAAAAACCTTCTCAATTATCTTGTCCCACGCTTTTTCTGTAAATTTTTCAAGGTAACCAAAGCGCAAATAACCATTACCGTTACAACAAGTATAAACCCGTAATTTTCTTTCCGTGGCACATAGGGCATAAGTACTAATTTAGAATCATTTTTTAATAATATTTTAAACTTGAAACTTGATAATTTGTTTTAACCATCGCCTCTTTAAATGCGATCATTGCAGTCATCGAATTTCATTCGACTCAAATAAGAAAAACTCCAATAACAAACCTACATAAGGCCATGATTGGAGTTATCTAATTGGAAACTGTCAATATCAATGAATCTACCCTCTATTTGGTTTCAATGTTAGAATCCAAACACCTATTCCAAAGATTTTAATCGGTCCTTTAACATCCATCACCCTTAATGCATTGGTCCTAAATTGGTAAATTCTCCCTTTTATAACGCACTCCAGGCCAATATGGATAACTTAAACCTGAGTAAACATTCAAGTTCTATCATAAGCCTCGTTCTGACTTAAACTACCCGCCGTGTCCTGCATGGGTATTTATAGATTTTCGTAGCGCACAAAAGCAAATAATTTTTGTTTCGTTCTGGCTAGGTAATAAGTTTGTAAGCTCCCTCAACGTAATAACCTTGGCAGTTGCACTACCCAAATTCCTTATTGGCCCAATTGTGTTTTTATATTTATCCGTATCGGAAAGGGTGGCAAAATAAATAAACTCCCCACGGCCGGTAAAACGCTCATAAGCGTTATCGCGGCATCTAGCCTAACATGGAATATCCCGATTGTTGGCACCGTCCCCAAAATCCTCTATATGTCGGCAGCTGTGTTTTTACCAAATAAGTTGAAACCCTAAGCGG
>Ga0163217_1025046_pt1 | contig 10135 bp, 13 predicted proteins | sample SynspAceP_FD_185933 | JGI IMG/M metagenome (GOLD analysis project Ga0163217, IMG submission 185933) | Saline lake microbial communities from Ace Lake in Antarctica - Synechococcus sp. Ace-P (PacBio error correction) | ecosystem: Environmental > Aquatic > Non-marine Saline and Alkaline > Saline ...
GCCCATGCCGAAACTGCTGGGAGAGGCGTTCCGCCGCTCAAGGGTAGTGAATTCTGCACACAGCCAACCTTGCCTGGCAACACTACCCCATTGAAGCCAGCGCGGGCACTTCTTGTGATCATTTCTGATACAGCCCGAGCTTGTACTATCGAAACGCGTCGATGTAGTTGCCAATGCGATTTCCGATTCAACCTGCCCCGGTTTCAGTGCATAGTACCCCTACCTGCCAAAAAATATCTTTGCAAACCGGATTAATAGTCGCCTCATCGCCTTTACGACTGCTCGCTGCCTTGGCCGCGTATACCCATAATGCAAGGGTAAATAGAAGGCAGTAAGCCTCAAATGTCCAGACAGCCGTTCCCCGCTCAGCACCATCACCACCGCCCCCTGGCCAGTCCGGCTTCAGAACCCATCCAGTGCAGGAAGATTTGCTCAACGCGGTCTGGTGAGGGTCAAGTATGCGGCCAGACGGCATGCGATCCCCTGCTGGACAAACTCTCAGAATTAACGCGCCTGGCTCTGCCAACTGCTGCCCCCGCCAAATGCTAGCCGAGCTGATGCCCGATCTTGAGCGCGCGGTACTTCGACTGCCGATCCGAACTGCAGAGAGCGTCTTGGAGAAGATAACAAACATTGCGCGCACGCTGGCCGCCAGTTTCAGAGCAGCCGACCTCTGATGAGTGAACAGAAAACCTGCAGCAATGGCCAAGCGTCTGACAAACCCATTGAATACACTTTAGCGTCCGGCTGCTCGACGAAGTGATACAGCTTGCATGCAGTACAAGGATTGACTCCGATGCCGCAACCCAAAGCAGCTTCCGGCGCCTTTGGGCCGTCTATTCGGCAACTCCGCAACAAAGCCCGTCTGCGAAGCCTGACCGCCTTAACAGATTACAGTAACCACCAGACGACAACACGGTAAACCGCACCTGAGACGACGCCCTGCGCCAGCAGCAAATCCGGACCGGTGGGTTCTGCGGCAGGAACAGCATTATCGCAATGCGCGCATATTGAAAACCACACTGCACAACCTGCTGGCGGAAAAAAAAAAGCCCCCCTTTTTTTCCCAAAAAGGTACTCGCAACCCCAAAAGCCCACCAGACCCAATCGACAATTGCGCGAAACGTCGTAGGCCAAAGGCTTACTGTATAACTGGCTATGCGGCCAATGGACGAGCTGTGCATTACGGTAAACGGCGCTCCAGCAAAAGTCGTGCAGGCTGATTTGAGCGTTTAATCTGCAGCAACTCAACAGCGCCTGGCAACTTCAAGGGCAAACATCGAGCAGGCCCCAACTTTCCTACAAACGCGAAATCCCGGAACCAGTCGAAAGCCCACTGAAGGCACATTGCCGAACGAGGACTTCAGAACTGCAATGTGGATGTCCGCCGAGCACCGATCTCGAAAGCCAAGGCAACGTATCGAAGCGCAGTTGACCCCATTCTATGCTGGAGAAATTCCAAAAATAAGCTCGACACAGTCGCGAGGGCGCAAACATGAGCGATAGACCAGGAAACGCTGGTCGCCGAGGCGAACCTATGGATACTCGAGTATGTGGGCACGCGTTCCTAGCTTGCTATGGAGCACACTGAAGTGGAGCCCCAGACTTTTCCGACCACCTGCGAAGCAATGCGCCAGCGCCGCCATGATCACAGCCGTCAACGGAGGCATGGCCATCCGCGCAGGCCTGGCACAAAACGCATGGTATAAGAGGAGTTCGAGCGCAGCAGCGAGTCATGCGCGCACACACTTGATGGCAGGTGCACATGATTGTCCGATCCAACTTACAAGTCGACTCGAACGATACGCTTTCGACATCTGGCTGGCGACAAGTGTGATGCGGTTATCCGCAGCATTTGTTCCAGGCAGCCTTGCGCAAGAGACTTCATCGGGCGATTTTAGTGGCGAAGAGTTCGTTCTGCTGCTGCCAAAGCATCCAGCAACGAGCAGGCTGGTCACACCGGCGCTCAGCTCTTACGGAGGAATTGAGGAATCCGTTTCACTCAAGAACGAGAGGGTCAACCATTAAACCTATCTGTCAGTTTATCACCGATTTCTCGGCCGGGGGATACCTCGACACGCGTCTTCTGCGGGCTGACGCTGCCATGTCAGAAGCCAAGGAACAGACCGCAACCGTAACTAAATGGACTGGCGATAAACGCCGCCAAGTCCCGGCTGAGATTCAGCACGTCAACTCCAATAGTGCTGACAAATGAACATAACAGTATGCTCGCTCAAGGTATCGTCAGCTCAACTGTACCTGCACGAGCAATATGAAAGACCGCCGCCGCGCGGATGCCGAGCACACCGGCGAAATATAGGCCCATTGCACACTCCAGTTGCTGGCCACGGGGATGATAAGTCGAACCATTGCGTTGAAACAAGGCGGACGGCCCACTCGACGCCATACACTCGCGAGCACAACACACAATACACCAAGTGTAACTGGGCGACACTACTGCACCGCGCACCGTTGATGCACCAGGAAACGAGAGTTATTGCACCCCTCACGCAGAGAGGCCAGTCGCGATAAAAGGCATGGCCATCGCGAGAGCTTACGCGCAGGCTATCTCCAATAGCTGCGTGGCGAAGGCGCTGATCATGGGTTCCGAGGCGAATGATCGCCCGCAAACCTCCCCTGAGAAAGAACCGGCTTGCCGTGCAGCGCCATACTGAGACGCCTGCGAAAACAACTGACCTCTGCCACGTACTCCAGACACTAACCAGCTGAAGGCAGACCTCACGTAAGCAACCCCATCAACTGCCAATGACTGCACGCGCGGTCATTGATGCGCACGGGTCACAGGCATGCCATTGGGCTCAGGGCCGACAGCAGCACTTGGGCGAGAGCATCTAGAATCGCAGGTCGTAGCTGATTAACGGGCGCGCTTATTTCGATGAGTGGACGCACAAGAGAATGGGTTGCACGAGACAGCTTGTGTGTCTGCCACAACAGGTTTACCTGCAGCCCATAACCGTGTGTGCCCCTGTCCGCAATCGGGTGCGCTCTCGCCGAAACCTGTTGGGACACTAGTTGTACTGGAGCGCGAGGCGCAAAAGGCCCAATGCGGACGCTCGAGAGCGCTCAGTTCGCGAGGCACACAAAATCGTCGCACGAGCCTCGTTGATCTGCCCAACAGGGGCAAGATGCACGTATGCGCGTTATGGCACTGCAAGGCCGGGCAATAGCCCGGCCGCCACGCCCGACTTGTGCTAGATTGATGGCGAAAGCGGTAAACACCGCTGAAGGCAGGCCTCAAAGTGAAGGGCTCAATCAATCCCCCGACGCAAAGAAGCTGCTGCATTTGCTAATTACGCGGCGCTGGTGCGCTGCAATCAGTCGTGCCCTCAGGGAACTCGCCCGCCAGCGGTACGCCGGCCCAGCAAGCACAGCTCAATGCTAGGTCATGCTCGGCGATGGGTACATGGATCCGGTTGACACGCACAGCAACTCGCGCGCATCGATGTAGCAATAAAGTTGGTCCGCCGTCCAAACGCGCACCACTAAACCCCAGAGCCACGCTTTTGAAATGATGAGAATGCAGTGCCGCGAGAGCTAAGGTCGTATTCGGACACAAAATTACGTCGGCGCGCGCTGGAACTGCCGTCTTACGATCGGGCCCTCACAGCCCTGTTCTCTCGCCGTAAAGTAGAAGCTGAGCAGCGCGCTCCAGACAAATATGACCGGCAAGCAGGCACTCACTGTGCAGCGTTTTCCGAGCACAAGGACTTACACCAGCGGCTTTTGCCTGCCACGTGAGCACACAGTTGTGGACTCTGCACCGGCCAAGTCAAGCAGAGCCAGCTGCGGCCTTATGCACGCCTGGCCCACGGCAAGCGCATGCCACACCTGAGCTGGAGCCCGGTGATACCGTGGCTGTTTTTACCTCGCGATTGATCCCCGCCAACGAAGAAGCCCTGGCCCGCAATCAAAGGCTGGGGCCTGAAAGGCGCAAGAAACGTGAGTGTGATCGGACGATGAATGGGCGTCCGGATCCTACGCCTGCTCGGGCATACCCGCCCCAGAAGAATCCTCGCCCTGCTATAACGGCGCTGGCCTTCAAAACCGTGGCGATTATACTAGCCAAGGGGCAATGGCGAGTCCTAATTTATCACTCAGAAAGCGGCCTGATATGCGACATTCGGGACCGCACAGCCCTGGGCGCCTGAAGGAAGAGAGAGGCGGACACATATGAAGGAGAGTAACCACCGAGCAACGGCGAAACTCGATCCGGAATCCAGTCGGTGCGCGCAACCCTGCAAGGCTTGGCCTTAGAGAGCACTGCCCCGCTTGAGAGGTGGATTCCCTGCGTATCTCACACGAAGCACATCGGTGGCCGCCTAGGGCAGCTGGCGTTAGAAACGCCTCCTTGTATCTGCTCCACAATCACTGCCCATCGCCCAAACAGCGGCGCACTGAAAAATGCTTGACCGCCCTGGAAGGTCAATATGCGCCACCCGATCGGAAGAGAAGGCCAAAACCCCTGGCTTTGCTGGCCTGGCCCGCTGATTCAGGCCTCGCCGAGGCAGCTTTTGCCGCCAGACTGAGTGTGAGCTGTTTGATGCCGTCGACACACCCGGAGCATAACAGCTTGCGCGTAAAAAAAGCAACATTAGGGGATATCATCGAGAAGTCAGCGATACCCGCCTGATCAGGCGCAATGCCAATTTTTGCGGGCTAAAGCGATTGGCGCCGATGCCGAATACTAACTAGCCGTCCGAGTACACTGGTAGTGCGATCAGGATACTTTATGGACAGTTGGCCCAATGCTGCGGGACATTACGCGCCGAATAGCCATCTCGGACCCACGACGGAGAGACTAAACGTAGTCCGGCGATAAGCCGCCGGCTCCACGTTGCCCGCGAACACAACGCCGCGAGGAGAGAGGGCGAGGTGGATCCCGGAAGAGAAGGAATCGGTAGTAGTCCAGAGTGTCTCTCTCAGCCCCGGCGGTCACCAACAGTCGAGACATGTTCTTCGGGGTAATCAAATGCACGTGCAAACCATCCTTCAACCCAGCGCGTATATCAGTAGCGGATCACATAGCTGCCTGCAGAAAGCAGTACGCTTTGCCGCTTGCAGCTGCGGCGTGCAGGTCGCGCGATAGGTCATTGGCAGGCTCAGCACCAGTTGGGCCTCCCGCTGTGACGGTGCCGAATGGGCAGTTATGTACTTGCCTGGGGGACCGTAATCCAATGCGGGTCAACTCTGCGACTGTTCAAAATAGCTGCACAACCCAGTTGTTGTGCAGTCAGCGGCGCTCGGCCCGAATAACCACGGAGCGTTTTCGATAAGCAGTCGAGCACTCAGCGGCTATCAAATTCACGTTCGAGACCTTCCCGTTTATAACTAAATTGGTACACATCCGCATTCCACGCGAAGCCCTTAACAGATATGGCGTAACGAATACAACACTTAGCCCATGCTCAAATAGAAAGTGGGAGGGATTGAAAACTTGACTGCAACCAATGCTTTTCCCGTCCTAGCAGTGCCGCTGCGGTGCGGGCTATCAGGGTGAGACAAGCTCATGATTGGTCCAAATACGTGTCGACCGACACACCCCTGCTATGTAACAGACACGGCATGGTCGCAGCACAGCGAGTTGCCGGCCGTGCGCGAGAGAGATGCAAGGCATTGCACTGCTGACGCAGCTATACAAAACGCGACACACTCGACCGGATGTGCATCAACGCGCCGGCGCAACGTCTGCACATTATACACTGGCGGCGCATAGGAGCGTCAGAAGCGCGCCATAATTCAAGTTATCCGCCGCCGCGTATAAGTGGATTTTACCCGTATCCCGCCGTGGCGCTAATTGCGCTAGCTTGTGTCTGCCTGAACTTGCTTAACGGGGATGTAGTAGGCGGGACTCGAAGTATTTGATACGCAGGACGCTACGACATCGCAAGAATCACGAAAGCCGCTGCAGTACGTAAATGCTGCATTACCCGCTTTCGGAATATCGAGACGATCCGCTTGAGTCACCGCTGATGCGTGGTGAGGGTGTCCGGATTTAGCTAGTAGTACGCATGTATGTATAGGTTGTTATTCAGTAGGGGTCAGGCGAGCAGCCGCCACGAGTCATGGACTACGCTTGGTGAAAGAAAACCGCGCGCTGCACGCCGGTGATAGCAGTTGGCAACGGGCGCGCGGACCTGGCTCAAGCAGCCCCAGTAATCGGCATTGAAATAGTCACACCCGGTTTTATTTCCGACACCGAGACACGCAGGCGCGTCTGGCATCCCTGGTAAGGGATCCAGATCGATGCGCCTGAATGGCCCTCTGCTGCATGCGATATATTGCAGCGCGCCAATGGCCTAGCGACCTGTGATCGGGTGAAATTGGCCCACAAGGCGGATATTGCCTTACAGACCCCAGCGCAAGTTGACCGCCAGGCCGCTTGTTCCCTGGCAACGCAATTGGCATGCGCGCCGGCGTACCATCCTGGATCCTGAACCTTGAGCGGGTAGTCCGGCTTATCAGTCAGCAATGTGGATATAACCAGCCGGCCACCGGCGGGTGGTTCGAATGGCGTTTTGAGCAGAAACTTCCGGTTAATCTGGGCGCAGCACCGGCAGGTCAATGCGACCAGAATATGTCATCGCCCGGGTTTCAGATGCGCTTGTTATAGGCAGTATCGCAACGCGGCTCGGGTATGGAGTGGGGGTAGACCGTATGGCCCTAAAATCGAGCTCATTTGCTGGCCAACTTGGTGCCGCTTCGGTTAATTCACACTCTGTGGGTTGGCAGACAGTTGTACATGCAGTCCAGAAGAGCGCAGCGCAGCGCTCTGTCGGTGACAGGGTTTCCCGCCTTGTTAGTGTCCATGCGCGAGCATATTGAGAAGGCTGAACCGGAGGGGTTCCGACGATAGCAGTCTGACCCACTGCTCGCCTTCAGGGCAAATTAAACCGCGTGACCAGAGGCCCGGGTCCTGAATACGCACCTGAAACCGCACGCCTTCGTGCGACGCTTTTTTCCGCTCCAGCCACTGCTCGTAGCGCCATAGGCTTGCTGTCCGGGCAAGGCGAACTGCCGCAGTCCAGACGGATATTGTGCCCAGGAGCATTGAGCGCAGCAGGTTGAGCATGATCAGGAATGGACGTTAGTCAGCGGACGCATTGGCGAGCAGATCTTTCAAAACTGTGGCTTGTTGGGATCAAACATGGTGCATAAACGGTAGTTCCCGATACGGGAAGCATCTGATAAGTCGCGACTGAAAGTACGGCAGCGACTGAACGAACGAGAAGGCCTACTCTGATCAAGGTAATATCTGGCTACAGGTACTGGAGGCAAAGCAGGGCAATTGCCGACGTGGAGGAGGGCACGGCCAGAGAGTGGACCAGGGGCAGGATCAGAAGGGGGAGGGGGCGGAACTGGGACAGGAGGAGTTTAATCAAAGACACTGATTATTACAGAATGGGAAAAGCGGGACCCGTAATGCTTAATGGAGGGACTGGCTGAGCTTGGATTTCACTGCGAGCGAGGATGGACTTGCTGGCCGCAGCGCCTCGGTTAGGCAATGGACCGCCTGGGCGACGTAGAAAGGTGTGTGTGGGCGGAGGCGGTAGCGCGCCTGTTGAACATGGCCCGGCGTTAAGTGTCGAGATCACGCTGGTGCTGCGGTTGCGGACACCGCATGCGGCATGGCTGGGCTTCTTGCCATAGCCGGAAGGCCGGCTTTGAAATCCGGCGAGGCGGGCCCGGTGCTGGATTCCGCTATTTCGCCACCTATGCCAAGGGAAGTGCCCAGCGGTCACCCCGGCACTTGAGGCAAGCATCACCAGTCATACGAACTTCGCCGCCAAATATTCTGGGGCGATAACGTCTGCAACGCGATCTCGGCATCAATTGCGAGCAATTCGCTGCGCAAAGTTTCTGAACACACCAAGACATGCCAGCAACAGCGCAATTCTGTTTCTGGTACTATCAACGCTCTCACTCCACGTCTTTCCGAGGGCGGTGGACTATTTTCAGATACCGCCGCTCAGCAGAGCGCTGCGAACCCCTACCGTGCAGTGTTATGCAATGCCGATTATGCTCGCCACTAAACGGCCCTCCACCTGGTGGGGTTTGTTCAGTGCATCAGCCGGCTGGGATGCCAAGGCGTTCGTCAGCTTCTGGCACCCGGTGGTGACTGTGCTACCTGACGGTGTGCGGTTGGCGTTGGGGGCTGTGCTGCCTGGCCCATCAGCTGGCAGACGATGTCGGCGCCAGGCCTTCTATCGGGCGGCGACCATCGACGCTGGTCGCTCGCAATCTGCACTGCTTAGCCATCAATTATTTGGCTCTTCTGCGATAGGCGCGGCTGTCGCAAAGAGACGTTAGTACGCGACACCTTTATTCGAAGGAGGCGACAGGAGGGCGTATTTATAGACTTTACTATCTCCTGCTGCCTTTATCTGGTTGCCCAATGCTGGTCGCGTTTCGGCGTATTATTCGCGGCTCAGCGGCGGTGAGGTCTGTAGACGTCAGAGGCATGATGAGAACTGGGATGAGCCTGGACGTGTCGAGAAGGGGTGGTTGGGAGATAAAACACCGCTTTATTGAAGCCTGCCCAACTGCCGTTTTATCAAAGCCATCTCATCGCGGCACGCGCCAGCGTGTCGCGGGCGGAAATGATGTAGATTGCGGAGCCGGATGGGAGACACACTCTTCGGCGCGACACCACGCACGCGGAATCGCTTCACGCGCACTGATCGAAGCCGGCGTACGCACATTGGAGGGCACACCGGGAGAGACCACCTTCTCCGGTCGCCTCGCGGTGTACTTTGGTGCCCAGTAGGGGCATCTACCAAGATTATTCTCGCGCAGGCCGTGGGCTGCGCCTGCTTTGGGCGATCTGGCCTGGCGGCATCGCCCACAGGAGGGGCATGTTGACGGCCATTGGTGGTTTTGTACTGGGTTCTTTTGGCTGAACTACGCGCAAATGCGGCATACGCGCGAGCCTGGGCCGAACCTGGTAACAAGTGTGGAATAGGCCCACTGATCGCCGGGATATCCGCAGTGAGAAGAGAGTCCGCATTAGAAGGAGGCGTGGCTTCTGCCAGCCACACTCGACAAGATCGCCCATCGCCGGCCCGTACTCAAGGGAGTGCAATCATGATTTGCTCTCATCCTCGGACGTCAGCCCGTCTAATTCCCACGGCCGACATGAAACGATTGCCGGTTTCTACCCCATCGCCCGAGGTCGCTGCTTCGCCTGCGCCACCCGTCATTACTGCTCATTGACACGGTCTGTGGTCCTGCCCGACAAGCCAGAAGAGACAGTCGACTAAACACGGAACAGAGTGATCTGAGGTCAAGCAATCGGCAGAGCAGAAGTCGTAGGCAGTCCCTCACTTGCACAACTCATTTGAAACCTGTGCGCACACGACATGGGAGATGCCGTGAACAAGTGACTGTCACTATCTGGATAGCGGGAGATATGTTCAACACGCCAGGCGCCCTCAGAAGCTATACACCTGCCCAGCCACCTGTGCGAACGCGCCACATACGGCCCCATGGCGCTCTATCGGCTGGCCAGGGCGAGCGGGCGGGCAGTTTGAGCGAATTGATTGCTGGTGCAACATAACTAGGACGGGAGCAGGCTAGGTGCTGGGCGGAGTATAAGGGCAAGCATCGAAGAGGGTAAAGTTCACGTTTGAAATAGCAAGATTTACATGTATACACTTAATATTTGACGCAGAAGCATATAAATCGCTTTGCCGAGTACTAGGTACTCGGCCAGGCTGTTCCACTTGTAGCGTCCTCTTCCTATGACGATATATTCGCTCTTGGCAATTCACTAGCACTCCGGGGGACCAGCTTCAGCAGAATTATAACCCACCAACAGTTTGCGATATGGAAGTGTCCATTTCGCCCGATGATGCGCGGGCCTTGATCCAAGATAATATCAATCAACTTAATCGCGGATTCACGCCGAAGATGGCCTTCCAGTACGTGTACAGGGGATGGCTTGTCCGCGCGCGGTGCTCGGAGAATTCGTGCGAAAATACCGCCGACATTGGGATGAGGGCTGATCTTTCGACATAATCAATCCAGAGCAGACCTGCGGACCTCCAGTTTTCTGCGGGTTGAGCCGCTGCGCGGCATAGTCCGACGAATGAATTCTTTTCCCGCTTCAGGACGTTTA
>Ga0163217_1053969_pt1 | contig 10135 bp, 10 predicted proteins | sample SynspAceP_FD_185933 | JGI IMG/M metagenome (GOLD analysis project Ga0163217, IMG submission 185933) | Saline lake microbial communities from Ace Lake in Antarctica - Synechococcus sp. Ace-P (PacBio error correction) | ecosystem: Environmental > Aquatic > Non-marine Saline and Alkaline > Saline ...
TCCACCCGGGTGCCCGCGAGCCACCACAGAGAAGTCACCCCGCGCCGTCACGCTGCCTTCCAAGGCGGCCAGGGATGTCCGAGAGCTGATCGCCCCAAGGATCATTCTGGCGCGCACAAACTAGTAGGCTTTGCAACCGCTGCCCGGTTGCCTGCTGCCAACACGGTGTTCAAGGATCGGCCCGCCTCTGGCATGCGATCGCCGCTCGATCCAGCCCCAAATCGCCCAATTTGCCCAATTGGGTCCAAACCGTGCCGACAGGTGCGATTTCCAGTTTGCTGATCAGCCCTTCCCCCCATACATTGGCGCGCTCAACAATCCCCGTTGGCTGCTCACATCGCATGCGTGACGGGATTTTTTCCGCTCCGCCCAGATCCCGCACCTCCCCTGAAGGTTTCCATCCGATAACAAGCTAACGTCGTCAATCTCGTCGCAGCCCCGCACCGAACTCACCATAGACCGAACGTCTCCAATGTCGTAGACGTGCCCGCCCATCTCCACGATCATCGTATTCGGTGGTCAAGCAAAAGGTGTCGATCCTCGGTTTCGCTCCTTCTGGCCCGCGAGCGCTCGGTCCCGTCCAGGGCTCTGAACCCCAAGACGTGAGAAAATCGCCATCCTCCCGGCCAAGCGGCGTGCCGCCTTCCAAACCGCCCGGCAAGCATTGTCAAAGACCAGGTTCGGGCCTGAACTCGGTCGATTCCTTCCGCACCCCACAGCCAGGCGCCGGCAGGCCCGTGCTCAAGAATTTTCAATAAACGCGCTGAGCAGCACTCGAGCGCGCGATTGTCTGCGGCAGGCCACCACCGCGCGCTTTGCCCCTGTTCCCCAGCGCATCTCAACCTCGGCAATCTGCCGCACGCCCTGCTCAGCTGGTTGCAGACTCAAGGCTGAGCGTGCAGTGGTTGCTGCGCTCGACGATATCGACACGCCCCGCAACCGCAGCGTGCCTGCGAAGCCATCGAGCCGACTGGCTGGTGGTCCCGATGGGACGGCCCGGCGCTCTTCAAAGTGAGCGCCGCTCGCTCTACGACGCGCACTGCCAGGCTGCGCTTCCTCGGGCCAGCCTACCCGCCATGGCACGGGCGGATGCTTCCGCCGATCTTTCAGCCCGCCCACGGCGGAGTCGCCCCTATCCAGGTCTCTCCGCCGCGTTCCGCCAGAATGGGGTACCAAGGATGCCGCCAGCCCAGCTGGCGCTGCGCTGCGCCGGCGGCTGCCAATTGGCCTGAAAACTGTTGACCGAGCCTTGGCTGGATGCCTACGCTGTCGTGACGGGGTTTGGGTGCTGCGCAAGGGCCGATGGCTTTGTGGCTATCACCTGGCCACGGCAAGTCGATGAGTCTGACCCTAGGGGCTATCAGCACGTGCCCCTGCGTGGTAGCCGACCTCGGCCACTCCCACCGCCCGCAGCTGGGCTGGATGGCCTGCCTGAGCGGCCGTCCTCCTCGACTACTGGCATTGCCTGCTCTGGTGCGGGCCCGGCGGCGAACGGCTGCCAAAGCGATCGGGCCGAAGGGCTGCTGGGTTCTGCGCGCTCAGGACTGGATGACCGGCGTGATCGTCGTTGGCGCGAGTCCCGCAGCTGTGCCAATGTCGGCAGTCGCCTCATTATCGCCTGAGCTCTGCGACAACTCAGCCTGCCCCTGTTGCGGAGCGGTACGCCAGCCCCGTAAAGCCGTTTCCTGTAAAACGAATGCTTCAGGCAAGGAAAGCTCATAAACAAAACACTAAGAAAGGAATTCTAAGGATGTAAGCTGGATCGCCCATCCCTGTGAGGAGCAGAGGGCAGACGCATTCAATGCAGATGGTGTTTCGTTCGTGACCTCCCTCCCCCTCCGCCTCAGGCCCGCCAGTGCCTCCTTGGCCGAATGTTCCAGCTGCCGCCGTCCCGCATGCGCGGTAAGGGGTGCTTGAGATGAAGTGAGCAGCGCTTTCGCACCTGCCTCGACTGCGCCTTGGCCCAGGTCATGACGCGCTTCGAGCCCCAGCCGAGGCTTCAAGGACTATGATCCAGCCCGACGTGATCAGCCCTGGAATCCAGGAAGATCAACGCGGGGCCTTCTCTCTGGCTCCAGATGAAGAAGGTGGCGGTCCCCGACCACCACCCTAAGGGCGCAGTCCGGACAGCATGCAGAATGACGGCAGTCCAGTCGGTGTACATGCGTGTGGGCGAGGAAAAAGCTCGCGCCATCACATCCCGTTCGCCGGTCAGCACTAAACCATGAACAACCCGCCCATCAACCAAAGCCCCTGGCAACGCCATTTCCATCGCAACTTCGATGCCGCCTCCAGCGCAACGCAGCACTCTGCCTCCTGGTGGGCGCTGCGCCTCCTGGACGAGCTGAGCCCCTGTGGCTGTGATCCCGCTTCGACAATTGCCGCCCGGCTGTCGGCGGCGGAACACTGATACCCAGCCGTAAGCAACACCTTTGCTCATGACCGAAGCTGGCCCGCTACGGACTGTTCGATGACGCACCCAGAGGGAGTGAATGCGACCGTACCAGGCGAAGAATCAAATGTTCTGAAATCAGTGGGTTTGACAACGGTCCGGCGTCGTTGGTGAGAGCCTAGCCTCTACGTCGGTCTGGGCAAGCCGTCTGTCTCCCGTCTTACCCGTTTCCCTCTACGTCCTCGGGACGTTTCATCGGGCTGTCTCTATCTGGGCTGCCTTGCTGCTGCTGCCACGGCCCGGCTCTCGGCAGCGATCGCCTGGGCCGTGACGCCTCTATCTCCTGCGAAGGCGGCCACAACGGCGATCTACTCACCGCTGATCACCATCGCAGCTACAGGCCCCCAAACTGTGCTCTGGCTTGGGCGTTGGTGGGGCTTCCGGCAGGGCAAGATGGGCCCTGAGCTGTGGAAGCTCACCACCTCAGTCACCATCGCTACGTCGACACCGATCGGGATCCCCACAGCCCCTGGCGCCCCTCGGGGCTGGCAGCGCTCGCGTTCCCAGTCGGCTGGCCTGCGGCCTTCCCTTTTCCCCCCAGCGGCTCCCCCGACGGGAGCTGATCCGGTGCTCGCCTATCGCCGCTGCATGTCCGCCGCCGTAGCCTGGCGGTTTGTCGTTCGCCCCGCGCCTCCCTTGCGGCGCCTACTGCCTCACACCACAGTGCTGTTCCACGGCGTGGCGACCCGTGAAATTCCTGCCCACCTACGGGCGACCAAGCCGTTTCGACACCGAGATCACAGCCGCAACAAGGCTTAGTGCGCTGCTGACCCTCGCGAGGGAAGGCACAAAAGCCTGCACCACGCCTTCCATCATCGGCGCGCAAGGGTTCAACCCGCAGGCGGGCCAGGTTTGCGTCCTTGCCGGAATCCCACCTATGCTTCATCCTTCCTGGAACGCGCGGCCTGGCGGCCCGCCTGATTGTTCCAAGCCAAGGGGAGCTCGTTTGAATCGCACGTTCAAGTCAGTTTCTGCCACTGGACCAAGCAGGCCGGGCGGAAATTCCGCCGGCCGAATCGCCTGCAGGGCGGTCCATGGCGCAGCACGGCGTTAACCAGTGGCGGAGTAAAACGACCCTGTTTAATTGCCCCCGTGCGCACGCCCCGGGGAAGCGCCCATCACCGGGTCCGTCTTCGCCAGGTGACCGCCGAAGCGCCGTCTGTGGAGCACGACTAAGTCAGAGCCACGCAAAAACAGGATCATCGATCGGGTCTGTGGGATGGCAGAACAGCCCCAGGTGTTGCGGTGCCAACCTCGGCAATCAAGGGTCTGGTTCGCTGGATTGGGGCGCGCAGAAGGTGTGCGAGCCGACAGCGCGCTCCACGTAACACCCTGACGGATGGCGAAAGGCCATGACGGGTGAGCGCTTGATTCGTCAATTCTGGTACAAAACGTTGCGCCCAAGACTTTATCACCGAACCGTCGGTGCGAGCGAACCCTGGCGTCTCCTTGCCTGGGCCGGCAGGCTTTGGACTGTCAACGGCCGGCTGACTCGAAACACAGCACCGTGCGATAGAAGTCGCATGCTCGATCCAACTGAAGCTAACGGCCCCACCCGGCACCTAAGGTAAGCGCTACGCCAACACTCTCCAGTTCCATGGCGGCCAACCGCTCAGCGACGAGCAGAAACAGGACTTGTGACGCGCGCTATCTAGCGGCGAGGCTCCCAGCGCTGGCTGCGGCTTCGTGCACGCAACACGGTGACGCGCCTGGCAAGGGGCCTCTGGGGAGGATGTCTACGGACAGCTCAAGCGGGCAACGGGCAAGCCCAACTTCTCCGCTTGCCACCAAAGCGCCAGTTGCTGTGCCGGCGCTGACTCTAGGGCTGGCGCTGAAAGAAACGTTGAAACGTTAAGACGGCGCTGATAGGCCAAGAGGACGACGACGAGACACCAGCCGGGCTGTGCCGATACGATGATCCGATGAATTTCGTGAGACGACGACAGCGACGACGAGGCGGCGATGGCGGCGATGGCTTCGCGGGAACCCGAAAAGGCAATCTTTTGCCGTCCCCGGGGCCTGCCCTTAGGATCGCCCAAGCGGCAGCCTGCCGCCAGCCGCTGGAGAGCGCGCCACGCCGAAAGCCTCTAACACTGCCGTCGACAAACGGTGGAACTGCAGGCCCCCCCTCAGCGATTTTCCTGAACTGCCGCACTCCATGGGAGCAACAAGTAGCGCGGCTGTGTCGCCAAACCCGCGCCAGGCCAACGCGCCCACTGCGCGGCGCACCCAACGGGATCAAGCCTGCCTGACAGCCAGTGCGCGCACCGCCCTACCTGCTGGTTCAGGCATCACCCGACTCGTGCTCGAAGCGCGCATTCCCTGGCCGGATCCTAACACCCCGGGCATCACCAGGCGCGGTGGCGCTGCTGCGCGATCCGCCCCACCACCAGGGCGACGCCCACCCAAAAGCCGTGGGCAGCGGCACGTGCGCCAATGCCAAGCCTTGCAGCACGGCCGTTCGTGAGTTCTGCCGCCCAGCACAGATCCAACAGCAGCAAACAAGCCCGCCACGAGGCTGAGAGCAAGCAAGGCGCAGAACGCAGACAACGACAAAACAGTTTCTTGCCTTGTGAGCTGACTGCTGGTGGCGAAGCGAACAGGCACAGCAACTGTAGTGGCGGCTGCTATGGTGGTTGAGCAGGCGTAGAATCCTGCGGCGGGAGAGCGTTCCGGCGGCGAGCTGGCGGCCGCTCGCTGCCCACTGAGGCCCCCTGCCAGGCGCCGCGCCAAGCCCGCCCGAGCTCGTGCTCGCTCCACTGGGAGCTCGGGGCAGGCGCCGCGAGCACCAAGGTGCATTCGCCGCGGGGCACCTGGCGAATGCTCCATGGCCGCCTCCACCTGGGACCAAACCTGCCGTCGTGCGTTTGGTGAGTTCCCGGGCCACCAAGCAGCGGTCGATTGCCGAGCAAGATCGGACCAGTCCTCCAGCAGTTCGACCAACCGGTGCGGCCGCTCGAACACACCACGGCGGCGTTCCGCGCCACCTCCTGCAGGCCCTGGCGCGCAGGCGGGCTTGCGGTAGGAACCCTTCGAAGCAAAACGCCCGTCCGCAGGCCACTGCTCACCAGGGCCGTTGACGGCGCAGGGGCCCGAATGCCAGAATCACCGGCAGCACCGGCGGCGCGCACGGCCGCCACCACAGCTCGCCGGATCGGAGATGCCCGGCAGCCGCATCGCGATCACGCCAGCTTCGCCGGCCTGCAGCGCCGCGAGCAGCTCGGGGGGCGCCCGGCTGTTGTGCGGTGAAACGAGCAGGCGGCCAGAATGGCAAACCCGCCAACAGCCTGGCGCCTGTGGCGGTGTCTTCGCAAGGCGATGCGATCAACCCCTTCAACACCTGCCGGGCCGGCGAGAAATCGCCCGTTGCCGACGGTGTCCACCATGAGCACACCGCCGGCGGGTTCAGCCGGGGGATCCAAGCTTCAGCGGGCCCGACGATTCTCAGACCGCCACGGGTTCCTGGACACACCGCGCAGGGTGAGGTTATACGGACCGCGGTTTGTCGACTCGCGCACCCGCACTGGTGACGGCAATCGCCACCTTGATCACAGTCTTCCAACCTCTCGACCTGCTCGAGACTGGAGATGGGATCATCCTCCTTGCCCGGGAGGATCTCCCACGAAGCCCCGACGGGAAGCAACTGCCGTACCCGTGCCCTGAACTGCTCGCCTCACTGATCCGGCGGCAGCCCTCGATACCGCTGGGGCTTCCTCGCCGGCGGCCGCCGTCGTGGCTGGCGAACGTGACGATGCCCGCCATCCTCGAGTCGATCTTGGGTGGTGCCTCGGTGATGCCTGATCGTGCGCCCACCGTGGCCGATCACCGGCCGATCAGCTCGGAATCGAATGCGAAGGCTGAGCGCCGCGGGGCATGCCCGCGAGAGGATCTCAACGGGGCTTCTCGATTGCCTCCAGCAATCTCTCGAGATGTGCACCGGCCGGGCGGGCCTGGTTTGAGACGCTTCGCGATGGTTTCACCGCCAGACGGACATTTTCATGTCCATCGCAGGGCGTGATGCCCTTCTCGTGCCGGCCACCTTGAAGTCCATGTCGCCGAGGAAACCTCGATGCCCCTGGAGTCCGGAGGATCGCGCACCTCATCACCCTCCCTTGACAGGCCCATCGGGCGGCCCGCTACGGGAGCCTGACGCACACCGCTCCATCAAAGCGCCAGGGCTGCCGCAGACCGAGCCCATCGAGGTGGAGCCGGGTAGCTGAGCACCCGAGACTACCCGCATCAACGTAAAAGGGAAGCCCTCCTTGGCGGTAAGCACGGAATCAGGGCCCGCTCGCGAGGCGCCGTGCCGACTCGCGGCGGCCGGGGACGCATCGCCGGTTTCGCCGACGGAATAGGGGGGAAGTTGTAAGTGTGAGATAGTCCTTGTCTCGCCCATACGTGGTTAGGTCGTCATCTCCTGGGCATCGCTGGGGTGCCGAGGTGGCGCAGGAGAGCACCTGGTGAGCCCGCGCGGAAGAGGCCGGAGCCATGCACCACCGCTTGGCAGCAACGATCCGACGGCCGCCGGAATCGGCCGCACTTCCATCGAGTCTGCGCCATCGACTCCGCTTGCCCTCGCTGAAGATCTGGCGCGCATCAGCTCGGTGATGCCCTGTAGTGTTGCCGAGGGCCTTGCGGTGGCGGCCAGCGGATCCGGATCGTCGTCGGAGAGACCGCAATCTTCTGGCCACGCCTGCCTTGATCACATCGAGCTGGGCTCGCGCTCCGCCTTGGGAGGCGTGAACTGCTGAGCACTTCGCCGACCGCGCCCGCATTCCTGCTCCAGGAAATTCCGGCAGGGCCGGCGTCGAGCACCTACGCTCGAATACCTGCTCGACCCAGGTCGCGGAGGGCCGTTTGGCCTTTGGATCAGCCGCCCACGGCTCGAGCCGAAGTCGAATCGCTTCGATCACGTCTGTTCGGGAGCTGGTTGCGCCCGCGTTCAACCATCACCCCCCGGACGGGGTGCGCCACCACCAGATCCAGCTCCACCGCTCGATTCGCGTAGCGGGGTGAGCACGAAGTCGCCGCCAAGCAGCGCCGACGCGCACGCCGCCATCGTGCCCGTTGAAGGGGATTTGGCCAGCAGGGGGGCGATCGAGGCGCCGTCACGGCGAGCAACATCGGGCGGACCCGTTCATCCCACGACCAGGCATTGCAACCACCGGAGGTCGTCCCCCGTAAGCTCAGGAGGAAAACCGCAGCGGCCGCAATCGCGGTCCGACAAGGCGCGTGGTGAGAGCGCGCTCCGGGGGGGCGCCTTCGCGGCGGAAGAAGCTGCCGGGATGCGTCCCGGCGGCGTAGAGACAAACTTCGTAGTCCGCAGGTTGAGGGGGAGAAACGATCCCTATCGCACCCTTTGGCCCCTGGGCGTGACCAGCAACGGACGTATCACCTACAATCAACTAACACGGGCCCCGCCTCTGAGGGTCAAACACCCTGTGCAGCCGGGATCTCCCGACATCGAGAGACCGACGAATTTTCCTGGCACTTCTGATAGGTCGTTTGGTGACGTTGTTGATTCTCGCATGTCCTTGCCCCCGAGGCTGCGCCCACAGTGAATAGCAAAACGGTGAAATCAGGCCCCAAACCGGCAATCAATATCGCTGCGCGCTTGCCGCCGCAGCGCTGCCACAAAAACGCCCGACAAGTGTGCGTCAGGGCCACCCGTGCTTGTTGATCTTGCCGCCCACTTTCGCAAACGAATGGTCGCAAAAAAGGCGATCAAGAAACACAACACGCAAAAAGTGCGGACATCAAGCCGGAACAGAGCAGTAGCATCGGCCACAACCATCAAGCCAGATTTCCATCACTGGAGTGGTTGCCAGCCAATGGGCCCTCACCAACTGGAATGGTGACGCCGGCAAGCAACCCTGGAGCCATCTCCCGCAACTGGTTGCGCACAGACCGAAAATCCGCGATAGCCACGCTGCCCAGGCCCAGCACGGTAAACGCACCCTTGGCGGCCGCTGTTGCGGGGGCAGGCCTGACTTGCGTGCAACTTCAAGCCTCCATCGGCCTGGGCGGCCTCGAACCGCGGCCATCAGCGCGCGCTTAAACGCGAACGAAGCCCACGATTATTTTTGCGCTTATGACATCGCCGCGATCATCGACTTCTTCGCCATGCGGCTCAGAGCTGTCAGATGTACAGTCTACCGCGCGGCCGTGCCGGGATGCGGGCAGAGGTCGGCGAGGGGCACCGTCGCCAGGCGGTGCGGCGTTGCAGACGGCGCGCCGGGAAGATCATCCGATCGAGAAAGTTCTCCCACTCCGCTGGGGCACAGCTCATCACCCTGGTCGATGCGGCGCGGCTCGGCTCCTGCTTGCTCAGCCGAGCCGGTTGCTCAGTCCCCGCACATGGTGCGAACAGTGACGCCGGCGTGATGCCAGAAGCATGCCACACCACAATCCCTTTTTCACCGCCACACCAGGACTCCAGCAGGCGCCATGGCGCGGCGGCACCGCCCCCGCCCGGGCTCGATCAGCAGCCGCGAGGTCCGGCACGAGTTTTGGCCTTGTTGCGAAAGAAGCCTGTGGAACACGACGGCCCACCCTGCGCGGTGGGCAGCGGGGCGGCGGCCCCGCAATCGCGAAAAGCGCTCGAAAACAGGGCCGGGGACCCGTGACACCGTTCATGCATGCACTGGCGAAGCATCGTGCCACCACAAAGCTCCCAGGGGTTGCGCCAGTTCAGCGAACAAGTGCCTCGGGATAGACTCACCAAGCCCGGGCCAGGATCAACGGAGCCCGCTGCGGCCCGTCGAAGCGAGGCGCCGGAACGTTCGCTCACACATCACGGCGACAGCGGCGCACCACCGAGAGCTGGCTGGTCCCTAACGATCAGTACGCAAACTGAGCCCCCCACCAAACACAGGAAGCCCCGACTGCATGAAGACCATCTGCAGCCGCGGCAGGGGCACCAGGCGCACACCCTCAACAACAGCGCAGAAACCTGACCGCCATCGAGCAGGCAGGGCAGCATGACAAGCCCAGGTTGATCCGAGATCAGCGTAACAGTAGAACGGGCTGCCGCCCTCTTGCCAGCCGTGCGCCCATTTTCAAAACGATCTGACCGCCCCGACATCTCGGAGCGTTTCACTGACACGGGTAACCAGGCGACGAAGCCATCGGAGTGCCCGTGAGCTGGGCGAGATGCGTTTGTCGGTGACACCTCCCATGGCCAGTGCGGGGCGGGGAAGGCCTCGCCCAATGTGCACTGGGCCGCCGACCGGCCCGATCCGTCGTTGGCGGGGCGGGGGGTTGACGTGAAGTGTCCTGCCGTCACGCTCGCCACCAGGTCCCAGGTCCTGCCTGGGCGCCTGAATCGCCGACCAGGCCGGGACACCCCCGGCCTCCCCACAACGACGCCGCCGAAGGCTGACGATCCGATCGCTCGGCGACCAGGCCGAGAGGGCCGCCGCTGCCAGGCTGTACCGCCGCCACGACCACGCCCGGGTTGCGCTGAAACCGGCCGAATGCCACCACAATTTCCCGCCGCCAGCCACGTCCAGCCAAGCACAGTGGCGAGCAACGCGGCGGCACAACCAGCGCCGGTTCAGGTGCGTTGCCGCAGCAATTCGGGATCGCCGGCAGCGAGGCGCATGCCGTATCCCTTCCGTCCATCGTCAGGAGGCGACAAAGCCGCCGAGCGGCGATCGGGCCCGCAGGCGAACTGAACGCCGC
>Ga0163217_1055736_pt1 | contig 10135 bp, 13 predicted proteins | sample SynspAceP_FD_185933 | JGI IMG/M metagenome (GOLD analysis project Ga0163217, IMG submission 185933) | Saline lake microbial communities from Ace Lake in Antarctica - Synechococcus sp. Ace-P (PacBio error correction) | ecosystem: Environmental > Aquatic > Non-marine Saline and Alkaline > Saline ...
GAGAAGGATTTTAAAAACCCAAAAATGAAATCCCCCCACCGGGTTTTCCGCTAAGTTTTGACCGGTCCCCCCCGGAAGGTGGCAATTTGAGGTGTTTTTTTTTGCCTGGCGGCAAGCCAATAAATTGACGCAAGAAAACCTTGACCCCATTGGCCAATCACCTTCCAGTCCCCGCAAGAATGTACCTCCTTACTGGTAAAAGGAGAACATTTCCATGACTGATTTTCAAATCTATGACGCCCCTGCATTCAGGCTTGCCCCTGAAATGCGCTGTTTGCCTTGTGAATACTTGCGCGGCAATCATGCCTGGCCTAGGATGACGTGAAAAAGATGATGGGCGCGCTGTATTCAGACCCTACAATTGAATTGGCGCAAGAATAATGGGTGCCGCCCTGGCTGCTGCTTCTGAATGGCCCGCGAGAAAGCGAGTTTGGCCAAAATCTTTTTGCAGCCTATGCGGAAGGCCTGCCGCGCGTGCGCAGAAGAATGCAAGAAAGTCATGAGCAGAAAACCATTGCAGAATGCCAACGCGGTGGCCTAAGCTTGTGCGGAAAGAATGCGGAAAGCGTAATGGCTGCGTAAGAGCAGTCCAAACCGGTTTCTCCGTGGTGGTCCGTTTTCTAAATCCTTCCAGGACCGTCTGCCTGGCACCCCGCTTCATCATCCCGCTCTTGTCATTCCCCTGCGAATGCGGAAAATCCATTTTTACTTTCGGGGTTTACAACTGCATCCATCGCCCCGCACACATCCCAAAAAACGGATCCCAGCGTTCGCGATGGAATGACGGGGTAGTGGAGGGGCGGGGTACCCCTGAGGTCAGAATATGCTTAGCCCGCACATCAAACCATCGGATCATCGCAGTTTGAGCACGATCTGGAGCGCGCCAGACGTAACCTGCGGCCCGGTAATGCTGTTCTCAACCATCTAATGTGTGCCGGATGCGATGTGTAACCTGTTGCACTCCTCCAATAAATCCGGTAATTCACGTAGTTTGACACGGTTTCCAGTTTGTCGCCGATTGCGATCGGTCCCTTCAATGGGTGGCATAACGCAAAACGTGGCAGACGTACCGGTACCGGTGGGGCTACGGCAAGATGACCCGGGATGCACGTAGGTGGTGGAGCGGGAACGGTAGAAGTTCTTCGCTATCTGGTGCCACCGGCCCATGAAATGGCAGGAAGGTTAAAACGGGCCCACATCGCCCAGTGGTGTGATGGGAAATACCCCCGCTGCGGGCCTGCAGGGCCAACGACAATGGCGAAGGCGCAGTCGTTCAGGGCACGCTCTTCCCTCACGGGTCAGGGAAAAGCTCGAGCCTCCGCCGCGTCATCCAGGCAATAGCAACCACCACCGCTGTAGGCGACGCTGTAATTACAGGGCCGGACCCGGGTACGTTGATGCTGGCCTTGTGGCGTGTGAAGTAACTGGGCAGGCACCTTCGCAGGTGATGACTCCAACCACCACCGTCGCGCACCAGCGCTTTTACTATCTGCACCAGCCCCGGCGGGCCGACTCCAGCGCAAAAAGCGCTGTGTGGCCTTCCTGTTTGGCCACCAGCCCGGCTTCAAGTACGGCGGGTGGCGGGCAGATGGTGTTGGAGCCGAATAGAATCGGGTAGCCATGACCTCCATGATGATATAGCCGACCTCCGCCTCCGGCCATGGAGGCCTGGCAACGATCAGTCGACGGACATTTCAGGTATACCGTAAGGCTCGTTGAAGTCAAACAGTTTTTGCGCAGGCCATCGGCGTCGTCGCGCAGATAGTGCCATCTGCTTGCGCACGCTGAGCGCCGGGCAGCGGGATGATAATACGCCAATCACGATGCGGCTGACGTCGCAAACCGGCGTGGGTATCGATCACTGAATAAGCTCAGCTTCGTTTTTTCTGCGTGGCTTCCGTTATGCGCGAAGGGCGCGCCTGTGCTCTGGCCATTTTGGGGTCTGGCACGATACGATCTTGCCGCAGGTAATGACTGCCGCGGTTGACGAAATAGTCCCTCGGCGCGGTGCAAAGATCGACAGCTTGGAAAGCTGCATGCAATACCGTTTGAGCTCACCGGCTGCGGATCCAGGCAATCAATTTGCTCGGTCCTCTTCACGGTGCCGTGGAAACACCAAATATTTGCCACCTGATGAGGTAGATCCGCGTCACATGATCTACGCTGATATTGCCAGCCGCTTGGCGCCGGCGATACTTTCAGGCGCGGGTAGCTGGCCGCCGGCTGTTTCATGTCGAAGATCATGCTGCCGATAAACCAGGTTCGGTCATCTCTCCACCCCACAAGGTCCCATGACTGGCGTCGATGGTCTTTCCAGTCCGGTAGTGCGCCGAATCTTGTCGTTGAAATCCTGCATTGTCATTGCGATCCAGCACCGCTTCCGCCCCGACTTTGATCAATGCAAATCGGCCTTTGTTTTCACGTTGGCTGAGTGCGTAGGGATGGCGCCAATAATGCGGCACATGCTGAATGAGTGCAGTGCCTACGCCGCCGCTGGCGCCGGTCACCAGCTACGCGCTCACCGGCTTGATTGGCGCTGAGGTGAGCATAAATGCCAACGCGGTCTGATAGGAGCACATCCCCATCGAACGCCACCCTCGGCGTCAACTCAATTCGGAATTCTCAATGGCGTGAAACTGGTCGGCCGGCACGGCGATATACTCGGCATTAGCCACCCGTCACGCCATGGCCGTAATAATCAGGGGTCCAGATTGATGCCCCGGCGCCAATCGGCCATTACAGATTGAAATCAGCAGCCCTCGCTGCCGATGCGTGAGCTGTCCATCAACCTGAGCCAACACCAACAACCCGTCCCGGCCACGTCCCAGCGCTGATGCGCGGAAGATTAGGGTAGGGGCGCCGCCCATCTGGAATGATGTGGTTTCGGTCTATCTTCTGGTGAGGTAAAGGCCTCGCGTGGCTTTGCGGTCGGTGTTGGTTCTTGGCTGTTGCGGAAGATTCTTAATCAATCTACCTGGCCCGCTGCGGGTTGTGGAGTAGCACGTCCTTGCTGATAGAACCAGCTTTGTCTGCGCCACCGTGGCCGGTGATGCAAGCATCGGCGCCATGGTGTTTGGGGAATGCTTTCTGGAATGTTGAAGAAGTGCATCGCTCGAATGCGGAAATCGTGCTTTTCCATGTCTTGCTTCCTGATGGTGGAAAGCTTACCCCGACCTTAACAAACTTCAGACGGGTGTGCGGGAATCCGCTGCTGCCATTCTCCCGCGCAAAAACACTCGGTGGCGGCTCAGTCCCTTTCACGTCATCCTCGCGAAAGCGGGGGATCCATTTTGACCTTTGGTTCTCGCCCAGAGAATGCACAAAACCCTTTAACCACGACAATCGATCCCCGCGTTTCCTGCGAGGATGACGGAATTGTCCGGGGGAGCGGAAAATGGCGCAGGATCTATAACGAACCTGCCTCAAATTCGGCAATACTGCATTGTCTCGCGCCCTCATGGCCTGGCCCACACCTCTATTCAAAACCATGTGCCCTTGAACTTGACTGGGGCGTTGATTGCGGCCGTTCGTGATTCAGCGGCCGTGCATCTGCTTTTTCATGCTGTGAAGTTCCGGCCGGCAAATTGCTTCGCCATTCGGTGACCAGCACGCAGTGGCCGGTCCTGCATCTCGCAGGGCGAGGTAGGGTTCATTCATCAATAAAAGCTGTTTCTGGGCGATCTGGCCCGGGTAATGCTCAGCTATCTTGCTCATTGCGACGGGATCAAAGCCTGTATGGTCACGCACCAGCGTTCAATAAAGCCCATCGATCAAACACCAAAGCTGGGGCGCGTTCGCGATATCGTCCGTCCCGGGCCTTGAACGCCAGGCCCCATAGCGCATGATTCTTCTTGTTAATCCTGGAACCCAGTCGCTCGTGAGCTGGCTTAAGTAGGCCAGTTGTTTTTTGCTGATCCATTGCGCGCTTCGAACCGCGCTGAGCATTGCCAGTGTTTCGTCGTGCTGCTTGCCCAGGTGTTAATAAGCGCTTTGAATGTCTTCGGAAGCAGGAGCCACCAATAACCGCACCCAGCATAGATGAAATGAATGACCAATTGGCGGCCTATCAGAAGCCAATGCCTTGCGGACCCTGTTCGATAATCCACGGCCCCAGTTGGCTGCTCAGCCCGCCAGTTCATTCAATGAATGAATATCGCGAGCCAGGAAGGCGTTGGCCTGCGTTATTTGCTCAGCGTCGGTCATCCCGGGCGACCCATAAACAGAATGCGTTCATGGCTGCGTAATGAAGGGGGCGTAAAAGCTTTCGCGCAATCAGAGCAGTTGGCCTGGTCGCGTGTCTGAGCCGATGATGATGCGGTCCGGGCGCATGGAAAATCGCTTATGGCTGCGCCTTCCTTGAGAAATTCCCGGATTGCTGATCACCACGGGTCGCCAGCTCACCTGTCGGCGCTGGCGAACTGTTGATCCAGTTATGCTTCAACTCGGCAGGCCGTGCCTACTGGGAGGTAGACCTTGCAAAACGCACCACCGCCGGACTGTTCAAATAGCTGCCCCAGCTCCGCGGCAACGCCCAAGCACCTGCGAAGACGTCAGCGGAGACATCGTCGAAGCAGGGCGTACCTTACCGCGATAAATTACGATCTCGAAACCCTGGAGTTGCTTCACGCAACTGCGTGGTAAAGGCCAGCCTTTCGCCCACTGATTTGGTTGCGAGCATAGCGTCCAATGCCTGGTTCGTAAGGGGGCAGATGCCCTTGCTCAAGGCCATTCTAATGCGCTGACTGCCTGGTCGACACAAGTGACGTGATTGCCCTTTCGGCAAAAGCAAGCGCAAGCCGTTCCAAGCCCCACATAACCACACCGATCACTTGTAATCCGCATCGCTCTAAACTCCTGCCGGGTAATAGCTAGATTCCGACAGGCGTGGATGACGCTGGGGTGACGGGCGGGTTATAGTCCTGTGTGACGGCTTAAATGGTCTGTATGGCTGATGCTTGATCAGAAAGCCCGTTAACCGACGGCTGGATCCACACACCCATCGCATTGACCAATGCCTTGCGTCATTAGGTCAAATCAATCCTGCGCCACGGTGAGCACGCCCACAGGAATACCCCTGCGCTCGGCAGGCCTCGTGTGAACGCGCTTTTCCAACCGCCAGCCATCATCAACCTCTGGGGATTGTGGTGGGCTCCTGCCAAAGCTGCGCATAAGCCTGCATAACGCACTCCATGTGGCTGCCGTCCGACAGGGCTATCCGCCCCGCCAGTAGAGAGCTGACCGCCGGGGAATCCAGCCAATAGAGACTAGGTTGACCAGCGCCATCACATCGATCCCCGAAGTCCGAAAGCCCGCTGTAGGCCAGCACACGCTTGCCCTGTGAAGCAGCGCCGAGAACCCTGGTCATGTAAACCTCCGCCAGTTGGCGCGTTTGCGACCCATGTCGTCCGTGATGCCATGCACGGCAATGGGTTCTTCGAGGGTATTGGGACGGGAAGGTGCTTTATCGACGAGTTTGAACAGCATGAACGCCGCCCATGGTCTGATCGAAAGCTCGATAATTTTTCTGCCGCTCGCCCAGGCCCGCAGGTCTCGCAAATCCAGCCACCAGACTGTCCCCCAGAATCCAGCTGCCGCCTGGTCCAATTGACCCGACTGCTGCAACGATCGTTAATAGGCGGTACTAGTGGGCATTGCCGGGTAGTTGAGTAGCGAGTTCATCTGACCTCGTCCTGATCGCCTTGAAGGCCCTCGCTGCAACACGCAGCGTCCGCCTTGAAGCCAGCGAATGAATGCGCTTGAATCAAGGCGGATTGATTAGGTCTCGGTGACGTTGGGTGTCACATTGGTTTGATTTGGTTACGAGCGTGGGTCCCTGGGGATTTGTTCCGTGGTTGGTGGTGAGTTTGGTTGCTTCGCCACAATTTCCCTCAGTTTGCGCTTTGTTTCCTACCGTAATGACACTGCCGAGAAACGACACACCACCCCCCGTGGTTCTCCTCCCACCCGCGCCGTTCCTGCCCACCTCCGTCATTCCCGCCACAACACTCCGTCATTCCGCCCCCACCCGTCATTCCCGCGAAAGCGCAACTGGCTTCCGGAAAAATTCATAGCGGCAACGCCCCTGAATCCGCTGCATTTTCCAGTCGTTGTCGTTGCCTTCGGCACAAGAGTTCAATGGTCTGTTTCTTTAACGCTGAATACAGACCTGCTCTAGTTCATGTCAGGCAGTGGCGCAAGGACCTGGGATGTAGCCACTGAGTGTCTGGTTCATTTGCAGCAACAGATAGGTGATCAAAGCGGTAAAATATCTGCCACCTTGAAGGCATTTCGCTGCGGGCGATAAACTTCCTGATCTTCAGGTTTTGCTTCAGCCAATTGAGAAACAGCCTCATGCCCCAGCGCGCTTTGTAGCGCTCGGCAATGAAATGTGGGCTGGCGTTTTCCAAGGTCGTTGGTAGCTAGCACCAACGCCGGGCCTGCCGTCTTTGTCGCTCCATCCTGTACTTTGCGAAACGGGGTGCCGTAGTACTCGTTGAATTGCGTTTGCCGCCCGGGAGGCGATTGTTTGAAGCTGACAGTGATCGCAAGAATCCTGCGGTGTGCTGGGATTCGAGCAGGGTCTTCCCTCCTCGACGTTGAATACCGGCGTTACTTCTTGAGTCGTGTGACGAAGCAAGCTCTGAACAGTGGAATCTGATACACCATTGTGTCGCAGTACCTTGTCAAGACATAAACCTGACCCTTGGCAATGGGCATCTGCCGCCCATTTGATGTCATTGACGTTTCGGCGCAGTGATGATGCTTTTCCGAACCGGCGTCCAGCTTGTCCGAGGTCAATCATACATGGCCCTTCAGCCCTTGTGTGCGGTGGCTGGTTATCTTTGGACCAAGTCGTCGTAACCCACCCCTTAGCGGAATGGCGTGGAAATCCAGCAAGTTAGAGGAAGGTCGCCCTACTTCCTGCCGGAAGCGGCGCCCTGCAACCTTGGCCATCGCGCTGCCGGCACACGGCCTCAAAACAGGCCCACCTGGATCCGCTTGGTGATTGCATCGGCCCGTTGAACGCCGGATAGGTGCGGGTTCCAGAGGTGGTAATGGTGCAGCTTTCTGGACTGTTTAAAGCCCTGCTCCACCTCTCTGAGGCTGGTGCTCCCAGAGATCTGGGCGTAACATCAGCGCAATGAGTTGATCCCAGGTCTTGACCCTTGCAGGCTTGTCTGCAATCGAACTGACGCACGTGTTTTTTCCAAAACGGGGCGTGCAAACCTAAAAAGGTCGGAGCAAATCGAGTATTTGGTATACATGTTGCATCCGCGAGTGTTGAGGTCGCATCAACGGGTTTTACCCTCAACTCAGCGGCGCCAACCCCTTCCAAGTTAAGCCCCCAAATTTATTCCGAGACAGCAGTGCCGCGAAAGCGGGAACCAAGCGGTCCTAGCCATGATAGAAATTGCCAACCTGGTTCACGGTTGTCAGTGTTGGGCGGAGAATCCTTGAAATCAACTGCTTCTACGCCCGTTGAATCCCGAAGGCAGACTGCCAGTTTTCGTTCAGCTGTTTGCGCGGGCGCTCGCTGGCGAATTTAAAGTCCAAAGATCAATGGGGTCAAGTGTGAACTGACACCCATTGCTTGATTGGCGCGGTCTGGTGTGCCTTGGCTAACCGATTTGTGCAGCCCCTGCAACGATCCTTCGCGTATCAGTTGACCACTACAAATGTCAGGTGCGTCCGTTGTTTCTATCCTATCCTGTGCCTGAAATTGTCTATGGTACTTCGTTGTTTACTGAACAATTTGCCGACGCCTGAAACGTCCCGTTCTTTGCGGGGGATTGAACGCTAGGTGGATCTCGCCGCTAGTCAAATGTCTTGCATAACCCCTCGGACTATCACTTGTGTAAAGCATGCCGTCCTCGCTGATAAGTTTTCAATGCACTGGCGTAAAATGCACCTGTTTTGCCACTGACATGGGTGATTCAAAGGGATATTGGCTGTCCGTCGCATTCCCCCCACCGGGACCCGGCATTGACGAACTCCGGTTGATAGGCGGCAACATCAGACCCAAGCAATCAACTGGCAAGCCTCGGGCGCCAGCAGGTTGAGGCTATCAGAAAGTTTCTCTGTCTCAGGAGCATAAACCGTCCAGCGCCATGAAGCCAACCATCACGGTCAAGTGAACCTGGAAAGGTTTTCTCAGTGGATTGCCTCAGCCCTGCCAGCCGCCTCGTTTAGCGCGATGATTTGGATCCGCATTAGCCAGGGAGCTGAAATTTTCATATTCCCCAGCGAACGTATCGGTCATGCCTGAAGTAAAGGTTTTTGAAACCGTGGGTCCCGATCGAAAAAGCATTGCTCAATATTTGCTTGAGTAGCCACGTAGTCCACATGGGCTGTCAATATTACGTCCTATGCGGCTTCCACTGACGGTAACTTTGAAAGTCATATCCAAACTCGGTATTGCTCTCTTTCGCCTCTATACTTGATAAATCGCGGGGAAGAATTTAAGCCCCGCTTAGTCCTGGCCAGCACGCGGTATAGGCTATGTCGCCCGACAAGCGAAGGATCGCCGCAGGTGCACTAACGGTCGATTGGCCGTACCTCCTGCGTCTTCGCGATGACGGCGCCTCATTGGGCTTCTGCGCACGCAGCCCAGTAAGAGGCGAGGCTGACTAAAGTATCACGCATGGGAAGGGATGCCTGAAGGAGGTCCAAGCTAGGTTACAATTCATGTATATCCTGCAATATGAGAAAGATGGGTGGAAATGAAAGGGCGAATTTATTATCTGGCTGTCGCTGATCAATGGGGTCAGTGTCCCATTGATTTGGTTCTCCCGGAACGCTGGCGACTTCCTGTCCCGCCTCGTCCCCCGTTGGCCGTTGCTCGCCGCCCAGTTCTTGCCTCTTATTCGTGCTTTAAACTGCTTCATCGCCTAAAACCAGCCTTTGTTCGTGGCGTTACGGATAGTGGTTTATATCCTGCTCCGGCATGGTCCCGTGGAATTACGACCTGTATGCGCTTGCGTTCAGTAATCAGTTTCACCAGTCGGAGTAGAAGCGGTGTGGTGTGAGTAGCTGATGCGGTTAACGAGTGCAAATTTTGACTGGTACTAGACCAAAAGGATATTCAGATGCAATGACGATACCATTTCCCGCCCGCACAGGATTCAATTCAATATAGCGAATATATACGGCCAAGAGATAGGTGTCGCTATCGACCACGGTCGACTTATACCGCCCTCCCACAAGGTCCCGTGCGGTTGGATAGATGAAGTTGAAGTACTGAACATACTTACGCCCCTGTGCCCTGCATCGCCGCCTTGAACCCCCAGTGTTCGGTCGCTGAGGCGTCAAGAGCAATGCACATGTTAGTCATCAGTACGAAATGCATGAATGACGACCTGAATATTTGCTTCCGCGTCCTATGAGAAAAGATAGATTAGCTTTGTATGTCCGCCTCGCTGTAAAACAGGCTCCGATTATTGACCACGCTTGGAATTACGTTTTTGTGCGCGCCAGGGAAGATAAAGGCGGTGGCAACCGGGCCATACGGGTTCACCTCTTTGTCCACGGAGACGGTGACGTGGATGGGTTAACGAATCAACCACTCTGACCCGATTGATCCTACGGGGTAGCGGTGTTCTTCGCCTGTAGGAGCGGGCGGGCGGCAAGGGCCTTGACATGCGAACGGCTCAGCTTATATTCCCACAAACTGCGCCATCAGGTTCTGCCGGGGTCATGGTTGGTTTATTCTGTCCACCCGGCCGCGCAATGTCGTGCTGTGCGAGTTGAAGGTTTTCGTCGCGTCCATAATCGATCCAGTAAGCGTGGATTGGCGGCTCCCTAGCTTTGTCGTGTTCTGCGTGGTCCGAATCGTTTGTGGCGGTGCTCTCGCACAGCGGCGCATCCGGCAGTGGTGGCTGGTAATCCAAATGTAGTTCTGAATTAAAATCGCCACAGGCCATGGGCTTGTTAACAGTTGGGGCCTAAGGCGGCTTGATGTCCGCCGAAGTGGATGCTGATGATTCACGAGTAACGGGTGCTCTCAGGCTGAGCATGGGGGGGCTCGTTCAATACGCAGGCCCTGACGGTCCGGGGGGTTGTGTTTGAGTGTAGGCGTACAAACTCGTGAGGGCTGCCGCGAAATGTTGTGCCTCTTTTACCTTGTAACTTGAAAGAC
>Ga0163217_1072720_pt1 | contig 10135 bp, 8 predicted proteins | sample SynspAceP_FD_185933 | JGI IMG/M metagenome (GOLD analysis project Ga0163217, IMG submission 185933) | Saline lake microbial communities from Ace Lake in Antarctica - Synechococcus sp. Ace-P (PacBio error correction) | ecosystem: Environmental > Aquatic > Non-marine Saline and Alkaline > Saline ...
GGGCGGTACAAAAAAGAGAAAGGGGGAAAAATGGAAAAAAGGAAAAGGGCGAAAAATAATATAGAACAAGAGCCCAGAGGAAATTTAAAAATAAAAAGCAATGGCGTTTGGGGTGGAACCCTTTGCCCCAAAATTAAATCCCCCAAATTTCCCCCTAAGTTCCGCGGGTAGCGACCTTCTAACAGCTAGAATATAAATGCTATCATTCAAATTGCCATAAACGTTCGACAAAAATTAAAAGGTTTTGGAAGCGTCATGTAAATGTGGCTAAGTTTTTTAACTGCATAGGATGAATGGGTCAAAATTCGACAATTGAAAGATAATGGATTGGTGTTTGTCCGCAAATACATGGAATAAATTATACGTTGCCAGAATGAGCCATCAAGAATTGGCGCGATGTAACTTGCTAACCGCTTCCCTTCAATTAGCACTTGGTGCAAATGTTAGTGCGCTTCCCGTAAACAGAACGAGTATGAAATCCAAACTATATTGTGAAGGGAGCAAACAACGATTGGCAATCATACTCATAGCCGCGCCCGAAGTTGTAAGTTGAAGCCCGTCTAGAAAATGCCCAAAACTGCAAAGGTAACAACGTCAATGGGGAAGCTCGCGCAAACCTGATGTTATAGTAAACGAATACAAGTCCCAATAACTGTCCTTTCTTGCATGTTAGCAATTGAAAGTGGTTCAATAAAAAAGGAGGTAGTGGCCAGAAACAATAACGCGGATAAATAAACAAATTAAAGGAAGTATCTGCTGAGCAGTAGTGAAAATGATGTCCAATAATGTTGAGTCGCACCGTGGAAGAGTGTGATAGTGCAGAAAGGAACTTCCTCGTTTGTCCAAGATCCAAACTTAAATCGAAAGGAAAGCCCCAACTATTCCAACGCAGCCAATGCTTCTTGCATTGACAATTCTAAATTCCCCAGACTACGCAGACGGAGAGCGAGAGTAAGGGGGGGGGGTTCTGCATACTAACAGTAGCGCAGGATGCAACGTCTTATTTAATGGTTTGAAAATGAGAACTTGGGCGAATCAGCTGCAAAGAAAGTAGTTTTCTGTTGGGATAAAAGCCAAAAAAGGGCCTGTCCTCAAAAACCCCAACCTAAAACTAACCAACATACAGTTGGGGTAATAAAACTTGTTGTACTGCATGCACAAATACCAATTTTTGCCTTAATCAGTAATTAATAAAAATTCACATTTCTTGACTGTTCCTCTGTTTGTAATGAAGCTCCATTCGTTTATAAATCTAACTGTCAAATTAAATACCACCTAAATAGAACACAACCTTGCCTTGGACTACTGAGCTGTCTGTTAACATTTCTCCTGAAACTACGTGAAATTCAAAACTGCTTTAAGTTGCTTCTGAATGGTTCCTTAAGTGGTTCCATGAGAAGGTTAGAATTCAATAAAGCGCTGTAAAAGCAATCATTTTTGGAGTCAAAAAAGGAAAGACCTGTCGCTCGCCTAATACTAAGGTTGTATAAGAAAATATAAGCTGTAATGCAGCAACAAGGCTGAAAAAACGATCATCTTTTAATGCAATATCACACATTTCGGTGGAAGTAATACCTAACGGGATTAATATAATCACTCCGTTTACCATAAATAATCAGCTTGGAAGAAACCATTGCGGAAATTGTTATCATACTCCATGTCCCTGTTTCAAATAAATAATGAAGTGCGACACCATTGCGCCTTGCCTATTAATGGTGCTTTATAGTAAATCTAATTTTGATAATCAGTCATTTACAACACTACCCAAAACAATGAAAGTTAATACCTAGTTAATGTACTTTTATCAATATCTTATACTCTAATTCAAGCGGAATTAATTGCTATAATTTCAAAAGGCCTCGTGTAGGCGAAAACGTAAATTTCCACTTCCTTGGAAAGTACAGACTAAATCTTAGCACTAATCCATCTACTAACTCCGTTCTGCTGTCTGCGTTTCATCTCAGCAAATGTTTTGACTGTTCGTGTTGTTGTGTCGCGTCAAACATGCATCATCATCTTAGTCGCATCCACATAAATGATGTACTCACCACATTAAATGATGGCGGCGCATCCTGCCTTGTTAAATTTGCAATTAATGTTTTTTTAGTTTTGTGAGTAAGAACACTAACATGTATTGTATTTAATAAAATGTAATGTTAAACATAATAAGGTTGTGCTTATTTATACTATTTATCCTTGCTAAAGACTTGTAATAGTAGCTGGGAGCAAAAAAGTTTTGTATTATGAATAAGCGAAACATAATAGAAAACGAAAGAAGAAATAGAAAAAACTGGCTGCCGAGTACACAGGAAGCCATTGGAAAGTTTGGAAATAATATATTCTACCACAAATTGCAACTATAAAGCATGTTTGCCGGATGAATTTAAAGGTTCCGATATCGCATGGACAGCCATGCAAACGGCTACAGCTAATAAAAATCACCGATCAATAATTTGTGAGCCTATGGCAGCACAGTAATGATTAGTCTGCGATTAGCAAAAGAAGCATATTGTTCTTGGAAAATGTGGTTTGTTAAAAAAAAAAACTTCAAATCGTCATATGATTACCGATGCTGCAATAATAGGAGAAGGAACAAGTTGATGATTACAGCAACCAGAATCCTCGCTTACCATCATTTCCGCTACAACGATCTGTTTCTTCTATGATGAAGAACAATACAATTGGACTATGACCGAACATTTTACACCACCAATCCGAAGAGTGGAACCCGACGAAGACTTAAAACTATTTAAAGAAGAAATCAAGAGCAATGGAATTGGACATGAACGCTACCGTTTTACAGTGCTTTGTCAATGAGATTCCTCAAAATGGGCCATTGCTATTGGTCTGTCCGACAACCGAGTGAAGTGCCAAGGGGTAAGACTTCAGAACAGCCGACAAAAAGTAACTTCAAGTAGTAATGGCACACTTAACAAGATAGGAATTGAATGCCCTTTAAATTGAATGAAATTCAGGAAACTGTAAACGCATTGCGAACGTTAATTCCGAAAGAGCTTATTAAATAAGGTTTTTTTCGATCTTTCTTTCTGATCGCTCTATCCTGTCAAATCAAGGGTTTCTTCTTATCTCGCAATAGATTTCCTAAATTCTCAAAATCAGAGTCTTCTTTAAAATCTGGGCAATCGAATAAGAAGCGATTGGCTCTTCGTGATCAAGAAATGACTTGGAACTACTTTAAATTGGTGGCGTCTTTCTGCAATTGCCGTAACTCAATCCTACCAGGGAATGCTAAGTCGACTTGCAGAACCATTGCCGCCTCCCCGAAAATGATCTTAGGCTCGGTTGCACCAGACCCTAGCTACCGTTAATGCTTCGGATTGGGTAAAGCCGTTAAACCAAGCCAATCTGCAAAATCTGAGAAGTTCCGTGGCTGTTTTCCTGCCAAAGGAATCGAACACCAATGTCCAGCCATTGAAGCTCCATTTCCTCTTTAATCGCCTTTTGTAAATGATGTTCAAAAGTACTGCTTCACCATTGAGGTTAGTTTTTTTTTGCCTCTTTTCTTTTGATGAATAGAGAAATTTTACCGTTGTCTGAACAATAGGATCGAGTAGTAAGGGGTACTAGGAGGGACAGAGTAACTCACGCTATTGCCAAACTGTGCATAGAGCCCCTCTAGCCAATCGAGATGAACACTTGCAAAGCTGCCCTAACCGTTATGATGTTCACTGCAAATCCCGATGAAACCTAATTATCCCAAATGCGATTTAATTTTATAGCCTAACTTCAAAAAAATAGATGCACAGTTGAATATTTTTAGAAAAGCCAACGCGCTGCTAAAGCTGATTTTCCACCATTTTGTAAATCGTAAGTTTTGAGGACTCCACTCTTCAAAAATCGGAGAGCTTTAGGATCGTTTCTACAATAATCACATAGGAAAAACCTCCTCCAAAAGCTGCTAAATAACCATCCGCTAGAACTCCGATCCAATCTGCCTCTTCGCCATCCTTGGTCATAAGGATGTATTGTTATGATACCTGCCCTGATAAGCGAGTATTTGCACCGTTTTTTACATTCCAAGGTTAACATCGCACATGCAATGTTTAATTCATATTTAATACTGTCTAAAACTGATTTTTCTAAAACTTGTGGAACCATGCCCATGTCTGAAAATCGAGTTTTTTAAGTATCCATTTCTAGGAAATGGATGCCTGTTTTCCGAAATTAGACCGATTTTATCCAGTTGCTTGCGTAATAGCCTTCGAATATTGTTGTTGTCAACACATGCACTTAGAAAGATGCTCCTTACAGCTTTCATATTGGGCTTTTTGAACCTCGGGTTCAAAAGTGGTATAGTGACCTTTAAAGCCGTCTTTTTCATAAAAGAATTTGTTAGTCTTGAATTATAAAGCTGAAAATCTTCTCTCCTGCAAGTTCGAACAACTCTGAAAATTAATGGGCGATTCCCGGATTATTCGTAGTAAGTCTAAATGCTATCGGCAACGCCTGACTTTTCGTTTTCTTTCTTGGCTGGTGAATTCGTAGCTTTGCCATCTGTGCACACTGACATTTCGTCTGATCTGAGATTTGCTTCTTGGAAGCAATCTTGCACATTGTTAAATAAAATTGCTTTCAAATAGACCTAATCATTTCGCTGATTGTTCTAGTGTTAATCCCTAGTTATGTGTTGAAAAAACGTTGACGGCAATTCTAACTTTCCATATAATTTTCTCCAAATGGAACCGGTTGAGTAGAGGGCCAATATTCATCTTGGAAATAGCAATCTTTTCAATCCGCTTAGCGAGATAAATTTCTTTGACTTGTTGAAAGCCGAACTACAAATTCGTATTGCTCTCGGCCAAACTATTTTAGTCCATTGCTCGACTATGTACTGTCACATTTCGATCTATTGTCGCCAAAAATACTTTTTTACAATTACTGCGAGCAAATCCTTCTAATCAAAACCTTGGTGCTCATAGAATCGAACATCTTCGTAGCAATTAAAGCATTAGCTGCAAATGCGAGCGGCAATCTCTCGAAAAGACATCAGTCTATTAAGGGTAAATCTTTGACGAGTTGTTTTCCATCCGAAAAGATGATTGAGCATTTCCAACTGAGAATGCCTTTAAATCCACTTGAGACGGAATTTTGCCTAAAAGACCCGGCAAAATAAACCTCAGACGACTACATAAAAAGTAAAATGGGTAATCCAATAAGTAACAAGGACTTAATCGTCATTAATTTTTTTTCATGTGCAAAAAGAAGAATAAACAAAGGGAATGTAACACAATTCCCTTTAAGTTTTTATTATCAAAGGTACTCACATCGTCCTTCAATCTCTGTATACAACGAACTTTTAAATGAATTGTAAAATCACTTCAGATCCTCTTTCTGAGATCAAGATCTACTTTTCTCACCGAGTTAGGAATTTCTCCAATCTCTTTAACTCAATGCAAAATTCAGAGCCTGACTTCTCTTTAACCTCAAAACTTTAAAGCTGCAAATATTAATTGAATCACCATTTTTTACAAAGTCGCCCATTCTTCTAATCCATATACTAAAAGGCCTCGCGGACACTTCATCAGGTGTAACGAGAGTCTCCCAGCTGATATTTCCATGCCAATTTGAATGCTCTTACAACTTCACTCAACGTTTCCTAGATTTTTATTCAAACACCTTGTCATCAACACAAAACTGCATAACGCTGTGGACAAATTTACATATTTTCCCCATGGTAATTTAAGCTGCCTTCTGATTGTCCGGTGTCTAAAGATTCCCTGAAATCTTATAACATAATCTCAATAACGCATTAAGGGTTATTACTTTCTAATCATTTTCTCGTTTTCTTCTTTATGCATACTTCACATTTTGTAGCAGGCCCTTCAACGATTCCTTTAAATTAGATTTGGATAATCCTCGTCTGCAATTTCCCAGTACGAAGCCTATTTCAAATAATGCTTGAGCAAGATAAAAGATAGGTTGCTTGGATTTTCGCTATACTCCGAACTTTCTGTAATTTCTCCTTAGCCGCCCTTGCATGCTCTATCTTTCCATCTACCATAGAGCGATTTACTCAATTTTTTAATCTCTTCTTGACGATTAGCGGCTGCCAAAAGCAAATAAATTAGAAACAGGTGTAAAATAGATTTTTCATAAACTAAGTTTAATTGATGGCGTGAAATACAAATCTTGTACAAGTATCAACGGAAGCATAAAATTTACCTAATAATGCCTGAAAATGTAATATTAATTTTTGAACCAAACCCATTAAAGAGAAGATGGAACAACCACAGCCGATCAACAGACTTCAAAAGAAGGTAAATTTGTGCTTACCATTGAGCCTTTCACGAAGAAGACAAGCAAAAGTTTTTTAGCGTTGGTTTAGGACTTTCATTCTTTTGGTGCAATTCTTTCACAGCTATTACTTCTGAAAATAGCTGAATGAAATTAATGAATTCGTTTTTTGGAATAATTGCTGCCTATTTCGTGGACTACAAATGTAGAATCATTGGAGGTGGAACGCAGGGAAAGAAGTTGAACGAAAATTGTCTGGAGTCATGTATATCTACATTGTCGCGATACGGGAAGAGGAATCCTAAAGCGTTACCCATTAAAACGAAGTGCATAAATTGCCGTTCGAGAAAATGTTGTCACGAGAAGCAATGAATTTTGTCAAAGTAATGAATGAATCCTATTTGGATATTTCTAACGGACCACAGCTTTGTATTTTACTACAAGTAAAACGGTTATGTTTGATTGCCGTTTATCTGACAAAGAAAAGACGAGTGCTTAAATGTCAGCCAGAATGCTAAGTCGAGTTTTAAGACGAATCTTCTTGTTTACAAAATAGCCGTCCGCCACTCTTTTGTTTCATTCCTTCGATTTCTTCTCTAAAAGAGGCGTTGAGGCTTTTGTTTATCTTCAAACAACTCTGCAAGTTTTAATCATCCAATTGGGAACATTGGAGGTAAATTAGTTGCTGACAAAATGAGTTTCTCCTTCTAAGTGCTTTAAATGTCTCCTTAATTCTAATTGAAGCTTTCTCGATTTTGGCACTCTATCCTGATCAATGGTGAAACCATGTCGTTAAGATCAGCCTTAGTGTTACCAAATTCTTGGAAGTTGACGTGATTTCCAAACTGCCGCAATAACACACTTTATTTCCATCTGGTTGAAGTCACAATTTCACCATAAGGAGTATGTTTGATCCGAAACTGCCCATTGTTTTGGGATTGATCATTCAATTAAATAATGTGTGCTTGGTTGGCTAAAGAGGCCAATGCAGCATCATACAGATAAACTGATACTGGTTCACATGAATCTTTCCAAGTTATGTGTCCGCTGTGAATTTAATGGCCGACCGGGGAGAGGATGCTCTGTCTTATGAGGGGGTTGGCCTGCAGAGAGAGGTCATAAAGGGCTATTGGGGGTCATGTGGAGCATGAAGATTTTCATCGTTCCACTTCGGACAATGCATTCTGGTTCGAGCGCAGAATTACCACATCTAATAATGGCAACTTTATTGCTATCTACTTTCCAAAGCCTTGATGCGGCATAAATCAATCTGAATTATTTTTAATGTTTCGTATCAACCCAATATTTAAAATATCTCCTTCTTGAAATTAAGAAATAGGATATCCGCATTTTTAATCTGTTTTAGAACCAGATTATATCCGTCCTTAAGGTCAGTTGAGCGATTCTTTTTCCATAACTTCATCTGCCGAATAGTAAGCAAACTGGATTGTCAATTGATCATTAGACCAATCTTCCAACTTCTATGACGTCCCATTCGTAATTTATTTCGATTTTTAGCCCACACAGTGCGCCCAATTCTGCAAAAAAAAGTTCCTACTGCAGGCCCCAGCCAAAACTGCCGATTACGCACCTTTAATCCTTTAAACGGTTGGTTCATTTATCAATAATTTTTATAAACGTTAAATGTGGGCGAATGGAATTCCAATCACAATACATCAGAAAAGGCCATTGAAAGTGCTGCCACCATCGGATCAGATCCCATTGCCGCAATGGGATTGCAAACTGCATTGTAAGCAACATGCCGCAGATAAGTCTGTTTGAACGTTAAATAATGTGATGAATGATGTGTTCATCCCAGCTATTTAAGTGAGAATTATTCATATACAATCTCAGGCACTGGGTTGATGCTACTTTGTGGCCGACTCAACTTACCCCTATACTTGCTTTTTGCCTGGAGAGCATCATCTAAGTCCATCGCCGCACCATTTACTAAATCCATCTTGGTTTAGCGCTTCAATCTTTCGCTACTTTGCCAGCGTAATTGTTCGCTTCGTATTTTCAATCCACACTTTCAATCCAACTTCACTTTTTCTTCCTTATCACCATTCTAAAATTAAGTTGAATACTGTTGGCTCTTTCTATCGCAATGGTTTCCTATGTGTTCTTCACGGATTTCATCCTTCTAAATCAATCCGGCTACCAATACTCATTTCTATAAGGTACAGAGAAGTGAATGGGTATCGTTTTAATAATTTATATGACCCCCAGAGCCAATTGTTACCCTCCGAATCTGGCCAAACATTCCCCATGCTTTCTTCTCGAATGCCCCATTGTAAAGGGACATCGGACTTGCCATTTTAAAGTGTTTCAAGAACGATTTTGCAAATGGGATGATCGAATACATTTCTAAACTGAGCAAAATGACTTTAACTTTATCGTTCGTGTGTAACTGAATTGTATAGTTGAATGTCTTTGATGCTGAAATCTCCGGGTATAACGTTCCCGTTTATCAAATACAATATTGCTTAGCTTTTGCAAAGATTTCAAACGGAACACCTTGAATAAATTCCATTTCGTGCAGCTCTACTATTCCCATTCAGCTGTCCGCGTAGCCAATCCCATCGCACAGGACAGCAATAAACCATAAACTGCAATTGCATTGAAATAGCAATCCTAAATCGACTCCAATAGCGAAATACCAACTACAAAGGGAGGACTGAAATACCAACAACGATTGCACAAAAATACCATCTACTTATCCCTAATTTGGATGTGCTTGCTTGAGCAGTTTTTAACCAATTCAATAATTTGCGAAATACTGTTTGGTGACCAACCTTTAATGCATCCATTTTAATCTTCCATCAAAATTAATCGTTCTCACCAATGACTCTCTCATCTTCTTTTTACTGCCTCTGCTTCACCACAATCATTGCTTCGTCAATCTTTGGCATGCACTTCTTTATTTACCGCGTTGAATTTTATCTTCCATTTCTTAACTATAAAGTATCGCCAAGGCGAAGCTTCGCTTCTATTTCTCGATGTGTTCTCACCATTTTAACAATTGTTATTTGTTGGCTTCTTCCTACTTGAAGCGCAATTAGTTCTGATGGATGAATGTTGTTGCCTGTTAATCTGATTGCTGTCTCAATCAATTACCGGGCAATAATGACTCTGAAACGTATGATGGGTCGCTGGCCGGTTTCGAAAAACAGAAGTTGGCGAGCTTCGGTTCTCCCAATGCATTATCACCGTAACTGAATATCCAAAAGCAGCCGTCGCATCCAATAAAAGATAGTACGTCCATATTCGGGTAACACCAGATTTAGAGGAGAACCCCAATTCCACTTTTTCTCAAAGTGGTAAACCCCCATTGCATAAAACAGGCAACAGACTAGAAAAGAATTGCACAAAGGGATTATGCAAGTGGTTCCACGAAAATAAACATGGGAGGAATAAAGGGTAGGTGTAAAGTAAGCAAACTGAAGCAAAAAGTAAAACTTTTGATCGATGACAGCTGCTTCTTCCTTTACACGCTCTCATCTGAGTTCTTATACGTATTCCTAAGGATTTCATATCTGATTCGACATACGTGCTATTGTAATGTCAGGAGACTTAGAGAACGGACTTCACCATAGCAACAGTGACGTCACATCTTTCAATCCTACTTTTTTCTAATCTTTAGTAACCACCAAGTGCACAATTTGAACAGGTCCCCATTCCTTCAACGTGAAGTAAATGTTTTTTCAAGATTTTTCCATGGATACAAAATCGTAATCAACTCATTCAAGTGACACTCATGTGTGACGACGTTATGTTCTTGTAATAGTTGAAAAGTAATGGATAAAAAAGCTGGGAAATTGTAAAGAAAATGAAGCAGTTCAAATAAAAAATTTTATATTTGCAGCCCGTTAGCGGAGAG
>Ga0163217_1082969_pt1 | contig 10135 bp, 7 predicted proteins | sample SynspAceP_FD_185933 | JGI IMG/M metagenome (GOLD analysis project Ga0163217, IMG submission 185933) | Saline lake microbial communities from Ace Lake in Antarctica - Synechococcus sp. Ace-P (PacBio error correction) | ecosystem: Environmental > Aquatic > Non-marine Saline and Alkaline > Saline ...
CCAAAAAGAGAGGAAGATTCTTCGGGGATGGCCTTCCGACCGGGGGGTGGGGTTCTCCCCCAACCCCAAGGGACAATAGGCAAGGTTTGGGCAAAATGTCATATTCCCAATTTCAGCGGAACGGTTTTTTTGTCCCCGTCTTAACGAAAGGACCATGGAATTTACCTAACGCCATGTTCCTCTTTCGGGTCCATGGTTACGGGGTGGTTTGAAAGGTCCGCTTGTGACAGCTGCCTGGCTTCCCTCTTGCCAATTGTGCGGTTATGAACAGCAATTTCTTCAGAACTGAAGGGCCTTCATTTTTTTCAATCGGCCAGAACTGTAACCAAAAACTCCAAATTATCCCTGTGCCACAAAAGCCCGTTTCACCACCCCATTCATAATAGCCCCTCACCACATAGTCCGAAGAGTGAAAAATCCTTTTTACCCTTTGGTGTAAATCCAAATAAACATTCTTCCAATAAATAAGTCCTTGGATTTTTTTGTAATGAGGGATGATTAGAGTCCTGTTTTTTAGCTTATGGAATCGTATTGGGATTAGTATGGGTTCTGGCCTTACACCTTGCTGATTGCAAAATCAAGTTCAGGGTCTTCCCGTTATAAGTAAAGTGGGTTTTTTATCATGCTCAGTAAACCAGAGTTCGGTATAACTTTTTTCTTTGTAAATTTTCTCATACAAAATCTTGACCACGGAATTAGCAGGCCCGTTTAAATGCCCAGAAACAGAATTTTGGCCACGTTGGTTGCCTCACTTTCAATCTTGTTGCATCACCTTAAAAGTAACTTCCCATCATCCCATTTAGAGCTGCTGCCTTGGGTAACATCCATCTAAATTAATAACATCCACTGCCGGCATCGGCCAGCATGGACTGTCTTTCCTTAATGACATAATTCCATCTTGGCTAAGAAAGTAAACCCATTTCTGGTTCTCCCCCAATTGAAATAGGAATTTTTTCTTGTTCCACAAAGATTATGGGGCATCAAAGCGGGCTTTCTGGGCTTTTTGAAAGAATCTTTGTTACATCGGCCGTAATAGGGTTTGTGGTAATTTCGCTTTGTCTGTGTGTGCAAGTTTTAATATAAAAATATTCCGGTACTCGTCGTTTGGTCATCTTTAATTGGCCCAACTTCTTGAAGAGGGCATTGGTTCGCCCAAAGCATCGGAGGCACCCAGGTATCGGAGTAGATAATGCGGTAATCTGCCCTCTTCTTTTGGGATTTCCTTTTCTTTTGTTTTGAATTTTGTCTATTGCAAGCCGACCCGAATACTAGAATAAGCGAAAATAATAATAACTAAGAGGAAGTAATTTTTCATATTAATTAAATTAAATGGAAACAAGTAGTAATGGCTTTATTTCTTTGACCTTATGTCCGTACGAAAAAGAAATTGCAAAATTATGTAAAAAAACCTGCGGGGTAAATTTTTTTTCATAACAAATTATTTTATGCTTTTAATTTAGGTTTTATTAAGCATGTAAATCCCGAACGTATTTTCAATCTAGGTTTCCACAACCAAATAGTAGTCATATTCCAAAAACAGCTTGTTTTCTTAAAGCCTCAGTTTTTTATAGGTGCATGTTAAGACGTTTGACTATCGCTACTTCATAACCTGATCCCCCGCATTCCCCAGCACAGAAAATTATGTAATAGGTGTATAAACCCAATGCCTTTCCAATTGGTATCATCAACGAAAGCCATCCAATGTTCCGAGACCTTATTTCCTTTATACCTACCCCACACCATCTTCTAAATGTTTCTACTTCAGGATTTGACATTGGAGCATTGGGTGAACTGGTGGCTCGCCAAATAAGTGTATAAATTTTTTAAGTGCAGATAATGGGATACACTGCAGGAAGTTCTTGATACCGATGGAATACTTTTCCACCGTAATATATGTCGTACCGGTTACAGGTCAATTTGTTACGCCTTTAATAATATTACCTGTTACAGTGGTCCTTGCTCAATAATAGCCTCAGCTGGGCTTTGTTTGTTCATATCCCATAGCATTGGTATGGCATTTTACATAAAGGAGTATTTCATTTTTGCTACATTCTAGTTATTTCTGCTCTATTTTTCATATGAATCGCCTACCTGAATAGGATCCATGCCCAAGGGAAGACAGTTCGGATTTTGTCGTCCTTTACTCTAATCAAGTGTTTTTTCCTCACAATAGATTGTTTGTATTATAGCGACCTTCATGCATGGATATTAACAATATTCCGTAGTAGTTCCTGATTTAAAAAGATATGTAGTTTAATGGCACCGCCCCGGGTCAAATCCAATTTTTACCTTTAAGACACCGTTATCCGTTTCCATTTTTGGCTTTTTTTTTATCGAAAATGCAAGTGCTATGGTTTCCGTTCCTTTGTTTTTGTGGATTATTGTGTTTACATCCTAAGAAAGGATATAAAAATAGCGCCCATAAATGTGTTTTAATTCATTGTATGTGTTTTTTCTTAGTGAATTGTTTGAATAGTTACAGGCCCTAATAATCCGCCAGAAGGTATCAAATTCTTCTTCAGGTTCAACACTATCTACGAGTAAACCAGGTTGTACGATCGGACTCAGGAAGTAAATTGTCGCCAGTAATGCGGTTTCCGCCAAACGTTTACGACTTCCACCTCTATGGTATTCACCGCGCCTTTCCTTTATAGCTCTGCGGCATTTAGCTGGAAAGGGGGCATCCAGGTTTTGTGCCAATAGCTTTTCCCGTTTAATTTTAAAGATGCAATAAACCTCCTACATTTCCAAGATGATCAAATACTTTTTGGTCTGTTCCTTGTTTTTATATTTAAAGGTAGAAGTGTAAAACGCGCCGTTCGGAATAGTATTAAATCTTATCGTTGTCATGCCGATATCCATAATCGGGTAAGGGATGGGAATTCAACTGCTTCGGCAGGGCCAATATTTTGTTCTTAAAATCGACCTTGCCAGGATTTTCTCAACTTGTTTGTACGCGGCTTTGTAGGTTGAGGGGAAGTTTGTTTGTGTATCCCTCTTTATTCGGTATTGTCTTTGTTGGTAAAAACAACAAACCAACTTTGTTGTGCTATCCTTTTTATTGGACTTTGTTCTGCGTCATTATCGCTAAAATCCTTCAACTTTCAGATTTCCTGTTAGGCATCCCACAAAATTGTGGTTTCCATGCCAGCCTCGCCCTGACGATGGGAGAAATTTATTTCTCATCGCTCTGATTTGGTTTAGGAAATAGACATCCATGCAGGCCATGGTCCGTGAGTCCATAAACGGAACATTGCTATTCAGATTTAACATCTCAAACTATGTTCGATTCTTTCCAAGGCATCTTTCAGTTCCAGACCATACGACTATAAATCCTTTCCCGTATTTTTTTTATATTTTTCGCTACTACTGGCCCACATTTTAAAGCTAATTTTCTTCTTACTATGGCATCACTTTGGATAAGGTTTTGCAAGCTAGGGGATTTCATTGGCGCCCTGTCCATATATTTTACCTCCTTTTGACTTACCAAGGATTTAATTTCTTTAAAAGTTTCAGGGCGCATGGTTGTCAAAGGAGGTAGCTACCATTAAGCTATAAGACATCCCATCCGGCAAAGACAAATTTACCCGTCCTTTACGGGGTAAAGTCTATCCATTAATCACCTCTGCATTAATGTAATCATAAAACGAATAGCCACAGGTAATTCTGGAATTGGCGAACCCCGGTCATAAATAGGAGTGTTCTCCCCAATAAAATAACAAACATCGCAGCCAATATTTAACTTGTTTGTGGCAAATGTTGCACTTCTCAGAATAGTCGAAGTAAGCTTTGGAGCTTTTTGGAACCAGGTATATGCCTGTTGAATTCTGTACTGAAGCCATGCATTAACTAACAGGAACCCTGTTATCAATCAGGTTGAATGAATATAATAAATGAAGTAGCAAAATGATTAATACCTCGGTAAAGGACCAATCTCCGCGTTTATTTCCAAACATTGCAAGGGTGTCCGGACATAATTCTATTCGCGCAGTTAAAAGCTTCGGCTAAACCCTGTTCTTCACAAATAAATGGTGAGCTTGCGGAAAGAGGCCGGATTTTACATTCAATGTTCCAAGGGTACCTCGTTCCAAAACTCCCCACTGACCAGGTCGATTGCCCTCATACATTAAGAATTCAGATGGGAAACCCCCAGTGGCCGTAGTTCTCTTAAGCCCTAATTCGTAATTATCCTCGTTTACTAGCTTCACGAAGTCCCCCTGTATATCATAGGCTACCGCATCGGCCACGGAACGGCGCAGATCCAAAGAAACGTTCCGGATTCCTTCTATCACTGCCAACGTACCTCTGCCCGAGAAAACAGGAAAATATTTTTTAAGGGTTTATACCCCGAACTTGGTTCAAATTTATCTTCATAACCATACTGTCCAATTTTGAGAAAGCCCATTTCAATAACTATCCCGCAATGACATATTTAAAAGGCACTCTTACTTTCTTGCAGGAATGCGTTTTCTAAAATTCTCCTTATATTGGTTTTCATAGTGGAATTTCACGCATTCCTTATTGGCCTTAATCCACCTCAATAAACCTTTTCCTGTGGGGCCGATGGTGCAATTTTTAGTACTGTTGGTGTCATCCCAAAGCGTTTGGATGCGTCCATTCCCCTGCGGGAAATCCCATGAAAGAAGGCCATAGCATCCATTTTTTGTCAACTAATTCTAAACATCGGGATGAGGAAACCACAAGTGTCTGCATCGGTTATTTCGGTTTGTTGAATCCGCATAAATAACTATCCCAAGGCAGGAAAAGGGGTAGGGTGCATTTTACCCAAGGTTTTATCGGCATAGCTATCCAATCCTGCCGCCTCGGAAAATGTTAATTCGGATAATCCAAAGGTTTAACGCCTTTTGGACCGGAGATAAATTGGCTGAAAAATACGCGTCAAGAAAGCTGATCACCATACACGAAAACAGTGTCACTGGTTTCGGGAGGATAAGTCCACCTAAAATCGTGGCATATTATTGTTAAGGAGCTCACATTTGGCGTTAAATGTCTGTTTATCTCGAGGTTCAGACTGGTAATCTGCATATACTATAGGGTGGCATGGTTTAAGAATCACACGTCTAATTATTTTAGCGAGGATCTCTATCCAACATCTCACGAGAAGCTCTTTATATACATGTTATACTTTTGGAGGGGACAATTTGTAACTTCTGGCTGTAAAAATATTATCTGTTACAATGTCTATTTGAAACTTTTTCTAGCCGCTTTGAAAATTCAGCTACAGTGGTGGTGTCTCCGTCAATTTAGATTCGCCGACCATTCAACGTTTTGGTGCAATTTTCAATCTCAGCATTCTTTATGGACAAAGTTTTCTGTTCGAAAGGTGGAGTAGGAAAGGCCATAACGTAAACATCTTGAAACTCCTTTTGCAGGTTTGATAAGTGGTCTGTGTATTTTTGTCTCCCTTTAACCTTTATTCCGAATAGTTCATGTACCTCATGGCCATTTCAGTTTCCCAGGGTCCTCCAGATTGGCTCCACTCCAGGGCAGTTGAAAAGCTCCGATATCTACCCCGATCGTTTCCCTTCATTTACCGCGTGCACCATATGCTCCACCATTCTTCACTCAGCATAGCACTTTCCGTCTTTTTCTTCCGGGTTTATATTTCGCATTAATGCGGCCACCTATTCCGCATCTTTCATGGCTTCAAGGTCTTTGGTAATCCTTCTTTTGAAATGTCCATCCCGATCCAATACCAATGAACACCATAGCGTATTAATTCCTCAGAAGGATTAACAAAACCCGGCTTGGATTTTGGCGATGTCCCATCTGATTTTCTTTTATTGGCGAAGCACACTGAACAAGAATCAAAGTAGATATTAGAGTATGCAACACTTGCAAAAGAGACATTTTTTTTTTTCATAGGGATTGGTGCTTTTGGTGCTGAAAAATAATTAAATAAACAGTAGCCCTATCCTGGTACTGTGCTGCTTATGCGAAAACGTTAAAACAAGGCAGATAAAAAGTAAGTTGCAAGAAAAAAGTGGACGTGAAGGTTTGTGCAAGGTATATTTTCAACTCCACGTAAATTAACTTTGAGAATGTCGTTAAACGAATGGTTAAATTCTGTAGCCAGCATAATTAAAATTGATGTAAGTTATTAAGCAATCTATAGCTAACTAATAATAGATATAAATGTTTTGACAAATTAGACCTGTTAGCCTTTTGGTTATTTAATGATTTTAATTTGTGTACGGTTTTTTAAAGGGATTTTGTAACGACTTGTTTGTAAAGCAAATCGTTTAAAATAGATTAACCCATTGTTGTTTTGTGAGTAGTAAGTTCAAATTATAGTGCTGTGATCTAATACAAAGCCGGGGTTGTTGGGCAATACTTTGATATTTAGTTGACTTCAATAAGAATTCTATTAATTTATCCCCGTCGTGGCTATTTACATTTTTTTATATCCAACAAGTTATATCTAGGAACAAAAATTCAACAATCATTTTTTTTAGTCTACGTTTGGGGTATATAACATTATGCTTTCAGTGAGATTGGTTGTGTGTCTAGATATAGATAATAAAAGTTAATATCCATTTCAAAAATTTCTTTTGTTGCACTGAAATTCAACAATGCAAATATTAATTGCTTTAATGCTGTGTCCTTATTAAGAAAAATTAAATCTAATAGTTTTAAATTCATGTTAATTTGAGTCCAATATGATTAAAATATGTTAAAAACATATTTAATTATAAGCAGCATTGTAGCAGGATGGCCATTGCTAAATAACCTTTAGTAAATATTGTTTTTTTTACAATAACAATACTAAAAGATAAAATTCACTTAAACCAAAAAAATGAAATTAATGAAGAACATTATGAAAAAAGCTTAATAAAGCATGGTTATGTGCTTTAATGTTATTCTCTTTGGAGTGTTTTCCCAAGGAAATAAAGTCTCGCCGGAACGGTAACCTCTGAAGACGGTGCTCCGTTGCCAGGGGGTTATATTTTTCAGAAGGCACAAGTAATGGAGTTGTGGCTGATTTTGGACGGCAACTATGAAATTAATATGACATAACGGATCTCAACGCTTGTATACTCTTATTATAGGCTTTAGTTGCAAAGGAAGTTCTCGATAGCAGGCGCAAAATCATTTGTTAATGTTCGTTCTTGCCGACCGATGGCCCAAATCTCTTGATGAGGTTTGTGTAACGGGTAGGCGGTAGGGCCAACGACGTTCGGGCGATTTGACGGATCGTGGCCTCCGTTATAAGGAAGACGATATTTCCATTACCCAGTACCACGTTGATGTGGCATTCAGAAGAAGCGGGCGGAGTAAAGTGTGGTTAATACGTCAAGTGAACCTGGAGGAGGTCTACGGCAGTTAGGAATACGAGGGTCAAATTCTACATAAGTGGATAATAACGAGCCTTTGATTGTATTGGGATGGATATCCGTTGCCTTCAGGTGGAGAAGCTAGTAGGCTTCTGGTAATTGGTTGCTGTTCGTGTTGTGCCATCAAACCGTCTTTGAAGTTTTATAAATCCTAATGATAATAGCTATCAATCGATGTGCTAAAAGATGCTGCTTCAACTGGCGATATATGGATCATAGAGGTGCTAAATGGGGTAATTGGTTATCACAACTAAAAAAGGTTCATACAATCAACAAAGCTAAAATAAATTTAACTCTTGAGACACGCATCTGCATCCTTCCTTTGATTTTCGCAGAGATGATGGACGGGCGCTAACATTTGGTAACTTGGCGTAATGAAATTGATAACGTCCCAACTGGGCAACGCTTTTGCATCCTGAATAGTCTTGCAACCACGGCAATTGGTGTAGTATTAATATTCTACGTAGCTGCTATTACGATAGGTATACAACTAAGATTCAATGCGGAAACGGCGAAAAACTCGTTATTCATTTTCAGGTAATTATCAGATCAAATGAAGGAGTCGTAAATTTAGCTAATTTCGAAAAGAGGTATTGTTGTCTAAAATTGGGACACTGAGTTATCTGATCGATTGACAGTTTAACAACTATTAACCTGTCCAATCTTTGAACGATAGAAAACAATCATGGATTAAGCAGGAGCCAATTATTAAATGGTGGTGGGTGTTTGGAAAGCTTTAACTAACGATCCTAGTCGGAACACGCTGAGGATACAACTATGTACTAAACTGACCTAGCTGAGTTTTAATTTTATTGATGCCTTGGTAGATTTCGCGATACAAATGGATGAGACTGGCCGGACATAAATATTGTTTGGCAAATATTTTTGCAAAGTATTAATATACTTGATGATTTAAACCCTATAAGTGTAAGGGCAAGTGTCAGATTCAAAAATTAAAAAAAAAAAAAAAATAAGAGTAAAAAAAATGAAAGCAGAAGAGGGTATATTATAAGAAAACTACTCTATTGGCCAAAGGGATAATGGAGGCAGCTGTTTATAACACATTCGAGTAATGATGATCAACCTTCTTGAGTCTTACTTGCCTTATGATAAAACGTTAGGAGATGCAGGATAATGCTAATTTGGTTGGCTGGTATATTCATTGCTCATCTAATGCTACACGAGGAGTTAACAATAAGTTATTAACTTCCCATTCAGATGCTAACTAGGGTCAACAGTATAAGGTTTTAGGATCTTACCCGAGCTATTCAAAAGTTTATGGAATTAAGATCGTTGGTCTCTTATTATTTTAGAGCTAATTATGATTTTAATAAGAAATATTTGTTTCTCTTACTATGAGATCGATCGATCAAGTGTGCTTTGCAGAAAACGAAAAAGTGGGATACTTCGCAGCTTCAGCGTATAGGTTGGACTATTCGGAGAAGGCTTTTTTAGAATATAGTAAGCATTTCAAATGCTTAAGCTTAGAACTAGTTATGGTATAACTGATCACATCTATTGCACCCTTCATCACTTACATTGATGGGAAGTTCAAATGCACAACTTTAATGATGGCGCTTAGTCGGCATGGTTTATCTTCCAGTGCAATTGGGCAATCCTAAATTTAAAGTGGGGAGAGCAATCTCAAATTAATGCTGGTCTTGATTTCGGTACTATTTAATGACGTGGTGTATGGTTAAATATAGATTATTACATTAAAAACGAACGGACATATCTATCTTCAGAACTTTCCATATTCCTTTAATTCTTCAGGACTCTCCTCCATTGTTGTCATGCTGGTTCTATAGAAAACTAAAGGGTTAGAAGTTAGTTTATGGGGGGGGGGAGGAAGATATTATAAGGTAATTCTAATTAGTTAGGAGATTCGAATATAAACTGGAGTGCTATAAATCAACTTGTAAGAGTTTAGAGAGGGAAGGTAGGCGATATATTTGGCGCTCAAATATTTCTGGCCAAATATTTGTTTTCTTTTCGCGGCGGCACTATTTTGAGAGAAAGGGGAACGGCTTTTGTGTACTTTTGGGTATGCAGAAGCCGGTTGGATTATTTCCGCTTAGGTGCCTGATAAGAAGGAGCATGCTTCAGATAGGGCAGATATTAAATAGTAAGACGGTTCACTTAATGCAAATGATAAAATCGATTATTGAGATCTAATCCTGACTATATAGTTTGGTTGGAATAATAGTTCACCTTATAAAAGACTAACATTGAGTGCCCTTTCTTCAAGGTACTATTGGTAACAAGATTATTTAATCATGAAATGTTGATGCTTTAATTGTAAATTCAATTTTATGAATTTAAAGAATAATTTTATATAGCTTTTTTTAATTTTTTTTATTATTTTAAATATTATTAAAACCATGTATATTTATTTCTAGGGTGGATTACAAGGAAAATGCGGGTAAGCCATACTCAGAATATTCGAAAGAAGATGGTGGACTCCGGAGAATCCCCACAATGACGTATAGATATCCTGGCGGAAGGAGCGGTGAACCTGACTCAGTTTAATTGAAGACGGTTCGTATGTAAGACTAAAGAATATTAGCCTTATCATATAATTTTGCTCGGCAGAAATTTTCAGCGGTTATCAGTTCTGCTAAGATAATCTGTGACAGGGACTCAACCTTTGCATTACGTGTTTATAATTAAACGGCTGGTGTTGACGCCGCTGAAGTGAATGTATTTGAAGTACATATTAAGCACGAGTAGTTGTATTTCTGGCTACCCTAAATGAAGGGCAAATGCTATTAGGTCTAACA
>Ga0163217_1029319_pt1 | contig 10134 bp, 9 predicted proteins | sample SynspAceP_FD_185933 | JGI IMG/M metagenome (GOLD analysis project Ga0163217, IMG submission 185933) | Saline lake microbial communities from Ace Lake in Antarctica - Synechococcus sp. Ace-P (PacBio error correction) | ecosystem: Environmental > Aquatic > Non-marine Saline and Alkaline > Saline ...
AGAGCAGAGCCGGAACCTCGTGTCTGGCCAACCTTAGTGGCGAGGTCGAAGAATCGGTGATGAAACCGAAGCGCCGGCGAGCAACGTAGCGTGCCCGAAAGTCCAGATTCCGCACTTGCCGCTCTGGAAAACAACGCCAGACGTTTTCGTTGAAGCGTTTTGGTTGAGGCAATCCGGAGGGCCTGGGCTGAGTCAGTTAAGATGTCAAAAAGCGCCAATTGTACGAAACCGTCTCAGAAATGTCTCAGTTGTTTTTTCCCACGCGTAAGTAACTGTCGAGTGTTATGGTGGCGTTACAGAGTGCGCAAGGTCGAACCAAAATTTGGCTCCAACCAGTTCACGCGCTGGTGGCGGTAAAGAAAGCGCATCGTTTCTCACGGCTCACGGCCTATAGCCGCGCAGGCCATAGTCCCGTATAACTCCGCGTTTTGCTGTCGGTTCATGGCGACCGCGGCAAGTTCGTGGATTAAACGTCCAGGTGGGCTTGCGGCATTGTCGCCGGCTTTCTCCATGATCGGTAGACGTTAAATACGCATGGAGGAAATTCACCGTAAAATGGAGGCCGCGGTAGAAGTTCCGCCGTCGACTTGTAACCAACTGCGGATAGCGGGCAGGAAAATCATCCAATCAGAGTGGCGGCAGATCATTGAGTGAACGAGCGGTGTTGTTTGCCCCAGTCGCCACTTCGGGTAAGTCCCGAGGGTCAATGACGTCATAATTCGGCCGGCTTTGGTGGAAATCGTCAGTGGTTACTCGCTGTGCGCAGAACATTCTCGCGTCGAACGTCAACTTCCATCGAGCTTAATTTCGGGATTTCTGAGGCTGAAACGCCAGACAATTTCTGCTGCGTGTCATGGTCGCCGCTTTGTTGACGTGACGATGGTTAGCTTTCCGCTTTCGCAGCCGTGCAAGACACCAACAACCGGGCCGATACCAACAAGAGCGCGGTCGCCTGCCAATTTTCGTCATTGAATTCTTTCCATGCGTTGATGGGGTGAATGTAAGCAATTGAAGCTATTTATAATTCAAGTCCTTTAAGCAAGTCTAATACGGGTAATATTTCCGCGGATTGTACAGGCCTAGCTTTAGTCATGGCAAATTGCCAGCTCGGTCGCGTGAGAGAAGGACAACTATGCTTCCGTCGGTTGATGTGTTTGTCTCGACGAGGCTTCAAACGGAGGTGCGGTGAGCCAAACGACTATCCCAGCTAGCCAAAAGCCGATTGCGTACCCGGCGCGCTTCTTTCAACTGCACTGGTTGCTTTGGTAGGTGTGTTTGCCCGGAATGAGGCAGTGATGATCATTGGGCACAGGTCAGTGCGCAAACGGTCCCTGTTACTGGGAGCATTCTGATCTGGCACGGAGCTCGTTGACGTACTAGGTGAGCGCTGTTGCCTCAAGCCAAAAGATCCCTAGGATCCTGCTTTGAAAACGCCCATTAGCCATTGGCCTTGGACGGGCCGGTTTTTTAGCCACTTTCGTTTCACGCCGCTCATGCGAACGGCGCCGCTTGCGGTGGAGATTGTTGTTGCCCAAAAAAGAGCATTGGAGCAACAGATTTTTCCCTGACTGGCGAAAGTTCGCGCAAAGGAATCGCTGATCGGCGTCATTTTCCGATTGGCGGGCGGGTGACCGAGGTTTCTGGTGAATTGGGCGCCGAAGGATGGACAAAGGACGGCACGCTGGCACGCTGGACTCAATCCAGCAGGAAACTGGCTGTCCGAAAACTTGCGGAAAGCCGCTTGACCACGGCCACGGCCGACCATCGTCAGGCCGTTTGAGGATCTCAGATCGCCGCCGAAGCGCTGTTGTCGAAGCGGCAGCCGACGACCCGTTGCCGCCCGGGGATGCTGCTATGATTGGCGCTAGCGGCTGCGGAAGGGGTCTTGAACAGGCAGAGGCCGATCTCGACCAGTGCCAGCAAGGCGCTTTCTGACACAGTTTTGCGCGCGCCGTTCGGCATCTCACTGTCCATCAGTCGGAAGCTGAGCCCGGTCAAATAATTGCCGGCTGCCGCGATTCCAGTCCACCGGCCATGGAGCTTGCACTCGATCAGCGGATTTGTTGAAGCCGTCTTTGAGGTTCGGCAGAGGGATGATGATCGTGAAGATGCCGGCTGAGAATATCACGTGCGTCACGGCCTGTCCAGGACTTAAGAGACGTTTGAGCGTATTGGCGAAGTCCTCCCCGCTGATTGAGCGAAACACGACAGCGCACGTGGCTGCGACCCGTTGAGGTTCCTGCAACCCTCTCCGGCTAGTCTTGGTTTCGGGCGAACCGCGGTGCGCGGTTTTCCGCCGCCAAGAACATAGATGCGCTCAGGTAAGTCTTCTTAGATTCGTTATCAGCGCCACGCTACGGCCCGGCGGTGTGGGCAGGTCGGATCCTCCGCACCATGCAGGTCGCTGCAACGGTGATGAATCGACCGTTATGAAACGCAACCGTAATCTGCTCAAGGGCTGGCATTGGAGAGGGGGCTTGGTTGTGGGCAAGGGCGCGCAGCTACTTTATCCTGGACGCACCGTCCGCCGCGAGAAGTTGAGTAATGAGACTTTCTTACCCTTTTCTCAGCCTTGTTGTGACATGGAGACACATTAATGTCACAGGATACTGCGTGAGACACAGGAGTCAAATGTCACGAGTGGCGCCGGATGAGACACAGAGCGCTGTGAGAGTATCTTGGTATCATAGGATATATAAGTGAGTCCATCTGTGGAGATTCACGCTGACGCTGGGTCAGCTATTGGCTCGCATAAGGAACATAGACGCTTTGCTGACTAAACGCCCTGATGGGTGGCGCTGCGGCCGCGCGCGTGCGTAGCCATCAGCCCCTTGAGCGGGATGGACGAGGAGTGCACTGGATCGAAGCGTGCGGTCTCCCAGCAGGGTAAGCGCAAGCTGGCTTGTCTAGCGAGCCTGATACCGGGCACTGCTTGTCGCGTCTCAGAGGATACGGGTAGGATGTTCCAGCCAGTGGCGCCGCGCGGGCGTCTCGCGCACTCCGGTGCCGGCGGTTGATTCTTAAGCATGGGCAGTGAATCTTTGCGTCGTAACGCGAGATATGCAGCCGACGGTTAGCGCTTTCGTCTGCGGAGGCTTCGGACACAGCATTCGACGACACGTCGTGCCGGAGCTCCCAGCCGTTTAGCGCGATTCGTAGACGCACTTAGGCTATGGCTCGTGCCCCATACCGTGACTCCTGACCAGAGCCGGCACCCGCTTGTTGCGGCCATCACGTGCGTTTGCGCTGGAATGGCTTCAGGTGAGGCAAGAGAGGAATATTAGATGAGAGAGACTTATTAGAGCGGGCTGGACGCAGAGGCGTGCAGGCGCCGCCCTGTGTGCATGTCGGTGAATCTCCGCGACCCAATTGACTGCCCCTTACGTGTTCGTAAGTATTTGCCCAGATAGAGACGTGCATATATGCGGCCAGAACCAATTCTGCCAGCTGGCCGCGATTGTGAACGCGAAAATTGTAAATCGACGCCTCCATTTCGAAGCTGAAGCCACGGGCTGCGCAAGCCGGGGCGATCACGTTCATCGCAAAAGTCTTCTCGGAAATAAAATGCGTCCTGACCGTATGATTCGGTGGGCCGAACTGGGCGAACGCGGACTTACCGTCTTCCAACCTGAGCTTGAAGCGCACCCCGAGAATTCCGGCTTGCGGCTCGCTTTGTTCGGGTGTTGCCGGGTTGGCAGGAACGAGGACATTGTCAGCACGTATGGGCCACACTTTGCACTAGGAATTCCACTGGCTCTGTCTGGGTATTGGGATCCGAGGACCATAAGCATTGTTTTAATTCCCTCAGGCCTGTCGTGAGGTCCTTCGCACACGTCCGGTGAAGTCGCGATTATCGCCGCGGTCCTATATGACCGCTGTGATGACACAGTGGCTCACCAAAAAATAGGTTTCCATTCACTTGAAGAAGGGCAGGCCGTTTGGCGGCCGCGTGGTGTATAAATGAAATAACTTTCAAGCTCTCCGTAGCTGTGGAGCGTACCAGCACTTAATTGGATGGTGAAGCATGATTTCAGAGATGGAATATTGAAGTAATAATGTGGAGGGGATGATAGACCGAGAAGAAATCCCGGGTTCGGGTTTGGTTCTGTTCCTGGATGAATCAATTTCGGGCACTGGTCGCCGGGGTGGGGAATCCTTTTCCCTAACAATGGTCGAATCGGGCGTACGCACGGGATGTTCACGCGATCCAAACGAATGAATTCATCTCTGCGGCATTTGCGATGCCGACACGCGTGAGACTATGACGCCGGTGACAGACATGAGAAAAGAAACTCGAGAAAGCTTTGAAACGAGCTGGATTTGTACGACAGTTGTCTGTTAACGGCGCGACTCGGTGAAAGCATTGTCTATCTAGGAGCTGCTTGCCCACGACTTCCTGCGAAGAACCTGCCGGAAATCTGGCAGCGAGAGCGTTCTGGCAACAACTGATAGTCGGATATCAGTGACGAATTCCCGAGCGGTTCGCACGGGTATTCGAGATTCACAGTAGATTAGTTTTTTATTGGATGAGACGTTTTCGGAAATCTTTTAACGCAGTTTACAACTTCTGACGGCTTTTGCGCCACGGGAGAGATTAGCGCGTTGATCTCTGTCGGACTGGTACTCATTAGAGCCGTTACAGGGTCCCGTCGGACGGGTCTTGCAAGGTCTGACTGCGAGATTTCTGGAAAGGTGGAACTTTTCGAGGCGGCCTAGCGGTGCGATGCACGTGCATTTTCTTATATATCTCAGTCAGTTCTCCGGACCCGTCGTATTTGTCAAGGGTAATAGCAGGTCTGGGCTTTGCCCAATGGGCCCTCGTAACCTAGATGCGCACGTCAGGCCACGCCTTGCCGTGCTCTCTGCCCAGAAACGCAATCCTTATAGTTCCGATCTGCGTTATGGAATACCGGACCCGAAACGATGCTTGAGTCCGGATCGGAAGGCCAGTTTCTCTCTCCTGGAGCGCAGAAAAGCCCTTGAAGATATCAAAATTATCCGGCGTCGCGACCGGTTTTTTTGTGACCGTCTGACCGAGTGTATGCTGGATAATCCAGCCGAATCACGCTATAGAGAATGAAGACGTCGGTCAAGTTGTTCTACCGCACTAACAATCAGGCCTGAAGATTGCGTGTCGGCATGGGCGGTCAGGCATGACGAGACGGGGCGCCAATAATTGGTTCCGACCTTTGGCGAAGTAAAGCTGACCACAACGATCATACAGCAAGGCTCAAGCCGAACTGCCGATCGGAGAATATCCATACGGTTAGCTGATAAGTCCCCAAGGTGTGAGGGAGGCTCATGTCGGCATATTCTGGAAGGGACCGCTTCTTGGGGCGGTGGTGATGATGCTTGCTGTCAGTTTATTACTCCGTACGGCTTGGCTCGATGGACGGGCGGGCTTGAGTTCGGTCGACTCTGACAATTACATTGGATGCTGGCCATCACTTTCGTGGTGATGAATTATGCCCGGATTTAAGTTGCAGAGGATTATCGCTCGAGTGGCAATGACACGGCGCTTGTGGGCTTACTCAGGTGATGACCGATGATTGCAATCGAGAACATGATTGTCGACGGCTTGAGGGGGACAGACTGAGCGAAAATCCGCATCTTACGCCTGGACTGCCATTGTTGGCTTCCCGATGGCTATTCGGGAACAGAGCTGGTGACTGGTAGCGATTCAATGTCCTATCGGGCTCGAACACCGAAATGATCCGCTGCGGCGAATTCATTGTGCTGCGTGTGATCGTTATCATACGGGCGGTTTTCGCTGACCGTGTCGAGTGGGTCGTCCGGCAGTGCTTTTGCGACGCCTCTGTTGGGGGTAAGAATTACTCTGCCAGCCAAAGCTAGAAGCACCATATACTTGGCGTGAGAGCTCGGCAGGCCGTGTGCGGTCGTAGGTTTTGCCTATCGATATATTGGCATGCCGAGCAAGAGGCTCCGCTGGAATCACTATCGGTCTTAACGCTTGCGGTGTTAGTGCCGTGGGTCCTGTCAAGATGCGATTCGTCGACGAGCAGTTCTTTCCAACTCCGAAGCCGCCGGAACTCATTCTGATTTTCACCTGCCAAGATTGTAGCCTCGATTTCCCAGACTCAATCTGAGGGAGATGGCCGTCGAGAATGGAAAGCCGGCTTGAGGGTAATGGACAAATAGTCAGTCGTGGTCGAACCTATGTGGGGAGGGCGCGAGCCAGCGTTTTTCTCGCCTAATGATTGATGACAACCCCAGCTTTCCAAATATTTGGGCCAGATGTCATTCAGACTTCCAGTCTATGGAAGCGCGTGATGCAACTGAGAGGTAAGAACTCAATACGTCCCGAGCACCAATGGAGCACGTGACCAGATTTTTATCCCCGGTAGTCGATATCAGTTCGTCAAGCATTGCGTTGATAAATCGGACCTACCTGTGGGTGCCGGTCCGGTCAGTTACCTGAGCATTTCACCGATCGATATCGAGCGTTGCGCGATCAAAGCTCGTGAGCCAGTCACAGAAGTTGTATGCTATCCGATGAGTCGGCTCGACCGGTCATCATGGACTGGAATAGAACCACAGCCCAGCCGTGGTGGCGTAGGATCATGTTGCAGGACAAAAGCACGGCAATTGGCGTCAAGCAACGGATAATAGCCTTCTGAGAACCTGACTGCACGATCTATGATGGGTATTCGGAGTGACGCAGCCTACGTATTGATCGGCGCTGATCTCGAATGATTATCGTCGCCCGTTGGTTGATGCAGCCTCGCGTCAATGCACGGTTGAGGGGCGCTGCCGCCCATTTCAGTATGTCCGGAGATAAAAGGTTCTGTAACGATACACTAAAGCTGCGCGCGGTTTGCGACTTTCGCTACGCAACTCGAGACATGGCGGTGATCTAACCAGCGCAATCTGAAGGCCGAAGATTACCAGTGCAAGAGGGCGATTTCCAAGCAAGGACCACCAGTCGCGGACAACTCAATTGTGAACAGCGTCTGGAAGACAAGATTGCCGCGTTCAATGACAACCTTCCGTCAGGCTATAGTCGAAGCTCGGCGGGTCGGTTTGCCGAAAGCGCAAAAGCAAGGCACCGGATTTATGCAGAGATGTGTACTCCGGTTGATGATCCTGATATGCTGAATGCTGTATACAAATGATTGAGGTCAAGTAGCTTACAGGTCTGCCTATTTGTACCGTGCATTTGCTGTCGCGCTCATCAGGCTTATTCGGAGTCGTCGCGGAGCGATTTGAATGTCCTTCGGAGTGCGACCGCTTTGGGAGCATTCGAGTCGCCATTCGTCGTGTGTTACTTTGGCGCTGGATCGGTAAATATACTTTATTCCGCAACTAGATCATTCTGATTGACGAGAATCTGAGGTGGCTGCACGGCGGCAAGGGCAGACGGCATGGGGATTTGCGGTAGTTCAACGGCGTCCGATGCAAGAAGGCGTCCGAATCCTATGCTGGATCGGGAAGAGGGGCGTTAAGTGGCAAGGCGAGCAAAAGGCTCTTGGGCGGCTGGATGCCCTGATTTCGGCGACAGAATTTTCTGGGTACGATGGCTGTCTGCGATGGCTGACGGTAGGCCGGCAAAGTGAAATCACGCACTGTTTTATTTGCGCCGGCACTCGCTAATCTGGCGGTGTTTCCGGGGTCAAGGGGTAAGAGGGAATACCGGAAGGGCAAGCCAGATGTGGTGATTGGCGTGCCGAGGGTGAAAGTGGTCCTCCATGTCTGACCGTCAACTGGAGTGATTGACCGATATACCGTTCTGGAATCCTGGATTGACTCTCTAGTCCTCTCGTAAATTCGAGCTGATGAGGGGGATCGGAACGATTATTTCACTGCTTCCTTGGCGTTTGCTCCATTGGCGACGCATATGCAATGCACGAGCGTTATTGCCGGTCCTGCGCTGTGCCGTTTGCGAGACATCTACCGAGGTGACATGCACTTACGCTGTCCACCGCAGCCCAGTGCCATTGCAATCTATCGTGAAACCAGATCGATGATTTCTTTCGACAGGTCGGCGAAGCGACACGGAGCGCCTTGGCAAAATACGAGATCAATGTTGGATAACGCCGTAGTCACTGCGCGCGCCAGCGGTTTCTCCCAAGAACCGGTCATGGATCCGCCAGCTCTGTTTTTGCTGCGCAGCCGCCACAGCATGTGCATGATCCCGACTGGGTCAGAGCGACAATAGCAGAGCATCATCAAGCGTGGAGAGACATCCGCAAATTCTGGAATTCCCAGGGTAGGGACGGCTGATGGACGCAGGTCCCACCAGACTTCTTTGGTCGCAAATCTTTACAGCCAGCTTATCGTTTATGATGGTCCTGGACGGAGAGCTGGTACTACGAAACCAGGACGGAAAAACGTGGTGTGCATGGCCGGATCATTGCATGTTGTCAAAAAACGTTGGCGATAGGCATTGAGCCGGTATCGTCGCCTTCAAATAAGGGGAAGGAGTTGAATAGCAGCCAGAAAAATGCGGAGAGATAACGGAAATGGAGGTCATCAGGTCGATAACGAGAGGTTTTTCACGTCTATTCATCAACTGCCGACTCAGTACAATGCCATGCCGGGATCAGTAAATGCGGCCGGGCGACACACCAAGCCGAGATCACGGGCTGTCACGGAGTTTTTGTCCGGAGCGAGTTTCTTGGCTCGTGAAAAATGCGTGTTATGTTGCCAATACGGCAAGGGGTGGCAGGACATCGACAATGGTGCCGAGGCCATATTGTAGGGAAAGGTGACAGTGGGCGATTACGGAACGCAGGCGAGCCAGATCCGTGCCGGTTCGGAAAACGTCCCTGCAGACGCCGGTTGCCGACTTCGATTCTTGGCATTGCAGAAATTCAGGGCCTACCTGGTCTCCAGCTCTGCGGCGCAATCAGCATTCAACGATTCTGAGGTGCTGCTGCAAAGATCGGACGGCTTTCGCGATCAACGAGCAGATATCTCTTCGACCGCGAGGGTAAAACTGGGCACGTGGTAGTTCTGAAAGATTTTGACCTGATTATGATGAAGCGCAGCGGGTTGAAATCGGGATTGGCTTTGAAACACCGCAAATGGGTCATAAGGTTCCGTCCTGCTCTAGAGCAATCTTTCGGCTGATTCCCCGCGAAAAAAACGCGTGAGATTGTACGAGCGCGCGAAAGCCCATCGCATCGCGAGTCCGGGTCGTTCGCGCTGCCATATGCGGCAGCATGAAAGATATCTCCGTTGCGGTGAAAAGTGCAGGATTGCCCACCTGGCTCGACGGGCAAAGCAGTCGAGGCTGCAGCGGGCAATGTGTCCCCGCTTTCGATTTGCGGCAAGCAGGGGGCATTTTTTCGTCGACAAGCGGCCGCGTGCAGTGTTTGACTATGACGCGCCGAGACGGCAGTTGCGCCAGGTCGCGCTCGCATTCATCAGGCCGTGTTGTTTCCGGTGTTGCCGGACAAATGCAAATGACAGGAATCCGCAATTTTCGGCAGAAGATCTGTCAATCGAGCTTGTGAAAGGTGGCGCCATTTCCTGGTCCGGCGTCAGACTGTCCGATTGTGTAGTGGATCTCCATGTCGAAACCCGCGCGCCTTGCGGGCGAATGCCTGGCGCGCGGCCCATGCCGACAATGCCCCAGACGTGCGCCGTGACCTGCTTTGCCAACCCATGGAAGAGGGCTCCAGAAGTCCCAGTTCCGGACGGACCATAATGAATCGCCCTCGACCGCGTGCCGCGCCGCGCAAGCATGAAGCAGCATGGCGATTTCTGCCGTCGCATCCGAAAAGCAAAATCAGGCGTGTTGGTCACCACGATCCCGCGCGCCTTCAGGGCAAGTGTCGCAATGATCTACACCGACGGAATGGATTTGGCGATGAATCTTTCAGCGCGGAAATCAAAGCTTTTTGGCAACTTCCGCACTGAACCGCTCGGAATGACATGGAATGATAGCGGTCAACCCTGGGCGCTCATCGCCACAGGTCCTCATCGTGCTCACCCATTCTCATGAATTGATGATGACGTCATATATCGCGTGCCGCCCGCCGAGGCCTAGCGTCTGACAGTTTGCGGGCGATCCAGAGTTTGGGTTTAACTGCTCATGTTTTTCGGCCTGCGAACGCATTCATCCCAGAAAATCCGTAATGGCGAGTGACAGAACAGATCGCAATGACCATT
>Ga0163217_1037113_pt1 | contig 10134 bp, 9 predicted proteins | sample SynspAceP_FD_185933 | JGI IMG/M metagenome (GOLD analysis project Ga0163217, IMG submission 185933) | Saline lake microbial communities from Ace Lake in Antarctica - Synechococcus sp. Ace-P (PacBio error correction) | ecosystem: Environmental > Aquatic > Non-marine Saline and Alkaline > Saline ...
TTGGCCAGTGCTTGCACGGCCAGGATTCTGCGCGTTGAAAACTCCACCCACCACGCAGGCGTGGTTTCGTAAAAACCAAACCAGCGCAGGGCCGCGTCGAAGGCAGAGAGACCGGCAGGGGGCAAGGGTTCGCAACTCGCCGTTGAAAGCTGAACTATCCACCCGTTGGGGCGTCCGTGGCTCATGAGCTTTGGCGCCTGCAGGGTCGCCAGCAGCTGGCGGCAGGCCCGCGCCAAGGATCCCCTCTGCCGCCATCACCCGCCCGCACCACGGCCACCTGCCTGGCGCCGCAAAGCCACCACCGCTCCCAGGTTTGCTGGGCGTCCGATGCCGCCGATCGGAAAGAAAAGGGAATCGGACTGGTCGACGCCGCCTGGCGCACATAGGCCAACCCCACCGGCTACGTTCCCGGTTGGTGGGGCCGTGGCATGCACACCGGCCCACCGCCGACGGTAAATCGCAAGCGTCGGCCACGGCGGCCTGGAGCTGCCCCTCCAGGCGGTTTGGTGCTTGCGCCCGATCAGGCGGTTTCGCGGCGAGGCAGGCGCCCCGGGCGATGGGCCGGGGGCAGTCCCCTGGCCGAGGTGGACCCCATCCGGCCTCCACGGCCACGAGGGCCCAGATTCGATCCGGTCGTTTGACGATGAACAGGGCCCCATGGCGGGCGCAGAGCTGGCGCAGGGCGCGGGCCTCGATCCAGGCGCTGTTGGTCCTCGGCCTTGCCTTGGCGCGTACTGCACCCAGACCGACCCCGCGCCTCCCAGGGCTGCGGCCACCGTGGCTTCGAGCTGCCGCAGCGGCGCATCCGCTTGGAATCGGTGATCAGGATACAAGCTTGCTCGCTTGCGAAAGTTGGCAGGCGGCGCTGTTCGGCACGCTGCCATGCGCTGGCCAAGCAGATCCCGCCTCCAAGTCGTAGAGGGCATAGCGCAAGGCCTGGCGGCCTCGGCGGCCAGCACGGGGTCGCTGCTGCGGACCGAAATTCCTTCCAGCACCCGCAGGGGCTTTCCTGCACCGCGGCGGCAATTGGCGGCACCAACCTGCTCTGGGGCCTGGCGCTCCTGCTGGGCGGGGGTGTGCCAGGCCGGCGCCCGCCATCGCTGGCGCTGTGGCGGGAGCGTTTGTAGCTTGGCGGCGGTGGCAGCGACCGCAAGCGCTGGCGCATGGTCCTTGCTGCGCGCCACCAGATCCTGGCGGATCGACAGGCCGAAACGGCACCAATCCTTCGATCACAGCAGCAGGCCCGTCGCGGGCCGAATCGAGGTTGGGCGTCGATCAGCGCCGCACGCTGGCTTGTCGGTTCCGGGGAAAGGGGTCGGATCGGGTGGCATCAGGGCTGGCATCAGGGCTGGGATTGGTTGCCGCTGAGATGTGAGCGGCTTAACACGAGGCCAAGCATCCGTGCCGCGCTGTTCCTAAGTTGGATTCAACTCGATCAGGTTGGCCCTTGGCCAACGATGCCGGCAGCAGCGAAAATCCGATGCTGGTCCTGATTTCAGGAATCTGGCCTGCTCGGAGGCATCGGCGCGGTTTTCATCAGCTGGGCCTCACCCACGCTTACCCAGCCGCTGAAAATTACCACGGCCGGCTCAAGCCTGAGCAGCTTGGCGGGGCTTGCTGGGCGTCGGCACTGATCTGGGCACTGAGCTCCTCGAGATTGTCGAAACGCTGTTGCTGGCGCAGCAGGGGGCCCACTGGCTCCACCTCCAGCCTCCTGGCTTTTCGAGATCCAGCTACCGATCCAGCAGGTGCACACTCCACGGCCGAAGAGGCCAGCGGGTCACGGTGGGGGTTGGCGCCGGAGATTCATCACCGCTGCCATCACGTCCGACAAGCCCGCCTGCGGGCCAACCCAGGGGCGCGCCCCAGGCGGCGTAGACCCCTTCAGCAGGCAGGAATTTGCGAACGTCCACCTGGAGGTTGGCGGTGGGCCAGCCCAGGCCCGCGCCCCCAGCCCCGCCCGGCCGCGCAACCACCGGCCGCCTGAAGCGTAGGGGCGCTCCGCAAGCGGGTTGGCTTCGCTGATTTGTCCTGCGCCAGGGCGCGCCGGATGCGGCTGCTGCTTGACCCGCTCCGTCGCCATCCCAGACGCATGGCAACACGTGCACCCCGCAGCCATGGCGGTGGCCGATGGCCTGCAGATCGGGCAGCCGCCGCTGCGACCCCACCCGAAGCGGAAGTTCTCACGACGGCCACATCGCGGGCTCTCCAACTGCCCCACCAGCACTGCTCAACGACGCCTCTGGCGTCAGTGCAGCCAGCTCGTGGGTGAAGGGAACCAGCACGCGTTGCTGGATGCCAACAGGGCCCAGCAAGCGCCAGCTTCTCGGTTGGGCAAATCAAGCCTTAGCCGGGGCTTTCGCCCGTGGGAGGGCAGCTTCGCGGGGGTGGGGCCAGAAACTGACGCAACCGTGGGCACCAGGCCTGTGGCGCAGGGTCGGCGCGATCGCGGCAAATCAACGGCGGCCGGTGCCCCTGGTGCAGACCACAAACTGCCGAAGCGCCAAAGGGCCGTGGGGCGTAAGCGCGTCCCGGGGGGAATCGCAGGGGAATCACGGTGCGTCAGGGCCCTGGTGGTTAATCCATCTTTCCATGGGCCCGTGGCAAGTTTGGGGTCCGCCGCCAGCACGTTTTTGCCCCGATGGCTGACCAGCTCGATCTTCAGAGGGTCTTTCGGCGGGCCCTGCGCCGCATCGGCTGGGGCGGTTCTGGACCCAGCTGGCGCTGGGGGTGGTGGGTGGTCGGGTGTTGCTGTCAACAACTCAGCGGACGGCGGCGGCCACTCAATCGGGCCCTGGGGCTCGGCCGGGCTGTCCCTTCTCACCAACCTGTCCGGTTTTTTGCTGCTGCTCTGGTCGTTGTGGCGCAGGCCTTGGCAGGTGGATCCCCGGCTGCGGCCGCGCCCTGGCCAGTCCGGTTCGGCCCAGCGCGGCGAAACCAAAGCCGCCTGATCAAACGCAAGCCTGCTGATCGAACCTGGTCGGGCTCAGCCTGGCGGGCTGGTCGGCTACCAGGCCCTGGCTGGCAGCCTGTTTGTGCAGGCCTCGATGCAGGTGCCGGGTTCTTCGGGGCCCAGCTGGCTGTGCCCTGGCTAACCTCGCGGTCAAGCTTGATGGGCTTGGCCCGATCACCTGCGAACGAAAATGCTCTCGGTGCTGAGCAACACCCAAGGTGCTTCTTTTGCTCACCTGATCGTCTCTGCGTCAAAGCCTCTGGCTGCTGCAGGGGTGTACCGGCCCTCCTGAGCTTTTGCGCAGACTGTTGAGAGCCAGTTATTCAGATTGCTGGGCGCTTTTCGCTCCTAATTCCCCCGCGCTGGGTGACAGGGACGGCGAGAGGGGCATGGAAGGAAAGCGAGGGCAGCTCAGCCACGCTTCCCCGCGCAGAACAGTTCGGGCTGCAGGGGGGTGAGGGCGGCCACCACCGGCAAATTGGATCTGGGACCACTCGGTGGGCAGTCAGCCGGGCCAGCTGTGCCGACTCCAGATCGAACACCAACCTCTCCGGCCAGCCAGTAGTAGGTGCGGCGCGAGGGGTCGAGGCGTTTTGTCGAATTGGTCGATGTAGCGACGACACCGCCGGCCGGCACCAAGCGCAACGGGCCGATCTGCGCCGGCCGGGAGGGCCGGCACGTTTTTGAGGTTCAGCAGCCAGCCCGGCGGGCCAAGCCGGCAGCCACCATGCGCTCGCGCAACATCCAGGGTCAGGGTGGCGGCCGGCGCGAAATGGCGCCACTGGAAGCAGGCGCTGTCACCGGCCAGGGCCCAGCACCCCTCAGGGTGCCTTCCATCGCCGCGAAAACGGTGCCTGAATAGAACACATCGGTGCCCAGGTTGGGGCCAATGGTTGGATTCCGGACACGCACCAGCTCCGGGGGTTCTCTCGCAGCAGCCGGCCAAGCGCCACCTTGAAAACGCATCGAAGGGGTGCCGCTTGCAGGCGCAGGCCGTCACCCCCAGGCGCAAACAGGGCAAATCGGCCCGCTCCGCCCGCGTGGCGGCCTGCATGGTCAGGCCGTGGCCAGTGCGGAACGTTCCTGGTCAGGGCAGACCACCGTGACCTGGTGGCCCGAAAACGGCCTCGGCGCCAGGGCCTGAATCGCTTCAGGAAGATCCCTTCGTCATTGCTGTGAGGATCCGCAGGAAGGGCATGCGTCAGAGCGCACGCAGCCAGTAGCCAAGCGAACTTAGACGGCTTCGATTCATGGCCGCCTCGAATCGGTAGCCCGCCTCATCCGTACAGTCAGCCCATCCTGCCCCCGACCGTGAGCGCCACGTCAGCCTCCAGCAGCTCAGCGAGCAACTCGACAGCCTGGAAAGCAGAAGCGGCGGCCGCGAATCCAAGGCCGCCGGCAGCGCTGCCCGATTCTCGAGCCCTGCGGGTAAGGGCTTGCTCGGAAAAAAAGGCCGGGCTTTTCGGCGGTGCTTGGCGCATGGGGCGGCTTTCCAGCCGAGGAAACGTCCCCTGGTGGGTCAACGCGCCAACCGGCTGAAGGAAGACTCCAGGAAGCTGCTTCGCAGAGCGGTTGGGTGGGCTGAAACGGGGCTGTGCTGGAGCGAAGCTGGAGGGTGAACGCCTTGATGTCAACGGCACCGAGCCGTATGTGCCGGCTGGTCACGCGCCATCCACTGATCGCCCAACGGTCGAGGAAATCGTTCGGACATTTTTCGCGGCTTGGCTATCGGGTCGCCGAGGGACGCGGAGGTGGAGAAGCGACACTACAACTTTCAACCGCCCTCAACATCCCGCCCGATCACCCGGCCCGGGAACATGCCAGGACGACGTTTTAATCTGTCTGAAGTCGACTCCTGTCTGCGTCACGTGCACACCTCCCGGTTCAGTCCGCCAACCTGAGAGCACGCCCGCCGGTGTGGAACAACCGGCGAGTGGGTGGCATCCACCGCATCGCGCCGGAAAGAACCCTGCGGGAGCCACGATCCGCACCGGCGGGGCGTGCCTTCTCAAGGTGGCGGATCTTGAAGCGGTGAGGTGTGCGTGGCGCAGCAGGGTCGACTAGACAGATAAAACGTGTCCTGCATGTCCCGGGCCGGGTGATCGCGGGATGTTGAGGGGGTGAAGTTTGTGTGGTCGCTCTCCACCTCCGGTTCGCCTCGGCGACCGATTAGCCAAGGCCGGAAAAGATGTCGACGATTTCCTCGACCGTGGCGATCAGTGATGCGGTGACCAGCCGGCACATACCGCTCGGTGCCGTGACATCAGGCGTTCACACTCCAGCTTCTGCTCCAGCCACAGCACCGTTTCAGCCCACCCAACCGCTCTGCGAGAGCTCCTGAGTTGTTTTCCTTCAGCCGGGGTTGGCGCGTTTTGAACCCACCAGGGGATCGTTCCTCGGCTGAAAGCGCCCCATGGCGGCCAGCACCGCCGAAAGCCGCCTTTTTTTTTCCGAGCAGCCCTACCCGCAGGGTCTCGAGATCGGCAGCGCTGCCGGCGGCCTGGATCGCGGCCGCCGCTTCTGCTTCAGGCTTTGTCGAGTTGCTCGCTGAGCTGCTGGAGGCCTGATCGTGGCGCTTCACGGATCGGGAGGCAGATGGGCCTGACTGTACGGATTGAAGGCGGCTACAGATCGAGCGGCATGAATCGAAGCCGTCTAAGTTTCGCTGGCTACTGCTGCGTGCGCCCTCTGAGATGCCCTCCTGCGGATCCCTGATCATGCAATGACGATGGGATCTTTCGCTGAAGGGATTTCACAGGCCCTGGCCCGGCCGAGGCCGTTTCGAGGGGCCACCAGGTCACGGTGGTCTGCCTGACGCAGGAACGTTCCGCCACTGGCCACGGCCTGACATAGCAGGCGCACTGCGGGCGGAGCGGGCCCGATGCCCTGTTTGCGCTGGGGTGAAACGGCCTGGCGCTGCAGCGGCACCCCTTCCGATTGCGTCAAGTTGGCGCTTGGCCGGCTGCTGGAGAGACCCCGAGGCTGGTGCTGTTCCCGGAATCAAACCGCATGGCCCCAACCTGGGCACGATGTGTTCTATTCAGTGCACCGGTTTCGGCGGCGATGGAAGGCACCCTTGAGGGGTTTGCGGGGCGCCTGGCGGTGAGCAGCGCCTCTTCCAGTTGGCGCCATTTCGCGCCGGCCGCCACCCTGACCTGGATGTGGCCGAAAGCGGCATGGTGGCTGCCGGCTGGCCGCGCCGGCTGCTGCTGGAACGCTGCAACGTGCCGGCCTCCCGGCGGCGAGATCGGCCCGTTGCGCTTGGTGCCGGCGAGGCGGTGCCGTCGCCTACATCGACCAATTCGACAACGCCTCGACCTCGCGGCGCGCACCTACTAGCTGGCTGGCCGGAGAAGGTGGTGTTCGATCTGGAGTCGGGCCAGCTGGCCGCGGCTGACTGGCCCACCGATGTGAGCCCAGATCCATGCCGGTGGGTGCCAGCCCTCACCCCCCTGCAGCCCGAACTGTTCTGGCGGGGAAGCGTGGCTGAGCTTGGCCCTCGCTTCCTTCGCATGCCCTCTCGGCCGTCCCTGTCACCCAGCGCGGGGGGATTAGGGAGCCGAAAAGCGCCAGCATCTGAATAACTTGGCCTGCTCAACAGTCTGCGCAAACAGCTCAGGAGGGCGGTACACCCGCTGCAGCAGCCAGAGGCTGACGCAGAGACCGATCCAGGTAGCAAAGAGCACCTGGGTGGTTGCTCAGCACCGAGAGCATTCCGATCGGAGGTGATCGGCAAGCCCATACAAGCTGCCCGCGGGTGCCAGGGGGCACGCCAGCCTGGGCCCCGAAGAACCCCGGCACTGCAATCGAGGCCTGCCAAAAACCAGCTGCCAGCCAGGGCATGGTAGCCGACGCCCGGCCAGGCTGAGCCCGGACAGGGTCGATCAAGCAGCGCTTGCGTTTGATCAGGCGGCTGGTTTTCGCCGGCGGCTGGCCGAACCGGACTGGCCAGGGCGCGCCGCGCGGCATCACCTGCCCAGGCCTGCACAACGAACGCAGAGCAGCAGCAAAGAAACGACAGGGTGGTGAGAAAGACAGCCCCGGCCCGAGCCCGCAGGGCCCGATTTGGGAGTTGGCCGCAGCTCTTCGCTGGAATGTTGTTGAACAGCACACCCCGACCACGCACCACCCGCCAGCGCCAGCTGGGGTCCAGAAAAGCCCCCCAAGCCGATGCGGACGCAGGGCCGCCGAGACCTCTTGTATAGTTATCGAGCTGGTCAGCCATCGGGGCAAAACGTGCTGGGGCGGACCGCCAAACTTGCCACGGCACCCATGGAAAGAATGGATTTCCACCAGGGCCCCCTGACGCAGCCGTTGATTTCCCCTGCCGATCCCCCCGGGACGACGCTAACGCCCCACGGCCCTGGCGCTCGCAGTTTTGATGGTCTGGCACCAGGGGCACCGCCGGCGTGGATTGCCGCGTCGCCGCCGACCTGCGCCTGGCCTGGTGCCGCACGGTGGGTCAGTTTCTGCCCACCCCCGCGAGCGTGCTCCACGGCGAGCCCCGGCTAAGGCTTGATTTGCCAACGCGAGAAAGCTGGCGGCTAGCTGGGGCCTGTGGCATCCAGCAACTGTGCTTGGTTCCCATTCACCCACGAGCTGGCTGCACTGACGCAGAGGCGTTTTCGGTTGAGCAGGTGCTGGTGGGGCAGTTGGAGGCCCGCATGTGGCCGTCGGTGAGAACTTCCGCTTCGGGTGGGGCGCAGCGGGCGGCTGCGCCGATCGCAGGCATCGCCCCCGCATGGGCCTGCGGTGCACGTGTTGCCCATGCTCTGGATGGCGAGGAGCGGTTTCAGCAGCGCCGGCATCCGGCGCGCCACCTGGCGGCAGGACAAATCAGGCGAAGCCCACCCGCTTGCTGGAGCGGGCCCCTACGCCTTCAGCGGCCCGAGGTGGTGCGCGCCGGGGGCTGGGGCGGGGCCTGGGCTGGCCCACCGCCAACCTCCAGGTGGACGGTCCAAATTCCTGCTGCTGGAAGGGGTCTACGCCGCTGGGCGCGCCTTGGTTGGCCGCAGCGGCTTGTCGGACGTGATGGCAGCGGGTGATGAATCTCGGCGCCAACCCACCGTGGACCCGCTGGCCTCTTTCGGCCGTGGAGGTGCACCTGCTGGATCGGGAGCTGATCTCGAAGCCGGGAGCTGGGGTTGGAGCCAGTGGCCCCTGCTGCGCAGCAACGCGTTTCGACAATCTCGAGGAGGCTCAGTGCCCTAGATCAAGTGCCGACGCCAGCAAGCCGCCAGCCTGCTCAGGCTTGACCGGCCGGTAATATTCGCCGGCTGGGTAAGCGTGGGTGAGGCCGCGCAGCTGATGACGCGCGCGATGCCCCGAGCAGCAGAATTCCTGAAATCAGGACCAGCAATCGATTTTCGCTGCTGCCGGCATCGTGTGGCAGGGCGCCCTGATCGAGTGAATCAACTTAAGGAAAACAGCGGCGGCACGATGCTTTGGGTCGTGTTTAAGCCGCTCAACATCTCAAGCGCCAAACCCAATCCCAAGCCCTGATGGCAGCCCTGATGCCACCCGATCCGGACCGCCTTCCGGAACCGAAACCAGCCAGCGTGCGCGCCTGAATCGACGCCCAACCTCGATCGCGCCGCGAAGGGCCTGCGGGCTGATCGAAGACTGGTAGCGTTTCGGCCTGGATCGCCAGGATCCCTGGTGGCTGGCGCAGCAAAGGACTGCGCCCAGCGGCTGGGTCGCTTGCCACCGCGCCAGCTACAAACGCTCCGCCAGCAGCGCCAGCGATGGCGGCGCCGGCCTGGCACAACGCCCGGCCCAGCAGGAAGCGCCAGGCCCCAGAGCAGGTGGTGGCCGCCAATGCCGGCCGGGTGGCAGGAAGCCCTGCGGGTGCTTGGAGGCAATTTCGCCGGCAGCAGCCGACCCCCGTGCTGGCCGCCGAGGCCGCCAGCCTGCGCCTATGCCCTCTACGACTTGGAGGCGGATCTGCTGCCAGCCGCTGGCAGCGGCGAACAGCGCCCGCCACCAACTCCGCAAGCGAGCAGCTGTATCTGATCACCGATCCAGCGGATGCGCCGCTGCGGCGCTCGAAGACCACGGTGGCCGCATGCCCTGGAGGCGGGGGTCGGTCTGGTGCAGTTACCGCGCCAAGCAAGGCCGAGGACGCAACAGCGCCTGAATCGAGGCCCCGCGCCTGCGCCAGCTTCTGCGCCCGCCAATGGGGCCCTGTTCATCGGTCAACGACCGGATCGATCTGGGCCTGGCCGTGGAGGCGATGGGGTCCACACTCGGCAGGGGGACCTGCCCACACCGGCCATCGCCCGGGCGCCTGCCTCGGCGCGCCGCCTGATCGGGCCGCAGCAGCCAAAACCGCCTGGAGCAGCTCCAGGCCGCCGTGGCCGACGGCTGCGATTTACGTCGGGGTGGGGCCGGTGCATGCCACGGCCACCAAGCCGGGACGTGAGCCGTGGGGTTTTGGCCTATGTGCGCCAGGCGGCGGCGAACCAGTCCGATTCCCTCTTTCCGATCAGGCGGCATCGACGCCAGCAACCTGGGAGGCGGTGGTGGCTGCAGGCGGCCAGGCAAGGTGGCCGGTGTGCGGGCGGTGGAATGGCGCAGAGGATCCTGGCGCGGCTGCCGCCAGCTTGCCTGGCGACCCTGCAGGCCGCAAGCTCATGAGCCACGGAGCCAACGGTGATGGTTCACTCAACGGCGAGTTGCGACCCTGCCCTGCCGGTCTCTGCCTCGACGCGGCCCTGCGCTGGTTTGGTTACGACACGCTGTGGTGGGTGGAGTTCAACGGGCGAGATCCTGGCGCGCAAGCACTGGCCAACCAAGCGGTTACAAGGCTCGTGATGGCATTGAGGTGGGTCCACGCAATCGGTTGGAGGGGGGTTCCTAGATTCAATGCATGTTTTATGGGCGATTCGTCCGGTTCTCTTCCGTGCCCTCTCCCTTTTTTTTTTGTTTTTTCTTCTTCTTTTTCTTTCTTCGTTCTTCGATGCTGCGTCGATCTCCATCTGGCCTGCTGTTGCCCCTGCTGCGTCTGGTCTGTTTCTATTTGCCTATCCCAACCAGTTGACGCGCCCGCGGTTGGCCGCACGGTGGCCGGCAGCTTTTCCGTCCGCTCCTTCCTTTTTCGCGGCGGCGCCGGTAATTTTCGCGGTGGCGCCTCGGGGTGGCGGTGGTTCGGCGGTGGCGGATCGGATTCCCGTTCCTTATCC
>Ga0163217_1041697_pt1 | contig 10134 bp, 12 predicted proteins | sample SynspAceP_FD_185933 | JGI IMG/M metagenome (GOLD analysis project Ga0163217, IMG submission 185933) | Saline lake microbial communities from Ace Lake in Antarctica - Synechococcus sp. Ace-P (PacBio error correction) | ecosystem: Environmental > Aquatic > Non-marine Saline and Alkaline > Saline ...
TGAAAAGGAGAAGAATTAAAAACGCGGTGGGTGCCCGGAAAACCCCCGGAAGGAAATCCTGAAACGCGGCCCCAGCAAAGAAAAGCCACCTTTTTGGTTTTTTTTTTTCCCGACCCTTGGTGGGGGCGACGGATCCCCCCTCACGTCCGGGCTCCCCAAAGAAATGGCCCTCAAGGGGCCGTTCCCCCGGTTTTTTTTTCTTCCTTTCCCGCGGTTTTTCCCTTGTTGCTGCTTCACCCAGCAATCGCTTCTCCGCCGCGGTTGGCGGCCATGGGCTGGGCGGGCCCCTTTGCCTGCTTCACCTTTGCTCGGGGCACCCTGGTGCTGGGCCCGCCCCCGAGATCGGCCTCCCGCATGAAAAGCAACGAAGCCGGCCTTTCTTGAGGCCTCTTTCTCCCGGAGCGGCCGGCAAAAATCAACAAAGGTTCTGTCGCTGGCCCGTTTTCCTTCTCTTTGGGGGCCGCGATTGTCCCTTTGGTTTCCGGTGGTGGCGTTGCCGGTGTTTCCTCGGGAACGACCCTGGCTGGGCGTTCTGGGAAGGTTGGGCGGCTTCATGGGCCCCTCTGGGGTGAATCTGACCGGCTACGGGATCGTTATCAGGGCCAGAGCCGCCCCAAACCCTGCGATAACGGGCCTGGGGCAAGCGGCGGCCCGCGGGCCCTGGCAGCGTGCAGTTCTGTGAGCGCCCTGTCATCGGGCCGTTCCAGCCCTGAAATCGCCGTGGCGCTCTGGACAGGGGAGGACCACCTGGCGTGGTGGATTGTGGTGGGCCTGGACAGTCTTTGCAGCCGTCTTTCGCCATGAATTCCTCGATTCACAGCCTACATGGTTCTGGCCTTTATGCCGATGCCGAAATCGGTGAGGCCTCAACGTGGGCTTCCTATTACATGTGTCTCTATATGTCTGTGTCTGTCTCTCGCCTGCTGGGAACCTTGCAACTCGGGGGCGTGTGTTTCATGGTCGCGGGCTACAGGCCTGCCTCTGGTGGTTCTGCGGCTCTTTGGTGGGGTGTTCCTGGGTTGAGCAAAGCCTCTGCGGTTTGCCTGTGGCCTAGGTTTCAGCGGACCGTCAGTTGCTGGCTCATCGGGCTGAACGGGCTTGTTCCTGGTTGGCGTTCCCCCTTGGTCCCAAGCCCTCTGGAAAGCAAGGCACCGTCAGAGTCGGGCCTTGGTTCAGAAAGCTGCAAAGCCGCTGAGGCTGGCAATCACGCCAGGTCGCAGCCCCGCAGGTCCGCCTGCGCCAGGTTGGTTTCCTGCCTGAGATCGGCCGCCATAGTGGCAAGGCTCCACGCAGCTGAGGCTGCAAGCAAGTTGGGCGCCCTTGAATACGGCATAACTGAGGTCCGGCGCCTGAAAAATCGGCGGGCCGCCGAGATCGGTTGAGCTGGTCGAGCGGCGGCGCTGAAATTCCGCTTTCTCACCAAGCCCGCCTTAATGCCAGCAGCAGCCAGCGGCGACCACGCCACGCGGCGCAGCGATGCAACATGGCCTGCACCTGAAAATCAGCCTGCTGCAGCCGTGAGCCGGAAAAACCCGCCCCATGCCTTAGCGGGAAGCCCGTTGCTTGAGGCCAAGAGGGTCGGCGCCGGGCCATCAGCGCCTGGGGCTAAAAGTTGGGCCCCTCGACCGGCTAAGTGCCGCAGCGACCGCTTTGCCCGAGCCGGGATACACGAAAAGTCTATGTCCTGGCCTTGAGTCGCAACCGGACAGATTCCAGATTCACCTAGCCCCATCGAGATCAAGCCAGCCCGCGAGGCCCTGGAACTAGACGCCGAACCCTCTCCATGTGCGCGGGCCCGTAACTGCTGGCCTGTGCTGTGGCAAGCCGCGCTTGTTGGGCTCCATTGGGTTGGCATCCACTTGCTCGGCCCTCCATCAGACACTGGTTCCCCAGGCTTCAACGTTGGCTGTCTTTTGGTGATGGTAGGGGGTCTGCAGGCCCCGATGTCCAGTCCACATATGACAATGGCCACACTAAAATTTTCAGCACCCACAGCAAAAGAGCGAAGGTTCCCGCCATGGCCTGCCCGGTCCATTCAAGGTGTGGGCCACCTTGATCGCCTGGGGCCTGGCTGCCTGCTCCCTCCCGCCGGATTCGCTCACGGTTGCTGGCGGCCATCAAGTCCTGTTCGGGGAAGGCCCCTGATCCTAACTGGCTGCAGCGGCAGTGCCATCCGCCCCCCCAGTTCATGCTTTTCGCCTCCTCAGGGGCGCTGGCCAGTTCAGATCACCCAGGGGCTCCCGTGGATGGTAATTCCTCTCGGCCAGACCCCCGTCAGCTCTGATTGGTTGGAGACCTGCCCGCGAGACTGCTGCTTGCACAGGGCAAGCCGAGCGCGGAGTGTGCTTGACGGCAAGCCAGTCGGTGACGTGACGTGGCCGAACGGCAGCCCGCCTCAGCCGCTTGCCCTTTCCAGGATCTGAGCCGTCCCTCGATCGCTCGGATTGCCCATTGGGCGATTGCCTAACCAGTGCCCGCCGGCGACTACGCCCGCGAGGCCCTGGCCTTTTTTCGGGATTGCCGCCAGGCTTAGGAGCCGTATAGTTGATCCCCGTTGGGGTCAGTGCGGGGCTTGTTGCCGTTGCTGTGGCCGCTGGCAACGTCGATCCGGTCTGGCTTTATGCAGTGAGGCGCGTCTTTGGGTTCCGGGCCTTGTCTGTGTGTGGTGGACATACGGCTCCTGTGAGGCAGCCACCGGCCGAATCCGTTATGCGGAGCGGTCATCGCCGCCAGCCGCCAACCTGAGGCTGCCGTGCCTACCTGGCGTCCGCTCAGTAGGCTGCTGCCACCGCTATGCAGGCGATTCCAGCGGCCAGGGCCTGATCCCTCCTGACGCGGCCCTGACCCGAGCTGTTCGTTCTCCCGGCTGACCTCAACCCCCTACTGGCTCTCCCTGCGCAGCGGCCACGCTCGCGGTTCCTGCTGGTCGCTCCGCTCGGGGTGCTGGCGGGCCCGCCGGGTGCAAGCGCTGGCGCGGTTTGCCGCCGCAGCCTGGCCGATTTGGTCCTGCTGGCGCCGTTGGTGTTGCCGCCCACTGCCTTGGGGTTCGTCTTGTTGGCAACTGCTGGGAGGCCAGGGGCCGATCGGGATGCTGCTGGAATCGCTGGGGTTCCGCTCGTGTTCAGCTGGCCCGCACGGTGCTCAGCTTCTGCGTGGTGACGCTTCCCGCTGATGTACCGGGCGGCACTGGCGGCCTATCGAGCAGATGCGATCCCTCCCCTGCCAGAGGTGGGCCCGCAAGCCTGCGGTGCCGATGGAAAGCAGGTGCTGTGCCGGAATCCTGCCGGCCGCTGGCGCTGCCGGGCCTGGTGGCCCGGGTAAGCCTCAGCTTCTGCCCGGGGCGCTGGGAGTTTCGGCACAACCTTGATGCTGGCGGGCACATCCCGGCCGCACCCAGACCCTGCCGCTGGCGATTTTTGCTTGCTGTGGATGCCGGCGATATCGGCGGGGCCTGGCGGCTGACGGCCCTGGTGCTGCTGCTCAACGCCTGCAATAGCCTGTTGGCTGCTGGAAGCGGCTTGTGGCCCTGCTGCCAGCCGCAGGAGGGCGCCGGATACACGGAACCCTGCTGATTTTCGGCGAAGCCGCTGTGGAGACGGGAATCTCCTGGTCCCACACCGGTCGCCGAAAGGGCCCCCCGGCCGCCGCCAGGGCCCTTCCAGCTGGAGGGTGCCGGCCTGCTTGCGAGGCCCCTTGAGGGTGGCTTTTCCCCTGCGGATCGCCTTTGGCAGCCACTGCCGCCGGCTTGCGTGCTGGGGGCTTCGGGGGCGGGCAAAGAGCCAGTTGGCTGCGCTCCTGGCGGGCCTGGAGCCGTCCGCCAAGCGGGCGGATCCGCCCTCAAATGGCCGCACGCCCTGTTCGATGCGGAGGCGGCATCGACCTGCCGTTGCGCCGGCCGGCCGGATCCGGCCTTGGTGCCGCAGCACTACGCCCTCTTCCCCCATGCTGACCGTGGCCGCCAACGTGAGCTTTTCGCTGGCGTCCCTGCCCCGAGGCTGAGCGGGGCAGCGGGTGGGGCCTGCCAGCTGGAGCATCTGGGCCTGTCAGCCTTGGCGGAGCGCTATCCGCGCCCAGCTCTCCGGGGCCAAGCAGCAGCGGGTGGCCCTGGCCCGGGCCGCTGGCGAGTGTGAACCTGAGCTGTTGTTGGCTCGATGAAGCCTTCGCCGCCCAGGATGCCCTATCTGGCGCCCCAGTTGCAGCAACAGCTTGCCGACGTGCTTGCGGCCCCCAGGCGTGCCAGCCCTGGGCTGGTACGCCACGACCTGGAGCGAGGCCATACCGGCTCAGCGATGAGTTGCTGAGGTGATCGATCAACGTGCCGGGTGCTGGCCCAGGGCCAGCCGCAAGCAGTGTTTGAGCAGCCCCAGTGGAAGCTGGGCTGTGGCGCGGTTGAGCGGCTGCAAGAACCTCTCAACGCTGCGGCCGCTTGGCGGGGGGGACGGCTGAAGCGCAGCTCGCGATTGGGGGCTGGGATCTGCCCCTGGCCTGGAGACAGGCAGGCTTCTCCAATGTGGGCATCCCGCGCCACCACCTGGACAATCTGCGGCTCGAAGCCACGCCACGCGCCCGCAAGGAAGTCCTGCACCTGATCCGGGGCGAATCAGTTTCCTGATCAAAGATTGGATCAGAGATGATCCAAAGAGTTGAATCAGTGGCCGTCCCTGGCCTGTTGAAAGGCCAGCCGAGGGGCCCTTTCAGGTGAGCGCCCTACGTGGTGCCCGAGGCCCAGCCGAGGTCTGCCGAGGTGGGGATGAAGGGGCGGCTCCGGCGGCCGCTTCACATGTAAGCTGACGCGTGCCCAGTGCGCTGGAAGCTGCGCGAGCAGCCCAGCCCTGGTGGCCATCCCATGCCGATCGAGCGGCATGCTGCTGCTGCGCCAAAAGCCCAGCCGCTTCCCTGCTGGGCCTGAATCAGTTCTTGATCTTCGGCCACCTCGGCCATTGGCCCGCTCCGCACGTCCCCTTGAGGGGCACGTAGCCGCAGCTCCGGCCGCCAATCTGCCTGTGGTCCTTCTTGCTAAAGACCAGTTTGAGGAAGGCGCGCAAAAAACCGCAATCGGCTCCTTTGGTTCTTCCGCCGTTTTCGTAGGCGAGGATCCAGGTGAAGGCGACGATCGGGGAAAGCTTTCGGCACCGGGGAGGAATTGCATTCTTCACCCGCCGAGGCGCTTCATCGAGGGTGACGCCGTTGAAGGCCCCGCCGCCTTCCGCTTCCGCAGTGGCCAGCACGAACTGCCCTCCTTGTTCCTCCAACGCCGCCGGCAGGATCACGCCCACCACGAGGCCTGGTTGACGTAGCGATCGAACGGGGGTGTTCTGGATCCAGGCCAGCCACGCCTTCTTGCCTTTTGGCGCCAACGCCGACCGGCAGTCCACCGCCTTGCCTCCGCCCCACTTTCTCTTCCCACTGCCGGGCGAGAAGCAGCTCAGGGAGTTGGTGAAGGCATAGGTGGTGCCGGAGCCATCGAAGCGGTGGCCACGGTGATCGGCTTGCTGCGGGCAAAGCCCAGCGCACTCCAGTTGGGTGATCTGCCCAGGAAGATATCGGCGAGCTGTGGCCTGCGTGAGACAGCTGAGATTCGGGCAGTCGGGGTTGTTTGAAGGCTGGGAGTGACGGTGCGCCCAGCATCGGAATTCTGCAGAGCGCCCCGTTCACCGGCGGCGCCAGAAGGTGAAATCTTCGGCCCTTGAAGTGCTCGTCGGTGGCGCCGAAATCGGGACGGTGCCCGGCGATGAAATTGCCCGGACTCCCGGCGCCCGAGCCCCACCGACTGATAACTGACCTGAATTGTCCGTTTCCTTGGCGTAATCGGCAGACCAGCGTTGGTAGGCCGCTCGCGAGCTCAGGAAAAAACGTGGCACGCGGCAGAGGGAAGGCCCATTGGCGGCCGAACTTGGCCTCGCGCACTACTAATCGTGGCACCCAGGGCAAGCAGAGCGACTGGAAAGCAGGGCCCGGCGCCTGGGGGCTCTTTGTTTCAAACTGCTGATTGTTGGACACGTTGGACTATTCGCGGCGCCCCCTATCCCTAGCCGAGAATTGCTGCATTTTCGTTATGAGCGGCGCGTTAAGGGGGCGCAGCCTCGTAAGCGATAAGGACCAATTTTTCTCGAGCGCGGGTTCTCACCTCCTCGGTTGCCAGCTCGTAAGCTGAGTCCAACGCCCTTGATCGGGGAGGCGCAGCATCCAGGGCCGAATGACACAAGCTTTCCGGCTTGAGCGCCTGTTTCAGGGTGCGCCCCACAACGATCCGCCAGGACAGCACCTACACCGAGCTGCCCCGTTCGCGGTACCGGATAGGCGCCGAAGTTTCCTCGGGTCGCCCACGCGCGCTTGGAACCCAACTGTGGGCCTTTTTTGTGCCGAGCCTATGGACCTCGCCCGGGTCTTGACGATCTGGGGCCTGGTTCGATGGGCGCAGCGCCGCCTGATGGCGTCTGCTGGCCCTAAGTGCCTTCCCTTGGCCCTGCAATCCCTCGGAGGGCACCTGTCACCATGACCGCCTGCCGACAACGCCGACCCACCCAGCCCCGCTTCTGGAATGCGCTGATGGGGCACGGCGCTGCCCAATTCCTGCTGGGCTTCAGCTTTCCTGTCTTCACCGCCGGGTGCATTCTGCAGCAACCAATGACCCATTTGTCAAACGATACCGAAGCGGCGATCTCGACTCACATCGTTTCCCACCTATTCGGGCCGCTCTGGCTGATCGCAACCCCCGGTTCTTCTATCACGAGGTTTTTTTTGCTTTCGCCGATCGCCCTGGCGACGCTGGGAAGCTGCTGGTGGGGCTGGCCAGGGGCTTGTTCCGTGGCGATCGTGCTGCGGCCGTTAAGCACGATTTCCTGCCTTTCATCTCCTCCAACTGGTTTGGTTGCTCCCAGCCCTGATGGTGGGGGTCACCTTGGCCTGTTCTTTGACTTACCACTCCCCCCACCGTCATGTCCTGTCAAGAAGCCGTTGGCACACCGCGCGGTCTCGTCACCCGACCATGCGCTTGAATGAATTGGCTGATCATGGGCAGAACTAACACCATCTTCGTGCAGACCATCCTCATGGCCTCGCGATTCCCCTGGTTTCAGTAACATCAACGGGCCTAATCTGGCAACACCGAAACCATTAACCCGGAAGCCAAAGTCCCCAGCGTCCTGGGATTGTTGAAACGCGCCACGATTGGGAATTTAATTTTCTCTACGACATCTTTCTGGGAATCGGCGCAGCCACAAGCGTGCCTGTAGTCGGCTGCGTCCGATTGCGGCATTGATGCCCAGCGCCGGCAAGCGAACTCTCCGGCGTCAACGTGCTCAATCCCGTCCTTGCATCGCACGGCCGTTTACGCCGGCGCCACCGTTTCGTCCTTGATCAGTATTTCGGAACCATGATCTGGGGAACACGGATGAAGTCTTCCTTGCCTCTGGGGGGCCACGCTCCAGGAGCTCCTCTCGCACCGGGGTTGGGTCCACCCTGATCGCTGCGGGTCACGTTTCACGCACTTTCCACGCGGCCCGGGTGGTAGGGGGGAAAACCCCGGTGGTCGTACCCACCGCTGCTTCGAGATGTCCCAGACGTAGTCGGAGGAAATTCCGCTCCAGCTTTGGCTGGCTGTAAGGTGGTGAAACGTGTCTTCGGCAAGAAGGTCCCAGCCGGGGCCAACACAGCCACGCTTTTGCGCACGGTCATCCGCTGGATCCTAGCCATCGCCGGTGATCTCCCTGAAGATGGGGCTGGAACCTAGCGGCAGGGCGGCGGCAGGGGGCGGCAGGAATCTAACCTGAGGTCGCGGCCCCTTACCCTCCGAGGGAGACGGATGTCTTCGCTCCAGGAAGGCTTCGAGAATATCCTTGCCAGGGCGCTGGCGGCCTCGCTCGCAGGAACAGGGGCGGCCGTGGGCGGCGCTTGGCCAGGTTAGGGGGTCAGAGCCCCATGCGTCCATTCGGATGGCGCCGCCGGAGATCCTCCGGCCCATGGATTGGGGCCCGGCCGAGCAGGCTCTGGCATGCCCGGCCGCGCTTTTGGCGACCAGGCTCCGGTTCGAAGGATGGAGGGTGAGGGCAATTTCACCTCGGTGGTGGCGTGGTGGCCCTCCGCGATCGCCATACAGCTTCCCTGGCCTGCCGCATCACACCGGTCCGGCAGAAACCAGTTAGCCAGCTTGCAGCGCAAGCCCTGGAGCCGCGGCCAGACCTCGTGGCCGCGCGGCCGTAGCCCGTAGGCCTCAGCGAACGCCGCCCCGGCAGGTGGCGATGTTGCCGCCGTGGCCGGTTGATCACGAAAGATCCCTCAAAGCCATGCCGGGCCCAGGGAGAGCACCCACGGTCATGGGCAATCCGCGAGCACGTGGGTGGGCTGACGGCCTTGATTCGTGCGCGCAAAACCCGAGGTGGTGCTGTCCCGCCATGCCCGAAAAGGTTTGGGGTGGGTGGCCACCGTAGCACACGCGGTGCGTCGCTGGCGCCCCACTCCAGGCGCGACGGCATCGGCGGTCAGGGGCATCGGTGCCGATCGCTCCCGGTGGGGCCGTGCTGCTCGGTGGCGAGCGCGCGCAGGGGCACGATCACGGCTTTGCAGGTCGGTGAGATAACTCTCACACCCTCAGAGCCAGCTGCGCAGCTGGCAGGCCGATGCGCCTCCACAATGCTTCCACCGGACCTGGGCAAACCTGGGCTGTGGTCCATGGGCGGCGGCGTCAGGAATGGTTCGTTTGCAGGTCTTCCGTAGGATTGGACGCGGTCCGGGGTCGATCCCGGCGCGGGCCTGCCAAGCCCGAAGGACGTCGAAATGCTTGTACGCAAAAGCTGGATCAGTTCCGCAAAAAGAGAAACGCCCTGATCTGGGGTTCTTGCGCGATCAACAGCGCTGGAAATCGGAGCAAGCACTCGTCGTGAGATCGAAGGGGACTTGGTCACCTTCCGCTAAGTGACGCCGAGGAAAAGACCGATGAATCGCCACAGCTGGGGAGGAGAGCGTCGCCTGGCCGATCGCATTGGTGCGGTCAGCACCCGGCTGCCCCTTCTGTCTAAAATCCTGCAGCACCCTAGGCCGAACGAAACGGCCAACCGCCGACGAGAACTGCCCGGACATCCCAGAAGCAGTTTGCGCCATTCTTAGGAGGCAGCATGGATTCAGTTCGGTTTCTTCTGAGAGGTCCGCGTCTGGCGTGGCTCAGTGGGCGATGGCGTCAGTTGGGCGGTGGCCGTGCAGGTCGTAGCGCGTCGGTGCGGTCGTAGTAGCCGCCACGGGGTAGCGAAATAAAGCGTGTCAGCAGAACAAACCGGCCTTTCCCCAAGCAGCAACACAATGTGCCGAGGTCTGAAGCTGGAAAGAGCGCTTGAACAAATGGGAATGCTTGCTCAAAAGTCGTTAGGGCCAGGCTAGGTCCGCCCGCGCATTCTGAGAGCCGGCGAGAGCAGAGGGACCCGGCTGCGAGTGCCGTCTCACGTTGGCCTATGAGCGGCGGCGATCAAGCTCGGCCTATGGCCCCTCGGCCGGTGCAGAATGTGGTGACATCACGATCGCGCTTGAGTGCCACCCGGCCACGTTCCTGGATCTGGCCCGCCTTTTCCCAGGCCGATTACACCACGGTTGCTGGAGCTGGCGCCACCACGCTTTCGATCCCTGCCGACCAGTGTCGCCCGCCGCTTGCCCGGCCCCCTGCAGGGGCAAGCTTGTCACCAGCCTCTCTTTGAAACCCGAGGTACCTCGCGAACCCGCAGGGCGAGGTTTCCGAGCTGGCTGCCCGGCGGCTTTTCTTTCGGTCCGATGTCCAAGCTTCTTCCGCCCCGGCTCCGCAAGATTTCCCTCGCGGTTCCAAGGGCGAGAGCCTGCTCGAATATCGGGCACCGGATCACGGACCAGTGACGTGGCGGAGGAAGCGGGCGTGATGTGACTAGGTGGTGCGCCCCACCGGGCGTGGCGCGGTGTTCCCGAAAACCTGGCGCGCCAACTTGATCGCAGCGGTGAGCGGGTGGCGGTGCTCATGGGGGGCGATGCTTGCCACAGCCAACCCGAGCCAGGGATTCGCTCGATCGTTCCACCCTGGCGCGTCCAGTTTTCGCGCCTGAGGGCCGCCCACGCCGCAGGCCTGGCGCGGCAAGCGGATCGGCGAAACAATCCGGTGATAGTGCTCCACTCGCGGTG
>Ga0163217_1093038_pt1 | contig 10134 bp, 10 predicted proteins | sample SynspAceP_FD_185933 | JGI IMG/M metagenome (GOLD analysis project Ga0163217, IMG submission 185933) | Saline lake microbial communities from Ace Lake in Antarctica - Synechococcus sp. Ace-P (PacBio error correction) | ecosystem: Environmental > Aquatic > Non-marine Saline and Alkaline > Saline ...
GGGAGAGAGAATAACAACCCCAGCTCTCGCTGGTTTTCTAACGCCTTCCCTGAAACTCAGCCGCGACGGAAACCCCTGGCCACTCCAGATCACTCCTGCCAGATGCTGAATAACCGCTACATGGCTGGAAAAGCTAAAACTTCGCCTTGGGGATGGAATTTCCCCACTCCCTACAGGTGCAGTACTTGGCGGCAGGGGAAATGCCCTTGGGGGGAAGACCCAGCCCTGGCAGCCCCCCGTTGGCGGACGCGATTTTTCACCTTGGACAGAAGTTCAATTCCAGCGCTTTTCCCTGCCCGGTAAAGCCCCTTGAAATCCGCCTCAGTAACTCCGGGCCATTATCCTTGCAATCACAGGGAAATCGTGACCCTATTTTAGCTGTAATAGAGGAAGCCACTGAGAAGACCAACCTTCTGCAAGCTGGTCCATGACCAAGGAATTCCTGCCCAAGTTTTGTTTATATAATAACCCAGCAGGAATTTTTATACCTCACCAAAAACTGGTCCACGAAACTGGGATAAGCTCAGGATGCCTCCGCTTGCCCTCGCCCTCAGAAACCGCTCGCACCTCTGGCCCCGGCCATCCGCCCAGGCAAGGTTCCCGCCCTTTTTTCGACGCGGGGGATTTGGTCAATTCGAGGCCGCCCAAAGCGGGCCATCCCCCAAGTTTTTGCAGGCTGGCGCCAACGTGAACCAGCCAGTGAGGGCGACAGCAAGCCAGGCAAGCAAGGTTTGCAGGGATAGGCGGGTGGTTCAGCTCTCCCCTGCCTGAGCCAGTCCTCCTGCATCAACTTGCCCGTGGCCAGATGGCCCGGCCAGCCACAAAGGGCCCACCGGAAATTGGCCTGATTGCGCCGCAGCGTGAGCGGCCCCAGGCTCAAGATAGGCCAGGAAAGGCCCAGCGACGCAGCAACAGCAAACACGGCCGATCTGAACCGTGGAGGTCAAATCCATGGCCTGCTGGGTGAAGGGAAGTCCGCCCCCAGCGGCCGTCATAGCGGCTGTAAACGATCAGGCCGCTGCAGCCAGCAACCCCACACCGCCAGGGCCCTGCCGCCATGGAGCAAGGCGCAGAAAGGACGGTTGATAGGGGCGGGGCCATCCAGAATGGCTGCCAGATGGGAAAAAGGCTGCCCCTCAGCGGCGTCAGCCAGCAGCCACAAGTTAGTTCTGTGCCTTCCGCCAACGCTGTCTGCAGCTCGGGGATGAAACACGGCGTAACATGCCGCGCAGGTCCCCCCCGTTGAAATCGAAGGCCTTATTCGGCGGGGTAGTTGTCTTTGACGAAGGAAGGCCGCTGGCTTTGCTGCCGGGCAGCCAGGCAGCTGGCTCCACGTTGATACGGCCGGTAATCAGTTCACGCCGGCTCGCGGCTCGGCTGCCAAGCCGGCTGCCCACAAGTCCGGTGAATCGCCGGCTGGCGAAGGAAACAGATCGAGCACCTGCGGCTCCTGGTGCCGTGGCGGGCGCGATGGGGTCGGGATACGAGAACCTTGCTGGCCTACCTTTGTTGCGCACCTGCCAGCCCGTTCTCCCTTAGCCGATCGGCATCGCCCGCAGGTCCACCGGTTTGCAGACCTCCTTCATACGTTTGCAGGCGTTGGCTCCTCGCTGCTGCCCTCAAGCGTGGAGGCCAAGGCTGCAGCGGCATCCGACTCGAGCTGCTCCACTCCGCCACAGCCCGGGCCAGCTCAGCTTGGTTTCGAACGGCAGAGCGGGTCGGCGGCCGATCGCTTTTGGGCAGCCCGCAAGCCGCTGGGGCGGAGGCCTCGCAAGCAAAAGGCGCAAGCAGCGCGAAGAGAAAGGACGCTCCATGGGCTGGAACTCCAGGCAAAGAGCGGGCGAGCAGGCGGTGGGCGCCGTCCCTGGGATGACTGGCGGTCAAAAGTCCCCCACTAACCGATCGCTGGTGCCTGTCAGGGCCCGGGGTGGCTGGCGCTGGTGGGCCCTGGACAAGCGTCCCGTTAGGGCGCGTTGCGCTCGCGGGCTCGTGTCCTGGGGCCATCATACCGGCGGTGGGGTGAAAATTGCGCCCGCTGAGAATGCCTTTGTACGCTTGCCAATGGCGGGGGCAGGTCTGCCAATACAAAAAGTGCCGTTGCCAGTTTGACGCCTACGTTAATGCACCCCAATCCGCGTTTACCACGACGTCTAACACGCAAGAAACATCGCCTTTGCGCCGCCAGACCGGCAGTTTGGTGTGCTTGCTGCCACTGGCGACGAATGGTCCATTGAATCAGCCATATCCGTTTTGCTGAACGAAGGGGGGGATCAGTGGATTTGCATCGGTCCGATCAAATCGATTGCGCGGGCGCTAACGTCGGCGTTTGCGGTGAAGCTGCCCATCAGCGGGGCGACAGCTACTGTTCCGCCCGACTAGGTACGTGGCATCGACGATCAAGGTGCGACAATGGAAACTAGTGGCTGTGCATCTGACCGGCGCTGCCTGGAACTGCGTCGCGCAAGAAGAGCTGCGTGGACCTGCTAGATTCGCCAATCCGTCCTGGTTCGAAGATCCCTGCTGCCCAAGCCACACCTTGACACTGCCAAGATGGCACCGTTTGACCATGCAAAAAAATGATTGCGCATGATCGGTGCCCTGCCGGATGCGGATCACCGGTGTCGATGGCACGGTGGAAGCTGAGGCAGAACAAACCGGACGCGGTGCGGCCTTGCAGCGCAGATGGCGTGAGGCGCACGGCTTTGGCGCTGGAACAGGCAGCGCGCGCCGCCAGATGCGTGCGGCGACAAACACCTGATCAACAAGCGTATTGCACAGGGCGCCGTTGAACGTTGATAGTTCCCGACGGAACCCTGAGGAGGAGACACGCAATGAAAACTATCCATTCCCCGACATTCGCCCTATGGCGCGCGAGAGAGCGATGGTGTTGCTTGCACGAAACCGGCCACTTGAAGACGCTCACGCTTGAGAATATCACAACCACGCCCCGCTTGCAGCGATGCGCGCTGCTGCCCCAATAACCCGCTCGCCAAAGTGCCTCGCGCTGGTGCGCGACTGAGGGCCGGCGCTGTATCACAGCCGCGGTGATTGCGCCTTATCTGGACGATCGCGCAGGGGGCAACGCTGTACCTCGAACCGGCCACAGCCCGCCGCTGGGACACGCTGACCTCGAGGCGACGGCGGACCGGCAATTTTTGGATTGCGGGGGCGGCTGGCGATGGTGTAGCGAAGGGCGGATGCGTCCGGCGTGACAAGCAGATGCCTGCATGGGTCGAAAGGCCAGTGGGCAAACAGATCGACCGTCGCCCTGCGCTGCATTGAACACCGCTGATCAGCCAGCTTTCCGGTCCGCTGAATATGGGGCAAAGCGCGGTCGGTTGCCGCTTGGGATACCTTGATTTCCCTGCATGACGCTCGTCAACTGCGCCAGGCAATGACCGCCCTGGCACGACTGGGCGCGCCGCTTTTGATTCGCGTGCATCCATGCAGGCAATCCGCGCCTCCGCCGGATAAAAGCGCAAAATTCCAACCGTCACCTTGAACGGAATGCATACACTGCGGACGGTTTGCGCGACAAAGGTATCCTGGACGTGCGCGACGCAAAGGCCCGCTAGTAACCAAAAGAATTGTGGAGGTGCGTCAGCGCCGCCCTTGATCTTAATGGCCGTGCAGGCCCCGATTTTGGAGTTAACCGTGGTCCCCAACAAGAAGACAACGCAGCACCTCGGAGGGATTTCTCTATTAATGGCCACGCTGGTACATGGCTGCGGTCGCCGTCGCGCGCAGCCGTGCTGGCCTTTGGTCCATCAGAATGAACCCGTCCGCAGATGTGAAGGCGCTGTCGTCCATCCGCGTCTGATGTGTCCGCGGTCGAGGGGACACAGCCTCACGTCAAATGGTTGGGTAAGCCGGTTTTTGGTCCGCCGTCGCACCAAGAATGAAATCGACGAAGCGAGATCGTTGATCTGGCTGATCTGCGCGGCGCAGGGCAGAAAACAACAACCTGCAAACGGTGCTGCCGCAACAGACGAAAATCGGAACCACGATGATTGAGCAAGGACGACTGGCTGTCCATGGTTTGGGTCCTGTACCCACTTGGGTTGCGTTTCACACTGGGCGACCCGCGGTGTGACTTGCGGCCTGTGTTCTGCCTTGCCACGGGTCTCAACTAGTGACACTGGCGGGCCGTACGCAAAAGGGCCAGCACCGCGCAACCTGCTGGTGCCCGTCGCTAGAATTCGTTCCGGATGGAAACCACGATCAAATTAGGCTTAAGGGAGAACTGAATGGCTGGAATCCCACGACGCATAACGAAGCCGAAACAAACCGGCAAAGGCTTCATAGCCGTCTTTCCCGTGTTGGGCTGATGGTATTGACACTTTTGATGATCACCCGCACACCGAAGAACCTGAACTGGATGTTGAATCTGGGGAAAAAAAAAAAAACAACATTGTTCTGACTTCGTCTGGCGCTGCAAATCGTGACCGGCATCGTCTGGCGATGCATTACACGCCTCACGTTGATGCGGCGTTTGCGAGCGTCGAGCACATTATGCGTAACGTGAACGGCGGCTTTATATGCTGCGCTACATGCACATCGAATGGTTGCCTCGTTGTTCTTGTTGCGGTCTAGCGGCGCACAATCTTTCCCGGCCTGTACTAGCGGTCGTATAAAGCGCCACGTGAAATCACTGGACACGGCATGCTGATCTAGTCTCTGATATGGCAACCGGCCTTTATGGGCTTATGTTCTGCCTTGGGGTCAGATGTCCCTTTTGGGTGCAAAACGGTTATCACCGGTCCTGTTCGGTGCGATCCGTTCAATCGGGGAGAGCCCTGCAACGCTTCTGCGGCGGCTGCGGTGATAACGCCACGCTGAAGCGCTTCTTCAGCTTGCACTATCTGCTGCGCCTTTCGTGATTGCCGGTCCTGGTGATCGTCCTACAATGGCGTTCCACACCACCGGAACAACAACCTCACAGTTGTCGAAGTCCGTCGCACCAGCAAGGAAGACGCCAGAAAAAAGATACGCCTGCCGTTCCTGGCCCTACTTCGTGATGAAAGAACCTGTTGCGCGCTGGCCGTGATCTGGTTGTGTTCTTTGCGATCGTGGGAATGTCATTGCGAACTCATCTGGGCCACCCCGATAACTATATCGAGGTGCAAACCCGCTGCGACGCCTGCGCAATTGTGCCTGAATTGGTACTTCCTTGCCGTTCTAACAGCGGGATCCCTGCGTGCCTTTACCGCCGAAGTCTGGGTCGTCATTGGCGTCCTTCGTGACCAGTTGCACATTGACGCCAAGTTCTTTGGTGTTTCTGGCGATGTCGGTGCGGATTGCGGTGAATGGCGTTTGGTGCTTGGCTGTGACACAGTCCTCGGGCGTTCGGGCCGCTATCGTCCCATGTAAATGGTGGTTTTGGCGCTTGCTGGTTGATCGATCTTCTTCGCGCTGATGTGCTGGGTGCCATGCCTGCGGAAGAACCTTATGCTTAAGCTTCTCTCTTCATCGCGTTGGCCACCTGGTTTGCGTATTCCTGGTGATCCTGCCGCTTCTGGGTGTGATCGAAAGCCGGGCGCGCGCTAGCCTGAAACCATCGGAAGCCGACTTTGACCGCGCATACGCGCCAAAAACGGCGGCAACCAAGACGCTGGTCAAGCCAGCAGAGTAAGGACCATGGACAATGATCAAGAAAACTTCCTTTCGGCTGTTGTCGCCTGGGCTTTGCAGGTTCCGCTGCTTTCGCGCCGCTGGTGGTGAAGCGCAATATCGAAAGACTGTTCCGACTTCTCTTTCGAAGGGCCGTTCGGGCCTTCGATACCAACCAGCTCAACGGCGGTCTGCAAACTCTAATACCGAGTCTGCTCTGCACCACGGTATGAAGTTGTGCCGTCCCGTACCTGCGGATGAATGGTGCCCTCAACCTTCCCGAAATTCAAGGTCCGCGCCTATGCAGCGACTTTGTATCTTTTGACGCCGACTGGAACGATATCCGCCCCGGCACGCCGGTCGACCGATTTTCCCTGGTCTGCCGCTGGAACCGCGCCAGTACCTTAGCTGATGGCCAAAAAGCGCGCCGGTTTCCACGGGCTCTTACGGTCTGGGGATCACCAGTTCTTCAAAGGCATTGGGCGGACCCGAATAAATATCGCGTCCTCTGATGACGCGCTCACGAAGAAGCCCCCCTGCGCCCCGAGGATGTTCCTTCCCCGGTCACTACAACACTGCGTTCGCGAGCGGCGGCTTCCCCGAGTCCTGCAAGGACGAAAGAAGGTCCACCCACAGTTGAGGCAGCTGGAATCGCGATTGGCAACCCTGCCACTGTAATCGGCCGTATGACGTCACTGTATAACGACGGCCACGCAGTCTGATCCTCCCCACGAAGCCGAAAGAGTCGCGGCCTTCCTGATGTGGACAGCGAGCCCAAGCTGATGGCTACGCAAGCAAGCCGGTTTGCGGGCGTTCTGTCCTGACGCTTCTGTCGGTCCTGCTTGATGCCTGAACAACAACTCCTTTGGGCCCCTGTGAAGCACAAAGGAAGCATAATCGTCTTCACAAGCTAAGCGACTGAAATGAAAGCCCCCCGGACCTGTGCGCATCCGGGGGCATTTCTTTGGTCGAGGGTGTTTTACGTCCGTGCGGCTTTCGGTCATCCGCCCTGTATCGAAGCCACTGCGGTTAGCGATGAACAATCCCCGCGACCCCGATCCATCTTATAGCAACCAAAGCCTGCCAGCGCCATCATAACGGAACACGTTTTGCCCGGCCGTAGACGTAAGGCCGGTGCGGTATAAAGAGCTGCGTTGAACCTTTCGCAAAAAGCGCCCGCCGAACTGCCGCGAAATGCGCCACAAGCGGGCGGCATTATCGGCGTAACGTTCCAGCGCGGTCACAGCGCGACGGTCCACGACATACAGAATTCACAGTGGCAGCGTCGCGCTTCATCTACCCGCGCGGCCTTTTATCATGTCCTCAAGGCCAGCGTTGGACATGAAATCATCGCTGACCCGTCCCGCACGTCCATCGAGGGACCATTCGATAATTCGTCTCATACTTACCCTTTCTTCTCAACTAGGAATCACCCTAATGGAGAAAGGTTTTTACAAACTGCGACGGGCTCCACACAGCCAGCAGATGGCCGCTCAGTCTGGACCGGGACGTGGCGGGGAATATCGCGCCTTCGTTGGGATGGCGAAATGGGTTCGGTGAAATTGCTCTGTCCGCCATGGTGGGCGCTTTCCATCATTCACCTATGCGCACTGCAGACCTTGTTGGGCAGCAAGGTGCGCTGACTGCCGCTTCGCCGCCGGCGCGTAACTGTGCGCGCGTTTCTTGGATCACTGGTGCGTTCACCGCCGGCATCCGTGCGGCGGGGGGTGTCCTTCGCGGGCGAGTAGGGAAGACGTGCAGCCAGTCAAAATCGCATTCACGTCACCAGCTTGAGCGAATTTTCGAACATAGCGTCGGTTTCTGTCGGAAAGCCTGCGATGATGTCCTGCGCAAAGGTCATGTGGGGCGCAAGCTGCGGGCCGTCTTGGGCAAAGCGATGGCATCGTCGCGCAGGTGGGCCGCGGCTGCATCCGTTTCAGGATCATAATCGTCACCGTGCTTGCAAGCTCAAGGGCAGGTGTGGCAATCAGGCGCGTTCGGTGGCGATGGCCTGCATCAGTTTCCTCTGTCCCCTCGATGAATCGATCGAACTGAATTCCGCAAGCGCGGCAGTCCGGGCACCAGCCGCAGGATGCGCATGACCAGATCCCCCAGCCTGGGCGTCGCGGGAAGTCCGCGCCCCAGCTGGTCAGGTCCACCGCCGTCAGCACGACCTCGTTAAAAGCCCTTGTCGAAACAGCGCGCTGATCTGATCCACGACACGCCCGCAGGGACCGAGCCGTGAATTGCCACGGCCATAGGGGATGATGCAGAAGGTGCAAGCGTGGTCGCAGCCCGTTCTTGGACCTGACATACGGCGCGGGCTGCGCGTGCCAAAGCCGTCGATCGTGCCGCCGTCTCGGTGACCGACATGATGTGTCACCTGAAGCGCCTCTGTCTCGCCGATACAAATCACCGCAAGTCCCTGCCACGCCGCGCCAACCATCTTCGTGTTGCCGATCACGACGTTCGACCTCTGCCGATCTTGGTAAAGGCATCCGGTTCGTCTGCGCGGGCGCAGCCGGTGACGATCAGCCGTGCGTTTCGGTTCGCCTGCGCAGTTTGCGGAGTCCTGACGCCCTTGCGTGACGGGCCTCGGCGTGACGGCGTCAGGTGTTGACGATCACGCATCCTTCAGGCCCGCCTGCTCGGCCAGTTCCGTGCATCGCCTCGCCTCATAGCGTCAGCGCGGCAACCTGTGATGTCGAAAAGAATCGGGGTGCTCATGTCCGGCCTTTTCAGAAAAAGAGAGGGGTCAGCACGCCGCGAAACATGGCCGACGGGCCTGGTCATCCAGACGCATCCGCGCCAGTCGATGTGCAGGGGCCGCGTCCAGATGAATGCGCACAGCCACCCCTGTGAGCCCCCGCGAGACGCTGCAACCGCCGTCGCGCAGCTGGAGAGCCGGGACGCCAGCGTAAATGCCCACACCCCCGTTCACAGCGCGCATGCGATATGCAATCGGGGCGCATTTGCGCCGATCTGCACGTTGGTGCCCGTTCGGGAATAAGCGGTGAAATGCTCTACATGCCTGGCCAAAAGCGGCAGAGCAATCGCGTCCACATCGCGACAAAGAAGGGTGCAATGCCGGATTGCCCATGCCGTGGCCGTCGGGGCACGCAATCCATCGGCAACTCGAGCGTATCCATCTGCGGGCCAGTGGAATTTCGTCCCATTCAAGCTGCGGGTGCCCCATGTTCATACGGCCGTCGCCCGTTCCCCGCGTCCCGCGCCGCCAGATCCCCGCGGTTTCGTGGTCAGGTGCGAGCTGCGTCTTGCCGGTCTCGTCCCCTCAGGAAGCGCGCGGATGCAGCGGTGCATGCCCACAGCAGCAGAGGTGGATCCCTCGGCGTTAAAAAACGGTCAGTGGGCGTCCTGCCGCGCCTCCGTGATAACGGCCAACTGATCAAAGCTCCCATCACCGACTGGCGAAAGCCCGATGGCCTGCGCGAGGGCAGAGTTCCGTCTGGAAGAGAAGGCACGGTCCCTCAAGTCCCGCATCCCGGCAAAAACATCTTTCTGGCGCGCATCCAGCCGACCTTTTTGCGCGCATCCAGCACGACAAAATCATTTCCCAGCCCCATTGCATCTTCATGAAGGGCAAAACCGTTTGGTCAAATCACTATACCTTCGGCGCATATAACGCGGCAATTTGAAACTAATCCAGCTTGAGTGAAGTTATTCGTACGTTTCTGCTGAACCCCAACGCCACACCTTTCAGTAAGTCTAGCCGCCTATGGGCCTGTAGCTCAGTTTGGTGAGAGCCAACTGACTTTTATCAGTAAAGGTCTCCGGTTCGAACCCGGACTGGGCTCAACCACTACCTTTCCAGTTTAACTGGAAACGGAAAAAAACAGCGTCCCTCGGCGCTGTTTTTCGTTTCGGGCTAGGGGTTAGTAAACTAGCCGCGATGGCCTTCAAAAAGTTTTTCAGCGCGAAATCCCTGCATCTTGCAGCGATGATTTGACCGCACGGGCCAATGTCGACCGCTTCGGGGGTGTTGCCGTGTAGGCCCCCAGATCGTGTCGATGGCCGCTGAATCGTTTGCCACCCTCGATCGGATCGCGCCTGCTTTGACCATTTTCACCAACCTAACGGCTCGCCCGCGAGCGCTGCTCGTGAATCACCGCGCCCGGGTTTAGAAGGGTCGACTAGCGTCGCGTCGTCGTTATCGGCGCCGTCGCAAAGATTTCTCCGTGCCCGCAGGCCGCAGCCCCAGACGATTGCACCGCGTCCTGTCGCTGTGGCGGCCAGTACCATGACGATCAGATCAAGCGCGACGCTGAGCGCGGCCTCGTAAAGGTCCTCGGGCCAACACTTCAGCCGCTCCTGACAGCCGATATTGGCCAGTCGCGCCGTGCCAAGTTTCAGGTGACGGAACCGATGTTGCCAAAGGCTGCGGGCCATGCCGACGCTGGCGGCCGACCTGAAATAGCGGACCTGAATTTTGCAGTGTGCCTCCGGTGGACCGACCATGATTTGCGGCCAAAGCCGGGCCAGATCCATGAAACCGGGGATCCTGTG
>Ga0163217_1065701_pt1 | contig 10133 bp, 10 predicted proteins | sample SynspAceP_FD_185933 | JGI IMG/M metagenome (GOLD analysis project Ga0163217, IMG submission 185933) | Saline lake microbial communities from Ace Lake in Antarctica - Synechococcus sp. Ace-P (PacBio error correction) | ecosystem: Environmental > Aquatic > Non-marine Saline and Alkaline > Saline ...
TCACACGTGCCTGAATGTGGAATGATCAAGATGAAGGCGTGATGAATCATCGACCTCGACGCCGAGGCGGGTCCGGATTTCGCTCTCCACCAAGGCCCTGGAGCCGGAAGCCGGTGACATGCCCACCGACACCCCAGAAGGTGTTCGACAGGCCGAGGAGATGGCGCCCGCCTACAGCAGATGCTGCGGAGCAGGCTGAAGAGAACGTAACCGATGGGTGTCACCCTCGACTGAAGCCGTTTCCCAGGGTCTGCCGTGGCGCCCGGTGGCCCAACCTCCGGCTTAAGGTGTTCCACTGGGTTGGCTTCAGGCCGTTCTCTTCGAACAGGACGGCACCATGAGCCGCACGAACCCAAGCTGTTGCCCTGGCTGAAAGCCAGAATCTTGGCCTGCCTCAGCCAGGTGGTTCAGGGCAAATTCGCGCCAGGACCTTCGGGATCTTTCCTGGAAAGTGCCTAATGGCGTCAGGGCTGGCCGATCGATCCGGCCGGGATCACCGCCTGTGGCCAGCAGGATGCACAACCTGATCGCCCGGCAACGCTTTCGCCCAGTGGGTCTTGGCTGGCCTGAGGCCTGAATCGCAGCCGAAATCCTCTTCGAACAGCATCGACGGCGGCCTGCTGGCAGCGAACCAGCCTTCCGCCCCGACACCAAGGCTTGCGCGCTGCTGCTTTTGCTCTCCGATCGGCCGGTGTTGTCCTCCGGGGTTGATCACACGATCAGACCCATGGCATCAAGCCACTTCCTAGCGGCCCCATGGCCTGGAAGAAACACATCCCGTGGCATCTGGGCGCCGATCACCTGCCGGCCAAACCAATCCCCCTTGGCCGTCTCACTTCTGCGACCACTGGGCGTTGACCCTGGCGCTTGCCGCGCTGATCGGCGACGCCGACAGCGACTAAGCCCATGGCGGTCGCGGCCCGGATCCCCATGCACTGGGCTACAAACGGCCGCGGGCCACCAACGCCGAAGCTGGCCGGCGGGCACCTGCTGATACGATCACTGGGCGGAGCTCACGGTGCAGGCCACAGACCAGCCAAATCCGCCTAAGCCACAAGTTCAGGGCGGCGGCACAGTGAATCAGGCAAGCCTGATGTGAGAAAGGATGCTGGGAACAGGCGATAACTCAAATGGCCAACGCTTGGATTCATCCTTGAATGAGCCGTTACATCTTCACTCTGAAATCGGTCACAGAAGGCCATCCGACAAAAATCTGCGATCAAGATCATGATGCCGTTCTCGATGCCCTGCTCAGCAATCGATCCTGCAGTCCGGGTTGGCCTGTGAAAACGGGGTTGTGAACACAGGCCTCTGCCTGCCTGACTGGGCTCGCGAAGTGAGCAACCACCAGCCAAGTCGACTTCACGACCCTGGCGCGCGTGCGGGCGGGGGGGGGGAGGAGGGGGGGTGATCGAGCAGAATGGCTATAGCGGAGCCAGAAGCCGGTGGGTTCCGATGCCCACAGCCTCGCCGTGCTGGTGGCACTCCGATCAGCATCCCCCAGACATCGCCCAAGGGGGTGGACTGGAGGCCGACGATCACAGCCGGAGATCCGCTCTGCGACCAGGTGGGCCGCCGGCGAACCAAAGGCATCATGTTTCGGCTTCGCCGTGCGACGAAACAACCTGAGTTATGCCCTGCCGATCAGCCCTGGCCCACCGGCTGGCAAGAGCCCCTGGCCGAGGTGCGCCACAAGGCCTCCTGGCCCCTATCCTTCCTGCCCGATGGCAAAACCCAGGTCGCGTGTGTACGAGAACGAATCGGACCGGTGGCGATCGACACCTGCTGATCTCCACCCAGCCACGCCCGTGATTCGAGGCATCAAGTGATGAAGTGCCGGCCTGCAGCGCGACAATCGCCGACGACCTCTTGGGAGCACGTCGGTCGTCCCCCGCCACGGCCGACTGATGATCCAGCCCGATCGCGGCTCCCACCCCGCGTTTTTCTGGTCCAACCCGACCGGCAAGTTCGTGGTGGGGGGGCCCCAGGGCGATGCGGCCTGACCGCCGCAAAATCATCGTTGACACCTACGGCGGCACCGCCGCCAACGGCGGTGTTCCTTCTCCGGCAAAGGATCCCCACCAGGTGGACCGCTCGCGCTGCCTATGCGGCCCGCCATGTGGCCAGAAGCCTGGTGGCGGCAGCCTGGCCGAGCGCCTTGGAAGTGCAGCTCAGTTATGCCATCGGGCTGGCCAGGCCGACCCAGCATTCCTGGTGCAGAGTTCGCACTGAAAGCCTGGGCCGACGAAGGAATCTCACCGCCCTGGCCAAGGAGCACTTCGATCTGCGCCCCGGCGCCATCCGAAAGCTTTGGCCGCGCACCCTTTCCCCAGGAGCGCGGCGGCCGCTTCCTACAGGATGTGGGCGGCCTTATGGCCATTTCGGCGGGATGATCTGAATCTCCCTTGGGGAGATAACGTGGAGGCCAACGCCACGGTACTTCGGCAGCCACAGTTTGGAAAGATTGCCGGCCGGCAGCGCCATCTGAGCGAAAGATGGTCGGCCGGCACCACCAGACCAACCTGGCCTGGCGGTTGATTTCGGCAGCAGTGGGCTGAGGCTCGCCTTGATATGGGATGCTGAAGGTCTCGCGATTCGTGGCTGCGAACGGGCTCTGGCCTATGGGACGACCCTTTTCCGACCTGAGGGATGGCGCCTCGGCTTGGTTGCCTTGGTGGGCTCCCTGCCCAGGGAACTGCGCTTGCCGCGTTGGTGCCGATCAGCCTCGATGCAACATCCGGCACCTGCTGCTCTGCCGCCGGACGGCTCGGCACTGGCTGAGGCGCCTGCCCTACGACAAAGGCCTGCCCCGAGCAGGCGGCAGGACTCCAGGCCCTGTGCCGGAGGGACTTCGGGCATCCGGCCGCGAGCGCAAGCAGCAGCTGGCCAGGGCACTGCGACTGATCCAACCAGCACCAGGGTGGCCCTTTTTCCTGCTCGCCATCAGGACCGACTGGCCTGATGGCTGGGTTGCTTGGGTCACTGGCGCCTGGGGCGAAGAAGGCAAATCTGCGCCTGGGCTGGAATCTAGCCGGCGGGCGCTGGCTGGGAAACACTCCTGGATCAACCGCTGGCGCAAGCCCCTACCTGAGGTGGTTCCAAGCGCAAGCAGGCTCGGCAAGCCTTTGAACCCGCTGGCGGCCCACAGCCTTGGCCCTGCCGCCGAGCTGCAGTGTGGGCCGGCACACCGATGGCCAATGCCGCCGTGCTGGCTGCCCGGCCTGGCGAGCGGCGACGGCCTCACGTTTGGCTGGGCACCAACGCTGGTGCTCAAAGACAGTTCGTGGGCGACCGCCCCGAAAAAAGCCCTGGGGGTTGGGAGCGCGCACCCGCTTGGATCAACGCTGGCTTGGTGGGGGGAGCCTCCAACAGCGGTGGGCGGGCGTATTACGCCAGTTTCTTCAGAAAAGCAGCTGGGGCTGAGCTAAAGCCGCCGATCGGACCCCAGCCGCCGAAGCGGCCTTCCAGCTCAGCCTGCGGGCCGGGGTGAGCGCTCCGCGTCGAACGAATCCGATCGGCAAGCCGGTGCTTGGGTCCAGCCTGTGAAGCGATGCCCTGTTTCTGCAGGGGCTGCTGGAGGGGATGGCCCAGATCGAGGCCGACACGGCTGGCAACGGTTGCGAGGCGCTTGGGCGCCAGCGATCGGGGCCGGGTGATAACCCTCGGTGGCGGCGCCCGCAATCCCCAGTGGCGCCGACTGAGGGCGACAAGGCCCTGGGTAGTATAAGCGTGATCACCAGTCCCGGGATTGTCGTCGGCCCTGGGCAGCGCCGGCTGCGCGCGAGCGCGCGCGAAAGATGGAGGCGACGCTGCTCCCATTGCCTCCCAGAGCCCAGGAAACGAATCGCATCAAAATCCGTGGTGTCGCTTGGCCACCTGTTCGTTGGTGGCGCGCGATTGGAATTTTGTGGCTCTTGCAGCAAGGTACGGCCTGGCCCTCTGTTTGCTTCCTGGTCGAGTCTGGCTAGTGGAACCGGCTGAAGCCGACCGGGCCGAGGAACTCGACGCGCCGTGTCACCTGGATATCGGAGCCCGCGCGCGCGACCATCCATCAACTTCCCGAAGTTCACCCGCAAGGATCTGCCTGCACATGAAACAACGACCATGCCGAAGCGGTGCTCTCCTACGCCGGACTCATTACGGCGGCGTGAAAGCCCCCAGTCGGCCCGGATGCGTGCACGGTGCTCCCCGAGGGCCAATTATCGCGGATGACTGGGAGGTGGAGCGGCAGCACCGGGTGGCCGTCCCGGTTTTAGTAGATCAATTGTTTGTTTGTGCGTTGATGTGGAGTTGTGATAGCGGTAGTCCGTGTTGGTGTTTACTGTACGGCTGCACTGTGTTATCCGTTACCCTCACCAGACTGACGAAGAGGACACCCGCCCAACATGTTCGCAACCCTGGTGCCCAATGCCTGGCGTTCCATGGCCCAAAGGCTGAGCAGGCCCAGACGCGGCTCGGAGGAGGGCGCCAGGACTGCCTGTGAACTGGTTGGACACTTTTAACGAGCCCGCTGTTCTGGTCGCTTCGCTCTGCATAAGAGGCCGCAACACGCTGAGCGCTCAAGCGTGGGGAGAGCGCTGGCAGGCAACCCAGCCTGGGGGCGAAGCCTTGTCTTGGAGTCCACGCCGTTCTGCGGCGGAAGCCTGAGCTTGTCTGCCAGCCCTGTTGGCACAATCTGCCCGCCAGGCCATCCGCTCCGGCAGCGGAGGCCGCCACTCTGCGAGCCTGCCAGAGCCGCCTCGCCCTACACCCGCCGCGGACTCCAGGGGCAATGGCCGCTGCCGTGGTTTGGAGCCTTGGGCTCTACGAAGGGGGCCCTGCGCCAGCTGCTAGCTCCCGCCAGCGAACCAACCCCAGCCAACAATTGCTGCGCAGGCCCTGCCGAAGAAGTCCTGCGCCAGACCCTGCCTGCCCGGATACTCCAGGGGCAAACGTCCGGATCGTGGCGCGTTCCCAGCTGGAAGCAGCGGGGTGCAATCCCTTATCCCAACTGATGCTGCCAAGGGCTTTGGGCTCCTGAAATCCAGCCCGCCTGCAACGGCCGCCGGCCCCAACCTTGGGCCAGCACCACCTTGAACGCGGGCCATGCGCGCGCTCAAACCAGGCGGAGGCCTCCCCGCTGCCAGGCCCAGTGCCATGGGCAAGCCGCCTGGCTGGATCCGCCGGCACCACGCATCTTTGATTGTATCGCAATGACATCCCTCACCACCCCGAGCGACGGCCAACGCCGCCCAGGCTCTGCAAAAAACCAAGGAATTTCGCGTGCCTGGCCTGCTCTGCTTGCCGCACGCACCAGCTCCTCAGGCCGTGATCTAAGAATCCACGAATCTGCTACTCAGTAGCAAAGCCGGGATAGCTCATTGGTAGAGCAGGGCGACTGAAAAATCGCCGTGGTCCCAGTTTCAAATCTGGGTCCTAGACATTCATTGATTAGACATCCCATCGGCAGCGTCCGCGCTGCTCCGCTCCGTTCCCCTTCAGCTCGCTGAGATGCCGTGCCATGAATCAGGGCCCACTCATCAGCAGTCGGCTTGACCCATGCGGCCACGCCCCATTCCTGAGTCGCCCAACCTCCTCCAGGTTTCTCCGAGTGCCCATCCCTCCCGAGCAGCCACTGTGATCGGCAGTTTCACCATGCCGACAGCTACGGAGTGGGCCTTTGAACGCTGTCCTGGGAGAAAAGCTCAACCCAGCAACCCAGGCGAGCCAGCCAACCGTGGATTAAACGTGCTGGCAGATAAGCCAGTCCGCTGAACTCAAGTGACGGCATCCATTCGCCCCCATCAGCAGCCCGATTTGGTCATGCCAGGTCGCCCTGTTCCGCTATGCGCCTGCGGGAACGGTGAGGAAGCAAACGCCACCAGCGCCAAGCGGCCAGCTCGGCACAGGCTCGGCAGCAGCTTCGGCACCGGCTCGGCACATGTCAGCAATGGCAAATTGGCAACAACTCAAAGCTCACAGCCGCTGCCCGATGTCGATGCCGATGGAACGTTGTCAATCGCGGCCTTCCTGAATCCACAGCAGTTTCAAGTCCGTTGCCAAGTCAGTCGCCAGTTAAAGGCATGAGCTCATGGAGCCCTTAGAAACCTTGCAACAGGTCCCTTCTGCAGCAGGAAAGGACGAACCAAGAAAGAGCCAAAAGCCAAACGAATAGGGTGACGGAGATGATGACCCCACTCCTCTCCGAATTACTGATCCACTCGCTGCGAGTTTCAGCATCAACGCCAGGTCCTTCGAGAATCCTCCCTCTATCGGCCAATCTGGTTGCGATTGCCGGCCCTGCCCCCAAGTTGAAATGCCGAGAACTCACTGCTACTTGAGCAGGCTTATTGCGTCCTCCATTGCAACCCTATCGAATTCGTGTCCTCACAGTGAAGGAAGATCAACCGCGGAGCTTGTGATCGTCACCACACCCTTTCGAGACTCCAAACGCTTTCTGGGGTGCCGTAGAGGATCCGCAGCAGGAGGGCTGAAAATTCAACAATGGATGATCTCGAAAGCCCTGGAAGCCGTTGTACCGTACTACGTGCAGGGCAGGGCGAAGGGTTCTTCGAGAGTGGAACCTGCGCCGTTGCATCGTCAATACGCCAAGGAGTGCCGGCCTAATCTGTGAGCAACTTGCCAACTGGATAGTCAAACTCCATGCAAACCTGCGACCGCTGGCCCACGATCCCCCAGAGTCACGAGCAAACTGTTGGGGATCACTGGCAGACCCTTCGTATTTGAACGCCTGGCCGATACCAGCAGCGGATGAGCTCCAGATGGACTGGCTTGCCCAAGTGAGGAACGCCCCAGGAGGCCAGTGAAGAGCTTATGTAATATTTTCACCTATCTGGTATAGAATATTCAGCACTATTGCTTAGTATCTTGAAAAGAACATTGACACGTATGGCATGACGCTTCCCCGTTACGCGCGACAACCAGAACGCACGCGGTTGCATCTTTTTTGCGGTTGGCGATGAAGTCCTACGCCAAAAAAACAAGCCGTAACAGGAACAAAATAGAAGCGCCTACTGTCAGATATTCTTCATGCTTCGCCTATGACCGCGAAGCGAGCGGAGTTCGCAATTGCACACCACGAACAAATTTCAAGGCTCGTGACTTCGTGCGAGGCTTGCTTTGTCCAAGAAATTTCAAGATGCTTCTATCAATGTTACAGTAATACCCGCGTCGTAAGAGCAAGTCCGTCGGGAACTAGGGCGCGAACCCTTCCCGGAGCCGACGAAGAATGGCGTGGTCGATTGTTATTGCAAGAAAGGGATTGCGGATTCATCGATACTCCCTGCTTGATTCGCCAGAGTATCTTGACGCTTTTCGGTTAATTGACCAGATCCCCATCAACGCTCCAGAATCTCTAAACCGGCCGATCCCAAACAAGGCGAATTGCCTTCAACCAGAAAGCACCTCGTTATGAATCGCCTACTGGCGTGAGGTCAGCCAGCAACGACCCCCTCATGGGAAACGGCCAAAGTCTTGGTCTGAATTTGCCTGGAATGGGTTGAAATGGCCAGCCCCCCAAAAAAGTTAATATTTGCAGATCTGCTGGGCTTGGCGGCTTCGGCGGCGTAGCCATATTGGGGAAATTCTACTAGCCACTGCGGGGCCATGTGACGCACGGGCTGAAATAAGGCTGTAGGTGCCTGTAATGCCAGAAATTTGATGGGACAGGTTAAAGCCGAGTAAACTCTATAACTTTGCAAAGGCCTGCTACGATCGGCCGTCGAGAAAAGTCTTGACGAATGCATCAAGGCTTTCCTCGTAGTTGGCAATTTTAATTCTTGATTAACGTCATCGATAAAATCAGAGTCCCATCCAGCAAGAGGTTCTGCTATGGCTGGCCTTTGAATTTCGCTGAGGGTCAGAATGATTCGGTTGGTGCGAAGGACTCCAGGGGTTGACCCACCGCTGAGGTTTTTGGGCATCTAAATAGGCTCCAAGTCTCTGGATCCGTGCAGCTGCTTCACTTAAGGCTTGATCACTCGCTGACAGCTGCAAACCATCGCTTTCAATGCCGGTTATAGGCCCTCATTCATTAAGGGGCAGATAAGTATTCAAGCTGCTCTTCTGCCTCCAAAAGGCGTATGACCAAGGTTTCACATATCTGCGAAAAGCCTCAACCTGCTCTGCTAACCTCTGATGAGATCGGTCCCACGGAAAGATTCGCGGATACACGATCGACTTTTACCCGCTAATTCGTGGCAAAGTCCAGCCCTTGGCCACTTAAGAGTTTATTGTCCATAGCTACAAGACTGGTAGATCTGATCAAAGCCCATGGCAATCCCCTGAACCCATCGCTCCGCCTTTTGAGCAGCAAATCGCGGCTCCAAGCACTGCTGGTTCAGAACTGGGCAAAAGTTTGGAAATCAAAACGCCGGGGGGGGCAAGCTAAATTTGTCAAGTCTTGAGTGCCCGGATACTCCAATCGAAACCTTGCGCACGTCAGCCAGTGGCAGGCATCTTAGGCACTTACCACCACCAGATAGACAATATTAGTCGTTCGCTTCAGATCATACTAGGAAAACGAAAAGCCGTGCAATCCTCACCTACGTCGTTGCTCGGCGTTGACAGGTGACTGGCGCCCAATAACCCGAATGAACTACTATGCCATTGGATGATGGGGGATTGGTGTCGATTTCCTCGCGATGCTGGCTTTGTGGCAGGACTCAATTGCGAAAGGTCTTGACCTTTGGGATGAAGTGTGGTCATTTTACCGAGATCGTTGCATGAATTTTCCTCATTGCATTTGCCACTGATGAATCACTGATTCGCTGGCAGAGTTTAATGAACAGCGATGGCTGAATTCCTGTAAGCACCGCTCTCCACTCAGCGTGGGTCAAAAAGAAATCCATGGATGTAGGCCTCGGTCCATTCTTCACCATAGAAATCTTGTTAGGAATACCGCGGGCAGGATCTTTCTCAGCTTTCGTAGTCGAGAATATCTAGTTGCCCTCTTTTAATTGCTGCATCCGTCGAATCATCCACTGGATTGGGCCGTCTGTCAATGAGATCAAGATAGAGATCAGATAGGCACAAATGCGCCTCAAAGGCGCTTCAATCAAGGTCTCACCTCTCTGCTGTAGTGGCAAACCGGTCCAGAGAAAGCAGGGAGAGAAAGTATGGTTCTGCCTCATCAGGAATAGGGCTCCATCGGTAACAGTGGGCGCGGAAGTGTCAAACACCGCTCAAATCTCCTCTGACCGACAGCTTGCGTATGGAGACGATCTCGTTTCAAGACGGGTTGAAGATCCAAAGCGATCAAGGTGACTGCCCGTGCAACAACGTCACCAGGTCAGCACCACGAAGGGAAGATCAAAGCGGGGCTCCGGGCTGATCACAGATCAGACCTGGGGGATTCGCTGCTGCATCCGACACAGGCAGCCCTCGCTGCGGAGTTTTGTCCATTTCGCACTCCCGCAGCTTGTGGTCGTGACAGCGATCGGCTTGGCAGCGAGACCCGGTGCTTACCCACCTTTTCCGCCATACCCTGCCCGGAATCGGCAATAAAGGCTCCAACGCGAGTTTTGCCGTGATCTGAGTCCACAGTCATGTTGGAAGAAAGGTTCCCTGAGCGCCAAGGTCATAAGTGTTTTGACAGGAGTAAGAGACACAAAAGAGAAGGGGAAAAAGGAAACGCTCGCATAAAACGATTACTCCCAGTTCCTCCCCCAAAATAACTGGTAAATAAACCGTGGGCATGTATCACGTTCCGCCGCTGTTAGACTGATTTCGTAAGCACGCCTGCAGAGTTTCGACATCGATCAACTTCTGTCAGCGGTGTGTCTGACTGCCTGCTAAGTGCCATTCGCCGCATAGGCCTGAATGATTTCCTGAAAAGACTGCTCCACCAGCGCTCAAGCTCGGTGTAGACCCCCGCGCAAATAAAGAGAAAACGCCGGCGAAAACTATTGATCTGCACGTACGCACTGCATCGCTTCACCAGCAGCCAAGGCTTGATGGCGAGCTGAATGGCTTTTCAATTCCAATAATCCCACAAAATACCGCTCGGTCATAGCTGCTGCCGCTGCTCCATAAGGTTGGAAGTCCCCATGACAGCCAACCAACTTTTATCTCGAACGCCAAACCAAGAAGTCGATGCCAAGAATCGGTTCCTCTCGACCGAATTCAAGGGTAGG
>Ga0163217_1050100_pt1 | contig 10132 bp, 7 predicted proteins | sample SynspAceP_FD_185933 | JGI IMG/M metagenome (GOLD analysis project Ga0163217, IMG submission 185933) | Saline lake microbial communities from Ace Lake in Antarctica - Synechococcus sp. Ace-P (PacBio error correction) | ecosystem: Environmental > Aquatic > Non-marine Saline and Alkaline > Saline ...
CGTAATCTTTTTGGGAAAAAACAAACAAATGAGGAAATTACAACAAGTTAAGGATGATACAAGTGATGCGATCAAAAGATCTTCTAGCCTCAAAATTTGATAGAGGAAACTTAACGAATTGCTCAATTGGAAAAGTAAGACTTGACGACATTTTGAACAACTGTAATTATTCAATATCTTTTAATTAAGAACGCAAACGATCTTCAAATCTTAGCTCGAATAAGCGGATGCTACGAAGATTTTAAGGTACTAAATAGAAAAAAATAAATACGCATCTTTACTACAACTATATCGTAAAACTTATTGGTATGCCTTGAAAATGAAAGGATGCTGCAGTGTTAATGCTTTTAAATAGATTTTGAATAAAGTACAAAATCACAGATTCATTTTTATAATTTTAGGCAAATAAACTGATGAAAAATACTTCTAATTCTTACTGTATCTTTTAATAAAATCATGTAACAGACAAAAAAGAATCTTTACTTGATTTCCAGTTTCTGAGAAATCAATTTTTGAAAAGCTTTTGTTTGGGAAAGGTGCCAATATCTACTTTCTTTTAAACAGACGTTTAAAAACGGAGATTCACAATGACCTTAATTTTAATAGGAGCGAAGAACTTCTTACATTAAGGGGTTTATGGGGTGGTGATATTAAAGGGTATTAACGGCTAAGATTATGAGGGTTTATTTTTCCAGACTTTGGTATTAAATGCATTTGGTTTACTGTATGACAATTCATGGAGCTACTGAGAAGGTACGGAAATACTATGGTATCATGGCTATTGGGGACAAAGATTGGACTGCTTAGCCCAATTTTGGCACTAAAAATGATTTGGAGGAAATGTAAAAACTGCCATAATATGGGTATTCGTATTTTTAAATGGATGTAAGTCGCTAAAACAAACAACGGTCCGGTAACCCAATAGATCCTGTTTGAGGCCTTCTGACTGGTAGATGAACCCGGTGCACTATAGTGTTACAAAAGCACTACAGCCTGTACTTGAGTACGCTAATCTACCGATATTAAACAGAAAGTTGATGCAGCGGTTGAACTTCCCGAACACTTACTGGCAAAATGGAAAACGAAGGTAGATTGGACTCAGAATTAGATGAATTAGGCCAGTATTTTGAAAATTTCAGGTTAATGCCAAGACTCTTAAGAGGTATATCATTAAATGTTAACAGATTATGTTGCAGGAATTTAGGTATTGATGCTTTAGAGTAGATTACGTAAGCACGCGGATGAAACTGCATGGAGGTGAACTATACACTCAAGCTTCCGATTCCTTTTACTGCTGAAAAAAAACAACCAGATGATGTCTTAGATCCAAGATTTTTATATGATGGGTGAAGTATACAATTATGGAATTTCTGGAGGTAGAGCATTTGATTTTGGGGATAAAAGAGGTGACTATTACGACAGGTTTTAACAGTTTACTCAATTTTGACTGAATGTATGATGCGAAGAGTGATTATGAACTATTTTTACAAATATGATTGATTGCTGCACACAACAATTAAAAGGAAAAAGTGGTGGTGAACTACCTGACTTGCATGATGACTGGAAGTCCTTTTGAAAACAAAGAACGTAAAAAGCCCTATTTTTCAGCGAATGTACTTTTATTAACCCCTGGTGCTCTCAGTGTTATTACGGAGATGAAAGTGCTAGAAGCTTAGAGATAGCTGGGTACAACAGTGAATGCTACTTTACGTTCCTTTATGAATTGACGGGAAGATTGATAGTCTGGCCTGAAACAGAAAATACTCGAACCTGGCAAAAATTAAGGGTCAATTTAGAGCGGAACGCCGGCTGTTGGGGCTGGAAAACATCAATGCTCACGGAATCATTATGTATTTCAAAAGACGTAATACAAATGGACTATTCGAGGATAAAGTAGTTATAGGCTTGAAACTTCAAAAGGAAAAAAACACTTTCGTAAAGATTTATTTAGAGATGGCACTAAAGTATTTGAAACTATTCTAAAACTCATTAGAAGTGGGGATGGGCAAGGTAATTTTAGATTCTGATTTTGATATTGCTTTTTAGAATTTACAATCTAAACATTTATTAAAAGCTTTCGATTTTAGTGTAAAGCATTATTTGTAGGCTAATTTTCAAGAGTTTTTTAATGAAATTAGCCGAAGAATTTTTTATAAAAGACTTTTTTTAAGTGATTGGTTTTGCTGGCATTGGTGTAACTTTAGATAGCTTTTGGATAGAGAATTATTATGATTGAATGAGCATGATTTTCTGAAGCGCAAAGGATAAAATCAAAATCATCAGTTATCCGATTTACATTTTAAAGGGAAATAAAATATTTTCATAAACGATCGCTTTGAAAAGATTAAATAGCGAACTGCGATTAATTGTTTTTACCGGAGATACCAATTTCACGGAGAACACTTGAGTATTTTTAAGCATTATTAGACCTTATAAATCAAAAATCTTAAAAATTCTTATTTTAGGAATAAGGTATGATGCAAGATTAGCTATAGAAGAGCTGAAAACAGGCTTTTGCTCTCTATAATGGTTACGTACTGATCATGAAATTTTAGCTTATACAAATAACAAAAGACATATTAATTTTTAAGGGATTGATGATTATTTGCTGGCACGCCTGACTTTTATTGCGCTGTCTCAACCATAGATGATACAAGCTTAGAAAACGTAGTGCTAAACATTGCCAGCGTACACAGACACATCAATCGAATTAAACCAAAACAAAAAATCCATAAAAATGGTGTTATAGGGCATACTCATTGGGGGGCAAGTCCCCTTTTTTGGTCGTGAAATACTACAACCAGACGGTAGTGGTTTCGTTAATTTAAAAGGGTTGGTTAACAACTTCAAGGCAGTTAACAAAATGTATGTCTAGGGATAAAGTACAACTGTGCTACTTTGGGTTTTTTGCTAGAGCAGAAGCATCATTTTTTATTATATAAAAGAAATACGAGGAGGTATTTAAATATTTTAAACTTATAGACAATACCAACTTAAAATAGCAGCCTAAGGAAATCTTATGCTCGCAAGTACGCTCCACAATTAATTTTAAAGTACCTAACCTCTTCAAAATTGTTCGGACATTTTTATCTATTTACAAAAGAGTAAAAAAATATTCATTGGAAAGTTGTTTCTCCCTTTAAAACTCAAATATTTTGTCTTGGTTTCTTGGTAATGGTCTCTAAAACTCAAGGCAAATACGAATAGATTTTTTGAGCGGTCTGTAAAAAGGAGTTCCATTTCACCTTTTCTCATCAATGATGCTCATTATCTCTTGCTTCACTTCACCAACCTCTTTTATTCCGTCCAATATAATGGCCCTACTTGTCCGTCTACCGTAATTCTGATGTTCATATGAGGCGTCTTTTTTTTTAAACCAGGGACATTCATTTTTGCCTTTTTTAAATAAGTACTAGTCAAAACGAATTTTTTGATGCAAAGATCCTATTGATCTGCACCTGATAGGTTTTAGGGCGAGAAATATCAATACCCACTACTAGTTATAATAATACCTGCAATACCTAAGTGCTAAAGTCATAGACTAGGTTTTGAAGCCACTAAAGATACAAAAAAACGCTTACACTTGGTTTTTTAGTAAGCTTTCACAAGCTATGATACTTTCGGAATAATTAGTTCGTTATAAACCTGTGTTCATTACAATTCTAAGAATGCCAAAGATTGGATTTTAAAAGGTAAATAAATAAATCTAAAATGCCTATTTTTAACCGAGAACTAAGTTGAAACTTTAGAAATTATTTTTTGTTTGTATCTTAAAAGTAGAAAGGTTTCATTGATAGGCGTACGTTGTTTAGTATAATTACATTTTTTCGCTATTTTCAATGTAGTGGAAATTAAAAAATTTAGGGTAATGAAAAAAAATTGTGTTTTAAACTGGCGCAGGAATTAGCGCTGAAAGCGTTTCCAACATTTAGGGCCAGATGGTTTTGGAGGGGCATAATGTGATGGAAGTAGCCTCTCCTGAGGGTTTAAAAAAAGTCCTTATTGGTATTAGACTTTTACACAACGCCGCAACAGATATTAATGGTAAGGCCAAATAAGGCACATAGGCTAAAGCACTAGAGGGTGCATTTTAATACGACGATCATTAGCAAAATATTGATGTATTACACGAAAGAGCTGGGGAGTTTCTTCGAATCGTACATTTGCATGGCGAACTATTAAAGTAAAGAATGTTCTGGAGGAACAATGGCACTGCTGATGGAACTTTGCCTGGAGAAAAGACTTAGTATTAGGCGGATAGTGTCCCAACGGAATACAATTACGACCAATATTGGGTTGGGTTGGTGAACAAGTTCCGCTTTTCGATAAGGCCATGAATAACCGTACAAGATGATATTTTATCATTATAGGAACTTCAATGGCAAGTTTATCCCGCGCAAGGTCTAGTGGAATTTATTTCCAAAATACACCTATCTTGTGTAGAACGCAAACCTAATTGTCCGGAAAAGGATTTTAAATATTTAACCATTATAGAAAACAGCGTTTATACGGAGTGCAGATTTAGTTAGGCAAAACTTAATTGCAAATTTTCTTAAATAAAGAGTAGTCAGATGACGGTACAGAATTCAAAAGGATTTTAGCCCATGTAAATCATTCCCCGTGAAAAAAGAATGAAAATGGCTTCTTTTAGTTTTCTGAAATCCTGATTTACTAAAGCCATTATTTTAAAATTGCCTACATTGATGAGCTTATATCTTGGGCAAAGCGTGTTGGGTTTTAGATTTACAGGCTTAAGAGAATTTAGCATTTTTTTATCCACATTTTAGATGAGTTAACTGCGAAATAAGTCAGTCCATTAGAATTGCATTCGCCCTTTACTAAAATATGTGAATCTTAACGCAATCTTATTTTAGGCAGGCGTGCGACTAAAATAAGCTTAGCGATGCACAATCTAGGAAAATTACGCGGCTTGTTTTGATGGCTGATCGGCCTCATAACGTGGCAACTCAAGTATGCTATGATTCATTATTACTTCATGGAAGACAATTTAATGGATTTTACCTGAATGAAAATAATACTCACACACAAACTATGCGATGGCAGTGCCGCTATAAAGCAGAGCAAGGATGACTTAGCTAAATAAGTAGGTTCTGGGCGTTGGTTTTGGGTTCTGGTTTTGGGTTGGGGCGTTTGGCGTTGGGCGTTTGGGGTAATTAGTTATCAGTTTTTTATACTGTTTAACTGTAAGCTCAATTCTAGATCTTTAAAAATCTATTGGGAATAAAAAGTAATTTTAAATTAAATCCTTTGTGTTTTTTTAACTGTTATTTAAGGACACCTATTTGCCACTTCAATCAACCAATCAAATTACAAATGGCTTTTAAATAAATTGAATGCGATTTCACGCATAGATGTCGTATAGAAATAAAGTAGATAAAATTTAGCCTGATTTTTTTTCTGAAGAGGGCGCTATAAAGTATCGGTACATGTAGAAATTGAATATTTTATAGCGCTTTGCGGAATCTTACTCAGCTTTCGGGCTTGACCAAAACAAATTCGAAGCCTAAAGAAAAATTTTATTTAGAATTTACTTCTGAAGATGCAACTGGCGATCAAAGAGATTGAAAAAAAACGACCAACACACGATGTAAAAGGGGTTTGATTTATTTTTATAAAAAAACAAGTTTGATGCTTTAACATATTGCAGAACATAAAGATTTATTCATTTGGTTAACGTCTCAGGATTATAAACAATACCGCCATTCATTTCTTAAAACGCTATGAACGCGTGTTGTACATAATATTTTTGAGCTTCTAGACGAATTGGAAGCCTTAGTTTCTGAGTGGAAAACATCTATCTGGCAAGACTCATGGACAACCAGCTTTTTCCCTACCCGACTAAGGAAAAGAAATTCCATGTGTATGGTAGTGCGCTTAAAGAGCTTTAAATTTATTGAATGATATCCAAGCGCAGCAAAATTTGGTGGAGAACAGGAAATTTAAATGCCATAAAGTAGCATACCAAAGTATGATTGGCAATCATTTGGAAACAAGAATTTGTGCAAGATAAATTAGGCTTATACCATTCGTTCCAACTTCAAATAAGCATTATGACCATATGGGCTTTATTTGATAATTTAAAAGAATAATCCATTATTTTAGACTTAGAATCGTGATTTTTGGACCTTGTTGTTCTATGGATTACTTAAGGCAAAAAATAAAAGGCAGGAGAAGTAAGGCTACATCGAATGCGCACAAGGGTTACCTATAGATTTTTGAAAACTCTGAAGGAACTTAGGTATTGCTTAATGCTATTCGAGCATTAATCGCAAAATTACCCGTTTTCAAATTGAAGAGATTTACAAGATAGCACGTAATTGCGTTTAATATAGGGCGGTCCTTATGGCACATGACGATGATTGTTTTCAATCTATCTTAAAAGGTTAAATGTTATTTGTTAAATAAAGAAAGTTTGAGCAAAGATTAGAAACAATTGGGCAGTAGTAGCCGAAGCGATTTCAAACTATTTTTTAAGACGAGAAAGCGGTATCCAACCTATGAAGCTTAAAAGGCTTAGCGTACTAACGAAAAAATCAACACTCACTATTGCAAATTTATTGATACGTGTTAAAGGTTTCTGACGCATCAAAACCGAATTAAACATCACACCAAGTAATTAACCAGGCATGTTAAGAGTTCCTAAAATAACCTAGGGAAGAAAAGCAATTTTTAAGTTAATCCTCTTTAGGTCTTACCTCGTACCACAAGTAATCTGTTTTGAATGATAATCAAACCGGATTATTGAGGTATTTTACATTTTTTTATTGAAAATGACTAAAGTTTTTAAGTTGATCCCCACTAAAATCTGAACTTTTTTCATGGCCTCCATTAATTGCACTAGTTGAGCGGATTCATATTATCGCCTAAACCGTAACCAACATAACGCCTTTTTCATCACTATCGCCGTAGACATTAATTCTCGTGCTTCAGTTTCTCTGAATAACTACATCGTCCTTGCCAACACTAGTGTTAATCTTCATTAATTTCATATTTTTCCGTTCTTTAAAATTTTTTACATTCGCCTTTTCTGATAAAACTTGAATTATGGACGTTTTCTTAAAGGCTATATATTTAATTTTTTTAAGGAGGCAACTGGCTGTTTTTTTGCTCGGAGTTAATGTGGTTTATCTAAATTCAGTAAGCTCACCGGTTAAATAAGTGATATAAATCGGTTTTCTGAGTTATCTAGTAGTATTCCCTCTAAACTTTGGTTTGGATGAGCAGCTTACTACGATAAGCCAATGCTATACTAAGGGGATATATCATCTTTTTTCATGTCTTGGATTTTTTGAAATTTTATTAAATTGTTTATTACTGTGTTTTTGCTTAATTGAGTTCTTTAGGAGGTTCATTTTACTGGTTTAGTGAACTAATTTTTTTCTAAATCTAATTCCCCCCGTCATCGTTAGCAAAACCGTTTCAGACCTAGATTACAATGCTAGCTTCCTAAACATTTTCAATTTCCTGAAATAAACATTAAAGTTCTTTGTTCTGCGTTGTCTTTTCGCTTCCTCTTAGAATAATTTACATTGACTTCTTCACTTTTTTACGCGCATTAATTCTTCTAATTTTTGAGATTTTAAGTAACTGCAACGGCTTTAAGTATTTTAACGGGCTTTGATCTTCTGTAATAAAATCTTTAGACTTTGTATCCACTGGCGATTTGTAAAAATTTTTGGCATCTGATCATTTTCATGATTCCGAGGGAACTGACCAGTGATCAATTTTTTAATTACCACTAGGGCGATTACATTTATCTGTTTCAAAAGGATCAATAGGATTGTGAAATCTAAAATTGGCAATGTGTTTGGCGATTAAAATACTAATGTTTTCATGACTGATTGTTTTTGATTGATGATGATTGTTTTTGATGTGCTAATTTATTTTGATGAACGATGATTCCTTATTTTCCCTTTTTTTTGATGCTTTGCCTTAACTCTTTCCCACCTGGCAAATTATTTTATAGTTAAGGTGGCAATTTTCTTAATCTATATTTCCTGTTTTAAGGAAATAGGAACAGTTTTCAATTTTTAGACGTTTCATGTCGCACATCTTGCATTCTTTACGATCTTTTTAATCCCGTAACTAGCATAAGAATCTTTTTAATGGTTCTGCATTCTTACCTTCTTCACGTAAAATTTTTACATTCGATCTCGTCACGCACTCTCATAAGTTTTGGTAGGTAGCAGCACTTAACTTTTTGGCTACCAACTATCCAAATTTTTGAAATTGAAGCGCTTTCCTGTGGTAATGACCTTAAATGGTAATAGAATTGAACTAAAGAGAAAAAATCTTTAGGATTCTGGATATCCCACTATCTCATTGTGTGCCAACATTTGAAACATTTTTGCTGCATGGAACATACGTGACATCATTAGTTTTTCTGCGTAATTTGTCAAATATCTGACTAAAACCAGACTAGGTAAACTAGTCGGCATAATAATGGGAACCTTTTTTCATTGTTTTTTTTTTTATTAAGGTTTTTTATTTTAAAATTTATTGGTGTTTTTCTCGAATTCTTGTAAATAACTAATTTGTGTGTGCGATTTATCAAAATTAAGCGAGTAATTTTTCAAGTTTCTGTGCCGAAGCATTTCTTCTGCGTGATATTCCATTTTCTAGAGGATCATTTTTTTTAGGTTGCATAAAATAAATTCAAAACAATTAACGCAGCTGCCAATTACCACTTAAAGTGATTTGATTTTTTGCTTTACTTGGAACGGTCTTTTTAAAAGACTCATTTTTTCGCTTTCTAGTTGTGCAAAAATGGCTGATACTCTTTTAAAATGGGGGGCAACCTATTCGTTGAAATAAGCCTTAAGTAATTTTCTTCGGCTAAGTTGTGTAGCTATCAAAAATTTTTTTCAAGTAAGCTGTTCTATTTGAATTAATTCCATAGCTGTGCTTTTCTAATATTTTTCCTCTGACTGTTTTTTCTCGCTCTAGATAAGGCTAGCACGTATTTGCCGTGGGTTTTCATATAAGAATCACTGCAATTTTCATCGTACTCGTTTTTCTTCTACATCAGCATTGTATCCATTTTTTGCTGCTCGGGTAATTCAGCCAGTAATTCTCTCGACCCATGTAAAATGCTATCTTTGGTTTCAAGTTGGTTTTTGCTAAGATTTTAGACGCATCTGTTATATTATATGTACAATTTTTTAAATTCGTTGTTTAGATTTAAACGATTAAACAAAATTTTTAGTCATGGTCTTGGCAAAGCTTCTACATTGGTTATAGTTTTCTATGCTAGTTTCTTTGGACATAATTTTTAATACAACCTTTTGCGTAGCATCTTTCTGCGCTCTTCTGTAGAAACTAACTAACGCTTAGCCAAGCGTACAATTTATCTTTAAAATGGCATATAAGGGTTTAAAAAATGCTATTGTTTATTATTTGGTTTTAGGTTGTTTGATAACGATGTAGGTGGTTTTGATACTAGAAGAGAGTTACAGAATATTGTTTACAAATAATTTTTTTTTAACGGCTAATGTATTTAATTTAGGACGATTAAAACTAATTCAATCCTATTACACGTATATATTTTCAAAGCACAAAAAAAATATTTTGCATGTTTTTGTGGTACCGTATAAAAAAAGAAAATTATGAAAAGAACTTTTATGCTACTAGTTTAGTAGCATAGAGCTATTGTACAAGTTGTAAAAGGATGAACACGAACAAGAAGAACTAGTAGCCGATGTTGAACTTGCCTACGAGTCAAATGAAATTTATTTTGGAAGGCATGAATTCTTGTATCTATGGGCAAAATGAAGTACCGGTTTGGGCTGACAAAGATTACAGATACAACGAATTCTATACGTATTTGAACGGGTTTTCTGAGTCTAGGAGACCTTATAATGCGTGCAATCTAGTAAATGATGTTTTTAGTGAATCGTTGACGATTGATATCTTGTTCAATTCATTGCTGGTTGTTGCAAAACTACTGGTGTTGAGTATTACATTAACTAGACCTCGAAGGAGGCACAAGTGGTCGTGTGTATGTTCGTAGCATCATAACGGTTCTGATGCAGCAGTAAGGGCATTCAAAGAGGTGATATGTTTGTTTTTTATTACGGGGGTGGTGCCGTATTCTCTCAACACACAACGGAGA
>Ga0163217_1010196_pt1 | contig 10131 bp, 14 predicted proteins | sample SynspAceP_FD_185933 | JGI IMG/M metagenome (GOLD analysis project Ga0163217, IMG submission 185933) | Saline lake microbial communities from Ace Lake in Antarctica - Synechococcus sp. Ace-P (PacBio error correction) | ecosystem: Environmental > Aquatic > Non-marine Saline and Alkaline > Saline ...
CGCAAAGTGCAAGTAGCGGGAATGCCAAAAGAAAAGCATCATTCGCGAACATGGTGAGCACGAAGGTGCGCTGCTCCCCGCATCATCACATCCAGTCATTTCAACAACGCGCCCGTAGCGGATGCCTTTGCACCCACGTAGGAGATTGATGACCTATGGTGGTGCATATGAGTGCTGGGTTTCCAACAGCACCATCACCAGGACCCGAAAGCCAGACGGGTCATAGCTCAATGGCGAGTGACAATGGGTGGTGACCAGAGGTGCCGTTGTCACCAGCATGGACATGGTTTGTCCAATGAAACAGCTCCAGCACAATCAGTGGACACCACATAATGACGAGCCATGGTCTGAATGGTGTGTAAAGCCAACGACCGGTGATGAAGTCTGCCAGTGACCCCTGCGTCAGGCCGATGCTACCGACCAGCCACGAAAGTCAAAAAGGGACGAGGCGCAGAATGATTGAGCAGTGATCATCGGCGAGTGGTGCGCATGTGTGCCTTCAATGGCACAGAGCAAAAGAAGTCGGTTCCAGAAGGGCCGGTTACGAGCACCCGCAACATAATCAATGGGTCAAGTTTTCGTTGAATGCTGCTGGGAGGATCATGCTGCGACACACCCACAGAAGAGGCCGCTTCAGTTGGGGTTGCGATACCGGCAATAAGATCGAGAATTCCGAGAACCAACCACGGGGGAGAAAAATACAATGGGCGGTACCAATGATGGGCCAATGCAGAAACAAGGCCGCCTCTTTGCCGCTGGAGCGACACTAGCTTGTTCCCAGCCCCGCATTCGGGCTTCAGGAAGCACAGCGATAACCGCATGTATACACATATGAACAGGACGAACGGCCAGCTAGAAAAGCCTGCGTAATTAAGAACGCGCCTCGGTCCAGAGAGTTCGCGCAGAACAGACGTCATCTTGTATCAGCAGGCCATAGGCATAGAATGAGGTTGATGGAAGTGCGGGATGCAACAGAAGCCCAATGTGCCACGTTGGGCGAGCATCATGCCGTCTGCCTAAGGAACCACACCCTGATTCGATTGTATTCGCTCATGAATCTGTTGGCACAGCAGAATGGATTGGCCGATGGTTAGCAGCAGTGTGTCGCGGAAAGGAGCCGAGGTTTGCTGCATAGAGGGGGTCCTGTGATTCCGATGTGGTATGGAAATCGCAATCAGGGCACGGGCAACCCCACGACCCAAGCGGGATTTGTTACCATGTCGGCTCGCTTCAGTAGCATGCGCTGTAATCTGCCCCGTCTCGCGCTAGCAAGAGATTTCGCCCAGCAGCACGCCGGCTCCCATACTGCGGAAGTGCCGAGGCCCAACCCAGCAAAAAGTCGGTTCCGGCTGCCACACCCCACCGTCACCGACCAAGGGTGTCCCTCCACCCAAGCCGCGCGCGGGCTCCAATGGCGCGGCTCGCACGTGCATGCGCGAGGCTTTTCACCAGATCACTGACTACGCCAAGCCCGCTGCTGAGGGCGGATCTTAGAGCCCAAGCCAAGACGCCCGCAACTGGGCCGACCTGCTCAGCTCCATCTGCCAGGAGCGAAATTCCGAGGGCGCATCGCCAGTACGGAGAAGTGCGTGCATTGTAGAAAGACAGTACGAGGATATCTCTCCTCTTCAATTTGTCTCGCTCGATAGCATTTCATCCCGGCCGTATCCAACACTAAGGTCCTATGCACCCGGTCCGCATCCGCGCGCTGAGCTGAGCGATCAGCCAAACACGTAGGCCTTCTATCGCACGGCATAGTCATACTCTACCCAAATATAGCAGGCTTCTCCAGCGAAGTTCAGGGAGCGAAAAGAAATGGTCGCGCGCAAGAGAGTCCACATAGGAATTGTGGTTGAGGATGGCAGAGGCTCCTCACGCGAGGTGTGCGGCAGCGGTTGTTAGGTATGTGACTCGAAGCCTGTGTGGTTCTGTAGAGCGTCTGGTCATTGCCGGCTCACGACTCACACCGCAGATGTTGCTCCACGCAGGCCACCCTGATCGACAAAGCGCATACAGGGCGACCATGGAGTACAGATCAAATACAGGGGTCCAGATAGACGGGAACGAGCCATATTCAAGGGAATCAACGTAGGGAAGGACAGAGTTGCCAAGAAGACGCATACAGAGAACAGGCGAATATGCGGTCGCTCTCGAGTACATTAGTGCGAGTGGAGGGCATCAGCCAGACGGCATCGAAAGGGCTCCCAGGTTCCGTGTCTGCCAATGCACAGACAGTCAACCACGCGCGAGAATACCGGCTCTCGGCGCCAGCTTAGGAGGCTAGAGGCTCGATTGCACTTTCGCAATCTCCAGACTATTTCGACAGCGGAAGCTATCTCACAGCGTGACCTGGCTTAAAAGCCACAGGCGCAGCGAGTAGTTTCGAACACTGAAAGCGGGTCGACTGCTCGGCCGCCCGATCTGGCAGTGAGCCAGGACGACATAGATGTTATGGGTTGTGTGGTCCGTCGCTGATCTGTGCACCAAGAATCGTGAGAGAGTCCACACGATCTTGTCATTCTCGCGATACGATTTGGAGGAACGCAGCAACGTTGCGAGGATTCAGCCCCTGGGCCGGTATCAGAGGTCATCGGGTTTAGGCCGTAAGCACCTCATGTCGCGATCCATGTCGATCTTCCTTATCCGGCGGCTGATAACCAAGAGCCTTATTGGCCCGTTGAGCTCCGCTCCACCAGCTGGTCTAAAACCAGTGTCGGCGAGAGAGGAGATGCGAGTACCCTAAGCGAGAGTCCCCTTCGCAGATCTTCGAAGGTAGTGCCGAAGAGCGACTCTATCAACCAACGCCAACACGACGTCCATGGGACAACATCGGTCCAGTCATCGCATACACACAACGTCTGTAGCAGAACGCCTATCACATAATCACCGGGCGAGGGCTGGCCTTGAGCAGAGAATACGGCCATTCTGAAGCTACGTCAAGGACACAGCTTTCCATGCGAACGCCGGCATGACGGGAGCCAGTCCAACCCGAAGTCAGCAGCTGCGTCCCAATCGGGCGCAACAGTGAGGTGGGCCCAAACCGCCGCGGCAACATTGCCCAAGTGGTAAGCGCGATTTCGAGAGGGTTTGCCAGTAGCACCGGCTATCTCGGAGCTGCCCCGCCTACAGCCCTTCCTCACGAGTGTGAGGCTTAGGCACAATCTGATATTTGTTTCGCGAGCGGCGGCTGGTCCACAGGCAATGTGGTGCTGCTGGAAATTGCCGGAACAACAGCGTGGTTGCGGCGATAGCCGGTGCTCCCCAGCAGATGGTGTCCAGATGCCTCACAAAGGGCTTAGTTGTCGCCATTCCAGGGACACTTGATCAGCACAGAGCTGAGATGGCCACCAGCCGCCTAACCAGCACGACCAATCACATCAGCGGTGGGTCACTTAAAGCGCGGCTGGAAAGGCCGGCCGGAGTGGAACACTGCTCCTGACCCCGGCCGCCATGCCATGCAGGTTGTGTAGCCCCAAACGGCACAACTCGTAGGGACATCAAGCCGGTCTCTATGTCTGCTGCCAGGAAACGTGTGAAGCCATAGATGCTATTGATCCCTGCTGGCAGAGATTAAAGGCATGGCCCCAACCTTGACCCTAAGTGACTACAGCTGTTGATGAGGTCTTGGATGACATCACCATGGCGAATCTGCGCAGCAGCGGCGACCACGGGCAGACGGCCGAAAGCTCATCCCAGCCCCTGACAGCCGGCCGCCGCTAACCAGATACGCAGTTGTTTCGGCATCCAGCGCGATGGATTGCGCCCAGCTAAGGAAGAACCGGAGATCGGCCATGCTCCTCTCAGGACTCGACGGGCATCCGAGGCTGAGGTTCCTGCTGGGCCGAGCCGGTCGGCCCGACGATGCTGAAACAGCCGCCTGCTCAGCTCCGCGCTCGCCCGCGACTCCCCGACGCTGACCTGGGGTTCAACCCGAGAGTCCGATTCTGTAGAGCTGCCCATCACCTGGCGAGTCCCGCCCCTCGAGCACCCCCGCGACCCAGAAACACTGGCCCAACGACAACACAGCCTCTCTTGCTCGGAAAATATTGCTCCGGAGCATAGCTGGCGATTACGGAGCAGAGCTTTGCTCGACATGCATAGGTAAGCACAATATCCCGCACAGTTCGTTCGAGTCACGAACTGAACGAGGGCGGTAGGTCCGATTGGCGCCAATCGACACGGCGAGGCTTGCTCCCACGTGTTTTTTCTCAAAGGTTCCTGGGTTTTTTTGTCTTTCCTTTTGCCAGTGTTCGTCTTTCAATCTATCAATTTCTACTTTTTATTGATTCGTTTTTTTGTGTGGTTTTTCGCCGCGGCGTTTTTTTCTCTTGAATTCTGTTTTTCCCCCCCCCCCCCCCGCTTTTCCCCGGCAAGCCGCCATCAAAAAGTTGGCGCTTCTTACGCCGTCGCCGAGGCGATTTTGAGCGCGGGCGGTGGGAGCGGGCTTCGCCAGGTCGTCACCAGCCTTGATGGCTGATGGGCCCCTGATCAGGCGGAGATCCAAGAAACTCGATTTGGTCGCTGGCATCACGCCGTGTCAGCCACTGCCTTGGCATCGAGAAACGTGGTCCGTGTCTCGCCGGGCCGAACGTCTGCCGCTCGATGGCAGGTGTCAGCGGCGAGAGTGCGTGAACGCAGGCTGCCGATCACCGGCGAAGCACTGCGGTGACTAGGTCAAGCGGCGATGAGGTTTTTGGGCCGGCACGACAATCCAGAGCCGCGCCCCTCGAGTCCGGGTGACGGCGCCGCCTCCCCAAAGCACGCGCGCAGATCATCGAAGGCCGTGGAGGAAGCCCAGGCTTCCCGTGCTCCGATCCAACGCTTCGGTGAGCGCTTCGCGGCGCGCGTACACCCCGGCCGTCTCGCTTCGCCCCTGGCTGTTGCCCTGCTGACGCCAAGCTTTGCTCGATTGTCATCGCCACCGGCGAGCTATCAAGGCCCTGGTGCTGCTGGGATCGCCTGTCCCTGTGCGCTGGCTGATTGCCACCTTTACCAGTCACCGTGGTGAGTGCCTGGCCGCCGCCGCCCCGGTCGCGCATCATCATCAAGGGAGGCCTGTACAGTCGAGGAGGCCCGCAAGATCAAGGTGCTGGCCTCTCGAGCAAGAACGGCCCACGATCACCGCGTGGCCAACACTCAAGCTGGTGGCCCTCTCTTCTCATCCGGATGCCGACGCGGCCGCGCTTCAACAGCTGGCCAGCAGCCTGGCCGATTCGCTCCGACCTATCCAGTTCGAGAGCGATTGCCCTACAGAGCCTGGAGGGTGAACGCTTTGTAACGTGTGAGGCCTTCGAGGGCCCTACCTCGGGGCGGGAGGGTGGCGCGGGCATGTTATCGCCCGGCGCGGCCGCTGTGCGTTGGCTCAATCAAACCGCTGGATCGAGGAGTCTGGGGCGTCTGCCGGTGAGCGAATCTGGTAAGCCTCGATTGCAGGTGCACGACGGCAGGTAAGATCGCTCAGTTTGTTGGCCGATAAACCGGCGTACTCGCTCTGATCCGCCGTCGGACACCCGTTCTGATTGGCCCAGCTCAGCAGCTGCCAATGAAGTGCCACTGCGCGCAAGCCTGGGTGCACTTTTTTCTCCTGGTGATGCTCACTGGGCGAAACGCAGATGCACCGCGGCGCGAATAGCGCCGTTGGCCTGCAATCGAGGGTGAAAGCAACCTGCGACCCGCAGGACAAGCCAAGGCAGTGGCCGACTGCAGGCCCATTACGGATTCGCGCCATGACGCGATGCATCAATGATGCCGAGCTGGCCTGGCCCTAGGCGACACGCTCGCGATGGGGCCGCGGGCCACCCCACTATCGGCCTATCGGCGACGTCGCGGCTGATGTGTGTGATCTGTATTGAACGACGACCTGATGCGCGTACCGGAACGGATCGCCCTCTCTTCGCCGCACATCACTCATCCGCGCAGAAACATTGTGCCGGCGCGGGAATTCAAGGCCTCTTCCTGGTCTCACCGTGGGCCGCAAGCCCACGATGTGGATGGCGGTTTTTGCTGACATGGCCACGCAGTCTGATGTGATCGGCCAATGGTCCTTCGCGCTGCGTCGCAACGCAAGGTTGAGCGGCTCAGAGTTTGAGCCAGGGCGGAACGATCAGATCTGGCCTTGTTCTACGTCGGGCCGATACGGGTCAACCTCCACGAAGAATGCCAACTAGGTTTTCAACCTCAATCAGATGCGAGCGAGAGAGACCTCTTGAGATTGCCCCGCCCGCCCCCCCGCATACTGATGCGTGAAGCTGGCGCATGTTTCAATCGACCCTGCGCATCAACCTCGCTCATCTTCCTCTCCAGCAAGGCGTTCACTCGGTTCGGTTCAACTTCCGGTCGTGGCTCCCGCGCCAGCGCGATCTAAGGACGCGGACCTCCCCAGGCTTCGATTGTCAAGGCTGCGGCAGAAGCGGATGAAGCGCTGTAACTGCCCACATGCTGCAGCGAAAAATAAAAGACGGTAATTGCCAATCTGTACGCCTGCGGCACGGCAGCAAGTTTCTCGTCGTAATAGCGGATGGTTTTCGATCTTCCACCGGTAGCTCCGTGCCAACTCGCAACTGCCAAATCGATCTCCTCCCCGGTAGGTGGCAACCCTTGGTATGGGGACATTAGCCCTTGACCCTGTACCACTCAGGCTTTCAAGTGGCAAGCCTCTCCAAGCCTCCTCTCAGCCGTGAGCTCCAACCTTGCCGCGAGCTCGCCACGAATCGGCATGTCGCTACTCGGCTCGATCACCGCCAACGCGTCTGGTGATCGAGAATGTAACGTGAGGGACGGCGTAATCAGCCAGGCCTCGGCCTTTAAGGGCAGCAGGGGGTTCAAGGTGCTATCATCCAGCTGGCAAGATCAAGGGGGTGGATTCGGGCGTCAAGCGCCCGGTGAATCACTCCCGCTGATCTCAGTGGCTTACCGCTTCCCAGCGATTTCTGAGCCGGGTTTGCCCCTGCCAAGGCGAGACCCGACGACCCACGCCCGCTTACTGGCACAGGTGATCTTTCACGACTTCCACAAAAGCCCCCGATCTAGCTCTGATGCCACCACCAACCCAGTCCCTGGAGCTACGGCTACCCCGCGGGATCGAGCCCCTTTATTGCGGCATGAACAGGGTGGCGACGTTGATGGAGGTGAACTAAGCGGCAATCTTCCAGCGGCTCCCATCATCTCCAGCTCCTTCGTTGACAAGAATGGCAGTGGGTAGACGGGATCGGTGAAATTCGTCGAAGCGAGTGCGGATACCGCACGTCTTCTCTCCCCGCTCGACTAACACACAACTCTTTCCAGGCCGATAGGGTCCGGGAGTGGCCGTTGCGACTGATCACTCTGAAACGGTTGACAATGAAACGTGTGAAAGGGTGCATCCATGACCCCGTGGTCGTTCACCAGTCCCATCTTCGTGTCCGTCCGATGTTGACACGGTGTATCGAATGATCCCTGCCGCGTTTTGGGGGCTCGACAGGCCGGGCCGTGAATCAGGAACAACCAGCCATGCCCGGGCCTATGTGCCCGTGGTTGAGTCAGGAAGCGCGGTGCGCACCGGCGCCGCAGGGAAACAAACCGGCAACTAGGCGCTCCCGGTATACGGCAGGGTTGCCAACAGATCCCCATCAGGCCAAGGGTGGCGAGCAGGCACGGCCCTTGTTGGGCAGAACCCGCGGCCCATTCCCAGCCTCGGCCACAATCCTCTGCTCGGCGCATTGCCGTCGCCATCATTCCGCCAGAGGCGCCCGCATAGCGACGAGTATGGTTCAGCAAGCCGGTAGCGAGGCCGCGCCTGCTGCGTCAGCCCCGCAACCCAACAGCACCTCAGCCCGCCGCCGGGAGCCACAGCACTCCCTAGCTGCAACCGGAGTTTCAAGGGCACCGGCATCGGTGGCGATCGGTGGAAGGGATGGTCCCTCTCAGGGCCAGCCGCCCAGAGCGGGCACTGGATCCGTCACAATCTCGCACGCCGCAGCAGGCCGGCCAGCTGGATCGGAGAGCGCATGCCACCTTCACCTGGCCGTGCGGTGATGGCACCGCTCCCTCCCGCCCAGCAATCATCCCATGCCGATCGAGCCGAAATCGTCCATCCAACCCAGGGAGATCCTGGGGAAACACCACCTGCCCTCGCTGCTTGCACCTCGGGAGCGATCAAGGGCAGCCCGCACGGATCAGCAACACCCTCCAGGCACCGACACCTGATCAGCCACGCTTGCGGGCGGTGAGGGTGGTAGTAGAAGGTGCCGGCGGGTGTCGCGGGAAGGCGAAGTTCGAGGTCGGCTGGCGCTCCCGGGCCACGCCTCAGTAAGACGTTGTCCGCGTTGCCGCTTGAGAAATATGCAGACCCTGGGGTAGTGAAGATTGGTGGCGGACGATTCAGGCGGTTGTGCCAGGGCCTGATCCGCACTGGCCTCGCCGGTTCAGCGCCTCCAGCGAAGCGACCGTGGCACAGGCCGTTGAGGTCTAGCGCCGTGCGGTGGGCATAGGCAATCGTCAACGGCCGTTTCCAGCCGCCACCAGATCCTCCCAGCCCGCCCGCCGCTGGGAGCGAACGACGTGATGGCCGGACGCATGGGGCGAGCGCCAGCAGGGCCGCGCCGCACGGAGGCGTGAGCCCCGCCCATGCCGTCGAGGCAAGAAAGAGGGCGGCCCCAAAATGAAATCCATCCCATCTTTATTGCTCTTCACGGGAAGAAGGGCGTAAAGACCCGTCGCGGGTGAAGGAGAACTGTGTAAGGAACTCCACTGCGCAACGCTGACTCCATGCCCGGCCGAACCGAGGGGCATTCCCGCGGCAACAGGCAGATGCCCGCCACCGCCGGACGCTGGCGCAGTCAGCTGTGGTACCTTGGCCTCAGCAGGAACAGACCCTCGAGCACGTATCCCCGCCCAAAGGTGGCGGTGGCAGGACGCCCAGATCCCTCCCCCGGAGACCCCTGGCGACCTTGATCTCTTCGAAGATTTTCCGAACAACGTGATCACCACGCTGAATCCCCTCGCCCGCAGATGGTCCGAGGCCCAAGCCCCTGCATGCAGCCGCAGCTCGCTGAGGCTCGGTAGCGCCGTCACCTGCTTGGCTCTTTCCCTCAGAGAACGCTCGATTGGTCGCTCGCAATTCGTGGCGAGAGCGGTGGACTGCGCGTACCAGGTTCCAACACCGGCGACGGTCCATCACAGCCAGCACCGTGGCGAGCAGAAGACCGCGACGATGCACCCCTGACCAGCGTGGTGAGGGGGACGATTTGGGATCGATTTTCGGTTGAACATCACAGCACCGACAATACCAATCAATCAAAACCATAAGGTCCCAGCGAGAGAGAGGTCCATAGGGGCTGCAGGCCAGCGCCTGCTCAGAGCGCGAAAAATGAGCGTCGCACTGTGTACGTCCGGCTTACGCAGTCATCACGGCCAGCCATGCCGGCGCAAGTTCGATGATCTCGGCCGCTGCGCAAGGAATACAAACCCGATTCCTCCTTGGTGGCCCATCGCCCTCATCCGCATGCCGCGATGAAAAGCGAGGTCGTAGGTGGAGCCGAGCCCGGGCCCACACATGTGGCGTGGCCGACATGGGCAGGGTCGACTCCGGTGGGGGCTGCCATGACAAGCATCCGTCCCATGCGTGGGTGGCGGCGGTGTATATAGGCAAAACGTGCTGACTGAGCAAATAGCGTACATCAACCACCTGGGGCGTACAGGCGTCTCCAAGCCCTCCTGACGCTGGTGTTCCCCCAGCTTGAGGGCCTCATCCCGGCTGTGAACTCCCGGTCCGGTCGTGTGAAGGAATGGCACCTGCTCGCCTGGGATGCATTTGGCCTGGTGATCTCCAGCACGGCGGTAGGTGCGTTTCCAGCGCGTGGGCTTCGAGGTCCGCCCTTCCTTGCTCGTCTGGGGTAGCTGGACTCAATCAGGTCAATCAAGTGCCTTTGCCAGGCAGCACCTCTTCAATCTCAGACAGGAACTTCACCGTTGTGGTTTTTCGGCATTTTATGTTGGTTATTTTTCTCTTTGGCTTTTTTTTTTGGTTTACTTGTGTTTTTATTGTTTATTAGTTTGGTTTGGGTCGGTCGTGTGTTGTGTTGCGTTGTTTTGGCTCGTGACGGACAGGTTCTTATAGTGATGTTGTGTATGAGATCGTTGTTCTTTTTTAGT
>Ga0163217_1034510_pt1 | contig 10131 bp, 15 predicted proteins | sample SynspAceP_FD_185933 | JGI IMG/M metagenome (GOLD analysis project Ga0163217, IMG submission 185933) | Saline lake microbial communities from Ace Lake in Antarctica - Synechococcus sp. Ace-P (PacBio error correction) | ecosystem: Environmental > Aquatic > Non-marine Saline and Alkaline > Saline ...
TACAGAGGAGAAAAAGATTCCTTTTTGAGCCTTTTTTTCCCTTTTTTTTTTCCCGACGAAAATTTCTGTTTTTGGCCTTTTGGCTTCTTCCAGGTGCGGGGCCCCCCAATGGGGGGTGGTACGGATTCGAGGGAACAAAGCCGAAGCACGCGACCCAGACCGATTTTTCCCCCCGCTGAATTCAATCGGCCCCCGGATCCGAAACCTTCGGACCCAGGCGATCATGCAAAAGAGAAACCCCGCACCGGTGCATACCGAACGCGCGCGGAGGCCTGCTTGAATGAATCGACCCCCCCTGGGGGGACCCAGGGAAAAAACCAAACTTCTTGCAATGCCCTCGGCAAAGGGTTTAAGGCCAATTGGCCACTCTTGCTGTCCTTGGCGGGGGCGCGTGCCCCTGGCCGAAGCCAGTTTTTTTCCAGGACTTTAACATCCCGAGGCCGCTCAGCTCTCCTGCTTGAAATGTCCCTGGAGGGCCCGGAGAAGTCAACGTCGATGCCGGGGCCCATCCGTGGCGCTGAAATGGTGGAGGCCTGCGCCAATTAGCGGCCCTTGGCCGCCACTGGGTTTTTCCTGCCGGTCGATGGTTTCCTGCAGCGCCTTGAGGTTCTCCACAGCGTCTCGGCCGTGAAGCTGGCCTTGCCGAAGCGCACGTTGCCACGATTGCCGGTGCCGACGGCGCCGGAATTCGAGCTTGCCCCGCCTTGAAACTCGCGATCGCGCCGCCCAGGTCCGGTGGTGACGGTGCCGGCCCTTGGGATTGGCATCAAGGCCCGCGGTCTCTGAGCACCCGAACCCAGCTTGGCCACTTGGGGCATCATGTTCCCGGGGGTTTGCGATCAGCAGGTCGAAGTCCCATCTGGCCGCCGGCGATCGCTCCCACCAGACCTCATCACCACACCAGGTCTGCACGGCGGCGGTGGCTTGGCCACCTTCTCGCCGCGGGCGATCACGGCGGATGCGGATGCTCTGGCCGGTGCCGTTCGGGCAGGGGCCGGTGTGCGCCCAGTTGCCTGGTCGGTGTACTTCGGATCAAAATGCCGAGGCCGGCACGTGGGCCTCGATCGTTTCATCGAAATTTTGGGCCGTTTTGCCGTTTGTTCTTGACCAGCTGCAAACGCTTCGAGCGGTGCAATAGGGCCGGTCTTTCGACTGTTTTCGAGCAGGGCGTTGAAGCGCTGGAGGGTTTTTGTCATCGTGTGTTGGGTAACTGCGACGGGACGGGCGGGCCGTAGGGACGGCCGAGGCGTCCTGGGTCTCCCCCGGATTGGTGGATGGGGGAATGGAGCGGTTGATCAGACGGCCGCTGGGGCCACTGATCAGTCCGGTGATCCGCGACGCCCCCATGTTGCGGGCGGCCTTCGATGATGCGGGAGCCGACTCAAGGCTGGGCAGTTGAGGTCCGGGGAGTTTTCGTTTTGGCGCTCTCCTCAGCTGGGCGCGACTGATCGCCCACACTGCCCTTGCTGGAAGGTGGCGGCACCTTTGTCGATGCCTGCTGCCTTGATGATCAGCACCGAAGCAGCGGGGGTCTTGGTGGATGAGGTGAAGCTGGCGGTCTTCGAAGACCGAGATCTCCACTTCGGAATCACATAGCCGGCCTTCTCGCTGGGTGCGGCGTTGTAGTCCTTGCAAAACGCCAATGAATGTTGACCCCGTGCTGCCCGAGGCAGCGGCCAACCCGGAGGGGCCGGGTTTGGCTTTGCCGCATTGAAAGAGCCAGCTTGATCACGCTAACACTTTCTGGCCATCGGCTGGATCTGGGGAACAGAACTCCCTCCTGGAGTGGGAACAGACTCCCTTCGGGAGGACTGCGGATCGCCTCACCGAAGCGGAGGCGTGTGGTGGACGCCGAAACCGGGCGGAGCCACCGAGGGCCCGCCCTCCGCAGGGAAGGCGGCCGCAAGTGAATCAACTTTGCTTGTGATCTGGAGAACTTCCAGTTCCACTGGGGTTTTTCCCTGCCGAAGATCGAGACAGGCTTTTTGAGCTTGCTGCGTTCGCCGGAGACTTCGATCACCTCGCCCTGGAAATCCTTGAAGGCCCAGCGGTGACCAGGATCTGAATCGCCTTCCGTGAATGTCGACCTTGACGACGGTTTCTTCTCGCCGCCCGCTTGAAGATCCGCTCCAACCTCGGCGCAGTGCGAGGGCCGGGCTTGATGTGGGCCGCGGGCCGCGGCCGGTTGGCCTCCGTTCCTCCTGCCCAAACGAAATTGATCACGTTTGGGGTGCTGCGCACTGCCACATCGTGTCTTCATCGAGAATCCATGCGAACCAGCACGTAGCCCCGGGAACACCTTTTTCCTCGGTGCTGGCGGCTGCGTCCTTTCTCTTCAGTCTTGATGGCTGGGGTCTGGGGGATCTCGGATCTCGACGAATTCCGGTTATCCACGCCGAGGGTTGATTGGCGGCGCTGACTCAAAGGGTGGCCCTTTCACCTTCTTCTACACAGCTCGAGGCCACCTGAACGGCGTACCAGCGGGCGATTTGGGGGGGCTTTGTCAGAAATGCCGCCTGTTCCGGGCCTCTGCGGGCAGGGCCTCGCCTTCCGCATCGGGGTTGTCCTCGATGGCGTCGCTGGCCGGTGGTGACAGGATCCGGCTTCAGACACGGGCTGGAAAAGGGTAAAAGCTGGGAAGAACTGGGGAGGTGGCCCGGCGATGAATCGCACGCTGGCCTGTCGCTTCGGGGAAGACCTGGGGAGGAGCCCCGCTGTAGAACCGATCAACGCGGCGATCGCTGCGGCTGAAAGGGTGACCAATCAAGATCACCTGCCACCGACTCGCTGAACAGCTTGTTTGGCGGTGGGCCACACCACCTTGCGCAAGCTCCTCCAACAGCGAGGGAACGAGCCCGGCCGGACCCGGGAGGCGCTGGGGGACGGCTTCGGCGGTCAGCGTGTCTTCAGGGTGGAGAAGCGGCTGGGGGAATTCCAAGGATGCTGGCCTGCCGAGCTGTGACAACAACCCGGCAAAGATTCACCCTACCGGATGTCCCCTTCGTCTTCGCGCAGGGCCTCGAACAGCCAGCGTTTGTTGCGGCGCGGGATTCCGGCGCCAGGCTGACCCTCACACCCCCAGGCCACCGTGGGAAATGAATCCTCCGAAGCAGCTCGTGAGCCAGGGGGTTCTCGAATCTGGCGGCGCAACAACCCGTTCGCAGCGGCGCGCTCCGACTCCGGTTTCGTAGCCCCTGGGCGGCGAGCCGGTCGACCACCGCTTCTTCCACTTGCAGGCTCCAGCTGCTGTCGGCCCAACAGGCTGGCAGCTCAGCCAGCTGCAGCGCACGATGCGCTGTAGCTCCCGCCGCCGAAAGCGCCGGAAGCGGATCAGCTCATCGATGCGAATTGAGGAATTCTGGCGGGAACTGGGCGGCAGAGTGCCTGCTCCACGGCTCATCAGGCGGCATCCGGTTGCTTCGCTGTCCTGCTGGTCCCTGACGGGCGCGCTCGGGATGGCGCGGCTGGCCAGGTTGCTGTCATCACCACCACCGTGTTGCGGAAGTCCACGGTGCGTCCCCTGGGAATCGGTGAGGCGCCGTCATCGAGCAACCTGCAGCAACAGGTTGACCCTCGGGGTGGGCTTCTCCACCTCATCGAGCAAAGCAACACGGGGGCATAGGGGCGGCGCCGGATCGCCTCGGTGAGCTGGCCCGCTTCCTCGTAGCCCACGTAGCCCGGAGGGGCGCCCAGCAGCCGGGCCACGGCGTTGCGCTCCATGAATTCGCTCATATCGAGCGCACCAGGGCCTCCTCCTCATCGCGAAGCAGCGCCGCCGCCAGGGCCTTGGCGAGTTCGGTCTTGCGACGCCGGTTTGGGGCCGAGGAATGAGGAAGGAACCCACCGGCCGTGCGGATCCGCATGCCGGCCCGGGCCCGGCGGATCGATGCCCGCCACCCGCCGCCACCGCCTCGGGCTGGCCGATGAACCGCCTCCGCCAACCGGTTTCGAGCTCAAGCAATTTCTGGCGCTCGCCGGCCAGCAGCCCGCTGCATCGGGATGCCCGTCCCAGCGGGCCACCACATCGTCGATGGTCGCCTTCCTCCCCCTGCTTCACGCAGCAAGGGCACTTCGCCGGCCTGCTGGGCGGCCTGAACTTCGTCTTCGACGGGCGTGGGCGGCGTTTGCTGCAACGCCATGCAGCTGGTCCGTATTGCAGCGGCGGCCTCCCTCCAGAATCCCATCGCGCTCGCTTCGCTGATCGCGTGGCGCAGGTTCTTCGTCTTGCTGGAAGCAGGTCGCCGCCAGCCTCGCCAGGCGCTCCCGCTCGGCTGCCCAGCGCTGTTGCAGCTCCTGCAGCCGGCTCAGGGCAAGGCGGCACCTGCTCCTGCGCTGCACAACCCGCTCGGTCATCGGTGCGGCCTCCGCCGCAGCAGGCCAGTTCGACCCGGCGACAACCGCTTCGGCCTCCTCCACCACCTGGGGTTTGGAAGTGACTCCATGCGCAGCTGGGGCGGCGGCCTCATCGATTCAGGTCGATCGCCTTGTCGGGCAGGCAGCGGTCGGCGATGTTTAGCGAATCGCAGCCGGATCGCCGCCACCAAGAGCCCCGCGGTGATGGTGACGCGTGGTGCAGCTCATACGCGTTCTTTGAGGCCGCGCAGGATCTCCACGCTCACCTCCCGATCGTTCGCGGATCACCACCTGCTGGTAAGCGGCGGTTGAGGGCGGGGTCCTTCCTCCACCGTAGCGGCGGAAGTCTTCCGGGGTGGTGCCCGATGCAGCGCAGTTCCGCCGCGGGCCAGCACCGGCTTGAGGATGCTGCCGTGTGGCATCGGCGCTGGAGCGATCGTGCTCCACCACGGGTGTGCAGTTCAATCGATGAACAGAACACGCCGGCGCCGTTGCCGGCCGCATCGCTTTCGCTCACTTCGGTGAGCAACGCTGCGCCGCGTTTCCTCGAACCTGACCGCGGAACTTGGCGCCGGCGATCAGGGCGCCAGATCAACGACGATCAGGCGGATCCGCCTTGAGTTGAATCGGCACTTCGCCGGCCACGATCCGCTTGGGCGAGCAATTCGGCGATGGCGGTTTTGCCCACACCGGCTCACCAAATCAGCACGGATTGTTTTTTGATGCGCCGCGAAGAGCACTCTGGATAGGCGGCGGATTTCGGTGTCGCGGGCCGATCAACCGGGTCAAGCAGCCCGGCCCGGCGCGGCGGTGAGATCACCGGCCGTTTTACTGCTCTCAAGGCGGCCGGTTTCGCCCGTCCAGGCTCAGGTCAACTGCCACTGCCACTGACCCCTTGCGCCACTGTCGCCATCACTCGGGGCGCTGGGGCGGAGGAACCGCAGAAGTGGTGCGCAGGAACGGGTCGTCCCGATGGAAGGGGGGGGATGTCGATGGGGGCGTCGATCGGGGTTGTCCCCGATCCAGTCGTCACGGGGCCGCTAGGCCGCGGCTGCGGGCGCGCTGTTGGCTGAGGGAGAGGGGCGGTCGTAGGGGCCGGCGTGGAGGTGGGCCGCCAGTTCGCGCAACAGGCGCTCCTCACTGAAGCCCCACTGGCCCGCCAGCAGGTCCGCGCCGATCCTTGGCTCAATCGCGCCAGGGCCAGCAGCAGGTGGGGGGATGTCGAGCCAGATCGCGACCCCAGCTGGCGCGACGCGGTCGCGGCTTTCGAGCAGGTCTTCAGGCATCACCGATGAACAGCTCCTCGCCGCTGGCTGAGGGTTTGTTCGGCGCAAGAAGCCCTCCACTGATCCAGCAAAGCGATCGCCGTCGATGGGCAGGGTGTCCATCCCAGCTGCGTAACGGGGATCCTGGAACAGCACCTGTCAGTAGGTGTTTCCACATCGGCTGGGCATGGGCCAGCGCGCGGCCTGGTCCTGGGGAAGCAAGCAAGGTCCCAGGCCGCCTCGCTGAAGCGAATCGGGATCGCTGGTCAGGCTGCCTGGGCGGTTGGAGCGGCCCCTGGCACGGGAATCGAAGCGCTCCAAGGCGGCTGCATCCTGCCCTCCGTCTGCGTTGGATCAGTTCCACTTGTAAGCCATCGGGGTCCTTCGATGAAGTGGCGATCACAGTGCTGCGTGCTTCATCGGGCGGGTGGCCGCACCCTTTTTCCGCCTTGGTGCGATGGCGGCGCAGGTGGCGGTTGAATGTCTTCAAACGCCGTGGCGATGTGGCATAAGCCGTCACCGAGGGCCGTAGCTGGGCGTATCCCAGTTGAAGGTGAGCTCCAAGAACGGAGTCTCGGTCTCGTCTCCCACGTAAGCCACGAAGGCCAGGGTGAAGCGACCCTCGGAAAGCGCGGCGACGCAGCAGCGTCATGCGCAGAACGAACCGGTGTAGAAAGCCGAGGGAGCGATCGAGATCGCCCACTCTGAGCATGGTTGTGGAGCAAGTCGCATCGGGGCGTCTACCGATCATAGGCCATTCTGACGCCCCTTGATCGCCCCGAAAGCTGTCAGGCGTGGCAACGGCCACAGAGTCAGGCCTGGGGGATGCCCATAAAGATCCGTCCCATTGCGGCCTTGATGCTTCCGTGATCGACTCCTTGGGACCTGGTGATTGATTCGATCGTGCCAGGGAAGTGCTCGATTCCCGCGGCATGCCAACCGTCGAGGCGGAGTACGTTCCTGGAGGGCGGCGCCACCGGACTGGCGGATCGTGCCACGGGCCAGCACAGGCGCCCATGAGGCCATGAGTCTGGCGTGTGGGGTAAGCCGCTCTTCGGCAAAAGGGGTAACAGAAGGCGGTGGCGAACATTGAGGAGAAATCGCCCCGGCCTGTGCGGTTTACAGCGCCCCTGGAGCAGGGTCAGGGTGGATGCGGCGATGGCCGAACTCGATGGCACGCGAATAACAAGTCGTCGCTGGGGCCCCATGGCGATTTTGGGCGGTGAGCATGGCCGTTTGGCCCGCGCCGCCGGCTGCGGCGTTGCCTGCCGCTGTATCGCTACCTGGTGGGGCGATGGCACCCTGCTGCCGGTGCCCGCTGATGAACGTGGATCATGGCGGTGCCCATGCCGCCAACAACATGGCTTTCCAGGCATTCATGCCTGGTGCCCACGGCGCTCCACGTTCCGCGAGGCCTTGCGCATGGGCGCCCGAAGTGTTTTCCAGACCCTCAAAGGCCCTGCTGCAGCAGCCGCGCCTCTCCACCTCGGTGGGCGACGAGGGCGGCTTCGCGCCGGATGCTGGAAGCAACGATCGCCGGTGCGTTGCCCTGGTGGAGCGATCGAGCAGGCTGGCTATAAAGCTGGCGAGCAGATTTCCCCTGGCGCTGGATGTGGCCCAGTACGGAATCTACAGCGATGGCCGCTAGCCTTCGGTGGGCGCTATCGGCGCTGAGATGGTCGACCAGCTTCGAGGCCCTGTGAGCCGCTATCCGATCGTGGTCGATCCGAAGAACGGCCTCGCCGAGGACGACTGGGCAGGGTTTGGGCCTGCTCAGCCAACGGCTGGGCAGCCGCGGCAGCTTGGTGGCGACGCCTGTTCGTGACCAACCACCCACCCGCCTGCAGCGGGCATGAGGAGGGATCGCCAATCTCGATCCTGATCAGTGAAACCGGATCGGCTCTCTTACGAAACCCTGCAAGCGATCGACCTGGTGCAGGGCGTGCTACCCAGCGTGATCAGCCACCGCAGCGAGCCGAAACGAAGACACCACGATCGCCGACCTGGCCCGTCCACCCGGGCCGGCCAGATCAAGAACCGGCTCCTCAGCCGCAGCGAAACGGGTGGCGAAATACCACGCCCTGCTGCTGGCGCATCGACAGACGAGCTCGGCAGTCAGGCGCTCTAACGCCGGCGCTGAAGAGCGCGGGCCACGCGGGAAGGGCTGAGAGCCGTTCTGAAAGCTTTCGCTATCCATGAATGTTCGAATGGATGATCGTTCCCAGCCAGCGCCTGCCTGACCTTCCCCAGGTATCCCAATCGCTCCAACCATTGGGCGCCATCGCTCCTGGCCTGGTGGCGGGTCTGAATGCTGGAGCCGATGGGAATGGCTGCTGGCCGCCTCCAGCACGGGGGCCGAGAACCGGTTGTTGCCGCCGGCTCCACTGAGGTTGAAACAGCTCAGCTTGATTCGGTCGCCCCCCGAAACCGCCCGAAGTTGATGCGCTGCACCTGCAAAGCGCTTAACAGCGAAAACACAGCCCGACATCCAGGCCGAGGGTGTCGCTTGGCTGCAACCGTGGAGCTCTATGGGTTCATCCAGGGGTCGACAGCACCACCACGGGTGCGGGCCGAAGCCACCACAACCTGATCCCGGCCAGGTGCTCAACAAACTTGCAATCCACGTTCGCCGCACGGGGCACGTGGAGTTACAGACCGCTTCCGGGGTACTCACCGATATCTTTCTACAGCCAGCCTGGGAGCAGCCGATTCCCCGCACCGGGACCCGATGGTTTTACCTCACCGGCTCCGCTGGGGTGACCCTCGATTACCGGCATCTACGACCTGGCCTGCGCTATCGCTTCGGGAGCGAGAAGCGGCGATCGGCCAAGCCCGGACCAGTACAGCTGATTCCCTATGCGGGCCTGCGCGTGATCAATGCCCACTGGGGTCACGCCGAGCTGCGCAAGCAACGATCAGGCCGCCCAAGGAGGATCGAGCGGCAAGGGAAAGCCCTCCGAACGCACCTGGGTGCAGCCCCTGATCGGCACCCAGGCCCAGCCTGTTTCTTTCCCCGCGGCTGAGAATTTTCGCAGCCCGGGCTGATGTGGGCGGCTTTGGACTCAGCGGGTGAACAGGACCTCTCGGGCAACGCCCAGGTGGGATTGGGGTTACTATGATTAGGCAGAAGCTCGCAGGCAGCACCTTTGGGACCTAAGGCCTGGTACGCATGATACCAGTCGTCACTGTTTTTCTCATGCTATGAATCCGGATCCACTGTTTTCTCAGGCCGCCTGTCGCTGCCCCAGTTTATTTGAGCTCTACGACCGAGCAAAATGTGAAGTTGCCCTGGAACAGGCGCGCTGGCCTGATGTTTCCGTTGCCACGTTTGTGAGGGCAAAGGAGTAACGGGCCTCATCATTGGCAGGCGCCACAGCGCTTATCAGTCCGGAGCTGTCGTCATCAGCCACCCCTCTACCACGGCCGGTACATCTTTGGAGGCACAAGTTACCTCTGACCCACTGTTCCTTGCTTCTAATCTCGTCGCCGCCAAGCCAAGACAGGAATCTCCTCACTAGCTCTGAGGCGTCATCGGTCGGTGTGAATAACCGAACGCATGGTTTGTTCAGACAGATCATGCAGGCAATGAAAGAAGTGATTGGCGGCTATGTCCTCAGAGAGGGTGGCAGGTGGATGATGCCTATTGGCGGAGAACGCTGTGTGCAAGCCTGGTCGGGATCTGGAGAACAAGGTGCGGTCGTGGCAGCCGTCTTCTGTCGATGAGGCGGGCCACCCCGGTAATATAAAACTGCCCACCGTGCCCCGTTCCCTTTGCCGCTATTGCTGATTGGGCCCAAAGATTCACTGGCGACTAGGCTGTGAGAGGGCCGAGGGGGCTGGCTTGCTTTCGCGCGTGGCGGGGAGAGGTCGTTGCTTTCCATCATCACTGTGGTCGTAAAGGGCGTCATCCCAATGAATTACCAGACTTCCGTTGGAATTAACGGACGCGTGCTCAGCAACTTGAAAACCGCTTATCAGTCGGTCCACGCTCTCTCGCCCTTCGCTTCGAGAAATAACGCTGATCGCTACTTGTGGGGCCTTCAGCTCCGCTCAATCGGCGGTTCAATCTGGCGGCAATGACCGGACCGTGTGGTTATGCCATCTGCAGCTTGTCAAGCACGGCCCGAACCGACTCCTGAAGTGTGCGGAGTTTTGCTACCCTAATCGGTTGGGTTATGCGCTGGTACAACACGGGATCTGAATGTTTTCCTGCGCTACTTAGGCCTGGCCTACAACAATGGATCCAACCGGACAGCGGTTTCAACACCAACATGACGGCGTGGAACTTGCGCCTCAAGCTGTGTTTCTGATCCTGTTTTTGACCGAGCTACAACTGGCCTCGAGGCTCGCGCCAGGTAGGGAGGCTGGGGAGGTACTGCTCAGCCTATGGCCCAACCTGGACCTTGCTAAATTGGCGGCGAGATCCTGCAGGAGTCTGGTCTCCTGTATTGGAGAGTTTGAACTGGAGCATGCCTAAGCGCAGCAACTGAACGCAGCCCCTGACCGAATGAAG
>Ga0163217_1051812_pt1 | contig 10131 bp, 15 predicted proteins | sample SynspAceP_FD_185933 | JGI IMG/M metagenome (GOLD analysis project Ga0163217, IMG submission 185933) | Saline lake microbial communities from Ace Lake in Antarctica - Synechococcus sp. Ace-P (PacBio error correction) | ecosystem: Environmental > Aquatic > Non-marine Saline and Alkaline > Saline ...
ACACCACCAGAAAAAGAAGGGAATTCAAAAAACCTTTGGCCAAAAAAAGGCAAAAAAGCAAACAATGCGGGTGGGCCGCAAAACTCTCAGCCGCTTGCCCAATGGCCTCGGGCCCGGTGGAATCCTGGGCGGCCGAACCACCACGGGCCGGAAGGCCCACCAACGCCAGAAAATGAACCCTCTTTGAAAAAGGATTGGCCAGCCATGAGCATGGCAAGAGACGGAATTAAAGCCCCGCGTTTGGCGGGCCACAACAAAGGAATTCAAACGCGCGGGCTGGGCCCGGCCAGGCCGGCCGCTTGAAATGGGGCCCCCTTCCGGTTTCGAAAAGGGCAACAGCTGGAAATTGGCCGCCAACCGAAAAGAAAAATGTGGTTCCGAAGAAGGCTTTTGGGTTTGCATGGAATACGTCCTGAAGCAAAGCGCGCGGCGCTTGGGCCTTGCAAGGTGGAGGTGGCCAGCACAGGAATGGCAAGCTACAACCCCCACGCCGACGCCGAGGTGAAATCGCGGCCCGACCGGGTCGCCGAATGCCCGAACAGCCTCGGTGGCATCCGGATGGATCCGCGTGCCAGCTGGCCCGAGCTGGGCTGACCCCGGATTGGATGCCGGGCGCCTGTGTCGCGCTGCGTGCCAGTGGAGACCGAAGCGCAACCAGCATGGTGAGGCGGGCCGACGACTATTGTGGTGGGAACCGAACGGGGTGCTTGACCCGGTGGAAAATGGGCGGACGGTGGAGGTGCTGGCCTGCCCAGTGACGTTGGCGGCCCCATCCTGAGCAGATCGAGCAGCGCGGCGAGGCTATCAGGATTGGTGGCAAGGCGCTGGAATTGGGTGCGTGATGGGCTGGTGGTGGGCGGGACTGCTGCGGGACGTAGAGGTGACGGCAAAGCGATGCCAAAGAAATGCCCGGCCGTGGAATTCAAAACGATCTGGCAAGCAAAGCCCACAGAAGGGGTGAATTGGAAGGCGGCCGGACCTTGGACCTGAAGGTCTTAACCGCGAAACGGTTTTGGGCAGTCTGTTGTCGATGTAGAAGCCGCTTTGGTAACACGCAAGACTGGAAATAGCGGCCGTTTGATGTCCATGGCGAACCGCTGCTGGTGCGCAAAATATGTTTTCAATTTTGTAGTCCGTACACAGCAGAAGGTCGCAAACCGGCCAGACCGGACCTTCCGTGGACGACGCAGCTATGGCAGCTTCGAGCCCATTGTGGAAATTCCGACTTTTCTCGCTGCGCGCGCTCGCAGCACGAAAATTGCGGCTAGTGCATAATACTCTGGGTCCAAGCGGCCGGAAAAACCGGACGTTCATGCCTCGCAGCCCCAGAAAGTTCAGAATGCCCGTCCTCAAACTAAATGGCAAGGATAGCTTTTTGCGGCCATATTCGACTACTGCGAACGACTACGTTACTTTCGACAAAACCATCTTACTGCACTGCTTGTTTTCCCTCTGACCTCTTCCACACTTCAAAGGCTGAAACTGAAATTGTTAGAACCTTCATGGCGCACGCTCAGCGGGCTGCTTCGCCGTGGATTCCGGCGTGTCGTTGGTTGGCTAATTGAATTGTCCCGAGAAAATAACTGGTCAGATATTTCAGGTTGCGATAAAAAAATGGGCATCCTTGCCTTCACAGCTTCTTTTTTAAGTGCTGGCAAACCCTTGCGATAAAGCGGCGTTCCTGAGATTCGCGTTGACGTTTACCCAGGCGAGGGCGAAATGACGGCGCACATGAACCAAAATCTGCGCATTCTCGTTGTTGAGCCTGACCCCGAAAGACAGTGCGCGCGATTATTGACGCGTTGAAGGAATGCAGGCCTGGTCGGCACGTCAAGGCGCTGGCGCACATCCCGGCACTCGACGGACAGTCAAACGAATTTTGCACCCGATATTGTGCTAACGACCTTTACAACCCGATCGTGACACGCTGAAAACATATTTCCGCATGCGACAAGACATCCAAACGGGCCGTTGGCGTTGTTTTGTCGATCAAACCGGAATGACATCCTGACGCAAGCGCCGCTTGAGGCGCGCGGGGGTGTGAGCGCCTGATGTGGGTCGATGGCCTCAAGATGGACAGGATCCAATGTCGTTCTCTGGAAACGGCAATTGGCGCGTTTCAACGATTAGCGCCAGATGCAAGTCCGAATTGGACGCGGCCCAAAAGGCACTAGAGGATCGCAAAACAATTGACCGCGCCAAAGGGATTTTGATGCGCCAACGTGGTTTGTCACGGAAAGACACGGCATATAATTTATTGCGCAAACCGGATGAGCCAGAACCGCAAAGTCTTCGATGTCGCCCATGCCCTTGTCACGGCCGCGGAGCTGTTGTCGTGAGCCAAAACCGTCTTGAATGGCGGCTATTGTACCGTTGGTGGATTGCGCCCCGCTGGTGATCGCCAAAAGAGCTCGGTTTGCGGGCGGAGGAAGGGCTGGCCCTTAACCTCGTGCGCCAGCCGTCCATGGTCGGCCTGCGCGATATGCTGGCCTTGGGCATTTGGACGCCGCGCAAATGCTGTCCCGAATGCCTGTGGCGGATGTCCCCATCGGGCTTTGGCGGGTTTTTGCCGGCGCGGGTTCGATACCCTGACTTGGTTTTGTCCGTGAATGGGCACAGTGTTTGGCGTTTCAAATGATGTGGCTGCAGACATCGCACTGTGCCGTTTGGCGACGCCAATGCCTGTTGTCTGCGTTTGAGTACTCGAAAGGGCGCGAAGCTGCGCGTCGGAGTACCGCTTTCACTTTCCATGGCACCGCTGTTGTTTGTCGTATTGGACAATCAACCGCACCTAACTTGCAGATCGAAGAAAATCACAGTTCCACACCGCCGCGTATGGCCGATCCGTAGCTGACGGGTTCGTTGATGCCTTCTGGGTGGTGAACCTTGGGGGAGCGTCGCAGTCGGGCAAAATGTGGCTCAGCTGATGATGACGGGGAAAGATGTTTTGGCAGTTCCGCCAGAAAGGTCCTCGCGGCGCGCCATGGATTGGGTCGAGGCAAATGGGGATGCATCCGCGCAACCTGAATGCGCAGCGGTCTATAAGGCATCCGCCCTGGCTTGATGCTCCAAAGAACACACCCTTGGCTGTCCGAAATTCTGGCCCGCCAGCGAACACCTCAGCAATATCACCGGACTTATTGATCCCGCACTTTTCCGGCGATATCGTCACCCAAACAAAACACCGCCCCGACGCCAGTGGGGCCGCTTTTTTACAGTTTCATAAACATGCGGGCAACGTTTCCTTGGCGGCAGTCAGGCCGCATGGATGCGCATCCACAACTTGGTGTGGACGTCGCAGGGATAGAAAAGCCAAGGCATGTTTTTCGAGCCGCAGACCTTTATCGTCAGAACCTTGCAGGCAATCGGCGCTGACATGCCCGGTGGCAATCTTGAAAAAGAAGAGGGCGCGCTGCACTTTGAAAAACGGCCGTGGGGTCCCACCCGCGGCCATATGGTTTTCTTTCTTCCCGATGCCTTCTTTGAAACCGGCAGAACCTTCGATTTCTCCTAGGCAGAACGCCTTAAATACTGAGGCGATCCTCTGCATTGCAGCATAATTTAATGCGGCGGCCGGCGCAGCAAAATGATTGCGGCGCTCGCAGCTCGCGCTGGTTCATCATTTTGGTTAGGGGGCAACGAAGCCCGCACAACATGCGCTGAACCGATGTAGGTAGCGCACCTCCAAGAGCAAAAAGCCGCTTCGTAATGGGACACGGATCTCTCCCCGTGACCTTACGTGCGGCTTTCTTTGTTTTTCGCCTCTCAAGGCGTCGAAAGGAATTAATGAATGAAAAAGACACTTGCCGAATCTTTACTGGCAACGTCCAGCTTGTTGCCACCCATGGCGGCGGCCCAATCTTTGGATCTGAAAAAGAAAACCTAAAACACTCGGCTTTATTAAACTGACAGACATGGCCCCGCTCGCGGTGCTATGAGCTGGGGTATTTTTGAGGACGAGGGTCGTTCGTGACTTGAAGGCGCAAAGCAAACTTGAAGGTCTGCCCGATGGCGTAATCAGCGGGGAGCTGGACGAGCGCGCATATGTTGGCGGGTCAGCCGTTTGGCGGCAACAATCGGCTACGGCACCGAAGCCGCATAATCAATCACGCCGTTTCTCGATGGATCTGAACGGAAAACGCGATTCACGGTAACCCAATGAAATCTGGGACGAAATGAAGCCAAAACGTTCACCCTGATGGAAGATGGTTCGCCCGCAACATCCCATTAGCGCAGCGCTTTAGCGAGCCTGTTGTCGAAAACCTACTCGACCGTGGTGAGCCGTTCAACATGGGCATGGTGTTTCCTGTGTCCACCCACAACTACGAAATCCGCTACTGGCTCGCCGCTGGCGGTCTGGAGCCCCGGGTTTTACAGCGAGCAGGATATTTCCGGCCAGCATCGGCGCCGATGTGTTGTGTCCGTAACACCGCCGCGCAAATGCCGCGTCCACGGATGGAAGCAGGCACCACTTTGGCTATGCGGTTGGTGAACCGTGGAACCACAAGGCGTGTTCAAGGGCATCGGCGTCCGGTGATCAAACCGATTAGCGAACATGTGGAAGAACAATCCCGAAAAAAGGGTTCGGCATTCACCGCCGTAAATTCGCCGAAGACTATCCAAACACCACAATCGCTCTGAACCAAGGCCCTTGAATCCGTGCGCGATCTGGCTGGATGAAATGACAATGCGAATCGCGAAAGAAGCGCGTGCAGATGGTTGGCGCGCTGACCCGATATGTCGGTGCGGACGCCGAAGTCATCGCCATTCCATGACCGGTTTCTATTTTGAATTCGAAAAAAAGGCGACGTTTCGCCCTGCAACCTGATTTCAACCGTTTCTTTTTCGCTATAACGGCGACCCTATCCGTTCTATTCGGAAACGCGATTTGGTATCATGAACGCAGATTGCGCCGCTGGGGCTGATCGCCGAAACCATGTCGGACGAGTGGTATTTTGAAAACGCCGCCGATGTGTATCGCGTCCCTGAATATCTACCTTGAGGCCAGCACGATTCTGTTGGGTCGGCGAGGGGCCCGCTAACGAGCCTGGCATTTCCCATGGGACATGAGGGTTCAAAGCCGCCACACCTTGCGGAAGATATCAATCGACGCCATTCTTACGATTGGCCGCGCGCCGAACGCCTATAATCGATAGCCCTGCCGATCGGTCCTGAAATCCCGGCCAACGACCGCATTGACGGCGTAAATCAAGGCTAAGTCAAATGGCGCGGCCTTGCAGAACGCAGGGCGCGCCACTCCTTTCCAAAGCAGAGTTTGACACCCGAATGACCAGCGCATTGACCCCACCACCCTTGACGCAGAAGCCCGCCGGGCGCGCCGCTTGTCCCGCATTAACAAAGCCGACGCAATGGTTTTGCCGTGTTTTGGCCTGTCATGGCTTACACCGATACCTGCGCGCCGCCGCAGGGGACAACCCGCGCGCCCCAAGCTGGCGAAAGTCCTGGCGCTTTAGTGTGCCGATCTTGGCGATTGCTGTGTTTGTTACGATGTGGGCGAACTTGCCCGACGTGCAAACGTCCCTCGTGCGGTACCCCGGTCGGTGCCAGGTTTTGGGAAACAGGTCGAGAGTTGCGCCAAGATGCCATCCGCGAAGGCGAACGCGAGGCCCGCGGTTTTATGACGCCAAGACGCGCGCCATGCCGAGCGATTGCCAATGGTGATACAAACGCTGTTCGCGAACGTATCTATACCGGCAAGCACGTTATTATGATCAATCTGGACCTCGATCAAAACGGTATTTTTCGGTTCTGATCGCATAATCATCGCCATCGCCGCTCGGCAATCGCGCGGGGGCCTTTCGGTGACGGCAAATGCCGCGTTGAACCCGTTGATCCAGATCTTTCAACCTGTGTCCCCACTGGCGTGGTTTGCGATCGTTACCATAATCGTGTCCGCCGTTTCACAAACGACCAATGACGGATGGTATCGAAAATCATTTCTGGTGTCCGGCAACATTTACGGGTCCAACGTCTGTGTTCACATCTGGGCCCCACGCTGATTAACACTGCCTCGGCGTCAGTAGCATTCGACAAAGAACCTTGTCAGCGTGGTCGCGCGTTTTGAAATGAATACTTAATACAAAAGATTACCAAGCTGGTTCATTGGCCTTCGGCCTTGCGTTGAATTTCACGGATTGCGCCTATCGCTTGGTGTGGGTTGGATGGTTTTTTGATCCCGCGCCTGAAATGTTGGCGCCAAAAACCCTGGCCTTGGCAAATTTCGTCTGGGATGGAATTTCAGAATGGATCGTCCGCAGTCGGCTTGCCCGTATCATGGTTGCTGTGTTACAGCATCGGCATCATCGGTTCATGCTTGGACCGTGTGAATTGTTATGCGCTCCCAGTTCATGTTCAAACAATTTTTCGAACAATCGGTGATTGAATGGGAATTTAACAATTCAAAGACGTCCTCGAAAACCTACGGTGACATGCCGTTCTCAAGACATTCAACCTTGATGTAGCCGAGGGGGAAATTCGTCGTCATTCTCGGGGTTTTCGGGCACGGTAAGACCACGTTATCAAACCTGAAATGGCGGGGTTGACACCCACCAAAGGTCAGTCACCTATCAAAGGGCGCCCCGATCACCGAACCCGGACCGCGAACGGGGCGTGATGCTTTCAAAGCTATTCTTTGATGCCTTGGTTGACTGTAAATGGAAACGTTCGCGCTGGCCGTCGATACGATGTTTCCTGAGCTGTCAAAGTGGAGCGCGCAGGCCAAGGTATCACTACGTGGCATGGTCGGTCTAAGCACGCTGCTACCCGCCGCCTGCGACTATCTGGCCGGAATGCGTCAGCGGGTCAAACGTGGCGCGTTGCGCTCGCGATGGACCCTGAAATGCTGCTGCTTTAGATGAACCCCTGTCCGGCCCTTGATGCACTGAACCACGCGCCAATCTGGCGGATGAGATCGAGGCGATCTGGGACAAGGACAAAAAGCCTGTGGTGTTTCACCAATGATGTGGACGAAGCAATTATTCTGGCCGACCCGGCATTAAATCGCAATTGAACCCAACGGCAACTTTGGGCGACGAGTTTAAGGTCGGATATTCCCCGCCGCGTGATCGGATCGCGATGACAATGGATGCGGCATTCAAGGCGCTGCGCGGACAGGTTACCACTTACCTTAAAATGGATGTCGGGATCGCTGCCAAGGTCGAAGAAACAGCACCCTACCAACGTTACGACCGATCCACGGGTGTGCCCGCAGGCAGTCGCCAAGGCGCAGAATCGGCGGGATTGAAGAGAAAATTCTTGATTTCTCGCAGTTGGATTAAGGTGTAATCCGACGCCCAATGGTACCACTCACGGTGGTTGAGGCGTTCGACCTCAAGATTCAACAAGGGTGAGTTTATCTCGCTCAAGGGCATTCCGGCTGTGGTAAGTCCACGGTGTGACGATGGCTGCTGGTTGAACCCGATTCTCCAAGGGGGCGATCCGGCTGGAATGGCTGGGAATGTTGAAGGAGTGATCCCGGAACCGCGCCGGTCCGTGTTCCATCGCCCAACCTGTTTCCGTGGCTTAAACGGCCGAGGAAAACGTGGCTATTGTGATGGACACAGGTTTACCCGCGCGCATCTCAATGCGGAACGTCAGGACCGTCGTAGAGTATTATCTTGAAGCGTGTGGGCCCTTGCCGACAGCAATGAACAAGGGGGCGGATCGCTGTCTAACGGGATTTGAAGAACGCGTTTGAATCGCGCGTGCCTTCGCGTTGTCACCTAAGTTTGTTGGCTTCTGGAATGAACCGTTCGGGATGCTGGACAGCTTGAACCCCGTTGGGAATTGCAATAAGAAGTCCTGATGGAAGTCTTGGTTCGCGGCACCAAAGGTCACCAGCAATTTGCGTCAGCCCTATGAATGTCGAGAAGCGATCCTGTGCGGACTCGCGTGGTGATGATGCCACGGGCCGCAGGCCACACGGCAAGATCACTGACAGTAAAGCTGCCCCGCCCACGCACGCGCAAGGCGCTGTTGGAGCATCCGCTACTATGCCTACCGGCCAAGAGGTTCTTGATTTCCTCCTTGAGGAATACGAAAACGGCGCGACCCCTAAACCCAAATCAATAAGCATGCGGAGTAAACCGGTATGACCCAAAAACTGATTGTCATCGGTGCCGGCCTGCCCAGCCGATGCTTGAAGCGCTGGTCGAGGCAGATGCGGATTTACGACAATCAACGCCTGATATAAACGGCGAGCCGCGCGGCAAACTATTAACCGCATATGTTGTCGCCGTTTTGTCAGGGAACCAAAAGACTTTCGATGAAATCGTCACTCATGGACGATGAGTGGTACAAATTACACAATGTCAAAACAGCGCTTGGGCTGTTTTTGTACAGAACATTGACCGTGAAAAACGGACTGTCACAAACCCGATGCGGGCGAGCTTCTTGCCTACGATAAGCTGGTCTTGGCCGGGGTCCAACCCGGTTCATGATCCCGCTGCCTGGACACGATCTGGAGGCGTTAATCGCGTAATCGTGGACCCTCGAAGACACACAGCGGATGAATGGACGCTTGGGCCGATCACAAATGCGTCGTTGGATCGGTGGCGGCTTGCTGGGGCTTGAGGCGGCCGCTGGTATGGCGCGCGCGGCGGTGTCCGATGTGACAGGTCGTTCATATCAATGGACATTTGATGGAACGCAGCTGGAGCGAGGCAGCAGGGTATCATTGCGCAAGGCATTGGTGGGACAAAGGCATCGCTGTAAAATGCTCCGCCAATTCCAAAGAAATCCTTGGTGAAGATGGGCGCGTTAAAGGCTTTGCTGTTGGGATGATGCAAACTGAATTGCCGTGCGTCTGTTGGTCATGGCTGTGGGCCAATTCCGGCCCCAATGTGGAAGCTGGCCCAAGGTTGTGGACAGCGGTGGGTAAGGCATGCCAGTGGAGACCAGATGGCACATCGGACGGGCGATGGTAACTGCGGTTGGCGAATGCGTAGAACTGACGGGGCATCTTTTGGCCTTGTCGCGCCGAATCTTACGACCAAGCCCTAAGGTGGGCAGCTTCAGACGTTGATGGGGGAACAAAACCAGTTTGTGCAAAAGAAACTGTCGACGCAAAGCTTGAAGTCACAAGGTTTTGTGATCTGTTCAGCGCGGGTGATTTTGCAGACGGTGAAGGGCCGCGAAGATATCGTGTTCGTGACCCCCGGCCGCGGGGGGTTTATCGCCGCTTTTGGTGATTGAAAAACAATGCGATCATTGGTGGCGGTGAATGGTATGGCGATACCGTCCGACAGCAACTGGTTTTTTCGTCTGAATCCGCGACAAGACTGATATCACCGAAAGCGCGACAACGTTGATCTTTGGACCCGCCTATCAAGGGGGGACCCCCCTGGACGCCCTTTAGCAGCTGTTGCAGCTTACCGCGTGATGCGGAGATCTGTTGCTGCAACGGAATATGCAAAGGACAAATCGAGACGGCGATCGCAGCGGGGCCACTGATCTTGGCAGCCCGCGCCCCCCCCCGCGCGGCCCGCCCGTGCGGTTAACCACCCAAAGCAATCGGGGGTCCCCCTGCGGGACCTGCACGGGACTGGTCGAACAAGTCCTTGGCCGTGACGCTGGGGATGAATTCGTCATGCCGGCGGCGGCGGCAATATGTGGATGCACCGACATGACCCATGAGGGACGTGCGGCGCATGATCAAATCACAACGCCTGACGTCATAGCCCGCGGTCTGGCAGGAATGCGGATGGAAGACGTCGTTGCGGCTGCCATGTCTGGTCGTCCCGCGCTGAACTTCTACTTGTTTGGCGCGCTGGCCGCTGGAATACAAGAGGAAATCCGCAAAAGTCGTTTCATCAACGAACGCCAAAACACGCCCAACATTCAAAAGGCGGCACATTCAGCGTCGTGCAGCGTATGTGGGGGGCGGGATTACAACGCCGATGAATTGCGAGCAATTGCCGACGCCCGCCGACCAAATATATGGTGCCCACGGTCAAGGTTCACTGGCGGTCAAGCGTATCGACCTGCTGGCGTGAGGGTGAGGATTTGCCCAATATCTGGGCCGACCTAACGCCGCTGGCATGGTAAAAATCCGGCCACGCCTATTCCAAAGGTCTGCGCACCGTGAAAACCTGCCGGTTGGCACGGATCATG
>Ga0163217_1022311_pt1 | contig 10130 bp, 15 predicted proteins | sample SynspAceP_FD_185933 | JGI IMG/M metagenome (GOLD analysis project Ga0163217, IMG submission 185933) | Saline lake microbial communities from Ace Lake in Antarctica - Synechococcus sp. Ace-P (PacBio error correction) | ecosystem: Environmental > Aquatic > Non-marine Saline and Alkaline > Saline ...
GAGAAATTACTTATGCCTTTGAGACTCAAATGGAAACCTTCCCAGAGCATGGCATGGGTAAGCCCTGCATTGCATTAATGTTACTATGACAAATTACGACAGTAGTTTTAATCAGATTAACATTTTATTTCCGACCAAGGACATCTTAAAAACACTTTGGGAGAAAGTAATTTCTCAATGCTGCAAAGAAACAAATTTCGAATTGCAGAAACGAGAAATATCCGCAGAGTTACCGTTTCTTCTTTTAGGTGGGACAAGAAGTACCATTTGAAGGAGGAAAAGTGAATTATGAATTCCCATCGCCGAAAGTAGGCACCTTACGATTTCAGCAACCTGAGATGAGCGCAGCATGGAATTTGCAGAAAATATCATCAGAGAAATCAAAAATGAATCGGCAGACTTTATCTGTTCTAAATTTTGCAAACCCAGACATGGTAAGGCCATACAGGTGTATTCGATGCCATTGTAAAAAGCGGTAGAGACTGTAGATTGGATTGACGCAACAAATTGTAGAAGAATGGCTCAAACACGATTACAGGCTTTGTTAATCATTTGCAAGATTCATGGGAACGCTGATTTTGGCAATTAATTCAGATTGGGATCGCCAACACAGCCAACACCTACCAATGCCAGTTTCCTGTGTTTTTATCGATAAAAATTAGCACCAAAAATAAACAATGGCGTTTTAGCAGACATAGCTCTACCTTCCTAACGATGATGGGAATTGAATGTCCTCCTGAAATGACGGCAAAATATTTAATCAACTAAAAATTGGATTTTCAAAAGAAATGAAAAAACGTTAAAGAATACAGTGGTGAAAAGCCAAAGAACCGGATTTATAAATGACCTAGTAATTGCTGAGATTCTTTCCATTAGTGCAGACTCGCCTACAAAAAAGATACGATGGCAGCTGCAGAGGCTGTGATAAAAAAACGTTAGAAGTTACAGGAGCTGACATACAGAACTATGTCCAACAAAAGGATATCAAGTTGTTAAACGGTGAAAAGAATATGAGATCCATCTCTTCCTACAATTTTAGTTTATGGAATTAACGATGTTGCAGCCAGGGCTGATCCGAGATCGAATTGTGATTCTCCACCTTTGAGCCAGTAGAGTTAGACGGAAAATTATCATCCACCGGATGACAAAGGTCAAATGTACAATGCATGTAAAGGCTTTAGAAGATGGTTAGTACCATACAATTAACATGTAAACGTAAAGTTTCATTATTGAAGGTGAAAGAAAGGAAAGTAGGATCCGTGAATTTGGCCGCTTTAATATTAAGGGGAGAAAACAAAGACGTTAAAAGCTGATATTTTATCTTAATTTCAGATACTTCCATGTTATCAATGGAGCACCTTTCAATAACTAACTGGCTTTAAAAGATTGTCGTATTTAGAAAGTAGAAGTAAACGGTCCAATAGAGATTTAGCACTCCGGTGTAATATGGCGGAAGCAGTAGCTAATCCAATTAACAATTTTTTGAGTTAAAATGATTGCTTCATTGACCGATGAAAACAATCGAATTACAATTCCAGTTTTTATGACAGTGTGTAAAGACGTTAGCGCTGAGAAAAGAGCAGAGATTGGCTAAAACCTCCATTTGATTTGGATGACTCAATAAAGATCAATTTAAAAATTAAGGACATCTCACTGGAGAGAAAGGGGTATAGCACAATAGAGGCGCACTTCTATTCGCGCCCAAACGTTGGTGTAAATGGGATCTGAGGGAGGATACATTGTGAAGGTGCCAGAACAGTATTGGCCATTCTAAAGCGCTGCAAAATTTCGTATGGCGATTGGTACCCGAATCAATCTAGGTGAAGAGATTACTGAAATTGTTTTAGAAACACTTTTGAATCCATTGCCACCTGATAGTGTAAAAAGTGATCGTAAAATACACATCATGGTGGTGACCATATCTGTTACTCCAAGTAGATATTCCTGCCTATCAAGTCAGCACACAGCAATGAAACGACCGTTCGCAAACTTCTATCCTTAGAGAGGTGGAAGTATTCCAGTTGTCGCATTGTTTTTAAAAAATGTGGCTTGAATCTATTCTACTTGGATTTGGATTAAATTCTGATGCGTTGTTCACGTCACTCAAGTGACTTATGGAGTCTTTATTTTCTTGAAGAATAAACGATTCCAATATTTCTTTGAAAACTTCTCAGCAATTAAAAGATTAACTATTGAAAAATAAACCACTAAAGTAGTCCTGATGATTTTTTATCATCATGGCTTACTTTCTTAACCTGGGTTTGTTCAGGTTTTTGAAGAGATAGAGCTATTCATCGATACAGTCGTAAAAATGGAGGCTATGAATGGCAGCAAAGTTGACATTGTAGTCAACGCTGAAATTTTAACAACCGCAAATTCATTTAAGTGTATCTGTTTGTTGGACGCAGATTTAAACATTTCAGGTAGAAGGGCATTGACTTGGGTTTCAACTTCTCTTGGGATTCATTCAAAATAGAAAAAAAAACAAGCAAAGAAGTGCATGAGATTCAATTTAAGTTTGAAATCTCTCCAAATTACGCATTACAGTGATTCAAAACTTCCTCAGCATGGCCAGTGTTTTTCAGGACGCTCTGATGTAAAAGTAAAAAGTAGAGTGGAAACCATAAAGGGGCGTGCATTTTTTAATCACCAAAAGAAATTTTCCGTTTCCAGAGAAGAACGAGTTCCGCTAAATTTTAACGGTAGAAGGTTCACAGTTCCTGTTAAAAATGTGTGGACTTGCCGGTAAAATCTTTCAAATTCTGCGACATAATAATAGGTCTGAATAGATTTTTTGGCCATTTGTAGTTATGGGAGGGGTATAGGGTCAGGGGGACTATCTGAACGTTCGGTACTGTGGAAGCGCGTGCAATGTGAGGGATAGAGATAGTGTGGAGACGGCGGGGTGTTTGCAATGTGCTGTAGAGGTCGGGCGTGAGGGGAGTGAGCGGTAGTTGAGGTCGATGGTGAGTGTCTTCGTAGATGAGCCCGTAATGCAGGCATGAGTATATGCTCAGGCTACTATGAGTGCTTAACCGTGATGTGTCAGGAAGCAGTGACGCGTGGATGGGGAGCGGACTAGTAGTGCTCGTAATATACGTGTTTGATTGAGCGTAGGGTCGGAGGAGGAGAACTCGGATGGCTGCGAAGGGCTGCGAGGGCATGTACGTTGCTATATATAACATGAGTGTTAGCATGTGGCGGCGGGAGTGTTCGGCCTTTGATGTCCTGTCGAGTGATGGGACAGTGTGCTGGACGGTATTGCCGGTAGGGTCGTACGGGTGACGTATCTAGGTGTTTAAGTGACTATGTAGACGTGTTAGGGACGTGCGGTGTGAGTGTTCAGTCGGTTGCTGGATCTTATGAATGTGGAGTGAGTTGTGGAACAATAACAGGCGGAGTGGTTGGATTTTGGCAGGGGCTGGCTGATTGCAAGGTTTCCGTGCCCGCAGGCTGCGGGGTCTGCCAGAAGCGGCTGCACGGAAGAGGCGGGCCCCCTCCGCATCACGACTTTCCATGGCGATGCAGTCCAGCCGCGTCGGGCCAGCTGGGGGCCCTCGGAGCCATCAGGGCCAGGCTGGTCTGGGAGCCCAGCCAATCGGCCAGCTCACTGGCCGTAATCCAGTCCCTGCAGCTGGCAAAGGCGCCAATCACGCAGGCGCTCGACGCCCGGCACTGCCCGTCGCCGCTGGCGTTGCTGGGAGCGCGAGACCCTGGTGTGAGGCCACCAGCCCATTCAGGATTAAAGTCAACAGATGGAGGCTGAGGAGGGGCGTGCGGGGAATGAGAGACCGCGCCGCGCTCAGGACATCGGCAGGGCTGCGATGTTGCAAAGGTTGACGCGTTCCGGCACCAACCAGCCCACCAACCGCCGACGCCGATGCGAGCAAGGGTTCCAGGGCAAGGTCAGCACCAGCAACCAGGAAGGGGCGCCCTTCATGCGTCCCAAGGCAGATTCGCCTCATTTATGCCATCAGGCTGCTTTGCTCGCGCTAAGCGTGGTCTTCTCAGGCATCCGGCCTGAACCTCGTAGGACCATCCCAGCTCGCTTTCTGGCCCTCAATCCCGGAAACCTTCGATGAACCCTTCAAACCCCATCCCCCCTCCAGCCTGCGGGCCAGGAGCTGCAGGCCAAAGGCTCGCTCGAGGAGAGGCGCTTGCAGTTGGTGGATGTGGCGTGAAAGACGCGACTGGTCGCAGGCCAACCTGGGTGAGGCGGTGATCCAACCTGCCCTGAGCCGCTCCGCAGGAATGGAGTTGTCTCAGTCGCTTGCTGCCTGGATCGGGACCGGGAGGTGGTGGTGTTCTGCCATGGCGGGGATTCGCAGCTGGCAGTTCGGTCTGCCTGGCTGATCGAAACCCAGGGAATTCGATCGGTCTGGAAACCTGCAGGGCGGCAATCGACCGCGCTGAGCGTGGAGGTGGATCGCTCGTGGCCGCTTAACTTGAAACCGCCACCGAACAGCCTTGGCCGACCCTGCAGCTTTGCAAAACAGGGGAAAGCAATACGAATCCCCAGACTTACACAAAACGCCAAAAGAACTGTTTCGCAATAACAAGCAAAGGCAAAAAGCTGGATTCATCCAGGGCAAAGTGGCTGATAAAGGGCACGTTATTCACCCAAGTCGCTTCTCTGCCGCCAAGTGAAGAAGGCACAGCTTTAAAAATCAATAGCGGCAGAAGCCTGTCCATAGAGAACTAGAATACATTTGAATCAGTTCAAATCACCAAACGTTGCAGACCTGACACGGCGGGACAACAGGTGCTGAAGTGCAACCATGTCTATTCTACTATCGGTCGGGAGCACGGTGGAGGCCCCCGTGGTAGCAGACCCTGGTGAAGCGTTTTCGATTCCGGCCAGCCCGCACAGTGCGTACCGCCATGGGGGTGCTGGAGCAGAAAGGTCTGCTGGTCCAGCCGCCACAATCTCCGCGGCCCGGGTTCCGGCCAGCTGGGCTACAGGTTGTTTTGTTTGACGATCTGCTTGCACCCCCGCGGCGGCGCCCTTCACGCTGGAGCGTGAACTGCTGGCTATGAAGCCTGAATGGGCGGCAACTGGATGATCTCCTGATTCATTTGGCCGGCGGCTGGCGATCTCACCGGACTGCTCAGCCCTGATCACCCGCCCACGAACGCCTGCAGTTCGCGGCCTGACAGGCAACGCGGCTGTGGCGGCCGTGATCGGGCTGCCTGAATCTTTTTGGTCGAGAACGGAGGGGTGGACTGCAGCCTCAATGTGGCGGCTGGCAGGCCGGAACCGAACCGGAACTGCCTGCCCTAGAGCGCTGGGTGAATGATCAGCCTCCCGAACAATCCGATTCACCATCCGCGGCAGAGGCTCCTCCCCAGCTTGCAAACAGTGGGCCGGTGGTGCTCCAGCCCTGAAGCAGCCATCAATGGCCGCAGGGCGGATTGGCGAAGGAGCCGTGCCCTTGGCTCGTGGCCTGCCTGGGCAACGGAGTTTCAGCCGCACGCCAGCTTTGCGGCCGCTTGATTCAGCTGGTGGAAGAAAGACCCAAGAACTGCTGCGTCGCGACGTCAGCGATCGCGACGGGAAATCCCTGCTTCGCTGATGGCCCTGCCCATAGGCGATTCCCTCGACGGGGTGTGGATCGGACGCCGAACACCCCCCCGCACCACCCGGCGCTACGAACCACAGTGCCGCGTCGTGCAGGCCACCTACGAGGCCGGGGCGATGGCAGCCGGCGGCGAGGTTGCCCTGGTCGGGCCGAATGCGGATGGCCTACGCCACGCCCGCGGCGGGCGGTGCGCTCAGTTCGCCAGTAGCCCTGCAGCAGCCTGCTCAGCTGAAGCACGAAGCATTGACCTATTGCGTCGGTTTTTTTATCTGGAGGATGGGCCTGGTGATGGCCCTCAGACTCCCGGACCAATGCCGGTGTGGGATTACATCTCCGAGCTTCGGAAGCTGCCATGTGTTCCAAGCCAGCCCCCGATCGCCTGTTCATAGCCTGTGGCGGCCGGCAACCTGGCACACACAGGCCTTGTTTTGAACGGATCAGCCGCGATCTCGACCAAGCCTCGCCTGGACGGTTCAAAGCCCAAGCCGCAGGCCTCGCCCGAAGCCGGCCGCCCCCGACCTGCCTGAGCGCAACCTTATCTGTTTGAAGCGCTACATCGGTCGGATCAGCGTGGCCGGTGCAGGAGGCGAATCACTCGGCCCTGCGGCCAGGCGGGCGCCAGCCGGTGAGGCCACCTTCATCCTCGGTGGCAGATCGCCGGACAAAGCCACGGGGCTTTATCGATTCTATCCCCAGGGCAACGCGATCATGGCCACGCCGAAACACCATTCTGCAGATTCGGTGAGAGCAAATACGCAAGCCTCCCCTCGATGGCGTGGGCCTCACAAACTCCACTCGAAGACGAGCCCCGCCCGGCCTCTGCCTGGTGTCGCAGGTGATCAACCGTCGCTCAATCTGAACCGTCGGCTCCCCCTTGAAGTGGGCTCTATCGGCCGCGACAAGCCTGGAGATCGCACCATGCAGCTCAACTGGAGCGCGGCCATCCGAGATCAGCAGATCAACAAGGCCTGCTGGATCGAGAAGGTCAGCGGGCAGCCCTCGCAGCAGTTGGCCCCCTTTGCTGGGAAAGCCGAAGAGCCGCACTCCCAGGCCTCCGCACCCGTGAGCGGTCCCCCGCCGTCCCCCCCACAGCACCTACATGCAATCGGTGTCCAGCGGATCTCCACAGGGATCTGCCCCGATACCGGACGTGGTGCAGGACTTGTGCGCGAAGCCCACCGGCGCTTTGGCCGCGCTTTATCAACGAAGGGCTTGGTCGACCGGATTAACTCCAATAGCCCTGGCCGCCGCCGCTGCCTTGATCACTTTCCGGAATCTGCGTGGCCGGCAGCATGGAACCTGCCGTGGCCCCCGGCACGCGCGTGCGGGCAGAACTCCACCGCCCGTTTTCCTCTCAACCGGCCATACGCATCGCGAGCCGCTCGGCCACAGTGGTCACATCCTTGTCGCCGCCCGCGCCACAAGAGGTTTGATACTCACCTCCGTGCCGGGGCCAGCGTCGGACAGAGCGACTCCAGCGCAGGCAGAAGGGCATGGGCGTTTCAAGCGCCGGGATGATGCTTCGAGCCTCGTGACCCGCTGCAGGGCATCCAGGGCCTCCTGGTCGGTGACGGGCGGCGTATTCGGCGCCCGGCCGAGCTCCTGAGATAGCTGTGTTCCGGCCCGACGCCGGGATAGTCGAGCCGGCGCTGATCGAATGGCCTCCTGGACCTGAAACCTCGGCGTCCTGGAGCAGCAGGCTCATGGGCCCGTGCAGCACGCCGACGCGGCCGCTTCGGTGATCGTGGCGGGCCGGTGGCGCCCGGTTGGCACCCCCCTCACCGCAGCCTCCACACCGATCAGGCGCACGGAGGGTCGTTCACGAAGCGGATGAACAGCCCCCATCGCATTGGAGCCGCCACCCGCACGCAGGCCAGCAGCACATCGAGCGCAGGCGACCGAAAGCCTCGGCGCACTGCCGCTTGGTTTCGTGGCCGATCACGGCGTGGAAATGGCACCAGCATCGGTAGGGGTTGGGGCCGGCCACCGAGCCGAGGATGTAGTGGTGCTCTCCACGTTGGTCCACCTCAATCGCGGAGTGGCTTCCACTGGTGCGTCCTTGGGGTGGCCGTGGCCGCTGTCACGCGCTGCACCCTGGCTCCCAGCAGGCGCATGCGGAAAACGTTGAGGGCCTGGCGGCGCATGTCTTCGGCGGCCCATGTAGATCCTACGCAATTCCAGGCCGAAGCGGAGCGCAGACGTGGGCAGTGGGCCCACGCCGGTGCTGGCCAAGCGCAAGTTTCCAGCAAATGATCCGCTTCTTGGCCCATACGCAGGGCCAGCAGGGCCTGGCCAAGCGCGTTGTTGATCTTTGTGGGCGCCGGTGTGTTTTGAGGTCTTTCGCGCTTCAGCTCAGAGGCGCGGGCCGCCCTCAGGGGCTGGTTATGGGTGGGGCGGTGAGTCGCTCAGCTTCATTAGAGCGGGTGGGCCCGCCCACGTAGGTACGGCAGCAGGTGATCCAGGCGGGCGGTGAAGGCGGGATCGGGCCCAGGCCGCCGCTGCCTGCCGCTTCCAGCTCGGCCAGGGCCGGCGATCGCGTTTCCGGCACTACTGGCCGCCAAGCGGACCGAGCGACCGGCCGCCGTTGGCCGCACAGATGCGGCAAGGTGGCGGGATCCGGATTGGACGGAGGGGAGGTGCTGGTCACCGGAAGAGGGGATGATAAGTCCAGCCTAGGAAGCTGGCTTCAACGCTTTCGCTGGCGATACCCGGCGCTGGGCCGTTGCGCCGCTGTGATTGGGAGCGCGTTCGCGCAACGGGCGCCAGGCAGGGGAGGTTGGCAAGAATTTCAGCAAGGCCCGAGAGCAACCGAAAGGGCGGGCAGCTCAAGGCGCCGGTGGCGGCGGCCCGATCCCAGCAGCGGTGCGGGTGCCAGCGGCACCAAAGGCGGCAAAGGCGGTAAAACGCGTAAACTGTGATCACCGGGTTGGAAGCTCAGCGACAGCGAAGCACGGTCTGCTCAAGCGGCTCAAGACCTCGCGCCGGCAGCGGCGGCACCCTCAAGCAGGGGCAGAATCGAGCTGCAGGGGAGATCAAGCTGCATCGCCTTGGCGACCGCTCAAGCCAGGAGGGCTTCCGGCCAAAGCAGGCCGGCGGCTGAACGTGGGCATCGGTGTGTGAATCGGCCCTTCAGGGCCGCGAACGTCCAGGCGCGGCCTCACGGCCACGGTTTCCCCAGGCTCAGGCAGCGCCAGGCGGGCAGCGAAGCTCATCCGAGAAAAGGTTTTCAGGCAGCCTCGCCACCGGCCAACGCCCAGGCAGCAGGCCAAGCAGGCGCCGAGGCCGAGCGCAAGCTGGCCGATACGGGCGGCCGAATCGCAGCGACCAGCAGCCAGGCCGGCTGCAAGCCAAACGATCGACCCATCAGCCTGGGCTGGGATGATCTGGTCGACCACCTGACCCAACGTGATCGCCGCACCAGCACCTCCAAGCCCGTGCGGGGATCATGCGAGAAGCCAGAAGGGCACTCACCAGGACGGATCGTGAAGGCGCTGGCATAGGGAATCAGGTGGTGAACCCGATCGCCACGGCGAAGAGCACGCCGTAGGGGATGGCCACAGGGAAGACCACAATCTGGGGCAGCGGCTGAGGATCAAGGCCAGCACTCACCTGGCCAGGCGAATAGCCCGGAAGGTGTGGGATACAACGTGCCCAACCATTGCTCTCAGTTTGCCGGGCAGAACCAGCGTTCCGAGCCCACGGCTGATGCGACTCACACCGATACAGGAACACGTGCAGCACGATCACAAACCAAGCGTGTTGATCGTCACAGGTGGAGCGTGGCGCCCCAGCAGGCTGAGCAACCGCGGCTGAGCTGGCTGGCGATGCCTGGGGGTGAAGCGGGTGAGCAGCTCACTGCTGAGATCGCCCGAAAGTTCGCCGGCAGACCATGGGCCGTGCCTAGCTCTGGGCTCTTCCAGGCAGCAATTCACCTTGAACCAGCCAGCGGGGCAAGGCTTGGCAACAGATCGCCAGCTGGTCTACGCAGGCGCGGGCAAACCAGCACAGCGACACAGCACCAGCAAGCCCAGCCCCAAGCGAGCACCAGGCAAGCGCCAGCAGGCGGGGCACCCCCGCGACCCGTGAGCCAGCCGCTGGGGATGTCGAGCAGGGAAAGGCGAATCAGGGGTCGGCGTGAAGGATCAGGGCAGGAAGGCGCCAGCGGCAGCAGGCACCTGGGCAGCACGAACACATTGAGCACCAGCAGCGGCAGGGCCAGCCCCAGACGCGGGACATCGCACCTCACGGTCGCAGCCTTGGTCATAGAACGGGGGGGCTTCCATCGCCCTGGAGGTAGGCGCCATCGCCGAACGCTTAAGACCTGGAATCCTTCCGCCCTCACCTGATCATGCAGTTCGGCCCCTGTAAGGCCATCAGCTGTTTCGCCCAGGACGGGATCCACGCCGTGGCCAGGATCTGGGCCGCCAACAGGCCGGCGTGTGCTGCCGTTGCCCGATCGCGACACGGTTGTGCCACGGAATGCCAAGCCGCATCTGCAACGATCGAAAGCAGGGGAGTCCAACCCCGAAGGGCGCGGCTCTGCACGGCACC
>Ga0163217_1031241_pt1 | contig 10130 bp, 11 predicted proteins | sample SynspAceP_FD_185933 | JGI IMG/M metagenome (GOLD analysis project Ga0163217, IMG submission 185933) | Saline lake microbial communities from Ace Lake in Antarctica - Synechococcus sp. Ace-P (PacBio error correction) | ecosystem: Environmental > Aquatic > Non-marine Saline and Alkaline > Saline ...
AGGAAAAAAAAAAAAAGGGAAAGGAATTGCCCCGTCGGCCCCCCGAGCGCCGCAAAAATAATTTGGGGGGCGCGCCCGGGCCCTGGAACCACAAAAAACCAGGTTTGGGTACCCCAAGCGGAAGCTGATGCGAGGTCGAATGACTTCTGGCCGGCGCCGTTACCCACCGCCAGCATCACTACCACCGACCGCACGCCATAACGAATGCCAGCAGCCGTCCAGTAAACCGTGCAAACAGATTAAAGCGCGCAAGCGCCCCGCAGGGCCATACGCAAACAGCTTTTTCTGCGGCTGTCCAGCCCCCAAGCAGGATGGAAAGGTTGACGGGGCTTTAGCGGTTCAAATCAGATGTTGTTGCTTGGAAGGCTCGGCCTGAAATCGGGCGGCAGGAGCCGGGGTGCCGCCCCGCTGGTCCTGGATGATCCGTCCAATCGCCGCATTTCAATCAGCCGTTCGGGCATGGCTTGGGCCACCCTTCTGCGTCATGGGTATGATGATGAACGGTTTTTGCCCGCGCTGGTGGGTAGTTGCTTGAGCAGTGCCAATACGTCCTTGGCCAACTTTGACTGTCCAATGCGCCGGTGGGCTCAATCGGCAGGATGATCCTTGGGCGTCGTTCATCAAAGCACGGGCAATGGATACCCGTTTGTTGCTGGTCCCGCCCGGAGAGCGGTTGGGCTTGTTTGAAAGGCGCTCGCCCAGGCCCAGGCCGGTGAGTAATTCCTAGCGCGCGCCTGGTGCGCTCGGCGCGCGGCAGCCCCGCATAAAATGGCCCGGGCACTTCAACATTTTTCGGTGGGCGCTTGCGGAAGAGGAATAGGTTGTAGCTCTGGAAGAATGAACCGAAAGGTTTCCCCAGGCGCAGCTGGCACGCTCTCGTTGCTGAGCCTATCGATATTCTGGCCGCGAAACAGGTACTGCCGCTGTGGGGCGATCGAGAAGCCGAGCAAGGTGCATCAGTGTCCGACTTGCCCTGAACTCGGAGGCGCCCATGATCCGCGACAAAAACTCGCCCTGGTGAATATCCAGCGAGACGTTTGTGCAGAACCGGTCGTCCCAGCTTCACCATTGCGATATGTGCGGGTGATATTGTCGCAGGCGGATCAGAGAGTCCAGTCATGATTTAACATGAAACCGTCGTGGCACGCGGCGCCATCAGCATTGAAGTCGCTCGCAAGCCGCTGGTAACCACCCGGTCGCCCCTCGTTCAGCCCTCGATCACTTTCGCGGCCCAACTAACTAACGCGGTTACGCGTGCTACCGTGATGGTACGCAGTTGTGGCCTGCGCCGCCTGGGCATCAAAGCACCTGCACCTCAATGGCGGCTTACCTGCGTAACCGGGGTGCGTCAGCCCTCGTTGCGCAAGGGCTTGCTCATGCAGCACCGGAACGGTCAAAACATTTTCAGCCGACTCGTTGACAAAAAATACCTGAGCGCTTCATCTGCGGAGCATTGGATCTCGTTGGGTACATCAAAGAAGCGCGTTGAACAAGCACCCGTTGTTTGATGAACCTCGGGGGTTCGGCAGAATCGTGCCGCAAGGGATGCTTCCCAGCGCGGGTTGGCTGGCCAGGGTGGAAAAGTACGCAGACATGCCTGGTTGCAGGCGGCTGATGTTCGGCCTCGGACACGCTGCGTTACGCACGGTCATGGTCGACAGATCGGCAATCTGCACCACCCACCGGCGCGGTCTGTGTTTGGCGTTCAAGGTCTGGCCCTGAATTGGCCAGTTTTTGCTGCACCCAACGTCCGCGGACACGGCCGCGTAAGAATGCGCGTGTAGTCCAGGTCTGCCTGATCCCCTTTGAGGCTAAGATTCGGTCTGGCGAATCTTGCGCCTTCACCGCGGCAAATCTTGCGCACTAGCCGAACGCAGGTCCGCTTGCGCACTTTCCAGTGCTTTCCTGGCTGGTCGCGTCCCGTTTTACGCAGGTTTGTTTTTGTCGCTCGCTGAAGTCGTCTTGCCAGCGTATGTTGAGCTCGCGATCAGCGAGTTTGCGCCTTCAGGTTGGCCAACTGTGCGTGCTGGCCTCATAACCCGTGCCAGAATAGACGGTGGGGTCGATTTCTGCCAGCAGTTGATCCTTTTTCCACGCTGCACCCAATGTCAACGTGCAAGCGGCAAGCAATTGACCGGATAACCTGGGGTACCGACAATCCACATAGTCCGCGGGCCCGAAGGGTGCCCGAGTGCGGTGATGTTGTCTTCAATAGTGGCCGCGCCCCTACCTCGGCACTGGTGTACTCCGGGGAAAGCGTCGTGGGCTCAACCACATGAACCAAGACCAGCGCAGCAGTGCAAAGAGCAATGGCAGCCAGCAAACAAAGTATCCAGGCGAAATGAAAAGCGTGGAGTCAAGCCTGCATGATTCGGCAATCCAGAACGGGTAATTGAAGCACGAGTTTACAGGTGAGGATGTCAGGGCGGGGCGGTTCTGGTAAGAGACTGTAAAGGACCCCGTGTCCATTGCGCCTGGGCTGGCAGTACCGCCTGGTAGTCGGGGTGATCGGCGAACAGACCTGGCTGACTCACCGCTGGCATGTAACTGCTTGCAAGCCCGTATTGAAAAATCATCCAATAAGCTTTGAGAGCTTCAGGGTGGTGCGCAGGGGACGATCAAGTGCAGGGTCATATCGCCAACGGGTGCGGTACTCAACGCATTGCCCACTGCCTCGCTTCGCTGCAAGGCCCGGCTGGTCAGGTAGGCGACATTCGCCGATTGCTGATCAGTAGTCAAACACCGACCCCGTCCATCATTGATAGCAACTGCGCTAATGCTGCGGGGCGAAGAAGGTCAGTTTCGTCGCGGTAGATCCGAAGCCCAGCAGCGAATTCGTATCCTGCGGGCAAAACCACAATACGCATTTCGCAATTCTCCAGACGAGCCCCTTATATGGGTCTATCAGGCCTTGACATAGAAGCGCAGTTTCAAGAGGTACAGACGGGTCTGAAAACAAGGAAGTCAGCTTCAACGTTCTGGCGTTGCGATATAGGGAAAGCAGCAAGCGTACTCAAGCTTGAGGCTGTCTTCAAGGCCTCTTGTCCAAGGGCCTGAAAGCCACTTCGGTTGGCGAAATGCTGTTTGCGAGCAAAGCCTGGAGTTACCAGCGGCGTCAGCACGGCCTCCGTCCTGCAAAGCTCGCTTCCGGTAAAAAGGCGCGTAATTGCCTCGCGCGGTGACCAGTATGAGGGTTTCCTCGCTCAAGAGCAGTGCAAAACCCAGCAGCGACAGGCTGATCAACAGAAGCCCAGCGGGTTAGATCAATCACCCTTGGTAATCCAGCCGGGTATTGACGGTCGTGTCAGATGAAGAGTCCTTCAATGTTTCTAATCGCTGTGCAGAAACGTTGCAGCTAGCCGGGTAATGGGCAATTGTGCTTGAGTGGTAGCCGTTCTGGCTATGTCTGCATGCCCGGTGCGATGATCCACGCTGTCCGGAATCAGGCGCTGGCTCTCGGTCCAGCCAGCGGTAAAGCGTACGCCGGGGTTGAGCCAAGGATTCGGCGGCCTGCCCTTGTTGCCCTGAGTGGCCCTTTGAATACCTGATGGAATATAGCGTCGTTTGTGACGCTCTCTCCAGGCTCGCATGCCGGCGGGATCTTCCCCGGGGTCGAGGCTGGTGATCAAGCGGCTGGTGTTTCTGTTAAAGGTAAAATAATCAGCATCGGCAGGTTGTTCAAGGAATCCGGCAGGCGGCAGGTGGCGGGCCTCAATCATGCGGGTGTCGCAGAAGGTTGCTGCCCGCGTTCCATCCGGCGTTTTGCAGCTCCCGCAAACGTTACCGGGGAGTTTTATAGTCTGAAGCAGAGCCTTGAAGCGCGTCGTCGCTGAAAGCCTTGATCGCGCGCTGCTGGCGGCGTTGAAAGCGGGTGAGGAAGAATTCGGCCACAACTGCACGTCTTCACCCCGGCCGTAAGGGGATATTTGCAGGCAAAAGGTTTTCGAGGCGAATAAAACAGATCCTCGCGGAAGCTGCGTCGCCACGCTTGAGTAAATTACGGTTTGTCCGCGGCGACTACTCGCACATCTACCCTGAAATTCGTGGTCCGCTTGCCCACCGGCCGAAATACGGCCATCCTGCAAAGCGCGCAGCAAATTTGGCCTGCAGGGCCAGCGGCATTTTCGCCCAGTTCGTCCAGCAGCAAGGGGTGCCCGCCTCGGCCTGCTGAAAGCAGGCCGGCCTCGCTGGGTTCGCGCGCCGGTGAACGCGCCTGCCGCATGGCCCGGAAAACTCACTTTCCCCATCAGTTCCCCGGGTAGCCACCATACAGTTTGACCAATCAGTAGGGCTGTCCTTCGGCGGGGGGGAAAAAAAAACCCCTTTTTTGCTCGTGCAGGCGCCCGCAGCTCACCAATTCCTTGCCGGTACCCGCTCTCGCCCTGAAACCAGCACGGACCGTCTGCTGGGCGGATCTGGCTGAATCTGGTCAAACAGCTGCAGCATGGCCGGGCTCTGGCCAATGTGCCGTTGTATTGGCGACCGGCCAAACAAGGAGGCGTAATGTCTGGACTTCGTTGCGCAACCGACGGTTTTCCAGCCAGACGGTGACGTGAGAAGAAAGTGGTCCATCTCCAGCGGTTTGGTCAAAAATCTCGCACCGGCCTTCAGCGACTCTACCGCCTGCTGCAAACCGAGCCGAAGGCGGTGATGATCAGCAACCGCGGAGGCGGGTCAGCTTTCTGTGCAACTGGGCAGAGGCTCAGGCCGTTCTTCTTGCCAGGTAGGCGCAGGTCGCTGATCAGCAAATTCAATTCTGCCTCGGTTTCCAGCAATCTGCAGGCTTGCTCGGCGTCACCGCAGCCGTTACGCGGTAGCCTTCACTCTCAGCTCTTCCTGGAGGAGTTTCGCGCAGGCCCGCTTGTCGTCCCGACACCAGTAATACATGTTCAGTCCTGGACATCAGGGCGATCCTCCGCCTGGATTGGCTATTGTTGTCGTGATGACGGGATGTCGGAGGGTCAGGCACGCCTGCAGCCTCCCAGAGTGCTGCTGCCCAGTTGCAATTCAACCTGATGCCTCGGCGAACGGCCTGGAACGATAGCCCAGGCCCAGAACCGGTGCCTTCGCCTGGGGACTTGGTGGTATAAAAAAGGCTCGAGCAAATGATCGACGGGCCCGTCGGGAGGCCCGCGCATCGTCGCCCACGCAAATCAAAATGCGGCAGACTCTCGCCTCCGCAGTCAGGCTGAGCCTGACCCGTCCATCGCGGCTTGCAGGCCATTGCGTAGCGGTGAGTATATGCCAATTCGAGCGCCCGCCAATCGCCGTACAAAACCAGGCACTTGTCGGGTAGGCGATAGTCAGGTGTTTGCCGCAGACTGCGACTCCGCCGGACTAGCGTCACAAGACGGTACGAGAAGCAGTTTGGGTTCGATATTTGCGCGATCCTGCGTAGACCGCAGGGCGAGCAATGTCCAGCAAATTGGTTGACCGTGCGGGTCAACGCCAGACGCTGTGAGCGTATTCCTTTCAAGCTGTTTCTGCTGGCGCGGGTCCGAGAGCCCCTCGTTTTTTGCAAGCGCCGGGCGCGCACCGTCAATCACGCTTAAAGGTGCGAGCCCAATTCATGGCGATATCCCTTGCCATGCCGCGCCGATGGCGACCATTTTCTCGTTGTCCTTTGAGTCGCCGCCAGTTAGCGCGGGTTTTCCGCCTGGCGATGCGCTCCAACCTCGCGTTGCGCCTGCTCGAATGCTGTCGAGCAATGGCCTGTTCAAGCCCTCCGCCAGCTGGCCACCTCACTGGGCCCTTCGGCCGCGCGCGGTGCGAATGTCGCCGCGGCAAAACGCGTTTGCGAATGTGGGCTTGCCAGCTTTTTGTTCCACATGACGCCCACACCGCCATAGTTGGCCTAGCATCACCGCGCCTGATGAGGGTCACCCCAGTTAGCGACCACACCAGCCAGGCAATAATGGTCAAGTTGAATCCAGGCGCGGCCAAAAATCACACTGAGCGCTTCGTCGGTAATCTGGATCAGCCCCTTGATTTGTCCGGTGTGGTCGAACAGGGGTAGAAAGTGGGAAAACAGATTCCGCCAGCCGCCGACTCGGCTATAGGCTCCCCTGACCCTCGCCGGTAAGTCAAACGAGGCGTTGAAGGGATGCTGTAAACGGCTCAGGTCCGCTCTCGAATACCCGCTGCTGCAATACGGGTACCTGGTGACGTCGAACACCGATGCGCCATAGACTTTCGCCAACACAAAAAGAACTGAACCAGTGCCGAACTCGAATGGCCGCCTGGTCGTTTCTGGCCTAATGCGGCGCTACCGGGATGCTGATGCGCGGGCCGGAATCAACTCAAAGATCATTCTTTTAATCGCTGTTCCTGAAACTGGCTAGCCTGCCCAGAACCAAAGCGAATGCCCAGCGGTAGCAGCAGAGAGGCCAAGCACCAACGAAGAGCAATAGCGTGCGCTGAACGCCGCTGATGCTGGTTCCAGGTCGCTTCCACCATTGTGTGTCAGTTTTGACGGGTATTTTTTTGCTCATGTGAAAAATAAAAGATACACATAAAGCGTTAATTTGGCTAGATGAACAATCCATAAAATTTTCTGTGATTCAACCTAAAGAGCTATTTAAAACAATGGTTGTACTCTGTTTTTTAAGGACTTGCACGCAAAATGGATTGATACCAGTGATTCCAAACAAAGGAGAAACGATATGCTAACCTGAAAACAACTGACAGCTGCTATTTGCCTTTGCCACCTTCGGTTTTGCCACCTCCGCGCGTTGCGCCAGGAAGGTGCCCCGGCACAGGCACCGATGGAGCAGCAAAGCTGCTGCGCCGATTTCGGAATGCCTGATCTGGAAAAGTTCGTTGAAGCCGAAGGTAAAGTGGCTGAATCGTGACGAGTTCACTCAGAAAGCTGAACGAAGCTGAAGGACCAGGAGCAAGGCTCAGGCACTGGCAACTGGAGCTCAAGGGAGAAAATGAATGGAAACCGTTGCGAAGTCGGTATTGAAGTACCGGTTTTACAATGAGAATCGGCCAACGCGCAACTCCAGTCTGAATCCAGAGCTGGCAGCAAGCGCGCTCAGGAATACAAACTAAAGCAGTATTTCTCAGTTGTTTATACGAACAGTCCGCCTGATCTGATCAGGTAGTAACTGCACAGGCCGGAAGGTATCCCATCTAAATCTTCCGGCCTTTTTGTGTCCTGCCTCGTTTTGCCTGCCCCATTTAGCCACTTTGGCTACTGACGGTATTCCTCTCTGCCGGCAAGCCCCTCTCTGAGCAATTCCAAGACTTGACGCACTTTAGGCCGAACAGGTGCCTTGCTGTGGGTAGAGCGCCCATACGCGGTGTGCGGAGGCTGATGCTGGGGGCAAAAGAGCGCGTAACCGGCGCTGCGCATGTGCGTCATGGGACGTAGTAATCGGGTAGCTGGGCCAACCCGAACCACGCAGGGCCGCCTCCAGTCGGCTTTTGCCAAACTATTGATTGCCAGTTGCCCTGGATGCGCAGGGGTATCTCACCGCCCGCTCGCTGAAATTGCCAGGTTCACTACGCCACAAGACAGTTATGCCTGGGCACAACTCAGAAAGGCCTGTGGCGGGCGCCGTGGCGCTCCAGTAGCGGCGCGCGCGGCAACAGATACAATATGCCTTGGCGCAAGCCGGGTCGCGAAATCAATGCTGGAATCCTGCAGACGTCCGAGGCGGATGGCCAGATACCGTAGCTGCCGTGTAGCAAGGTCGAGCGTCTGATGGTCAGCGTCATCTCGATTTTCACTGCGGATGCTGCTGATGAAGTCATTGAGCAGCGGCATGATGAAGTCCTCGCCATAGGCGATACTGCGCAGGTGACCCGCAACAGCCCCCTTGGGCGTGCCGCCCAGGTCCTGACCGCTTGCAATGGCTTTTATCGCGGGCGTCGATCAGCCGCTGGCAATGGGCGAGAAAGGGGATACCCGCTCGGTCAGGCTGGACCTTGCGCGTACTGCCAATAGAGCAAACGGGTTCTGCAGTCCGGTCCTCAAGCCGCGCCACTGACGCTTGAACGTGCGGAAGACGATACGCCCAGCCGCTTGCAGCGCCGCTTGTAAATGACCGAGCTCGGCGACGCTGACAACTCGTTCTATTCCTTCCCATGGGGTCATGATTAATCCTGATGAGCAATAATGTTTTGTTTGGTGCCTTATATCCACGAATCGACGTTCTACTACACTGTGGGCATCGCGTCACAACCAGTGGTAAGCGAAGTCATGATCAAATCCCAGCCGCCCGTTGCTTTTGAAGCAGGCAAGCCATTACAGTTGTGGAAGTAGGATGTGGCCCCGCCAACAAAAAAAGGCGAAAGTGCTGGTGCGAATATGGTGGCCAGTGGGTGTGTGCCACACCGATGCATTTACCCCTGTCAGTGAAGAATCCCGAAGGTATCTTTCCGGCGATTCTGGGCCACCGAAGGTGCGGTAATTGTCGAGGCGGTAGGCGAGGGGGTGACCTCTTTGAAGTGGGCGATCACGTGGATCCCGCTGTATACGGCCGAGTGCCGTGAGGCAAATTCTGCAAGTCGGGCAATGACCAAACCTGTGGTCAGTCCAGTGCGTGCTACCGCAGGGCAAGGGCGTCATGACCGATGGCTACTTCGCGTTCTCCTACCAGGGCAAACGATCTATATCACTACATGGGCTGCTCGACTTTCTCCGAATACACCCGTATTGCCCGAAGTGTCCCTGGCCAAGATTCCCAAGGAATGCGCCGCTGGAGAAAGGTCCTGCCTGCTGGGTTGCGGTGTGACCAAACCGGCATCGGTGCCGGTACTCAACAATCCGCCAAGGTGAAGAGGGCGCGGACCCGTCGCCATCTTTGGCCTGGGCGGTATTGGCCTGCGGCGATATCGGCGCCACCATGGCCAAGGCCAGCCGGAATTATTGCTTATCGACGTCAAACCCGGCCAAATTCGATATTGGCCAAGGAGCTGGGCGCGAACGGATTTTCGTCAATCCCAAGGACGCATGACAAGCCGATTCAGAGGTTCATTGTCGATATGACCGATGGTGGTGTGGATTACTCCTTCGAGTGCGTTGGCAAATGTGAACTGATGCGCGCGGCGCTGGAGTGCTGTCACAAGGGCTGGGGCGAGTCCCCGACCCATCATCGGGGTCGCCGGTGCCGGGCAAGGAAATCAGTACCCGGCCCTTTCCAGCTGGTCCACTGGGCGGGGTCTGGCCGCGGCAGTGCTTTTGGCGGCGTTAAGGGCGTTACCGAGTTCCTGGTTATGTGGCCCAAAGGCGCAGAAGTGGTGAGATAACCGCTGGATACTTTCATCACTCAACCAACCATGGGTCTGGAGATATCAACAAGGCTTTGATCTGGATGCATGAAGCAAGAGTAATCGCACGGTTAAATCCACTTCCTAAACGCGGCTAACCGCGAGCAGGAGATGTTTATGCAGGATTCTTTGGGAAACTGGTCGCCCGCCAACAAAAAAGCCTTTGGCGCTGGCAACAAACGTATCGGATCCGGTCCGAGACGCTCAACTGGCGCCATATGGTGTTCGCCGTCTATCTGCCGCCGCAGGCCGATCAGGGCAACCGTTACCGGTGGTTACTGTTTGTTCTGGCCTGACACTGCACGGACGAAACTTCAATGCAGAAAGCGGGAGCTCAAACGCAATGCCGCTGAGCTCGCCTGGTAATAGTTGCCCCCGGAACACCAGCCGGAGGGGCGAAGCGTGCCCCGACGATCCGGAACGGCCTTTACGACTTCGCTCCGCGCGGGTTCTACATCAACGCGACACGGAACAGCCCTGGGCCCCGGCCACTATCAGATGGTACGACTATGTGGCACGAGTTGCCGCAATTGGTCGAGGCGAATTTCCCAGTCCGCAAACGCAGCATCTTGCGGGCGAGTTCCCATGGGTGGCCGTATATGGGGCTGATGCCTGATCTGCGCTTGAAAAATCCGGGCGCTATCACGCGAGGGGACAGTGGCGTCAGGTAACTGCGCCTGGCGCCGATTACCAATAGCCGAGTCAGGTGCCCGGGGGCAAAAGGGCTCTTGGGCCGTTATCTGGGTGATAATCCGGCGGAATTGGAAAGCCTGGACACCTGTGAGCCTGCTGGCCGTGCGAAGCGAGCGCCTGCCGCTTGCTGGTAGATTCAGGGCGAAGAGGAGATGAATTTC
>Ga0163217_1049131_pt1 | contig 10130 bp, 11 predicted proteins | sample SynspAceP_FD_185933 | JGI IMG/M metagenome (GOLD analysis project Ga0163217, IMG submission 185933) | Saline lake microbial communities from Ace Lake in Antarctica - Synechococcus sp. Ace-P (PacBio error correction) | ecosystem: Environmental > Aquatic > Non-marine Saline and Alkaline > Saline ...
GTGGAGACCAAGAAGCCTTTATATGTGTAGACATTCTTTTTTAAAAATTTTAAAAATATTAATGAAATGAAAGAGTGGTCCTTTGTCGGGGCCCCCCCCGCTGCCCCGCACTCTTTGCACGTGGGTCTAAGCGCCGGCCAATTCCAAACTGCGCCCCGCCTACGTGGCCGTCCTGGGTGTTCTGCCCGCTTGAAATGGCGCTTTTCTCTGCGCGCTCTGGGCAACTTCGCCCTGGGTCCGGCCGTGGGTTTCGCCAAGGCCCGCCGTTGTTCCCCCGCGGCCGGGTGGTGCTCGGGGGGCAGCGGTTTGAGCGTGTGTGTCCTAACCGACAGCCTTGGCAAGAGTTTGCCACAAAGGCCACCGTGGTCCTTCCGTTTTGTGTCGAAGGGTGGAAGGTTCCTGTTGGAGAAATTGAATCCGCGGGCCAATCGCTGGCCGGTGAGCGTTGTGAGTCGTTTGTTGGCGAGGCCGCCTCGGCTGAGGCCTCATCCCACGAACCACCTTGCAGGCCTGGTCGCAAGACGCTTGCGAACTACTCCGTTAACATTCGTTCGATCTTGGCCCCACTTACTTGGTATTTTCGAAGAGGCGGCGATTGTCCCTACGTGGGCGTCGCAGAACCAAACGCGGCCTTGTCCCCCCCCACAAACTTTGCTGCTACTGCGTCTACACCCGTGGTGGAGGCAAGGCAGGTTGCGTCATCCTGTTTGAACGAGGTGTGGCTGAGATTTGCGCCGCTCTATGACAGAGGCGTGCGCGCTTATCTGGTTCACCGATGCCCAGTTCCATCCCGACGCCCGCTACATGACGAGTGCCAGGGGGGGGTAGCAGTTGCTGCGGGCCATTCGCGGCGGCGGGATGGTGAATCTACTGGGCGGGCCTTACATACGCAGCTGACACCTCGGACCAGGAACTAGCCGAGCTGATGGTGGCCCACCGGCATGAGCTACTTCGAAATCGGCATCACCTCCGGCAGCCAGGACTGGTGCGGAAAATGCGCATGGGCTTACAACCTTCGCTTGTCTGGGAAAACTTGCGGATTCTGCTGCAGCTGATTTCCGGGAGCAAGTCTCGTGCAATTATTCGTTCAATGTGATTGATGAAGGCCCGAAAACGACCGGCAGATACCGTAGCCTATCACCGAGAGCTCGAGAGCATCTTCGGAGCCGATAAGTGTGGAGCCCGCATCTTCTTCATTGGCTCTGCAGCCCCACAGCCCCCTGGAGCATATGGCTTTGAGCAGGGCTGCCTCCACCGGGCTACACCCGAATTGAGCGATGATGCGTGGACGCCAGCAAGTTGCTCTGGAACCCTGTAACCGATGGGAGACCTTTGGGGCGCGCCTCTGCTGGAAGGCATTTGAAACAAATCCCCAGGATTTTGGCGCACGGTCATGGTTCTGCTGGAGTCGTGACTAATGGCCTGCTTCCCTCGAAGAAACCCTCGACTCCTGTTTGAGGCAAAGCGGAGCTTTCTAGGAAAGCCACGAGCGCAGTGCAAGCTAGCGGCCACCAGTCGTCTGCACGAGGTCGGAGCCGCACGCGATCAGCGCAGGCGAGCCCCACCCGCCAATGCCCCTTCCGATCGGAGGTTGGGGTTGGGACCCGTCCGCTCAGCCAGGCTGGGCCCGCACCGGCAGAGGAGCTGATCAGCCCGATCTGCACACGAACAGCCGCCGACTAACCCAATGCAGCCCGACGCTCGCCCAGAGGGCGCGGCGTCAGTACGGACGTTGCAAGGCCGGGCGATCCGAGCTGATTAACCCGCCCAGCTGGCCGATGGCTTCCAGGCCCTCCCGTGCGGTAAGGGGGTGGATCAGGGCAGAAGATCACCGCCGCTGGAAGCAGCGGGCCGTGCGGCCTTGAGTTTGGAGTTCAAGCTCCCCCCAGACAGCCTCGGCAGTCTTCGGCGAAGCCACGCCGGCCAGCAAGCGCCAGTCCATTGAGGGCGATGCGCTCCAGGCGCCAGGATCCACCGCGCCGCCCCATGTGGGATCAGAAACCTATGGCCCAGATCTCCCAGCAACGCAGCGGCCTTGAGGCCCCCGCGCAGCAGGGCCTTCAGGCCGGCGGCCGCGGGCATGCCCTGCCAGGGCCTGCCGGGTGGCCTCCCCGGCCTGCTTTAAGGACGCCCTGGCCGGGTCCAGAGCACACCACCCGGCAATCCGCCCACCATTAGCTGCTCGGCCCGGCAGTTCGGGGCTCAGAAGGCCGCGGCGGACAATCGCCCGAGAACGCCTAGAGCGTCGGCAGTACCAGGGTCCAAGCCGTGGGGGGAGAGCCGGCTGGAGGATCTGAGCTGGATAGATAGGCTTATATTAATAGTGGAGTAAAAGAGTAAGAAGAGCCCCTGCTTAGAGCGTTTTTCGGGCGTAGACTCGCTGGTATAGATCCACACGATACCAGGCCGACCAGGTCTTGTGGGCTTCGAGCATCAACGGAATCGCGTCTGTTCCACTGATGGGAGAACCGTGCGCAGGCTGGTCACCACGTGATCATCAGAATTGGACCGGATCGTTGTGCAGCAGCACCGATAGAGCGGCGAGGCTTGCGCACTCTGACCGTCTGATCGATCCCAGGTCCGCACGGGGAGGGACTGTTTCACGGACATTTGCACGGCAGCGACGACAGAACCACGGTCGGCAGGGGCCGATCACGCTCAATCGCCACTTATTGGAAACGGCCGGGGTTTGGGCGATGCGTTCCTGGTTCTCACATTGGCGGCTGTTGAAGGCCGAGAGCCCGGAAGTACCTCGCTCGGGGCGCGAACCGCTGCCGGTGCACCTGTGGCTCGCTCCACCGTCGAGAGCTCCAGAACACGCTCAGCGTCTGAATCAACGTAGCTCTCGCACGAAGACGCCGCGCCAGGCGCGGTGAGATCCACGCGGAGGATCGCGCATTCTCCATATAAGTTTGACCAGTTCCTTCACCTGGGCCTGGCCCTCAGAGGAATCAGCCGTTCAGCCGCTGCACGATGTAGCTCCCATTGAATCTGTGCTCTGCGCCTCGTTACCAGAGCTCAAGCTCATCCTGCCCATGGCCCCCCTCAGCCCGTGACACGATGAGGCGCAGGGGTGCCACGTGAAGCCGGCGTTCTTTCGAAAAGGAGCGGAACTCGATGCCATGCTTGGCTCCCATCGATCTCGTAGCTCGAATGGGCGTTCGGTCACGGATAAGGGCCCAGAGCCGTGGAACAGCGATCAGCGCCTGGTTTGCAGCGTAACAGAGCGCACAAGCTGATAGGAATGCTGGACGGGTGGCCACTGCGACCGGTGGATAGTAATGGGGAAACCGAGATCAGGGAGTGTGTCGCAGAGCGTTGGCGGCGTGAGGGCAGATAGGTGAGCCGTGCGTAACAGCCCCGTCAGTGGCCCGCCAGTGCGAGCTGCATCAATTGCTGTAACATACCCGGAATAGACCCGGATGGTACGGCGGCGGATTCGCTCGCCGAGGATGTCGAGGAAGTTATGCTGCTGTCGCAATTTGGAGCCTCAGAGGAAATCTCTTTCGGCCTGATTGGCAGCTCGCGCCGGAAATCGTTGGAGGCAATCGCCGGAACGCATCACAGGTAGCCCCTGTGTCAGGCCGTAGCATGGAGTCACCCGCGTCCACAGCATTCGGTCGAGCCTGCTCATCGTTCGCGCCAGGCGGCCGGAGGGCTCGCACATCGCATGCCGAGGGAATCAGGAGGCTTCGGGTTGGCGCCGAGAAATCCTTCACCCGGGAGCGGATCTCCGGGAAGAGTAGCCGCCTTGATTCAGGTAAATTGGAATTGATCTGAAACCACAACCGCTCTGCCTTGGTCATTCCTGACTGCCATCTTCTACTGACTGACTGGCGATGGGGCCTAGGTTCGGGATTGTTCCCCTTGCGGCCTCTGCTGACCTTTGCTTCAAGCGGTGGGTGCCTGGGTGACACGTCTATTCCGAGAATGCGGCAGTCCCTGTTTTGGCAGTTTTCTGAAGTGTGAGCTTCTCAGCGGGCATGCCTCATGCGGGGCCTCCATCTGTCGCACGGTTTGAGCTGCACTGGTCGTTCTCACCAGTTCCCCCAACGGTGATCGGGATGAGCTTTTAAGGGTGTTCCTCTACCGACTTTTCTTCCGTCCTCCTTCTGCTTCAGCAGCAGTCGAGCGCATTGCGGACAGCTCTTGGCGCGTTGTTTTCTTCGGGGTCGGTCCCATCCTGTCCTTTGGACGGGCTCGACGAGCGAAACCCTATCCTGCCCCATGACACAGACGTCATTGCGGAGAACTGCGCTCGCTGCAGGTGCTCACGACGAACGTGTTGGAATGAACTTGTCGTGCCAGGGCGAACATGAGATGTGTGTCTATCTCGTCAGGAGTCGAAAACGTCCTGCCGGTATCGATGGCGGCCTTCAGTCAACATCGGAGCGAAAAGACCGGCTTCATCCATGTCCGACGCCCGCCGTGGCCTGAGGAAGGGAGAACCGCATACCGAGTTGCTTGACTCGCCAGAAGGTGCTGGTCGGTGATGACGGAGCACCGGCACAAGGGCCATCGCCTCACGACCTCACCTCCCGGCGTTCCCTGGTCCTCCAGCCCACGGCAGGGAGTGAGCATTCGCGGGATTAACGGCGAAACACGAACGCAACCGGCTGCGTGCTCTCGGTGTGCTGATCAAGGCCTCGAGCAGGTTGTGGCGTACCGAAGCCTGGGGACAGCGAAAACTGTGATTGATGATCTCGAGACGGCCTGGCGCAGTGGAAGGCAGTTCAAGGAGCGGCCGAAATCGCAGACCCCTGTGCTGTAACCGTGAAAGACTGCATCATCGCGTTCCTGCTTACTCTCACCGAGTTCTTGCGTGGGTCGATACGAGCGGCCGTGGCCGGTAAAAATGGCTTGCTCGTGCGATCAGACAGCCTGCAGGTTGTAGCCAGACGAATCCAGCGACAATCTGGAGCATTACGGGTGAATGCGCAATTTTCGCGATTTCGCTCAAGCCCGGCTGATCTTCCTCGGCGGCTAACGTGATCATCGAGCCCACGAGGCGCTCAGGTGAACGAGTGAACTCCAGGTTCGTTCCTTACGTTCGGCCACTGCTGCGGACCGTGCTCTGGACGCACTGGACGGCGCTGGTCGGACGTCAGCAAGCTGCGCACCCAGTGGTGGCGTCGTGTCATCGATTCATCGACATGGAGTGAGGCACGACCAGTTGATGCTGCTGGAGCATTCACCAGGCGGTCCGCGTGACACCGCCGCCCGTTGCCCAGCTTCCGAGCTCGGCTTGGGTTGAACTCACGCGCAAGCGCCCAGGCAAGAACAAATTATGAGTTTTCGGTCGGGCCGTGCCCTTGTGGTGGCCTCGGCGATGTGGGTGCTCCCCGGCACCGATCGTCCAGCCCTGAGGTGAGTGGCTGGTGCTCGGCGGCTTCGGCCTGGCGAGTTGTCAGCCCTGCCGCCACCGAATCCATGGCGTTGCGCCGCGGTGGCGTGCAGCCGCGGCCGCTCAGCGAGCGTGGAAGGCAACGGTCGTGCACGGTTCAGGTCCCTGTAGTTAAATAAGCGAGCCCAGTGGGAGCGGCTGCGGGCTGTTGTAGTGAACCGGTCAGATCGCCGCAGGACCCGACATGGTGCCGGGCCGAATGGAGGAAGAACAGAGCTGGTCTACGGCTGGCTTGGTCTCACCCACGCTGTTGCTACGTCACAACTCATGGCGAACAACTGATGGTGGAGCGTCGTCAGGCAGCGAAGACGAGGCCGGTGCTCGAGCGCCCGTCAACAACTCGTCCACAGCTTCCGCGCGCGTCGCGGTGGACGGGGAATGGCGAAAAACAAAGCATGAATAACCAGTCGTGGAGCAGGACTGGGCACAAGCGTGGCGAACGGTGCAGCGCCGCCAGTGCAGACCGAACTGCTGCCATTCCACCTTGGTTCGGCATAGCGTCCGTGAGCGTGCTGGGTCGAATCAGGCCTTCCTGAGCTGAGAGCCGATGACCACGTAACCGTGATCGAGCTCCTGGTGTGCAAGTGCGGCTCACGCGGGAAGTACCGTAACGCCCCCGGCAACCGATGCAGCGGTCTGAAACCTCGCTTTGCGGCCAACGGCAGTGGGGCCTTGGGATTTCCCGGCGAAACTGCAGCGGAAGCAGAGCACAACGGTCCCGAGAGCAGGGAGTGGTGAAACCGTGCTGAGGGGGTCGCGGCGCCTCGGCCCACGGTCTGAGGCGTTGTCGTCCCGGGTCGCTCTTATTTTGGCGGCCATGACCCACGGCCTGTGCGGGGTTTTGATGAGGGTCGGCGAGTTGTTTGTTCGGAGCCGTCTATCGCCAGGGGCGTTGTGTTGCGGCTTTTGGCCCTGGGCCTGGCAGGGGCTGGTTCGCCAGGAGGCGCTCCGGCCCGCCTGCGACGCCTGGTGGTCGTGATCACGGCCTGGTCAGGCTGGGGACTGGCCAGGCTCAGCAGCGAATGACCGCACGGCATTCTGCTGGACAGCGAAGCGGCATGCTGCGGGCCTGCAGCGCTGCACCGGAGCGGTCTGGTGGCTGGTCGAATGGCGTTTTGGCCTACGACCTGTGTCTGGCGGCAGGTCCACCTGGGTCGGGTGATCGCTATTCTTGCCTGCCGAAGTCCGTGGTTGCTGCCAACCGGCGCGTGATGGACCTGGCCCGCGGCGGCCTCCTCGCTTCCCTTCTACGGTCTGGAGTCGCATGGGTATGGAGGCGATGCCGGCACCGAGCGGCGTTGCGCGCGACTGGGGCACCCCATCGCATGCAGTCCTTCTTCCGGTGCTCATTCTCGGACAGGCGCTGAAGTCATCGAGCTTAGCTGCGCCGATCGTTTTCGCACGCAATCAGGATGCAGCCCAGGACACGGTGCTTCGAGCCGCGGTGGAGCCAGATAGTGGCGGCTGACCGTAAGGGCAAGATGGCGGGTCCCTCCAGCGTTTCGTTCCGCACAAATGGATGGAGTGGGAGTGCGAAGTCGTCGCCACCTTCGAGACCTCAGTTGGCATCGAGGCCTCATCTCGAATCGGCCTGTGACGTTCGGTGGAGCGGAGCTGAAGACGTTCATGCTAGGAACGGCGTACGATAGGCCGTCGCAAGCCGTATGTAGTTGGTCGGCAGCCCAACAGGGTGCGCAGATCGATGTCGTTGTTTCGAGGTAGGCGGCCAGCTTTGCTCTGCGGATACCGAATCCGAGTTGCTGGCGGCCGCGAAAAGCCAGGGCTCGCAGGGGTGGGGAGTCGACGGGAGATATCATATATCAGCGTTCGCGTCGTGCGGCCCTGTCATGGTCTGCTTTTCTTGGTCCGCTGAACTGGGAGAGGCGCCAGAACCTGCGTGACCTTGAAGGATGGCGGATGTGGAACTGTCCCAGGCGGGCCGGGCGTGAATCGGGCCCTCGCGACGGCACTGTGATGTGCCAGCGTGCCTGGTCTGGAGATCGGTCGAGAGGCGGGCAGCATCCTGGATGCCTTCTGGGAGATGAGGATTGGGATCCGGGAGCCTGGTTCTGGCGTTCGCATGCCCTCTGCAGGGGTCGATGCCGCTCATGAGTGCTCATCCCAAGGCCCTGGCCCAGTGCAGCATGGTGCCGCACATTTCCCATGCTTGCGGCTGCCAGTCAGGGAGCTTGCGCTGGTGGGCGACCCTTCCGGCTGCGTGCGGCTTGCTCCAGCGGCAGCCAGCCGATTGGAGTCTGTAATCCCGATCATGAGTGCCGTAAACTGCACTTTCTCCTGTGCAATGCGTGGCCTGCCACCTCGCCGCGCCAAAGCACCTCGGCTCGTTCTGCTGCGGGCGACCAACCCGGCGCCGCTAGATGCCTCGCTGCTTCGCTCGGCAGTTGTACTGGCCGATCGAGGTCACGCCGCTCAGCGAATTGGGGCGAATACTGTCTTCGTTGATGGGAGCATCAGGATTCGGCCTTGAGCAGGCTGTCGCGGATTGGCGTACTTGAATCTGGTCCGTTCGGGACTACAATAGCATCGTTGAGAGAGGCGCGTAGGATACGTTGTGTTGACGGCGGGAGACCGAACTGTAGCTGCGTTGCGAAAGCCAGTCATCTCAGGGGTGGGGTTTCGCGAGCCTGCAGGCAGCGATCGGCCTCAGCATGCACGCCCGGGCGGCGGATGCCTTCCTGAGAGTCGATCCAGAGGGCAAGGTGGCTTGGTCCAGTCGCACTTGGGTCAGCTGGTCTCCATTGCGAAGGGGCTTTACGGCCGGTTGTTGACCTCAGGAGGGAGGTGGGAACCATCGGGTGGGGGCCCGGTGGTCGGCAGGTTGAAGCATCACAGGTCGCGCTTCGTCAGCGCGGTTGTGGATCGCGCCGGTTCCATTAGGCGAGCAGCGGTCTTCCGGGCGAGCAGGCCTATAGCTAGATTCGGGTAGGCGCTTGTCGGCCATGTGGGTCCGGCACACTCAGACTGCATCGGACTGACGATGCGGGCGAGTCGAGGGCCAGGGATCTCAGGGGATGGTGGAATGAGTGATGAGAGAGTAGATAAGGAGGGTTATAGGATGTGCTTCCCGGGCGGTCTGGGCATTGGCTGTCTGATGCTCAGACTTTCAAGCGTAATCCGGCTGAGGATCGGGCACTGCTGCAGATTGGCAAAAAGCAACATCCAGGCACGCCCGGGCGCATTGGGAGTTGATCGAGGCCACTCAGCGCACTTAGCAGCGTGCTTTTGGCGGCGGGAAATCGGCGCCCGCGGCTGCTCTCGTAGTGTCCGGTGTGGACGGGTCCCCAGGGCTTGGAGCAATTGGTTGTGCGGTCAGGTCATAGGCGCTGGTACTCCGTCGGTGCTCGATAGCGCCAGGTTGCCGCTTGCCAGGCTGGTGCATACCCCGACTCCAGCTTCGCTGCACCCGCACAAGAAGGAGGCCCAGGAGGAGATGAGGTGCAAGCTTGGATCTGCCGTCCTACTGTCCTGTAAGGTGCCTGGTAGGTTCGAGCCGCCATTGACGGGCGGGTCCTGTCAGGAGGGAATAAATCAGGCGTAAACGCTCCGGTGGTGTCGGTCTTAGCTCAGCAGGGCCTGCTGATGGTTCACCACGGGGCCACTCAGTGGGAGGCGAATCAGAACGACAGTTCCTGGGGCAGATCAGCAGGTCGGTCGGGGCAGGCTGTGGGCTTGCGATCAGCTTTGCCGGTCAGATCGACACATCACGCAGAGCCATGGTTCACTTCGCCAGCGAGCTGCTCGAGTGAGTTGTGCTGTCGCTGGCCTGGTGCCTTCGGATCCAGCTCACCATGCCGAAGACGGAACGGTGGCTCACGCACCACTTCGAGCACGCGGAAGCGTGCTGGCCAAGGTGCCGATTTGTTTGCTGCAGATTCGTCATCCTGCGGTCTGAACCTTGCAGGACGTCGGCGCAGCAAGCCACGCTGCCATTTTTCTTTTCCTGGGGGTCCAGCGCACCACCCGCAGCACCGCGCCGAAACGCCGATCGGGTTTTCCAGAACCGTGTCAGCATCATACGGTATGCGGGGCTCGAAGATGTGTAGAGGCAGTAACTCCTGCGGGAACATACCACATCCGCAGGGGGAAGAGGGGAGTTTTCCACGGACGGCAAATCGGTTCACTAAAGGTCTGCGTGGTTTGAAAGAGTGAGGCTCTAAAACCGTTCCTAGGGATCTCGCGGCCCCTGAACGTAAAAACCGCTTGAGGGCGGGCGATTGCACAATGCGCATCGGCGTGTCGTCTATGGGCCGAAAAGGTTATAATGGCTTGGGCCTGGGCGATATGGCCTCAGTGCCGCTGCGACACAGCACTTGCTTCCAACGCTTCGTTTTCAGTCTTTGTTTTCCAGAGCCTTCAGCTTGGCGACTTCGCTCGTATTACAACTCGAGGCCGCGCACGGCGTGGCGCTGCGAAGTCGGGTCGCTTCCATCAAGAGCGTCAATTGTCTTGGCGGTGGGGCTGTAGATATTCTATAATGCGGCGGTCGGGTGCGCGTCTCGAAGTGCTCACGGAATCCTTGGTCCACGTGGGGGGAGCGGCAGCACGCAATAAGATCTTGTGGCGTGGCAGGGGATCGTCCCAATCGCCGCGTGGCGGACGTGGTGATCGGCGTTTGTTTTATGATGCTTGTGCGCAGGAAAAGATCGTGGAGCTGCGGCGGTCAAAACGCCTTGAGGCGAAATGCGGATTTCGCGCGAGTGACGAG
>Ga0163217_1052488_pt1 | contig 10130 bp, 11 predicted proteins | sample SynspAceP_FD_185933 | JGI IMG/M metagenome (GOLD analysis project Ga0163217, IMG submission 185933) | Saline lake microbial communities from Ace Lake in Antarctica - Synechococcus sp. Ace-P (PacBio error correction) | ecosystem: Environmental > Aquatic > Non-marine Saline and Alkaline > Saline ...
GCGTCGTTAGTGTGGACCAACAGTCACGCAGGACCCACGGGAAACTGATACCTTGGAGCGATGGCCTAGACCACATCGCGGAAGGCGGCGTCAATCATGTCCTCACTGGATCTGGCGAAAAGATCTGATTACGAACCTGGGATGCCATTCGATCAGTTCATGAAAAGCCGGGGTCACCGGTCGTCCGCTACGCGGATAGATATCCTGATCCTGTGTGGCTCACGGCGGATCGGAAAATGCGCTGAACGTAGCCACGGGGTACCTAATAGAGAAGTGACCTGAAAGCTGCAGTCACCGCAGCAAGAACATCTGGCACACAGCCGGGGAAGGTATCCACTTCCTGGCGGTAGTCATTCCATCGTGGCTACCATACGCGAATACAGATGAAGAAAGCTGCAAGGGACTGAAATGCCCAAGCTGAAGATGGGCATGACCCGCCGCAGAACTCGGGCAAGGATCTGCCGGCGAGCATCGATCGCCGACTTCACGCCCGGTGCTGCGGGTTATCAAACTACTTCAGGGTCAACCAACTGTAACGGCGGGTAATGAAGCCGTTGACTGGGGTCGGGCTATCGCAGGCGGTTTTACGCTGCGTAACAGGCTGAAACAGATTGGACAGACGTCCCATCGCGCCTGCACCGGGACTCGAAATCAGGACTGAAGCACTGCGCCCGCCGTTTGTGCAGTTTTTTTATCCCGAATGCAAGAGTTGGCGCAATGCGCGCAGTCCACTGCAATGCTACGCCATGCCGGGCAATCGCTGGTCCTGCACGATGCAGGCGAACTGGGCTTGATCGACCTAAGCAACGGGTCAGAGAGTAAGGACTCTGTGTCCCTGTTAATTTAGGGATAAATGTTTACAATGAGCCTAAATATCCTTCGAGGCCCGTACCCCGTACGGTTCTGTGAAGGAGGCGGATGGGGCGGCAAACCGCCTACACCCTCACTCACGATGTTTGCACTTCGGCGAGCACCGGCAACTCGTCCCCGTCTGAAAGCAAGGTAGGAGCAGTCACCCGACCGAGGGGAACGAACAATCTTTGAAATGGCAAGGGCGTCACTGGCCAATCGGTGGGGTTGAAGGAAAGCCATAGGAAGCCCGATGGACGTAAGCGCAAGCGAACCTGACTCGGACTGCCGGCATCAGGGGTAAGCGTGGGCAAAAATAGCGACAAAGCCCGACTACTCGCCGTGTCAGCCTGTACTGACGCGTGCTTGCACGGACGGTCGAGGTCGTTCACGCAGCGGAGCCGGTGGAGTATACCGGAACAGGAAGCCTGACCGCCGTACTACATGAAAGAGCGCTCAGTTGCTCCAAGGCGCACATACCGAGAGGCAGTGCATGCGACGGGCGAGGTGGGCAGATTTGACGCCGGAGTAGTGTTATGAAGTTCTAAGGCCTGTGAAGCCCGGTAACGTGTGGAAAGGGCAACCGGAACGAGGCCTCACGAGCCCGCGAGGTGCTGGGAGTGCCTGCCGAGGCGTTAAGCGGAGCGGGCAGTGAACGGCGGAAGCTTCAAACTACATTGAACAGGTCATTCTTGACCCTGTAAAATGAGTGGACAGCGGGTGATTGCAACAAGCCGTCCCGACGGCGAGCGGGGAGACAGGCACGGTAGCCACCGTCGAACAGTGGTCGCAAGCCTTGCTTCTGGTATCAGGCGCAGTAAACAGCCATGCGTCCGGCAGACTCATGCCGTCACTCGCTAGCAGCCAGACCAGTATGACTGGAAAGATTCAGACGCTGATTCAGATCGGGCAAGCAGGCAAGGACCTGCACAGGAGCAATTGGCAATGAGGAAATTACTGACAGTCCTGTACGGGGCGCCTGCTATCGCACGATCCTGTATTGAAGCTTCGAGCAACGTGAGGCGCAACAGGAGGTGCGGCCCGGAATACATGGGCGGGACTATCGCCAGACGCTCGAATCGAGTTGCTCGAAGCGCACACCCTGGGGAGAGGGAAGCTGTCAGTGCGCTAGTTTTGTCCCCGAGACTGACCGAGGAGAAGCGCTACACCCCACACAGCCACGTTTCCTCTATGTCGCTCAACCGGTACTGGACCGCTTCTCAATTCGCGGGTGTACTCTGCCAAGAAACCGGACGTTGAGGGGCGCAAAGACGGATGCTGGGCATCCGGCGACGTTCGGGACGCGTTTGTGCAATTACAAGCAAATACTTGGGCGGACATGCTCTTGGGAAGGTACTGCGGTAACCGAATTTGCGTTGGACACGCGGGATCTTCTCGACGGTCGATTTCATACCTGTCGAGCTAATAGGCTGGTTAACGTCATCGGGCCATTGGCACGCGCCCATGCAGGCGATCAGCAAGCGCAACTGTTCATTCGCCGCTACCAGCGTCCACTGGGGTAGTGGATATGGACCTGTCCAAATGCTTCGACACGCTGGACATGACCTGATCTGGCCAGTTTTTCCGGCGTAAGGTCCGATGGCAGCGTGTTGGGCCCTGCTGGAAACAAGTTTCTGAACAGCGGGCGTGATGGTTGGACACCAGTACGAGGCCACGGAGCCGTGGCAGCCCGCAAGGCGGCGTCATCATCCACTGATTGCGAACGTCCTAATCTGGATGCTTACGATCAGTTCATGAAAAGCCGGGTCACTTCCGCATACGTCCGCTACCGGAGATATCAACTGCTCCTGTGTGGATCACGGCGCATCCCGGAAAATGCGCGTGGAACGTAGCCACGGGGATTACCTTGAAAGGCTGACCTGAAGCCTGACACGCTCACACACGCAGCTAAGACCCATCTGGCACACAGCGCGGAAGGATCCAACTTCCCCTCGGGGTAGTCATTCATCGTGCGCCTATATGGAACCGCGAACTTGCCAGTATGAATTGAAGCTGACAGGTGGACGAAACCCGCACAAGACTGGTATTAAGTGGAATTGACCCGCCCGCAACTCGGGCCAAGGTACTCCCTGGGCAGCATTCATCGCGCGAGCTCAATTGATTAATCCGCGGTGCTGCCGCAGGTGGTCTTTCATCCAAGCATACTTCTCAGGGTCAACACCACCTGTACGCGGGGTAATGAGCAGTTTGATGGGGTTGCTACGCAGGCGTTAACGACTTGTTCGTAAGCGTGAAACCGAGCGGAAAGCGCATCGCGCCTGCAACACACGGCGACTAGAAAACCATTACTGGGGCTGCGCGCCAGGTCATTCAGTTTTTTGACACTCCGATGCAAGGTTCTCTTGTGCCCCGCAATGCGCGCAGTCCGCCTAAGCAACTAACAGCCAATTGTACCCAACCTCGCTGGTTGCACAGAGAATGGGCTGATACGACCTACGGAGCACTCAGAGAGTAAGGCACTCCTGTGAATACTTCTGTAACTTTAAGGGAGTAAATTTTAGCGATGAGTCCGTACGAGGGCCCGTATTACGTACGGTTCTGTGAAGAGGGATGGGGCGGCAACGCCCTCACCCTACTCGATGTTTGCCCGGCGAAGCGGCAACCACGTCCACTCTGAATAGATTTGGAGACACCCACCGCGGGACAACGACAATCTGAAATGTGCAACCCGGCGTTCATGGAAAACGGTGGGCTATGAAGAGAAGCATAGGAGACCGATGGACGTAGCGCAGCGAATGCATTCGGCAGGCATTACAGGGTAGACGTCGCGAAGATAGCGCAAAGCCCGTTATACCTCCGTCAGCATGATACTAGCCAGTGCTTGAGGAACGGTCTCGTCGTGCAGGGGCCGGTGCTTACAGTAACCCGGGGAAGCACCTCGACCCGTACTCATATGAAAGAGACGATCAGTGCCTTCAGGGCCAAGCCAAGCAAGTGGATGGGGGGGAGGTGGCAGAATGACGCGTGTAGTGAGAAGTTCTGGCCCCTGTGGAGCCGGTAACGGTGGTGGCGAGGGCAAAGAACCAGGTAAACGACCCCCTCGACGCCGGAAGTCGGTTGCTGAGCGGCTCGCCGTTTAGGCGTAAGCCGGAGGCGGGCAGTGGAAGGGCGGAAGTAATATTGAACAGGTTCAAACGACCCTGTAACAAAGACAGGGGACAGCAGTGATGCACACGCCGCTCCGGACACGCTGGACGGGGAGACGAGCGGAGCCAGCGGCCGAACCCGGTGCTCGCGATTAGCCCTGCTTTCTGTATCAGGGAAGTAAAGTCCATGTGGGCGGCAAGATTGCCGTCATCGCAGCACCCCGCACAGAATGGACTTGGAAGATTCCGCGCTGTGATTCATCGGCCACAGGCAAGGACCGACACAGAGCAATGGGCCATGAGGAAATACTAAAGTCTGTACGGGCCGCCTGGAATCGCAGCGAGTCCTGTATGAGCCTTCAGACACGTGAGGCGCAACAGAGGGTGCGGCCGGAATAGATGGGCAGAGCCTGAATGCGTTGAAGCGAACCTTGAGTGGCTGTCCGTGCCTGTTGTCCCGAACTGAAGGAGAAGCGGCTACAGCGCTCAACCGGTACGCCGAGTGACTCTGCCGAACCGGACGGAGGGCGAACGGCTGCCTGGGCATCCCGACCGTTCTACGGGGACCCCCCCCGGCCGCGTTTTGGTGCTGGAACCACAGACAGCATTCTGCGTACCTGGCTGGAACCGAACTTTCCCGAACGGTGGAATTCCATCCGTCGGAGCTGATGGCTTCCGAGCCCGGCGCCCGCTAGTCGCACCATCAGCCGAATCGCAACAGCGCAACTGTCATCGGCTCGCCGCTACACCCACCAGCGTCGCGACTGGTTATGTTGGATTATCGGACCTGTCCAGGTATGCCCTTGCGACACACGATCTGAGACCAATAGACCGGGTGATACTGTCGCCAGTTCCGGCGTAGCGTTGACCGATGGCAAAGCGTGTTGGGGGGCCTGGACCCTAAGGCCATTTCCTGAACAGCCAGGACGTGATTGGCTTGGGACACCATCGAGGCCCACGGAGCCCGCTGCGCAGGCCTTCAGCCAAGGCGGCGTCATCAGTCCACTGAATTTTGGCGAACGTCTATCCTGGACATCCGCAATTCGGTCAGTTCATGTAAAGCCATGGGGTCACGGCATCGTCCCGCTACTGCGGAATGGATATCCTGATCCTGTGTGGGGCTCACGGGCGGCATCCGGAAATGCGCTGACCATTCGTCAAGCCACGGGGTACCTTCGCAAGGTACCTGAAGCTGACAGTCAACACCGCAGCAAGACCGCCCTGCGCCACACAGCCGGGAAGGTATCACCTATCCTTCGGGCGGTAGTCGATGTCATCGTGGCTACTAACGCGAATCCAGATGAAGAAGCTGAAGGGACTGGGAAAGCCAAGCTTTTTGGAAAAACCCGTGATGACCCGCCGCACTCGGGGCAAGGCATCCTGGGCCAGCAATCATCGCCGAGCTTCACCCGGTGCTCGCGGCTGAGCTTCATCACACTACATTCAGGGTACAAGCTGTACGCGGTAATGAAGCCAGTTGATGGGGTGGCTACGCAGGCGTTTACGCTGCGTACAGCTGAACCAGATGGACAGTTACGCCCATACGGGCGCCTGGCACGGCGACTGGAAAAACTGGGCCCTGCGCCCGCCCGTGAATTCAGTTTATCCGAATGCAAAGGTTGGCGCCGAGGTGCCGCCGCAGTCCACTGGCAGCTACGCATGCCCAATCGCTGGCTTGCGCAACGAAACGAAGGCTGGAGGGCTGATCGACCTCAAGGCACAATAACAGGAGAGTAAGGAGGACTGCCTGCTGTCCTCGTAATTTTAGGATATTAATGTTTACATGAGGCCGCCCTATACGCAGGCCCCCGTACGTAACGTTCTCGTGAGAGGGATGGGGAGGCAACGCCTCAACGCCTACGCTCGATAGTCGTCATGCGATCAACCAACGGACATGCATGTCGCAAGCTGAGAGTACCAGTTCCGCGACTGGACACTCGGGCGCCAGAATTCAGGGCTTAAGGCAGTGTGAAGTAGCCCTAGAGCATCGCTTCCACGGTACTCCGGATCCAGCTGAAACAGCTTGCGCGCCGCCCAGCGCCGCCGGGCCCGGCTTGCTTCGTGCGTCTCTCGCGGCCGTACTTTGCTCGGCTCTGCGCGCACACGCAGTTGGCGCAAGGGTCGCGCTCGGTTTGGCGGGTTAGGCCTCAGGCTCCATTCGAAAGTCGGGCGCCTGCTCTTCGGCGCTGCCGGCTCGATCAGTGCGGTCACGCAGGTTCATCTGGTGGAAATGCTTGGGCGTGCGCACCTCGGTGCTGCTGTCCCAGACGTTCGATGTAGGCCGCGAAATGGCAATCCACGTCTGATCCTTCATCAGCTTGCCGACAAAGCTCAGGTGCCCGCCTTTCAGGGCTCCAACCCGGGGGGGCCCCCCGCCCCCCCCCCCCCCCCCAAAGGTTGGTGGGTCTGGGTGCTTCTTCGAGCGCCTTGCCGCAGTTCTTCGGTCATATCGAGCTTTTGCAGCTGGGCTGGTTTGAGCTCAAACCAGACGACGAACCCCAGATCGAGCATTTTCTGCAGCTCGCGTTGACTGAGTTTTGCTGATGCCTCTTCGTACTGTTTTCGTCCGTCGTAAAACCCTGTCAATGGTCACATCGTTGCGGCCCGGCTGCGGGGTTTTAGGTTTCAATTGCGCCATGATTTAAACCCGTTCACAGCAGCGCTGTCCGGGGTACAATGCCCCGCCTGAGAAGGAAGATTACTGAGCCACGATTCAACCCGCCCGACACGAAAGACCCCGAATGCCCCTGCGCGCCGAACTGGAGGCAAAGGGTTGCCTATTATTTCTGGACGAAAGTCGCTGCCCGCCCAGGTGCCAGCGCTTGCGAAGTTGGTCGTCGAGCCCAGAAATACGCCGGCACTGTCGAGCCTCGGGTGTGCAGTAGGTGAGGTCCGGAAACGGTCGAGTTCACAGTCCAGCGATCAAGGTTTTTGCATACCCCCTTACCCTGGGGGCACGCTGCAAGGCTCTGCGAGCACATCATGATACACGTTTCTGATAGAAGCGCTGACGTTCCGCCCGTCGCATCTGAAGCGGCTCTGGGCATTGCCCGGCAATGCCCTCCCGAACGCACAGACTTTTGCGGCCCTAGGCCGATACCATGCGCTGACTGCGACCCCGAGCTGCGGATATGGAGGTCTGTATCACCCCTGGGAAGTTCCGAGCCCGCACGAGCAGGCCATCGAAGCGGGCTCTGACATTTGCGAAAGGCTCGCTCTGGACATGGTAGCGCCATCGGCCTAGACACAGTAGAACAGCGCCAATGTCAGCAGCCAGTCAAAGGGCTGCCGTGGTCTATGGCAACAGTTCAACGGCTTGTATCGGTAGTGGGCGGTTGGGTGGACCGGACAGGCGCCTCTGCGGTGCTGATCGTTGGATCGGAGCAGGCTAGGCATGCGCGATTACGGTACGCCCCATTTGTCGCGTAGACCGCCTGTTGCGCAGGCCAGGCTCCCGCGCAGCTCTGACGCCTACGGGTCGCAAAGCGCCTTGACACGCACGGCAAGCTGGCTTCGCGGGCTCGGGTCACCCACGCCTCGAATCAAAATTTCCACGCCCAAGGTCCCGGTGACTGTTTTGCGGGCGAATCAAGCCCTTCCGAGGTACTGCTGGGTAAACACTCCTGATCGGCCCACGTCCCTTTGCCGTGGCGTGTGCTTGCGTGTATCGCAGTGGTCCACCTTCCCTGCCCTCGTGACAATGGGCCGCAGCCAGCTCGGTTTCCCGGACTTGGGTGACCGATACGACGAGCGGCCCCTTATATGCCGCGTGCGCTGGGTAGTTCGGCCTTTGATGGCGACGGCTTGGCGACCGCGTGAGCAGGCTTTTGTCTCTGATGGCGTGCTGCGCAGTTGGGTAAATTGTACCTATTCCGCGCGTTAAACTGAACTTGCCTGCACGCGAATGCGGGCGGCGTGCATTAACTGCATGTGACCAGCAACGCGCAAATCTCCGCACTCTCAAGGAAATGGGCAGGGTCTGTCTGGTGACCGAGCTGATGGGGCAGGGCAATCAAACGCGTAAACCGGGGACTAAATTCGCGCGGTGGCGGGTGGCTTCTGGGTCGGAAGAATGTTGAAATCAGTTTCCCGGTTTCCAGGAAAGTGACCAATCGCCGGTAAAACCTGAAAGACATGGTTTTGCCAATCGCGCTGTGTGGGCCTTTCGGACATAGAACGCGGGGCAACAACTTGAACGGGTAGCTTGGCTAGTGGATGGCATGACGGTGGGTGGGGATGCTCGCGCTATTCGCCTTCGCCGAAATATCGCCGATCAGCGCCAGCAACCTCTCCATGGCCTGTTCGGCTTGTTCCCTTCCCAACTGAATACAGACCTGTCCGAGCCTTTACTGGCGGGCGAGCAATCATGACTTGCATGATGCTCTTGCCCGTCGGGACCACTCCTCTTCCGTACCGCCAATTCTGACCCCTGACAGCCGTAGCGATTGGCTTAACGCCGAACGAATTTGGCCCGCGGCGCGCGCGTGGCAGGCCGAGTTTTTGAATGATGGGGCCGCGGGCGATAAGGCATGGTCCAGGGCAAAGGTCGCGGGTGGCGAATCAACAGGTTGGAATGCTGGCGGACAGCTCCGTTGACCAGCCGTTTCGGTATGTACACGGAAGCGGTGATGACCCGCCGGTTTAACAACGATGTGAAATGGTCATATAGCTTTGCGCTCACCAGCGGCGGTAGCGTGGCAACCATTTGCTCAGGAACTGGTGAATATCCTTGGTACATGTCCCTGCAACCTCGGGCTGGGCCCTGCAGTTATTCGCAGATCTGCTCATCACGGCCTGAATACGGCCCGCAATTCCGCCTTCCAGTTACGGGTTTGGCGGCAAGCGCAAAACAGTCGAACAGCAGATAGAGTCCCCCAGCTGGCACGCCGCGGCTTTTGAAAACCAAAAGATGAATCATCAACCCGAGGTACCTGTTGGACTGATTACCAGTTTAAAGCCGCTTGCTTGAGCAGATCCCGCAGTTGAATAGAGATTTCAGGTGGCTGGTATCTATCTTCCAGGCTGGCCAGATAATGATTGGCTCCAGCAGGCGCCAGCTCGGGCCGCAATGGCCTCGCCCAGCGAGTGGGTGCCATTGGTCAACGGGTGTTTGCGCCGGGGTTTCCGAGAAGCGGCTTGATCAACACTTCAGATCGGTGGGCCGCCAGAAACAGAATATCGCAATGCACGCCGGCTTCACGCACCTGCTTGAGCAGTTCGGGGAAACGCTCCAGATCGCTGGGGCAGGTTTTTTCGCGCGTCAATACTGATCGCGACCTTGGCAGGTTTGAGCCCGGCGTTGTCGCTGTTATTGACCTGGCGCGCAAGCTCCGGCAGTACCCCTGGCCGGCAGGTTGTCTATGCAATAGGTAAGCCGTTGTCTTCCAGCAGATGCAGGGCGTACTGGTTTTTCCGGACCCGAGCGGCCGCTGACAAATACCATGACGCATGGTCAGCTCCCGCTGTCGTCCAGCGGTCATGATCCGGTAGAGCGCCGCAGCATCCGGAGCTTCGCGCAATTTTTGCTTCGCGCAGGCTGGGCTGATCCCAGCTTGCCGCGCCAGCTCTTAAAATCTGCAAATGCTGCTGCAGTGGGCTTCTGGGGCACCAGCCCAAAACAAAGAATCAGACTACCGGCTTCGCCATCGGCACCAGCGCGTCGTAAATCGATTCTTGGAATTCCCTGTTGCAGCAGCGGCCCCCGCTTGTGGCATCCAGACGGCCAGCAGTGGGGGGGAAATGGCGGCTGCCATTTGCCAAAACCGTCGAGCCGAGCTTTTCCGGGCGATCAGGCTTCCTAGTACTGTCGGGGTCCAGATGGCTATGCTGGCTACCAGCTTTTGCCAACAGTTCAGGAACGCCGGTTTTTTTTTCGAAACCCCTGCCACCGGCAAGTGCGCTCGGGGTGAGTAATGTGATCAAATTTGCATAATGATACGTAGTATCTGCCTTAGCGGTCGTTGACCGCGCCCTCTTTGGCGATTTGAAGGGTCCCTTTTCCTTGAACTTGATCAATTGTTCGATCAAGTTGTCGGTGAAAGCAGGTCGATAGCCGCGTACATGTCGGTGTGTTCGCGTTGGCGACGACTTTCGCACCAGAACATGCCAGTAGCTTTCGGCTTTTCTGACCGGAAGTTTTTTCTACTTCAAGAGTTTACTTGTACGTTGGTGATC